>ENA-UZWR01002303-UZWR01002303.1-metagenome-genome-assembly--contig:-Day-1-25m-contig-2303_pt1 | contig 50940 bp, 36 predicted proteins | sample MGYA00260337_ERZ794897 | MGnify/ENA metagenome assembly ERZ794897 | reverse complement strand
CAGATCGGTCTGTTTGACTGTTCACCTAACTTCTATAAGTCAGGTAAGGAAAAAGTACAGAAAGCTAGTGAGCTGTACGACTTATTCTATAAGGATGAGAATTTTGATCACAAGCAACATTTAACAACAACAACCCTATAAACCTAAAACCATGGGAAGACAAAGGAAAAAGACCTGCGATGTAACAGGCATAACTACAAGTACTAATAACTTTTATTCAAAGCAATCGCATTTAAAAGTAGTAGACAATCTAAGGCGAGTCTCTGGCGCCACAAAAGACCAGATGAGGAATATGTTTAACAAATTAGCTACAATTAAATAATGGCAAGTATTATAAAAGCAAGTATCAACCTAAGCAACGTGCCTAAGGATAAAATCATAACCGGTAAGAAAGGTAAGTATCTACCTATCACGATCACTGTAAACGACGATCTAGACCAGTTTGGTAACCAAGGCCCTATTTGTGTTGATCAAAGTAAAGAGGAACGAGATGCTAAGGAAGCTAAGACTTACTTAGGTAACGTTAAAGTTGTATGGACAAACGGCGAAAATGTTGATGCTGCACCTCGCGACGGGGCTGGAGCCCCACCACCGCCTAAGCAAGCGCCAGTTGCAGACGCTGAAGTAGACTTGCCGTTCTAGATGAGTACTAAAGAGATCAATGGATTCTTGATTGACAAGTTCAATCAACATAGCCTAAAAGAAGGCGCAGCGCAGGGGATTTGTCCCCTGTGTTCGTCTTCTAGGCAACCTAAAAATCAAAAGGCGGGATGTGCGTCTTATGATTGGGAACGTGGTCTTGGTACCTGTCATAACTGTGACACAAGCTTTCAACTCCATACATACCAACGTAAAGGTAGTAGTGAAAAGGTTTACGTAAGACCGCCAGTAACGCATACATGCTCAACGATAGGAAATGAGTATCATGAAGTTATTAAAATGAACAAGAAAGTTGTTCAGTGGTTTGACACAAGAGGTATATCGCCTCAGACCTTACTAGACTTAAACGTCACGGAAGGTTCTGAGTGGATGCCTCAGACAGGTAAGAACGAGAATACCATTCAGTTTAATTACTATATGGGTGATCAGTTGATCAATGTTAAATATAGAGACGGTAGAAAGAACTTTAAGCTATACAAGGGAGCAGAAAAAGTCTTTTACAATATAAACTCTATTGTTGGTTACGACACCTGTATTATAACTGAAGGGGAAATGGACGTGCTTGCAATGCACGAAGCGGGAATAAAGAATGTTATCTCTGTACCTAACGGAGCTACATTAAATTCAAACAACCTCGATTACTTAGATAATTGCATAGACTATTTAGAAGACAAGACTAAGATAATCTTAGCCGTAGATACCGACGAGGCTGGTCAAGCTCTTAGACAAGAGTTTATCCGCCGTCTTGGAGCTGAAGTCTGCTACTTAGTTGATTTCGAGGATTGTAAAGACGCAAATGAGTATTTATTAGAACATGGAAAAGAGCAACTGCGTGAGGTTATAAGTCGCAGCTCTCAGGTTCCGTTAGAGGGTGTTTCAACATTATACGATATAGAAGATGAACTTAAAGACTTTGTTAACAACGGATTCAAGCCAGGCTTTCAAGTTGGTCTGCCTAACTTTGATAAAATTTTTAGTACTTACACCGGTCAGTTTATTACTGTTACTGGTATTCCATCTTCTGGAAAATCGGATTTTGTGGACCAGATGGTGGTTGGGTATAATAACAACTATGGGTGGAAGACTGCATTCGCGTCACCAGAGAATCAGCCAACGTATCTCCACGCTCATAAACTAATGCGTAAGACGTGGCAAGACATGCCGCTTCCTGCTGATATTGGTGGAAATAAATGGAACAGCGTAGCCGATCACGTTAACGACAATTACTTCTTTATAGATATGGACAGATATACTCTTGAGTCTGTGTTACGTAAAGGAGCTGAGCTTGTAAAACGTAAAGGTATTAAATGCCTTGTAATCGATCCTTTTAATAAGGTTCGTGACGTTGACTGCAAGACAGAGGATGTTAACCGCTACACGATGGAGTACTTGACAAAGATAGAAATCTTTGCTAAGAAATATGACGTGCTAGTATTTATTGTAGCTCACCCTACTAAAATGTATAAAGGACAAGACGGAAAAATTGAAGAACCTACGATGTACAATATCAAAGGTGGTGGAGAGTGGTATGACGCTTCTTATCACGGCTTGTTGGTCCATAGGGATTATGAAGCCAAAACGGTTAAAGCGAAAGTCCTCAAAGTCAAATTCCAAAACCTAGGTGAAAACGGTGCTGAAGCTCATTTCAAATGGGAACCACGATCAGGTTGTTTTATACCTGAGGTTACTGAAGGCGCTGAAAACGAACCTATGCCATGGGATTAGTATTCTTTCCAATTAAGAAAAAGCCTAAGTATGGTAGATCACCAGGTAAATTGTCTTACGAAGCAGAAAATATTAAACATGTTTGCTGGTGTATGGATAACGGTATATCTATAGCGGTTTGCCCTGATTGGGATAAAAGCAGCAACAGTTGGATGCTAGAGATTAAAATCAAAGGCAAGGTTTCAACTGACCCAGCTGATTACACTGACGAAGAAGCTTTAAGAAAGATGTACGAATATTATAAATACTATTATGACAAATACAATGAAGACAAGATTTTATAACGCAGATTCTGCTTTCAGTTATTTCTTAAATGAAATCAGATGCAACGGTATAGAGTTTGGTGATACTAAAGCTTTATTCAATGTGGGTTTTACTATAGAGCATCCTACTGATATGATGATACTAAACACAGAACGTGAGTGGAACAGAGAGTATGCTGAAGCTGAATGGCAATGGTATTTATCAGGCGATCGCAATATACATAAGCTAGGTGATCTGTATGGCAAAGTACCACCGATATGGAAGCGTATGGCTGATGAAGATGGCAACGTTAACTCTAACTACGGTTGGCAATGGAATCGCAATCTTCAACTTGCGAAGGTTATAGATATATTGTCTAACGAAAACACTAGGCAAGCAGCTATATCGATATACGATGGTAAAGAAATACACGCGTATGAAACAGACACACCGTGTACCTATGCTGTTCAATTTACAATACTAAATGGCAAGCTTAATATGGCTGTAGTTATGAGGTCAAACGATTTATGGTTTGGCTTTTGTAACGATCAGTACTGTTTTGCTAGCTTACAAATGCTAGTGGCATATCAACTCGGTATTGAATGTGGCGAGTATTACCATTATGCACACAATTTACACTTATATAACAATAAACTATGAAACATATATTAACAATAGCATTTATGCTCGTATGTGCTACGATAAGCGCGCAGGACACTCTGTGTGTCATGATAACTCCCGACGAGGTTATAACTTTTGATTTTCAAACCAGTGCTGTTACAAACAGATCATTGGCAGAAGGTATAACTAGGCTTAGGGTTGAACCTGGTGAAGTTATGTGTTTACACCTTTTAGATGAAAAACGAAGGTTTAGACACGTGACAACGTTTTATGACGATGGTGATCACAGTCACGAAGTATTTGCAAGCAAAGACAATGTATACTTCTCGCCTTTAGGCTATGGTTTGAATATAGAGGTTGGTGAATCTAAACGCAAAAAATGACCTACTGTATATACCATATACCAGGTAAAAAAATAGGTGTCACGAATGATCCAGAGCGGCGTATAACATGCCAACAAGGTTACACTGAGGATGAGTACGACATACTAGCAATGTCTGATGATATAGATTATATCTCTGAACTAGAGATTGAGCTACAGAAAAAATACGGCTACAAAGTAGACCGGCAATTGTATAAAGATTTACCAATGAATAAACCCCTTTCAAAAACTATGAATATAAACATAACAGAACAAACAACAACTTTCCCTTGCCCAGTTAATAAGCTTAAAGGTAGGTTAATGGATGAATTAGGAATGAGTTGGGAAACAGAGCACGGTAGATGCTGTGTTGATCCTGAATCAGTGCGATGGATAATGGACAACGTTAAACCGTCTATGTATAATAAAGATAGATGCTACGTGTACAACAAGGCTTTTGCTAGGTACTTTGATAACAACAGCTGCTGTAGAACAAATACAGGCGCGTTAAATATGAGTGGTCACAAAGGTTTAAATCTTAACGTTGGATCTTTGAACCGCTTTGATTTGATTAGAACGTGGGCTGATGAACGAGGTTTGTACGACAAAGGTGATACTAAAACTCAATACCTAAAGCTCATGGAAGAAGCTGGAGAACTTGGTAGAGCAATACTTAAAGACGATCAACCCGAGATTGTAGATGCTATAGGCGACATGGTTGTTGTGCTGACTAATTTGTCTGAGCTTGCTGGTTACAAGATTGAGCATTGTATTGATCAGGCGTACAACGTGATAAGTAAGCGCACAGGTAAGATGGTTAACGGAACATTTGTAAAAGATACATTATGAGCGATAGAGAAATAATGAACGCAAAGTCATCTGATAACACTAAGACTATACGTTTTCGCGATCCAGTTGTTGAGCGCGTGTGCGATAAGTTTATACAGAGGTCTGATCTAGGCTTTGAAAAGTACGGTAGAACGCTACACAGTGAGCGCACTGGCAAGCACAAGGATTTAGCCGGTTATCTAAACGACATACAAGAAGAGCTTATGGATGCAATACTGTATATTCAAGCAGCACGTGAAGAACTAAATGAGCATGGGACGTAAAACAACTCAGAAAACTAANNAGGTCTAAGAAGGTGGTGTATGACGGCATCACCTTCGCCTCTGGGCTAGAGCGATATATGTGGCAGGCTATGAAAAAGTCTAAGATTAAAGCTACATACGAAAGCGAAAGTTTTATACTACAAGAAGGTTTTATGTGTGACCTGTTGTGTTACGAAAGACAAGGCAACGGTAAGGGTGACATGGTAAACCGAGGACAAAAGAAAATACTACCTATAAAATACACGCCTGATTTTTTTGGTGATGGTTTTATAATAGAGACAAAAGGTCGAGCTAACGAAAGTTTCCCTATGAGATGGAAAATGTTTAAAAAACTCATTAACTCTGAAAGACCTCATGTAACTTTATATAAACCCCAAAATCAAAAGGAATGTGATAAGGTGGTTGAATTAATATTAAATAAAAGAAAAAAATGAAAGGATGGGAAATTAGCTTCGGGTGGTACCCTGGCATAATAGTAGGATTTAGATCTTACGAACAAGACGATAGAGTTAACCACGTGTTATACCTACCGTTTGTAGATATGTGTTTAACAATTTTAAGAGATAATCAATGAGTCAAATAAGTAGAGATATATTATCAGATATTACGGTGCATATGAAATATGCTAAGTATATACCTGAACTTAACAGGAGGGAGACGTGGCACGAGCTTGTCACTAGGAATAAAGAGATGCATATTAAGAAATATCCTGACTTAGAAGGCGAAATAAATGAAGCGTATGAATTTGTATATGATAAAAAGGTTTTACCATCAATGCGTTCACTCCAGTTCAGTGGCAAACCTATTGAAATCTCTCCAAACCGTTTGTATAATTGCAGTTATCTACCCCTTGATCACATTGACAGCTTTAGTGAGACTATGTTTCTACTGCTGTCAGGCTGTGGGGTGGGTTATTCTGTCCAGCAACACCACGTTGGAAGATTACCTCATGTCATTAGACCCTTTGACAAGAGACACAGACGATTTGTTATAGGTGATAGTATAGAAGGTTGGGCTGACGCAGTTAAGGTTTTAATTGAATCTTACCTTGGAGGTAGACGATGTTCTAGCTTAAAGTTTGACTATTCAGACATAAGACCTAAAGGAGCTAGATTAGTAACGTCGGGCGGTAAAGCACCTGGGCCTCAGCCGCTGAAAGAATGTTTAGTAAAAGTAAAAGGTATATTAGATGCTAAAGAAGATGGATCGCAACTCACTTCTCTGGAAGTACACGACATTATTTGTCATATCGCTGATGCCGTTCTCGCTGGTGGTATTAGGCGCGCTGCACTTATATCGTTATTTAGTGCTACGGATGAGGAAATGATATCTTGCAAGTCTGGTAATTGGTGGGAACTAAACCCTCAACGAGGTAGAGCTAACAACTCCGCTGTACTTATGAGACATAAGGTTACTAAAGAGTTTTTTATGGACCTGTGGAAACGTGTAGAAGCGTCAGGTGCTGGTGAACCAGGTATATACCTTAACAACGACAAAGACTGGGGTACCAACCCTTGTTGCGAGATAGCTCTTCGAGCTTATCAGTTCTGTAACCTATGTGAGGTTAACGTTTCTGATATAGCCAATCAAGAAGATCTTAACATAAGGGTTGAAACAGCCGCTTTCATAGGCACGCTGCAAGCTGGTTATACTGACTTCCATTATCTACGTGAGATATGGAAGGACACAACTGAAAAGGATGCTTTGATAGGTGTGTCAATGACAGGTATAGGTTCTAACAAAGTTATGAACTTAGATATGGTTCAGGCTGCTAATATTGTTAAACGTGAAAACCTTAGAGTATCTAGGTTAATAGGTATCAACAAAGCCGCGCGTACAACATGCGTTAAGCCTGCAGGGACGACATCTCTGGTACTAGGAACATCTTCGGGTATTCATGCTTGGCATAACAAATACTATGTCCGTAGATTGCGCGTAGGGAAGAACGAGGCTATATACGGTTACTTATCTAAGAACCACCCTGAGCTTGTTGAAGACGAGTTTTTTAGAGCTCACGACACAGCTGTAATAAGTGTACCACAAGCTGCACCTAGAGGTTGTATTGTAAGAACTGAATCCGCGTTTGACTTGTTTGAAAGAGTTAAGAAAGTCTCAACAGACTGGGTTGCGGCGGGTCATAGAACAGGGTCTAACACTCACAATGTTTCAGCTACTGTTAGTTTAAAAGAAAACGAATGGGACAAAGCTGGAGAGTGGATGTGGACAAACAGGCATTCGTATAACGGTTTGTCTGTTCTACCATATAACGGTGGTACGTACACTCAAGCTCCGTTTGAGGATATAACTAAAGCTAAGTTTGATGAAATGGTTAAGTCTCTAAATAATGTTGATTTATCAAACATTATAGAAACAGATGACAACACGGATTTATCTGGTGAGTTAGCTTGCTCAGGCGGATCATGTGAGGTTACATAAACCGTAACCACTTAAAACAAAGAAGGGGATAGCCATTGCGGTTATCCCCTTTTTTTTATATTATCGTGTTACTCTAGTATAACACTGTGATTGTACCGTTAAATTCAAATACACCTGCGTTTATAGAGCTGTGAGCGGTTATAGTGTAAACGTACACGCCTGTGGCTACATTAGCGCTCCATTCATCTGTGTTAGAAGTGCTGATCCAAACCAGCCCTCCCCATCTATTGTATATTCTAGTTTCCCACTGGCTCCAGCAAGCTCCACCTGCTATCACTTGCCACGTATCATTCCACCCATCACCATTCGGTGTCACAGCGTTTGGAGCAAATACAGAAGCGGTATCGCATGGGTGACCTAAGTCACAAGCCTCCCCGGTTTCGCAATCTACATAGATTGTTTCAGCTACAAACTCTACTATGGTGTCTGTATTATATATGTAAACATTCTCATATATAACAGTCTCTACATATAAAGTATCAGTGTTGTATATATACTCATGTACAGTATCTGGCGGTAATTGGACATATTCAACTAATGTGTCCACCTCGGTTATATATAACGTATCAATTGTCACCCACTCGACATCTATATATTCTATTATAGTGTCTGTTATAACAACCGTTTCAATTAAAGTGACGGTGTCAGCACAAACGTATACTGATATAGTGTCGGTAAGATATTCTATTATATCTACATAAACCGTGTCACATGGTGGTTCTGCGCAGTTAACCGCCAAATTGTTGGATAAATCGACATCAGGGTAATCTTGAGTTTGATTTGCAACATTAGGGTTTACAGCCCATCCACCAATATCTGTTGTAGCCGTTTGAGATAAATTAATCTGCCACACAACTATTTCAGTACATAGAGTGTCATTAGCTAGTATCTCTGCCCAGCAAGCGTTAGATCCAGGGGAGTCGTATACGTTTGCATTCCAGCTATCCCCACTCTCTAAAACTTGATTCCCGTAAAGAGTAAACGCTTTGAATGTCCATCCTGGATGATTACTTGCTGTAGTACATCCCCAGTTATAATCAAGACCTTCTACGTGCAATCCTAAAACTATGTGACTAACAGTTGTGTTATTACCTACATAAGGGCTTCCGCTATCCTCACACGTGTTTCCTTCAAATGTAAACTCATTACACCCGCAGTTTTCACTATTTATAACCTCAATAGAAATATCACCTGATACAGCGTCCCAATTACTTATAGCTACATCGCACTGCCCATGCACATTGTTGTTAAATATAAAAACGCTATATAAAATCCATATTAAGTATATTAAATTTAATCGCATGGGACACCGTAGTTTGAAAGAAAAATTAATAAGTCTTCCACATCAACTTCCCCGTCGCTGTTTAAATCTCCTTGACACTCTTCTTGAATGCATGAAGGATAGTTAGGGTGCTCTGTAAGTAATGGGTATACAAATCCATCTCCATTTAAAACAAAGGTTGTGCCAATATCCGCGCATTTAATTATAGTATATCCGCCAGTAGGTAATCCAAAATAATGGGCCTCTCCGTCACAGTCTTGGTATTCAAAGTTTGTCCATTTTTCAGCGCCCACAGAAGTGAACACGTGTTGGTTACATTGGCTGAATAAACCAGTAAAAGTCATTGATAATATTAATGTAAATATGTACCTCATGTAATATCTTTAGATTCTATTAAAGTGTAAGTAAAACTATTTCTCCATATTAAGGAGCATTTTCTCATGATCTTCATAAACTTAGTCCAATCATCATTTGCTGCTATAACTTGACAACCCGCTGACCACTTGTCTATTTGTGTAGATTTTCTACCAGCATACTTAGTTGCTCTGTGTATGTTAATACCAAATAAACCTGTATCTGTTTTAACTAGATCATACTTACCGTCCTTGTTATTATCACGGTAAACAGTCATAGGTTCTTTTTGCCCTAGAGCTTCGTATCTATTTTGATGCTTACGTATTTTATGCGAACCTCGGTATTGCCCGGGTTTCAATATAGCTACACCTTTCTTGCTTAGCACGTTTTCAACCCAGTGGGTTCCTGGATCTGTAGTACAAGCGAACTCGTGATACTGCCATTCATCGTTTATCTTATAAGACACGGTTATAATATCATCGAACTTATTTGTAACTTTATTCGCTGTCGCAGAGTTTCTTACACCTATGATGTTCACGTTCCAGTCACTTTCCTCAAAGTACTTGTAACCTTTAGCTTCAACAGCTGTTTTTATTTGCTCTCTTGTATACATTATTTTATAATTACGGAAAGATCAACCGCTTGCGTTTGATTTATTTCCAAAGCCAAAGTGTTGTTATCAAAACTTAAACCTTCATTTAACATTAATGTCGCACCGGGAGGTATAGCAACGTCTTTAATTATATAAAAACTATCAGTCCCATCGTTAAGGTATAAGTCTACTATTGCGGCGCTAGTTTGATGCTCGCAGCATATACTTATAGAGCTAATAGATCCACGTGATCCTTCTTTTGCAAGAAGAACCCCGTTACCTGCTCCCACAACTTTAAACAAACCAAAATGTGTTTCTGTAATTGCCATCTTATACTGTGTTTATTTTACCTATATTAGCTGTTGCAATGGTGTTCACTTTACCTATATTAAGTGGATCAACGAAGTTGACTTCATAACCATAATCTGTCGCGGCGTGGAGTATAGTTATAAACGGCCGAAGTGATTGAGTAGCACTATCAGCGAAAGTACCACCGTGACTCTCTGTTAAAGTGTTAGTCCAACCAGGTGGGATAGTTTGAGGGATAGGAGCAACTGGAGCGTTATACAAATAATCATAAGTATAATTAACTAAACAAATAACAAACCAATCATTGTTTCCTATGTCTGCTAACGCCTGGGTGTTCAATGTAAAAACATTTCCCACCGAACCGGTCAACCAGTTAGTTGAAAAATTACTACCGGAATATGTGGAGTACTTAACGACACCATTTTGATTCGCCATAGAGGAGGTCGCTAAACCACCACTACCGGCGATTTTATCAAAATCACTCATGATCAAATCTTGTCCAGGGGTGGTTCCATTTACACCTCCTGTTCCAAAAGCTGTGGACTTTATAATAGCAAAGCCCCCTTGAGCAATAACTTGATTAGTAAACCCATGTAGAGTTAGTGTTGCTGAGGTATGAGTACTGGTTATAGAAGAAACATCAAAAGCTATGAAAGTACGTCCAAAGAAAGTTGTCGGTGTGTTTTTCTTGTATAAAGTAGCGGCCATAGAGAACCCCTCATTATGAGTTATGCTAGCGTCGTTTATATAATACCCGGAGCTAGCAGCCCTAGCGTTTTGAAAACTAGTACCTTTAGCTTTTATGTATCCATCGTTATCTTCAGCGTATATTACTGTTGTTGGCATTATGTTGCATATTCTACGAACGTGTTGTCCGGGTTAAAATAAACTTGATCACCACCGGAGCCAGTGTTTGACAAACTGTATCCTATAATCCTAACAATATCGCCATCGCCTGTAGGTGCTATTACCGACGTCCCTCCGTCTGTCTGATTTAAATATAATATTGAACCAATACCTTCTGAGCCTTGTATCTCGAACAATGTAACAAATCCCCTCAATAGCACGCCATCTGTTTGGTTGTTACCTAGAGCAACCCCTAGCATCCCTGTAGAATCGTCTGGCGAATCGCAATTCGTAAGAGTCCAAAGACCGGAGCTATTGAGATAAAAAACTTTACCAGCGGCTAAGCTTGTACCATCAAAATCATAACATATATCTCCTTGGTGATCACCAGTAGTAGTAGTTGTAGTAGTAAACGTTCTATTCCACGCCGCGTCTTTAAGAGTGTCCGGGCTAATAGCTTCATCGGTCGCTGTGCCTAACACTACTGCAGCCTCGTTAGCAAAAGTTACCCCACCACCATTAGCAGTGACATAATCAGCGATAGCACCCGATGTCATTAAGCTAGTGTTGTTATCAGCAAAAGCATCACCATCGGTTTGTATGGCAGTAATATCTGCGCCATCAAGAAGTAGTCCAGTTGTTATAGATAAATCCCCAGCTATAGTAGTTGTTGAAGTACCTCCGTTTGCTATAGCAACGTCTACCACTGCACCACTCTCTCCACCTGTTAATTTTAAACCGCTGTTTACTGCTCCATTGTGATTCGCTACAGAAAGATAAAGCGTTCCGCTTTCTTCACCGTCAGCTACTTCATCAACCTCAGCAAATATCCTAGCGTACTCTATTGTTTCTGGCGCCACAGCGTCATTTAATCCTTTAAACCGTATTACACCTAAGTCCTCTAAATCCTGACTCGCTGAGTTTTTAAAAAAAACAATTTCTGGTTGGGAAGTAACATTATCAACAGTGCTCTCAAGTGTTAACAGCGGTTTATCGGAACCACTATTTGTCAAGGTTAAGTTAGGCGCTTTGATATCTATATCTGCGTAAAATTTTGGCATTCTATTATATTAAATTAAATTAAATTGTTATTACACATATGTTGGATCTATGTTGTTAGTGCCTGGATCTATAATAGTAACGCGTACGTCATATGGTGGTATAGACCCAAAAGTTATCCTAATAGCCGCGTCGCTAATACACTCAACTTTAGCGTGTATCTGATCCGTTTCATCACCGTCATCATCCAGCTCCCACAGCTGAACGATAGGTTGCAAAGTAGTTAAGTTGTGTGTAATCTTAGCTACGTAACCACCAAGAACAGTATCATTCGCAAAATTACTGTTGCTAACATCTATCACAGAGGTTACAGTTGACAAGTTGGTGTTAGCTGCGGCGCTCGTAGTATCTACGTATGCTTTGATAGATTGCTGTGTAGCAAGATAACTGGCCGAGTCTGAGACCATATCGTCTTCATCCTTAACTGGCACAACAAAATCTATATTGTTATCAGTAGCGTCGTAACTTACAGTTATAAATGTTTCAGTACCGTCAAGCATAGCACCAACGTGATCTTCAACAACCACTTGCAATGTAGCACCGTCTACAGTTATTGCATCAGCTTCTAACGTTCCGTCTATATCAACATTACCTGATATATCTAGTGAGTTGAACGTACCTACAGCACCATCAACGTTACCAAATACCGCGTTCATAGCGGTACCTGAGAATACTTCACTAGTATTTGTCGCGGCTTTTAAAGCCACAAACGCATCAGCGTCCTCATCATAACCAAAGAAACCTAATCTAGCTGCACTATCGAAATATCTAAATTCAATACCTCTATCTTTACTGTCATCGGAAACTGGCGCAGTATCGCCGCCTAGTGTAAACACAGGGTCATCTATGGTTACTGTAGTAGAGTTAACTGTCGTAGTGGTACCGTTAACAGTTAAATCCCCAGTTACAGCTAAGTGCCCTGCTGTTGTAGTAGTTGACGTTGCACCGTGTCCAAGTCCAACATCAACAATGTTCGCTGTACCGCTACCTGTAAATGTTGCGCCCTGTCGCAAAGTATTTGACCCACCACCATCTTGAGCCATAACTTGAATTGATAATTTACCAGCTTCATCTGTGCCAGTAACGTTTGTTGTTTCTACAAAAAGCTTAGCGTAGTCCAACAAGGTGTCATTTACCGCCGCGTCTTCTCCCTTCCACAAAATCTTACCTAAGCCCTCACCTACAGAAGTATTATTCGCATTTTTTATAAATTGTAATTCAGCAGAATTACTAGGTGTTGTATGTGTAGTTTTTAATTGTAACTTCGGAGTCGATGTAGCGTTGTTTTCAATTGTAAATGTAGGCGTAGTTACATGTACATCAGTACTGGCGTTTATATCAACCGTTGGCACTGTTAAATCAATCTCACCTGTACCCGTGAGCTCAACATTTACAGCGTTTACCTCAACGTCACCTGAAGCGTTAAGATCAAAGAGTGCCGTGTCAACCTGCATTTCGGTACTACAATTAATATCAACAGTCGGCGCTGTTATATCTAGTGTAGCGCCAGCGTTGATCTCGAGATGGCCATCTGAACTAGCTGTTATGTTCTCACCACCACCTTGATCATGGAAAGATATTTTTGAGGCACCACCTAATACTAGCTCGTCTTCAGACATATCCCAGTGCAAGAACTTGCCAGCGGTTTCTCCGTAGAATATAAAGTCTATACCATGGTTGTCCGCTCCTCCTACAAGTCTACCTTCTGTTTCTCCATCTGCATCCCATACTAGCCCTACGTGAGCTGCGGTACCCGCTGTGTAGAAGTATACGTCGTTACCAGATCCAGCTTGGTGACCAAATTTAGTTTGAATAGCGGTTCCGTGAAGAATTAAATCATCTACGCTTTCATCCCAATGGAAGTAATTACCACTAGTTTCTCCAAAGAATTTTACGTCACCTTTTCCATCATTATCCACTCCTACTGTTAACGCACCATTCATCTGGGTTTTACCAGAGATAGTCGTAAGCGAAGAAGGTCCAGCAGCTATAGTCACATCCACCTCATCACCAGTTGCGGTGCCAGCTAGCAAGAGTCCCGCGACGTTGTTCGTAGCGCAAACTTGAAACGTCATCTTCGACTGTGGGTCGGTAGCCATAACGTCTGTAGCCTCTACTTTTATCTGTCCGTAGTCCTTAGCATTGTACGTTGAGTCACCGTTGTCCACTTGACCCGTAAACCGTAGGGTACCTATATCGTCACCTGTGGTAGGAGCATTACCAGTCTTTGAGAAAAGAAGAGTACCAGCCCCACCATCAACATGGCTATTACCTATTTTAACAATAGGTTTAGCCGAACTAGTTGATGTGATATTAAAGGCGTCGACGCTAAAGTCAGCGGTTGCACTGGAGAGTGCACCTAGCTCACTACCGTCTACATCGAAGATAATCTTGTTGTCGGTAGTGAAATCTATTTGAGTAGAGGAGTCCTCACCAATCTTAAGACTTCCGTTATATATCTCTGTTATATGAGAATGTGTAGTGTTGACACTGAAAGTTATACCGTATGGCGTTGTGGTGTCGCCGGTACTAACACCAGTCAAGTTAGTAGTTAAACCATCACCGCTAACAAACTTAACGAAATTACCATCCGCCACGGTTAAGTCAGTGCCATCGCCATCCCTTAAAACCCAATTGTCCATGGTTCCACCTCCAGTGCTACCCACGTAGTCGGCGATAGCCGCCGCAGTCATTAATGAAGTATCGTTATCAACGAAGCCCGTGCCAGAATCTTGCACGTCAGTTATACCTACTGTTCCATTCGTGTACTCATCAAATGTCCACGTACCTGTAGTAGTAAAACCAGCAGCTGTTATTGTTCCGTCTGTTTCGTCATCTGCATTATTCACTAAATAAGGGTCAGCAGTAGAGACAGCTGATACAGCTCCATCACCATCAACCCAGCTTGAGTCGTTATTGAAAGCCGAGAGCTTAATCTCACTTGCTACTTTACGCGATTCAGTACCGGAATCTTGAAGAATAAACTCAGTGCTACCACTAATATCCCCACCCATATCCGTAAGTTCACTAAAGTCTAGATCCAGAGTAGCATCCCCACTTGATGCACCACCCGACAAACCTACACCAGCTACTACGCTTGTGATATCCCCATCTCCAAGTCCACTGATAAGCTCAGCGTAAGTAACTTTCTTGTGCACTTCATTAGTGCTGTCGTAAACAGCAATAAGATCGTTATTTATCGGTATTCCGCTATTGTTAGTTAAGTCACCTAAACCGTCGAAGTTCAAAGAAAACTGCTGGCTACCGTCCACGGCTAAACCACCAGCAGTGAGCGCTGTGTATGTAGAAGTGTCTGCTATTTCAATCCATACTCCATCATCACCTGAGGTTGTACATAACTTTAAAGCGTCATCATTAGAGTCGTAATATATTTGACCCTCTACATTGGAACCGTCAGGATGAGCTGTCAACTTGTGTATTACAGCATGCTTGAGCTCATTCCTTCTGATGTCTATTTCATCATAAAATTTAGGCATGATTTTTTATTTTTTGTTTTAATTAGTTTAAGTAAGCTGTACCAGAGACCTGTACCAAGGTGCCCGCAGCTAGAAATGTTAATGTTAGTTGATCTACACTGTTGTAAACAATTGTAGCTCCTTCTATTATATCGTTGTCTGAGTCAACAATCATTACGGTAGGGTATTTGTTTAAGTAATGGTAGATAACCCACGTATCAGAGTTTTCAAATGTCTCGCTGTAGTTGTTGTCACCCACAATTCTCCAGTTAGTAACAAGATCCCAAGCTGCCTGACTCATATCAGCGCTAGTGTAAACATATACCTTATCTGTTGACTGTACATACGCTTGATAACCTTCTATCCTTAAGCTAGAGCTTATCCCGTTTCTGCTTGATATAGTGTCAATAATAGCCGCTCCTTTAACTTGCTTTTCCTCTAGCTTTATTATAGGTTCATTAGCGTTGTTACACTTTATATAGTCGGGTAATCCTAAGGGCATTTGTTAGAATGATATTTGTATTTTTTGTGGAGGAGATCCCGCTCCAGTTGGTTCGTTATCGTAAGCACCAGTTATGCTAGATCTGTAAAAATAATAAGTGTTGGTATCACCATATAGGTTTGTTACGTCGTACTCTACTCTGGTTTCAAACGCGCCGGCTATGTCAACACCTGGTAACAAGCTTATCGCCGATGGATCACCCCATAGTTTAGGGTATGCTATCCAAGTGTAGTTGCCAGTGTTAATTGTCGCGGCGCTAGCTATAGCACGAATAGTAGTCCGTGGTGTCAACTCATTTAAAGCGGTGTCTGCAATAGTGTTTAACGTGCAAGCAGTCATATCATTAAACACTGTTGTTGCTTCCGCGTTACTTGTTATAGTACTTATACTACTAGATGCATAAGCTCCTACTCTAACTCTATTTAACACCCTTATAACCGCACCTGTGTCTTCTATGTCTTGATTAGACCCACTGCCACTGTCAATTGCTTTTATTCCAAAAGTCCACTTATCTCCTGATGTAAGACTAACCTCGGTATGGGTGGATGGTGAGTAAGACACTGCTTGGTTAACTGTAGTAGAGTTGGGTAACGCAGTAGCTATATCTGTAAACGAACCACTGTTGTCGGCTTTTACTCTAAACACAGTTGAGCTTGCAGTAACTTGACTTGACGTGCCAATATTCCAGCTAGCTGCAGTAACTCTAAAACCTCTACCAACTTCAACGTCTTTAAACCCACTTGATGAAGCGGTATACACAGCGGGGTTAAATGCACCACCGTCTGCAGATGTATCCCTAAGATTATACTGAAATCCGGTTAGCGATATAGTGCTTTTATTATACGGATTTAGCAAGGCTTTTAAAACAGCTGTGTATGAAGTGCTCGTGGTATACTGATCACCTAACACATGTGCAAACCCAGGATCCTGATTTGACACGTCAAAAGCTTCGTCTAGATTTTCATCTCCATCGCCTTCGCCTCCAGATACAGTATTTTTTACAATCTTACCGTTTGCGTCTAAACCTAGATTACCACCACTAACTATAGTATCAGTCTCTATGCTCTCTAAGTAAACATCACTGCGAAATCTAGTTATTAAATCGAATATATGTTGACCTATCCATTTGATCATTTTACAATTCTCTTAATTACAGTTCGGTTGTTCCAAATAATACGCAACGTGTACGTCCCTGGGGTCCATAGAGATGCGTCTATCGCGTTTGTATTTATTTCTGATATGATAAGACGTCCTGTAGAATCGAACACGTCTAGATCAACGTTTTTATTTATGTTAAGTACGTCACCAACCGGGTTAGGATACACTACTAAATCATCTCCAGCTAGTATAGCTTCTATACCTGTAGCAGAGCAATAATCAAAAGTCTCTTGACATGTATTATCCCACTCCTCTTCACAGCAATATGGATCAGCTTGAATCAACCAAGCGAAGCACATATCATTGAGCCAATAACCATCACCATACGGCTCACCTAAACCGGTGACACAACCTACAGCTTCGTATAAGCAAGACTCTGGGTCTGGTATATTAACTAACGCTTCGTAGTTGTACGCTTGAACATCGGCACACCCTTCCACGATTTCAATACACGAGCCGTTGTCAGCAGTAGCCAGCGGATCATAATTAAAGGCATTGCTATCAGTACAACCGTCAATGTAAGGAATACAGCTACCGTTGTCCGTGTTAGCTTCTGGGTTATAGTTATACTGCGTGGCATCTGTGCATCCGAATATTAGTGGTTCACAGTCAGCTGGATCTGTAGCTAACTCATTATAATTAAAAGCGGTTTGATCCATGCAACCAACTATCTCTAGTTCATCACACACACCGTCGTTATCTATGTCACTGTTACACAAGTTGTCACAGTCGTAATATTCTATAGGGTAAACACACCCGTGGTCTACGTTTGCTAAGTTGTCAAAGTTACAAGCCTCAGCGTCGACGCAGCCTAGTACAGGTGATATACAATAATCTGAACATGTAGGCGTAGCGCTATAAAAGAACGGAAACTTCTTTAACTTATCAGTCCAAGGGTTTGTTCCGCTCTGAGCTACGATACCGTTAGGACCTTCTAATCTAAACCCGCACTGAGCAGCTGTAGTCTCAGCGTTGCCACTTGTGAAAAAGTAAACCTTAACTTCTTCGTGAGAGTTTAAGTTAACTTCAAACACTTCTTCATATCCATCATTAGGTCCCATTTGATACGGACCATACAAGCTGTTGCCCTGTGTAAACCCTAACCAACTACCAAACCAACCATCAGCTCCACCGTCTGTTATGATAAGATCATAACTACAAGCATCTTCAGTTTCCATAGTGTTAGCTAGTGGATTGTAGTTTAAAGCATCCTCTTGTATACATCCTAAAGCGATCTCAGTTATACAACTCCCATCGTCCATTTGAGCGTTAGGATTATACTCTACAAATAAATCATTAGTACATCCTGTTAAAAACGCAGGTGTACAAGGTAGTACTATATAAGGTTCTGAGTATAGTGTATCAAACTCAATACCACCGCCAGCCATAAATATATTATCACCACACAAAGTCGTTACGTGAAAGAATCCATCAACTCCACCCCAACAAGTTCCACACATGCCGTCTCCATACAAATCATATATGCTAGCCACAACTGTATCACCCTCGTTTACACAGTGGTAAGAAGGCTCCGTAATACCGGTTATGCCACCACCACCAGATGTTAGCAAATCACCATTAACAGTGATCTCCCAACTTGTTTCTGCTGGGTAACTATCAGGTGTAAAAAACGATAGTATATTTGTTTGACCCTCGCCACAAGGCGCTGGTGGAAAGTTACACGGTGTTGGCGTGTTAGCCCAAGGGTTGTAGTTTAAAGCGTTAGGCTGTAAACAACCATATACAGGTTGCTCACATTCTGTTAGCTCAAAAAACACAGTGGCTTGATTAGTACCAAAGTCGTACACGAATGTGTCTAACCCACAAGAGTTTGTTAAACCAAAATAACCAGGTCCAAAGTCGCAGCATATACCATCTCCAAAAGCATCGTACACAACCAAGTTGTATTGGCCTGTAGGTAGTTCAACCAAGGTTTCACTATACGAATTGTTTTGATATGGTGGTGATACCGCTACTAACTGGCTGTCTTGGTATATCTCCCAAGAGGTTTCACCTCCATATTGATCTGTTTGTACCACTACATTAACCCAACTATCTTGAGTTAAAAATGTTAGAGGTATTAAAAATAAACCTAGTAAAAAACTCTTCATGTTAAAAATCGCTATATATAATTTCGTCTATAACGTTTTGAACGTCTCTCTTTGTAGCCTCCATCTCCATCATGATGTTAGCCTGAAACCTTTTAACCTCCTTACCGTTGAATACAACTATAGTTGGTACAACAACGATCCCGTACTCTGATTGATACTCTCCTTCGTCAATGTTAACATTCATAACATCGCAGTCCGTAAGCTTATCTAGGTACTCGACGTTGTTAGCTGAGTTCCAACTAGCATTAAATTGAACTACACATATATCGCTGTTGCACAGATTCTGGGCGCTCACTGTTATGCCACACATAATCATTGCAACTATAAATATAGCATACATTAACACGGTTCTCCAGTTCGTTGTATCTTTCATGTTAATTTAGTTTGTCTATTTTTTCTTCAATGCGATCTAGATCGTCTTTTAATTCTTTGACATCCTCTTGAGTTGTCATAATAGTTTGGCGCACTAGTTTATCCTTCATGTCAAACTCCATGCGTGATATCTCTGGTGGCTTAGGTTCTGGCAGTTCTTTAGCTAAAGCTATATCAGCCTGTAACGCAAACCACATTCCTATTAAAGCTGTAAGCCCAGCCCCCGCTATCCCAATCGTCTTGAGGTCTAATGTTACTTTAGTATCCTCACCTATTTGTTTTGCCATTTTCTGATAGTGTTATATCTTAAAAGATTACATAGTTTACTCCACACTTAAAGTTATACCATTCTCTATTCCAGTACTTATTGTACTTGCCTTCTAAGAATAACCCTAAGTGTTTATTTAGTCTATATCCAAATATTATACCACCCGAGTAATCAAGCCATTGACCTCCTACAGAGTTGTGATACATAAACTCGTTACCGCTATCTACATGATAAGGCATAACGTTTCCCCATGCGTGTAACCAGAAGTCATCCGTGTAGTGGTAGAAATCAAATCCAGCGACAACAGAGTGTTGCAGTAATCTATTTAACTCACCACGTTTTCTTTCAGCGTAGTTTGATATAACCTCAGGTATAACAACTGCCTCCCAAACCTCAGTGCTTGTAGCAACAAGCTCTCCTTCTGGTGAGAAGTACTCCGCGTTTGGTACGTCCACTGTGTATCCCTCTTGCAGTGCTAAGTATGTATAATGTATATCATTATTATCAAGCAACCACTCAGCTAAAGGATCATAGCCATACGGTTCAGAGGCTCGTTGAGCTATACCTAGGTTAAACGAAAACTTATCTCCAAGTTTTAGTCTACCTCTTTGTGACGCTTCAAAGTAAGATATATCCGCAAAGCCATCTTGCAAGTACTCTCCTTTGACAATGTAATTATCTCCTACATATCTTAGGAAATGATTTTGATCAAGAAACTCTTGACCCATTTGTCTTTTGTATTTAACCTCAGCTAAAAACTCTAAACCATTGCGTTTACCTACATTAGCTCCATCAGCCCAAGATGTTTCACTTCCATCATAGAAAGTCTGTGCTCTGTTTTCATATCCAAACCTAGCTATCTTACGAACGCCCATTGTGAGACTGTAGTCGTAAGGAGTCTCTATGTTGGTAGAGTTTAAGCCATTACCTACAGACCACACTGTTTGATCAGCAACAGAGTTACCTCCGTTAACAGCGGTGTAAAACGTAGAGAACTTAAACGCTTTTTTAAAACCTTGCCCTGAGCATATTAAACAGGACAGTATCATTGCTGTTATTAATGTTAATCGTGATAGTAGCATTTACCTGATTTATTTGTTGTTTTCATTTTACACCTTTTACCATCCTTTTTCACATGCGTACACTGAGTCTTTTTACCATCAGCTCTTTTATCTACTTTTTGATGCACAGTGCAGTAAGCTGTGTTACCTATAGGTTTATTACTACACCTGCCACCAGACCTAGTTGCACCAGCACATGTGGTTTCTTTACCTTGATCTCTTTCTTTTCGCTGGTCTTTCTTGAACTGGTCTTCAAGCGCTTTGCCTTCAGCGTCTTTCTTTTTCTGTCTTCCCCTGTCTTTAGCGTCTTTAACCTCAGTATTTTCTATGCCTAAGTCCCAAGCTGAGTAACCCATCAAAGATGCCACGCGTTGCCAGTTTTGGTTTTCGCTGTCTGCAACTTCTTTTAAGTTGTTTATCTTTCTTACTATTCTAGCTATCGGCACGTTTGTTGTAGCCTCTATAACATTTGCGCTAGCTTCTAACGCTGGGTTGGATATATCTAACCCCATTTCCTGAACAGCGTCTCTATTGTAATTCCAAGTTTGAGACGCTGAGTATAGCTTTCTTAATTTAGAACCTATAACAGGTGAGTAACTTGTTAACTGTAGTATCGTCTTAGTGTGATCAGGCTTACTAAACCAACTATCATCTTCAGCTTTTAACTCTTGCTTTTGAAACTCTAGTATAGTATTCTTAATAGCAGACATAGCCGCGCCACCAACACCCATACCTCTTAGCTGACCATCAATAACTGTCTGTATAATTCTATCAGTTCTTTTAGCAAAGTCAGCATCATCTAGATTTTCTTCTTCGTCTAACCCAAATGAAAATAAAGCGTTTTGTAGTGAGGCAAATATAATAGATTGTATAGCCCCGTAATAAGCTATCTTAGAAACGTTAGATTTAAAATCACCTCTACCGTTAGCTATATCTCTAGCCGCTTTTTCCTGTATACGCATGTACTGCATAGGTGTGTTAGCCCAAGCTAATACAGTTCTACCTAGTGACGATGCTTGTTGTTGAGATATAAGATCTGCACGTGACGATTGCTGAGACGTTTCTGTTATCTCTTGAAAGTCTAGAAAAGCTTTATCCTTAGCCTCCGCTTTACTCAAACCTTGCTTCTCGTACATTTTAACCCTGTTCCTGTAATATGTAGAACCACCTGCTGCAATAGCAAAACTATCCGCAGCTTGCGTGGGTGTAAATCCTTTCTTAATCAACCAAGCTAAAGCCGCCTTAGCTTTGTTCTTTTGACCAGCAACAGCAGCCGCTAACTCAGCTTCCTGCACGTTGTACTCTAAACCAGCTCTCCTTTGCTTTAGCATAGGTGAGTTCCAGATCATAGAGAAATCCTTCCAATATTGCTTTTGATTACCAAAAGCTTGAGCAGCCTTGAGTGGGTTGTTCTCAGCCCAGTTAATATAGTTTGTAGCAGATATAGTCTGTAGCATAGCTGATCTCATGTTCAAGAACATTGTGGCACCAACAGAACCGTTTATAAAATTCATGTGTGCATTAGCTAACCTATTAGATCCAGTAGGTCTATTAGAACCTGTCTCTATACGATACAGTACATCTTCTAAAGCTTCTCTAAACTTCGTGCCTTGAGTTGCTTCTATTTTATTCATGTTAGCTTCTGAGAAGATAATGTCTTTGTTTTCTATCCACTCAGCTAAATACTTAGATCTATTTGCTTTGTTGTTTAAGTTAAACAGGTCAGACACTATAGTTTCCGCTATCCAGTTTTGTGACGGTGCCACGTACTCGCCTTTAGCTATAGCCTGTAATCCATCAGCAAAAGCCAGTAACTCAGCGTCTTTAGACACCACGTCATTCATCAACTTAGAATCTTTAGCTGATAATCCAGGTACTTCTAAACCAGCTTTAGTCCACAAGTAGTTTCTTATAGCTTGGTCATATGTGAAAGCTGAGCTCTCTAGAGTTTTATTTATCTTTCTTTTTACGCTAGGTATATCTTTGTACAAGCGTTTCATATCCTCAGAAGACTTTTGCCTTGCCTCGTTCATTTCCTTTGTTGCCCTAGCAAACGGATCTACTAAGTTCTTTTCAAAGAATGCTCTGTCAGCATTACCCTGCTTACCTTTACCCATAAAGTTTTGCATAAGCCCCATGAAGTCTTGAGCTCCAGGTACAACCAAGGATTTAGAGAATCTCTTTTTACCTAGCATTCTAGCTTTAGCAGCACTAAACTCTTTTACAGCGCCGATACCAGAACGACGTTCTATCATTTCGTTTAGACTACTGCTTAAATCTCTAGACGCCAAAGATCTAGCTTGCTGAACATCAGACTTTATATCTAGTCGGTCCATCACATACTTAACAGCATCGACGTTTTGTATAGCGTCATCAGCAAAGTACATGTCATTGTATCCCTCAGCGAACTTCTTGAGCATCCACCTAGCTTTAGCAGCACCAGTGCTATTGCCAAGACCCACTATGTTCTCCATAGGTATCTCTAACCCTTGTGATTTTAAAAACTCATATATAGCCGGTGCAGCTTCTTGAGCTCTAGCTGTTAGTATAAACTGATCTTTAGTTCCAAACTTCTTAGCTCTCTCTAAAGCTTTTTCTAAGAACGGACCTGGTTCACCCTGTGTTACTTTGTTAAACTCTGAAAAGTCAAACTTATATCCCTGCTCAAGTAACTCACTACCTTGTTTTGCAAACTCCGTCGCATTCAGTTTACCTTTGGTTCCATCAGGAGCAGTAAACAATACATCAGACTTTGTTTTAGCTAACGTGTCATCAAAGTCCCACGTGCTCATACCTTTACGCTTTGGGTTTCTTTTTCTACCGTTAGCTGTAGCAGCTTGAATATCTTTCATTAAGTCCAGCTTCTCACTTCTACTTAAATCCTTTGAGTTTAATTTGGTGTTTTCTAAAATAGCGTCATGTTCAATATCTAGTCTTCTGTTTTTGTTTCTTATACCTAACTCAATTGATAGCTGATTAGGTGGCCCATTTTTGGCTGCTTCTTTTAACAGTAGATCAACTTGCTTTTGCGAATATTTTTGTATTATGCTTTCACCTATAGTAGATCCTAGTTTTGGGTTTTTTAAATCCAGCAACTCAAAGGCTACACCAGGTCTGTACATGACGTTCAATATAGATGATACGTCTCCAATTTTATGATTTTTAAACGCTTTTAAAAACGTAGTTCTACCACCATACGTAGGTGAGTCATATATAAGTTGATCTTGTTTTATAGTGAAAGATTGCTCGAATTCTTTTGTTAAAAGCTCTAACTCAGATTTCGTTTGCTTGCTAGTTTCGTATCTTTTAGATTTACGGTTGAACTTAGGTTCACCTCTTAATATTATATCCATAGCTGAGAAGCTATGATTAAGAAGTTGTAGCTGATGCTCAGCATGAAACATAGTTCCTAAGTAGTTTTTAGCGCTTAGGTCTTTACCAACCGGTTGGCCTTCAACGAAGCTCATTGATGTAACCGTAGCAGTACCTTTCATGAAACCGTTACCAATGTTTGTTTGAAACCTAAGATGTCTCATAGCGGCATTAACAGCATCTGCTTTACTAGAGAAACCACCTTTTTCCCAGTTGTTAACAATGTCAGCCATTGACTCAAGATGGAATTGCCTTAGCTTTTGGTTTGCTTCTACAGTTCTCATAAAGTCAGCGTGTGTTGCGTTCTTTTTACCTGTAACCATATTCCAAGCTTCTTGAGTAGCTAGTTCTCTAAAGTTTGACTTACTCTTGTTTGCGGCTATAAAGTTAGCCCACCGTGTTTTCGCCGTGCCGGTATCTATTATATTGACATCACTAACCCATTTCCACTCTTTACTATCTAAAGTTTTACCGCTACCTTTAAACTCTCCCTTAAACCATCTATTTGCATATGACATAAAGTCACCGCCTTTTGGTAGATTCATACGTGTTAACTCCCCATTAACAACCCTCTTCATTTTACCTTGATAAAAAGTAGCGCTCATAGGAGTTCTTAATACATTAAGTAGCGCGGTAGGGTATTTGTTTAGCAGTTTTAAATCAAACTTATTTTGATTAGCTAGAGCTGTAATATCCTCAGACCAAGTTTCTAACCCTTCCTTTAGGTTAAACATATCCTTAAACTCAGGATGTCTTTTCATCAATTGGCTTGTGAGATCAGCATAATTCTTAGCTTCCAACGCCTCTAATTCTGAGGATTTAGTATCAACAGACAATTCAACTTGTTTGCCAAGGCTTTCTTCTATTCCAAATAACTCTTTAGTTAAATCACGCTGCAGTTTAGCAAGAGCTTGCTTTACCAAAGTTCTCTCTTTCTTCGTAAAATCGCGAAACGCTGGCGAACCCATTGCAGCTATAATACCGTTTATGCTCCTAATGTTTGGGTCTTTCTCACCTCGCTCTAATATCTTTTTAGCTAATTCACCACTCAGGTCTTTAGCTGCTAACTTATCGGATTTACCAGACGCTACTTCATTTAAAAACGTGTCTATATTAAACTTTTCAAACACTTCAAATTTCTCAGGATTTGTTTTAGCCAACTCCTTAAGCTTTGATCTTACGATTTGGTTTGATATAGCTTTACCGGTTTGGTTTATTAAAGATGGTATAACAGATGTACCTATATTACGATCTGCTTTAATACTTGATATATCTACGTTACCCTCCCCGCTCGTCAAGTCCTCAGATACTCTATTATCTTTAATGCCAAGCTCAGCTAAAAACTCACTTTTGCTTAGTTTTCTTTTAGCCTTTATCTCGCTACCAACTGCACTACCTGTTTTAGTAAACTTAACTCTTTGACCTGTACCTTCATAAAAGACTGGTTCAGCTGTTTTAGAACCAACTTTCTTTCGTGTCATGAGACTATTTTCCACACCAGTAGCTGTGCCAGTAGTTTCAGTTAGATTCTTAGGTAAAGCATCGTACAACGTTTTCCAGTTGTTAGCTATAAAGTTAGCTTTTGCCTGAGTTGATTTACCAAACATAGCTTTAGTAGCAGCCGGTGCTTGATCAACTAGAGTTTTGTAGTTAAGATTCTCTAAAGATAAACCCTCAGCTTTTTGAGATATAGCATCTATAGTAGCTTGCTCAACAGGTAACTTAAACGCCAAGTCAATACCCTTAGTAGCCGGCGCTTCAGTTGCTGTAGGTTCTGGCGCAACTATGTCTTGGCCAGTCTCCATCATAGTCTCAATAGACTTAGTACTCATTGATGCTTGTAGATCAACACCTAAGCCTTTTAGTATATTACCAGTTCTTAAAGCAAGTGTATTGGGTAATTGTAGGTATGCTCCAAACTGTACGTCTTTGTTTTTCTCACCACGTTTCAGGTACGAGTTAACCAACTTGTTAAATTCAGTGTTATATACATAGTCACTAAACTGCTCTCTAGTTAGATTAGAGCCTTCAACGTTTTTATATGTTTTGTTTATGTAGTTCTCTAGTATACCAGAGTTGTTGTCTCTTAACTGCTCAAACTTTCTTGACGCTCTTAGTCTGTCTATTTCTGATGCACCTTCTTTTTCAGCTTCAGGTTTTAGGGCTTCGTACTCTTTTATTAGATCAAAGTTTTTCTGAGCAGCCTCTATGTTCTTTGTTAAATCTTGTATCTTAGCTGTATTAGTTTTAGCTATATCAACCCATCCATCTGGTTTTGTTTTAGCTAACTCTAAGTTTTCTTGCTTCAACACCTCACGCTCTGCGGCTAAATCTCTTGAGGCCATTCTACGTGGGTTCGTAGCCTCTACATATTCTATGCCTAGAAAGCTGACATCTTTTAGATTAGAAAGATTCTTTACTTTGTGACCTATATTTAATCCTCTACTAGCATCAGCACCCATACGGCCCAGCATATCTATAAATTGGTGAGCAGTTTTAGGTTTAAACATACTACCCATACCAGGCACACTTTCCTCTAAAAAGCTCTTTATTTCTGCCTTGGCATTCTTTAAAAAACTATTATTTACGTGTGTATAGTATATCTCTGGGTTAGTCATAAACTCAGCTAAATTAGCTAAAAACTCTTCGCTCTTTTCACTCTCTGACTTCTCTTTGTAAGCCTCTCGAACTTCTTCTACGGGCAAAAGATCTTCAAGTTTAGAACCGTAAGCATCTTTAAATACTTTATCTAATCTATTCATGAAGTTGATCTCCATGCGCTTACCGTTCTTGTTAAACACCTGCCTAAGCGCCATGTGCACTAACTCATGGTTTGATATACCTGTGTGATACTTAGCTTTATTAAAAAGTATCTCGTTACTCTTGGGATCATACTCAGCAACGTTGCCTTCACCTAGTAAGTTTTTAGCCTCACCCTCACTTAGGAATCTTACCTTAACGTCAGTGTGAGATGGGTTAGCTTTTTTAAGTAGCGTGTTAACTGGATCTATAATTATCTTTTGATAATTGCTTTCAAAATCCTTACTTTTAGGATCTAGCTTAGCATCCCTAGTTTGTGCTGCAAATAGATTGTTAACATCTGTTAAAGTAGACACGTATGACTCGTAATCATTTGCCTCTTTTTCACTAAGCTCCTCTATCGTTCTAGGCTTACCCTCAGAGATCAAGAAATCTAGCATAGACTTTTCACCCTCATATATATCCTTTTCTATCTTACCTTCACTGTAATCTTTTTCTAACTTATCTCTATCTTCTATATATTGCTTTGTTTCTGGGTTAACTAGTATGTCATTGGCTTTTTTAATTAACTTATTTCTAAGTTTCAATTTAGCTGAAGGTGTAACGTAGAAGTCTTGAGACTTTATGCGACCTTTACCCATGTTACCAGCAATACCAAATACGAAAGCGTTTGTTATCATACGCTCCTCCACTTCGTCAAAATCGCTAAACAGCTCTCTCATTCCAACGCCAAAATCAGATTCACCTTTAATAGACTCCCAACCCAACTCAGTTACAGCAGCTAGCTCTCCTGAAGCAGAACCAACAACACCAGCTTTAATTGTCTTTTGAAATAGCGGGTCAAACCCTTTCATGCGTGGCGATAAAGCACCGGGTCTAAACCACGGTGTTAAAGCACCACCAGCGTAGAAAGCTGCTCCAGATCCAGGTTTAAATCCAGCGGTCTGCATTTTAGCTTCCTCTATAGCCATGTGAGCCATGTGATACTTAAACTTGTTATACGCACCACCAGCTTGCTTTAACTTAGTTAGAGCTTTAGTGACACCAAGAGAGGTCATGGCACCTTCGGTAGCAACCGTTAAGGCAGCTAGCTCAACTAGAGTAGGCACAAACTCACCAACACCATTGGCTACATTTTCTGACATGTTAGACTCAAAAGCTTCAGCTTGCTCAGGTGTCCAAGATAGAGCCTGTAGTTCGCCATCGGCTATCTCATCCGCGTATTCAGAATTGAATTCCATAGACGCTTCGTTTAAAGCGTTTAGTCTATCTCTTTCTAAATTAAAAACACCCTCAGCCTCAGCCTCACTTGCATCAAGCACTTGTGTGCCTATTGCTTTAACACTACTAGTTAAAAGTTTACCAACAAAGTCTACAGCTCCACCACTACCTATATCTCTAACCTTAGCATCAACGCTTTCAGGGTTGAAGTCAAGATAAGCCAACTCGTAAGCAGCTCGCCTGTGACCAAGGTTTTTATCTAAAGCATATTCGTGTCTATCTATTTTATTTAGATCCTCTTCACTTAAGCCCCAATCTTGGTTATCTACAAATCTTCTAGATTTATCAAACCAACCTTCAAAGTCTCTAGTGCTCATGTCCAAACCACCTTGGTTTTGTGGCTTTACGAAAACACCAACTGGTATAGAAACCTTAGGATTACCATCATAGCCACCGGGTCTAGAGTTTAAGTACCGTTGAGCAACCGTGCGCATTACAGGCTCAACTTTGTTTAAATCTACTTCAACAACTTCTCCAAGTCCATTAGTGTCTAAAACTTGTCGCTCTATCATTAAGTCGTCATACCAATTCTTCAGAGCCTCTCTATCTGTTATACCAGGATTAGACTGCTTATAAGATGCTACTTCTGAGTCAGCACTATCCGAAGCTTCTGTAAAACCCTCTGCCATCCTTTGAGCTCTATACGCAGCGTAACCGGTTTCCTCTGTATCGCCTTTCGACATGAATCTAGATGCAAGTTCCTCTTCGCTTACACCGAACCAACTACCATGTTCTTCAGCGTTAGCTTTTATATCCTCATCTATCTTAGTTAGGTTAGCTTCAACTGATGTTAATTCAGTGTTGAGATCTTTCTTTGCTTCGTCAGATAATTCTTTGCCATCTAAAGAAACTCCGTTCTCCAACATATACCTTATATCACGCCTTCTGTTTTCTGAGTCAACGCCTCTAGCTATTATCTCAGCTTTTTTCTTCTCTCCTTCAGTCCATGTATCAACTATATCCTCTTGTGTTCTTTTGTCAAAGAACTCTTGACTTACAACAGTGTTGTCCCTAGCTGCGGCTCCACGTTCGTCCTCAAAAACGTTTTTCATAGCATCTATCTCATACTCTAAAAAAGCTCTACCACTTCCACCCATGATGGTTTTGTAGGAGTTCTCTGGTATAGTAAAACCATACTCCTCCTCCATTTGCTTGTTAACGCGATGATGTATACTTTCATACATCGCCTCTTTGTCTCTTTGACTAACCGTTAAACTCGTGCCTAGCTGCTTATCGAAGTAACTACGGATCTCATTTGACGTAGCTTCTTTAAGTGTATTGGTTACGATATCAAGTTGTTCATCATCTGCGGTAAGCTGATCAGCCGGCATGTAAATACCAGCTACGTTCATGCCACCAGTACCTGATACATCTAAAGATATTTCATCACCAGGGTTCCAACCACCCTCCTTGTCACCGTGCATTCTGTTAGCTACAGCTTTTTTCTCAGCCCACTTAGCTTCGGCTTCCTCGTTTGGTTGCGTGGACGTGTCCACCCAATTTGCTACGCTAGATTGTAAACCTTCGGCACCACCTATATCTCTCAGCGAAAAAACATTTTCTTCTCCTGTGCGTTTGTTTTGAAACTGTATAGACTCAGACCAACTTGATGGATTAGTTATTTCAAAATCGTCACCATAAACATCCTGCAACGCGGGTATGATACTCGCGTCTCCTAAATTAAAACCAAAAGTCCCGCCAGTGTTAGCTTCGGAAATTTGCTCGGCTGTAATATGACCTTGGTTTGCAAACTTTTTAGCGTCTTTAGCCGCTGCCTCGTCTTGTTCTTTGTTGAACCTTTCTTCGTGGCTAGGGGCTGTTGGAGGCTTGTTAATATTGTACTGCTTTATAGCGGCTGCGATATTAGCTTCGGGCTCTCCAGCGCTAATCATCCTTTGGACGATCTGCTCTAACTCTGTACTAGCGTGGTTATCGTTCATGCTATTGAATCTTCTTGTGAGAGATTAGGTTTGTGATATTTATCTAATATAGCTTGCGCGTCTAAGTTACCGCTGTTCTCCTTATCATGTACAGCTTTACCAGCTGAATATCTTTCAAAAGCAATTCGCTCTAATCCACCAGCAAACATGTCAACCATTTCATCATACGTTTCTTTGCTTTGAGACGATTGATAAACAAGTTCCTTAAGATCTATGTCTGTATCAGGGAAGTACACTTCTTGAATCTTTTCAATCAAAGGTCTTGTGCCAAATATACCTTTATCAAGCAAGCAAGATGCTAGCGCATCTGGGTTACCTTTTATAAGGTTCATGTTCTGCATCTTTATATCTTCAGGATGCCACACTCCACCCTGTCTACCATGACTCTCGAAGTCACCAAGAGCAGTGCTAAACTCTTGGCCTATAGGATATTGTATAGTTCTCTTAGCTATAAGCTCACTCATGTCACTCACAGACATTGGAACTTGACCACCATTTCTCGTGGGTATAAGGTTTACCCACTCTTTATCTGGTGTCTGTATGGGCTGCACGCCTTTTCTATCAAGATACCTGGATATCAACTCCATCTCCTGTGGTCTAGTAGACTTGCTTAGCAGTTGTCCATCAATAACATCTTTAACAGTATAAGACAAACTGTCTTCACCCACATCTTCTTTTACGTTTTGAGCTAACTTAGCTAATTCAACATGTTGCTCTGTTTGTGCTTGCTTGTCTCCATTGTTAAAGTTAGTTTTCATTTCACCAACGATCTGTTTTACTCGATCATGGTTTTCTGATGTAGCGCCTCTAAAATTAGAAGCCGCACCCATTAACTCTTCATACGGATCTATCTGTTGCTCCATCACCTCTAAGCCAGACTTAAACGCACTACCTCCAACGCCTCCTAACATTTTAACCGCTGACGAGGATGTGGACCTACCGGTTTCAACACCGTTTTTTGTTGTCCAAGACGTAGCCGTGGAGGTTCCTTGCGTAGCCTCTTTAACTAAGCGCTCTTCCCAGCGACCATCTTTTCTTTTATCTGGATTTTCTTTCCACCATTTTTCAGCAGCAACAACAAACGCATCATAATCACCATACTTAGTTTGTATATCATCAACGTTCTCTCTCCACTGCTTTTTATACGTAGGCAGCTTGTCCTCAACCCATACTTTTTCATATTCAGCATCCGTGCCATCAGTAGAAGATGCGTCAGATCCTTGATCATATATGTCTTCCACTGGGTCATCTTGCTGCTCTTCAACCTTATCTGTCTCAGGTGTTTTAACCTCTTCTTCCTCTTCCGGCTCTGGATCTGGTTGGTCTATCTTAAATCTCCAATTGCCATAATTAGGCATATAATTGCCAGCGGCTTCCTTCATGTTGTTAAGGGTGCCGGAACTTAGTCTGTAGCTTACGCCTGGTGATGTGTCTGCCATTTTTTATGTTTTTGAGGGATCGTGTACTCCCGTGTTCACGTTAGAACCATACGTTGAGCCCGCAGGTAGTTGTCCCATGTTGCCCATGTAATCCATTCCCGAGTTTGCGACATCTGTAATACCCTCCATCATAGCCTCTTGACCAGCTTTTCTACGCTCTCTTGCACCAGCTAGATCACCAGCTGCCATGCCCATGAGACCATCAACCTTACCCATCTCCATGTTTCTGCTTAATACCTCGCCTTCACGTTCTTTGCCTTGTATTCTACTTGCTTCTTGAGCTGTTAGCTTTAGGTTAGCCTGCTCTTGCTGCGCTATAGAAGCTGAAGACTTCTGAGCATCTAATGAACCTTGCTGCGCCATAGCTTGGGCTAAAGCAGCTATACCAGAACCACCAGCTGCACCACGCATACCTTGCATAATGTTAGCTTGACTCTGCATAGATTGATCTCTAGCAAACTCAGCGGCCTGAGTGTTGACTGTTAAGTCTTCCATTGTGTTTTCCATGTTCTGATACGGGTTACTAGTATCCATACTAGAAAACATGTTCCTACTTTTCTCTAATTCTATTTTTGCTTTTGCTGCGTCTTCTTTAGCTCTCTTGGCTTGCACGCCACCTTGTATAGCTTTAGCTACACCTACACCTGCGGATACTATAGCGGCTCCCGCCATTACAAAACTCATGATTTATCTATTTTATCTTGTTTCATTTCTATCCCTAGAATATCACTAAGCTCTCTCATGCTATCAATAGCAATAGTGGGATCGTTGAAGTCTTTTGCTATAACCTCTTCCTCTACATCTTCAGGGGTTTTTTTATTTGTTGCATGAACGGTTACAAACACACAATCTTCGTGTGTGAATATAGCTCTTTTTGTCCCAGGTTTTGTTATACCGTGATGAGGAGCTTGTACTGTTTCAACTCCACTCTCTGTTAGTATAGACATCTTACCTTTCATGAGAAAAAACGGATGCTCCTTCTTGTGGATTTTTGTAGTGATGAGCATGTTAGCTGGATTAAAAATCTCTCTCACGTAGCAACCTCCAGCAAACGTGTGTTTAGTTGGATTTAACTTATCTAACTCTTCCCCTACTAAAGCCCCTTCATTAATCATTTGATTCTGTAGATCAGTGATTTTCTCTCTATACTCCTGTCTAGATCTAAGCTCTTGAGCTATCTCCCAAGCTTCATCAAAGGTGAAAGTGTGTTTTATGCCTAGCTCTTCAGTCTTCTCTATAAACTGTTTGCGAAGTTCTTCCTTAGAAAGCGGGCTGGTTTTAACTTGCTCGTCAATATCTTCTATAGTCATTATATTTAATTATATTATACTGATATAGTTACACTTTTTAGTCTTTATTTACTACTATCAAATACTTCCATGGCTACGCTAAACATCTCAGCCTCACTTACAGACGTGTTAACAAACTTAGCACTAGCAAAATATCCTAGTGGAGAACTTAGGTTTGCTTTGTTGTCTTTAGTGAACATAATAAACCTATCACTAAGTCCACTAGCTCCGCCTAACTCACTGTAACCCAAAGCGGTTTCCACTATCATGGTGTAAGAACCATCCGAAGCTGGATTGTTTATTTCTCTTATATCTCCTATGAGCAGGATATGTCTACTAACGCCATTATCTAAGAGTCCAACTTTAAAGCCATCCCTATCTGTTGTAAAAACAGTGTATGCTATATCACCAACTTGACATGATGTATTTATAGGTTGCGTAAATGTAAGTGTTGCGTATGCCATGTTATTGTGTTAGTATAAGATCAGAGTATATTTGTAAAGATATAGAATTCTGCACCTCATTAACGTGAAGATAACCTTGAATTTTAGCCTCCGTGTTCGTCACGCTTACGTGCGCTTGTAGGTGTAGTAAAGATATACCTATCTCTAAGCCACCTTTCTTACTCGCAACGGTACCATCACCCGCCGAGAAGTTCAACACAGTGGCATCCGCTAAACTCTGAGCATCGGTTAGAACTATCGTATTAATATCCGTAACGCTAGCTACATACGTGTGTGTCGTGCCATCAGGTCCCACTAAGCCAACGCCATCTACTCTCTGCCCAGGCAGTATACCTCTTGTTGTACCGGTTACCACAACTGTGGTGCTTGAAGTAGTAGCTCCGTTAACGTTATGAGTTCCTGCTCGTAAACCACCAACTAGTTTTTTCCAGGACACGTTAGTCTTAATACCGGTTATATTTGGTTCTGAACCACCTTTAGTGATAGTCACTTCAAAAGGTCTAACGCTTGCGTTGTTAGGTACAAAAGATAGATCCGAATTATCTGTTAACCCAGGCGCTTGTAACGCTTGGCTTATAACAATTTTGTTTTTATCCACAGACACCACTTTTGTTAAGTGCTTTATAGCGTTGGTGACACCTGAAGTTTGGCCAAAGGGATTTAAGACGTACATACCTGCTCTAACTCCCCTAGGTATTCTGCTCAATTTCAAAGTAGTTGCACCAGCAGCGTGAGCGCCTCTTAATACAGATCTTATCTCCTTAAACTTACCTGTAACGTAACTGTTACCAGTAAACAATTTTGGTATTGAGGTTGTGTCAGTAGTAAACGTATTGCCTGTGTGTTCTTGCGAGTCTGCTTTCGATTGAACATCTACGACCCCGCCTTGAAGCATAGTGTACTCTGCGCCACCTTCTCCTAAACCAGTTATATCTGAAATAACACCTTCTACCGGCCCTCCTGTTAACGTAACGGTGTACTCTATGTCCTCGTCTGAAGTGTTTTCTGGAATACGTAATGTTTCATTGTGAAGACCGGTGCTTGTTAGTATAACATCTTTGCTAGTTTCAGCGTTGGTGTAGTTACCAAAGAAATCATACGTGAAATTATCTGATTTTCTACTAGCTGTCAAGACACACACCGCGCCAGATGTTCCTTCAATTTTCAAATTAAAAGTACCTCCAATAGCACTCACGGGTATGTCCAATCCGGCGTTGACCACCCTGGGTTCTATAGAAAAGTTATTTATAGCGCCATCCTCACTTATTACTTCTGGTGTATACATGTTATACTCTATACTAGCTCTATGACCTAAATTGCAAAAATTGTCTGGGTCTATAAGCAAAGGCCCGCTAGTTGGTGGTGTGTAATATAGATCTACTGCAAATTTAATCAATTGGCTACCGTCAAACGTGGGTGTAATAGTCTGATAGTAGTGATTTTCGTACTCACCTAGATTATGCCATTTAATTGATGGTATACTAAAGTAATCAGTGTCCTTACGTTCAAAAATGTAGCTAGCGATTTTCTCAGGGGCACCCGCTCTTAAAGACGAACCACTGTGTCTAGTTGTAGGTCCAGTTTCCCCATCTTCGTCACTACCATCGCTTAGCGTAGATTGTGATATACCTGTCGCCTCCTCAGTGCTCACGTCTCCAGAATCAAAGTAAGTGTAATCAACTTGTAAGCAACCATCTCTTAACGGCTTGTCAGAAACACCATCTTTGTCATCTATATCTATGTAATACGTAGAGCTAAACGTTGGCCACGTCTCGCCCTGTTTAAATCTAACAGCTACGTTAACAACATTGTTTGGATCTCCAGCTATACCAAGGTCAGTAAAGGTGACAGTTTCAATATCCCCAAACTCAACTCCAGGGTTATCAGCGTTTGGATACGTGTTCATCGTAACGTGAGTCTCATTGTTAACTGTGTAGACGTTACCGTCAACACCAGGGCCATCAGCAAATCCACCTAATTTCATGTTGTTAGCTGACAAAGCGTACCCAGTATAAACACCGTTTACTATAGATGTTACCTTAAGGTTAACTATATCGCTACTACCTACAGTACCGCCCGCAACGGCGGTGATGCTAGACGTGTCGCATGTCCACCTACTGTTTTCTAGAACTGGGCCAGCGTCGCCGCCTTCCCATCCACTTCCGGCATTATCTTCAACTGTTACAACTATACTAGTGGTAGCGTTTTCATCACTATGCGCTATACTAGCCAAGCCTATACCTTGTACAGTTGCTTCACCTTTATTGTCTTTTACGGTATCACTACTTCCGCTACCCATGTCTTCTCCTACAGGAAACCCAAACCATTTACCCTCCTTGTTCTTAAACTCTATATTGCCACACGTTTGTAGATTTGTCGTAACGTTGTCAACGTACCAACCAGTGCTAGAATTTATATTAAAGTACTCGCCGTCTGTAGTTGTACCAGAGGTGATTCCACTATTGCTAGAGTACACTCCGTTGTACCAATTCACTGACTCGGTATCAAAGTCCGACACCTTAGCCTGTGTTCCTTCGTAGTTTATAGTAGCAAAGCTTTTTATAGTATCAGGCTGGTCATTAAATAAAACAGTCACATCAGACGTGTACTGAGTCCCATAGAAGTTGTTTCTACTATCGTTATCATAATGCTTATATATGTGACCTCTATCAAAAGTATAGTAATCGTTGTTTATACTTAACCCGCTTTGTGGTATAAAGGACTTAAAGCTAACCCAACCTTTTGATATTTCACTATAAGATATAGTGGTATGCTCGTGAGGGATTATTTGGTTATCAGCGTATTTTTTTGATATAGTTAAGTTGTACTCACTTTTACGCGCATCGAATGTTCCTAACGATCTCCACGTATAAGATTTTAGCAAGTCACCAAAGTAATCCCTCATACCTATGTCGGATATAGATCTTATCCCCTCGGTAGAGAGAGCTAGAACGTGACCTCTAGTTGCATCTGTAAAATATGTTTGATATGGCGTTGTTACCATAGACTCTGGGTTAGTGGCGATACCGTAATCACCTTGATACGGAACCGCGGAACCAATAACCTTATTACTACCGACTAATTGAGAGCTTCCATCAGCGTTGAACAGTAAGTCTTTATTGGTGTCAGCTCTTAAAACCTTGTCCTCGCAAAACATAATTAACCTAGTATCTTTGTTTAAAAGAGCTTGGATACTTCCGTACACTGGGTTAAGGTCTTTAGTTATGCTTTCAGCAGCTATAAACTGGTTTGTGTCATTAACTCCAGATGTTGAGTTATATATACCTGACCAGATTAAACCATGCTTTCTTCTCTCTTCTCTCAATTGACCTGCAAGAACACTTGACGCCTTAACACCGTTGTCTAACTGAGGCGCGTTGAAGTCATCTCTTACTCTATCAGATTCTACACCGTTACCAAAAGCCCAGCAGTTATTCCAACTTAAGTAATGTGCTTTAAACGGTATGCTATCGCTTACAAAACCCATGCTAACGTCACCCGCTGTTATAGGAGCGTCAGTAGCAAGCGTAATTTCATACCCATCAGGTCTAGTAAATCTGATGTTAGAAAAAGCGCTACTGTAAAGATCAAAAATTCCTGCAGTGGCACTTGTAATAGCTCCAACAGCTGGTGATATACCAATTTTGCTGCCAGACACCCATGATGTAACCGTGTGGGTTACCTGCTCTAGATATGGCGCTTGAGGAGCAACTGAATCTACAGCTGAAAAATCCGCCACCTGCTCTACAACTTTATTGAGCACAAACGTAGAGCCAATAGGTAGAAGCTCTTCGTTAGTCGTAGCATCTAATTTTATAGGTATCAAACCACTGGCTTGGTAATATATATCTACATCAACACTCTCCTTAGGTTCTGTCTCCCACACACCTGGTTTGTCTGAAAAATTATCGTTAATATCAGTATCATAATATGGTTCTAATATTTCTATAACGTCGTTTTTAGGGTTATTTGTAATGCCATCAGGTGTTGGTCCTAGATCGTGCCTTATAGCTCTTCTGTAATTATCGTCAGTGGTAAGTGTTGTAGCGTTGGTGCCGTGTATAGGGTTATAACCGTTGAGTACACCACTACCTATAGGTGGTTCAACAGCTATTGTCCATCTTTGTCGTAAATTAGAGCCTTTAAACTGCCTGTTTTGACTGCCCGTCCCGCTTCCATGAACAAAGTTCCGTATACCCCAAGCACCTGTTTTGTTTGTTGTGTTTTGAGCGTATACATCCGTGTTATTGTAACCCAACTCAGTATTTAAACCGTTTCCAAGAACCTGCGCTGTGGGATGCGGTTGGTCTATAACAGTGTATATGACCTGCTCTGGATCAAGTTGAAACCTAAACTTTGTGCCATACGAAGTTAGTTCGTCGATAAATTTCCAAGCATCTTGATGTTCAGTTCCACCTACATCTGACAACTTATGTGGCACTGGAGTTGCACTACCGTTCCACCCACCAGAGCTGTCATATCCCTCCCCCATGCCGCACCATGATATATCCATAAAACTATACTGCGAAGTGCTTCCCCACACACCTCTACTAGGTTGACCCTTTTTTGGTTTCATGTTGCTTATGTCCTCCAGGTTCATAGGCCCTAGATCGTCTGCGGCATCTTGCCACTGGTCATCCTGAAATATTGAATGAATAAAACTAGGGTTAATGGCGCTTGAGTCAGCGTTAAGCTGACCGCCGTGTCTACCAGGTCGATTGTCTTCTCTTCCATTCCAAGAAAAAGCCGTGGCGGCGTCTATAAAAAACTGCCTATTATTAGCAACGCCATCCCAAAAATTTTCTGCTTCGTCACCATACGTGGACGTCCGATCATTTATAGCTCCAATTGGATTTCCTTTCAAGCTAGCAGCTTCTACCATAAAAGCTGTTTCTTGATCATTTCCTTTTCCCCACGTGTATCGTGTTTGGTTAAAGGTATCGACGTGGTGAGCTTTTTCTGTAGGGTGATAGTGTAAATTTGAGCTGGTGTATTGATCACTACCACTACCAGGTAGATAAGCAGCTCCAGGTGATATAATGCCATCTGGATATAAAGTAGCAGGGTCGTACCCGTTGTTATTGAGGTAGCCTAAAGCCCATTGATTAGATACGATGTATTGTGGCTCACCTTGGTTAAGAAGCACATACTGATTAAGTGTTTCATCTTTAAATATCTTTACAAAGAAACGCCCATCAAACTCTGGTTTGTTTTCTACTTTTCTATCTAACAGTTGAACGCGTAGATCGTCAATAGCTCCGCTGAAACTATTATCAGTACTAGTGAACGCTATATCCTCCCCAAACTTTTTACGAATAGATATAGTGTACGCTGTTCCATCAAGCGTCAGCCTTCTAACATCGTACTCTTTAGATATATTATCTCCTCCAAAAAATCTTAAACCAAGATTATCTGGAGTTATTACATGTAGATCATTTCCAAACACTGCTTCAAAAGCGCTTTTTGCTATATTAAACGAGGTTCCATCAACAACGGGGTATCCACCTGAGGTTGATCCTACGGAATTACTGGAATTAAGTAGAACACCAAGTGAAACATTAGTTGTTTTAACAAAGTCAGGCGCTTCGTTTTCTATAGCCAAAACCTTATATCTAGCTTTCTCTGTCACAGCTTTGTTTAGCCCATGCTGAGACTTGAGTTCTAAAAAACTCTCTTCATTAATTTTGTTTCTATCTGACGACGGAAACGACAACCATATATTACCATCCCATGCATCATACCATCTATCCATAGATAAGTTTTGATACTCTACGGATGTTTCTTTTATATAATACGAATAATACTTAGCCCAGTTAGGTATAGCTGAGTTGGACGATATGTTACAAGAAAGCCTATTTCTTTTTCCACACGCGTTTTTAGGTACAGATATAGAGGCGTTTTCGTTTGTTAGCACCGGCGTTTCTCGACCGTAGCCGTCGCTAAATACCACACCAACTTGGTATGTTCGTGAAGACTTTACAGATGGCATCGCTGGGTCACTAGTAATACTTTGTATATCGTCTGAGCTCACGCCAACCTTAATAATGGGGTCGTTTAAAACAGTGTAGTTTTGTAGATAGTTACCGTATATTAATCTGTTAGCGCTAATCTCTTGTGCTAGAGCTTTTCTAGGGACATTGTCCCAAGGCCTAAGTATCTGATTTGAAGGTACAACAGCATGAACCATATCTGTGGTTAAAGTAAACTTACCTCTCTTATCGCCACTACCGTTAAGTAGATCAGGCCACACCGGATCTCCGTCAGATTTTTTAATTGTCTTAACAGTATATACCGTTGGGCTATTCGTTTCTTTGTATAAAAGATCTACTTCAACAACGTCCTTAGGCATAAAACCTTCTCCTCCAAAGTAACGAGTAAGATCCATACTCCTTATCTTATTCACCATACCTAGATTATAGCCTTTCTTAGGTAGATACTCGTAAGAACCTGGCAGAAAAGCTATAGATGACCACGGTGCAAACGTTGAGTATTCGCCATCTTGATACTTATACCTGTAAGAAAACCTTGGGAACTTAAACTCAAACAAAGGGTTGACGTCATCTAGTCTAACATAGTAGCTATCTTCGGTATCAGATAAAGAGCTAGATCTAGAAAGTATTTTTAGTTTAAATCCAGTTGAGTATATATTGTCTGGCCCATCTACATTAGACTCTACAACCTCAGCTCTTATATCGTAGTCTGAAAAAGAGGTTGGTAAAGTAGTTTCTGAGGTTCTTACAATAATAACTACATCGCCTTCTCTAAAATCTACTTGAGTGTTAAAGGTCACGTCCTGAAACTCATCGTCTGGCGTTTCAGACGTGTACGCATGAGTGTGACTGGTCGACACTGAATTGCTCACTCCACTGCTATTAACCCTGTCTACGCTGGTTGTATAAGCATCAATAGTTAGCGGTTGAGTTGGAGCTTTTTTTATAACAGTTGTATTTTCCTCTGTTACGTAAATAGCTCTCTTTTTATCCGCGCGCGTTACCACTTCAAATCTATCTACTTCATCTGAGTAGTAAGCTTTATCGACAACTACTCTAGTATGGAAGTAATCTGTATCTCCCTCAAAAGTGCCGTTTGTAGTTGAAGTAGTGGCTAAATCGTAACCCAAACCGCCGCCTCCAACTAAATATTCTGTGCCACCAGTACCAGCGATAGATCTATCAATATTTATTTTTTTAGGCTCGTGTAAGTTGTCAGTCCAGTATATAAAGCTGTCTAGTATGTTTATACCTGTTATAATGCTATTTCTAGAGAAATTCAAAACCCTTGGCGCTTGAAACTCTATATCTGTCCCGGATGTGGAGTGCCCCGCCCACGCTGCACCATCTAATTCCAGGTATATATACCAAGCCGTGGGCGTAGTGTCAGTAGCCGCGGTGTATATTATATCACTAACAACTAAGTTATCAGCATGTGTATACACCACGTCCCCGATATTACCAGCCACTGTCATGCCAATTCTAACACCTGTCTTGTTAATCGTTTCAGGCGCGGGGATGCTAATGTAGTTCACAAGGTCTACGCCGTTGTCTACACCAGTGCTTATATTTGTTTGGTCGGATCTTTGGTAAATATCTACAAATACATATTTATGCTTAGAAGTAAGCGCGTCGTATTCTATTATATAGTCTTTTTTTAAAGAGTTGGAAACACCCGTAGTTGCTACGCTACCTGATTCTACAAAGTAATATATTTTGTCTCTGTCTGGCGCCGCTATAGAACCAACACAAGTAGAGTCAACAGGGACTGTGTAAGCACCGTTCACAGAGGCCATTGCTTCTTTTTTTGCATTACCCATCAACGTCTGAACTGAACCTACGTCAGAGCCATCTGATGTTGCTATTTGGATATTTAAGGCATCTCTGTATTGACCATTAGGAACAAGGCGTTCATCCATATCCTTGTTCATAATAGCTTTAGAGAAAACTCTCTTCAACTCTGCCATGTTCTAGTGTTTGATTTGCTTAGAGCCTCCTCTAAGAATTTGAGTTAATTCTTCTAGCTTGATATTTGAAAGCCTAAGCTTAGCTTTTCTAGTCTCCGCGAACCTTTCTTTTTTGAACTGAGCAAGTAGTCCTGCGGGTGTGTCTTTACGCGCAGACAAAACCCCGTAGAGAATATGCTTGTATATAGCTTCCTCAGCGAGTTTAGGTACTAAAGAGTTATTCAGATCTAAACTAATAGTACCGCTTGAGTTTTTAGTTACCACGCCATCGCTTAGGTATCTTAGCACTAATGTTTTTCCACTTAGGTTTGAGCTAAAGTGAAAACGCCCTTGATCTTCATCAACAAAGAAACTACCGTTAATTTGAGCTTGTTGAGGGTCTATACCGTATCTTTTACCCTCTAGATTACCATAAATATCATCAACTTGATTTGAATCAGTTGAACCTATGTCTGAGCTTGTATTACTCTTATAATTAGTCCAAGTGTCAGAGTCTAGCGTTGTGCCCGCTAATTCTTCGTTGGCAGACATACCATGTATATCAGGTGTTCCTTCGCTACCTATAGCTGGCGTTACGTTAAATGGATTTGAGGTTTTTGATGTAGGGTACAAAACTCTTTCTATACCGCCACTGTCACTCCAAGAAACTTTAACGTAGTTAACGTAATCTACAGGCATAACTAACACTAGCGATGACGGAACCTCAACCTCCCAGTTTTTAGTTGTACGGAGAGTGTCATAACTCAACTCTTGCAAAGCTCTTATGGCGTGGAATGTAACATCCCCAGTGTTAACGCCTTCGCATATTTTTCCTTGCCCAACGTAAGTTGCGTTAAAGGAGTCTATCACTTCTCTAAGACCAACGTACCTGTAAGATCCGTGGTCTCCGGTGGTGTTATAATAAGCTTGTTGCTCGTTTGCTATTATCCCCATTTATTTACGTGTTTTGAAGTTGTAATTCTGTAGAATCTTTTTGATTACCTATTTGCACTAGACCAGGCTTGTTCATTACTATACCAGCTAGCTCAAGTATTTTTACAACAAGTGTATCTTCTTCAGCTCTATGAAGCTCGAAGTTAACAGCTGCATTTGCGTTGTATAAAGCTTTTTTATTATTACCAACAACAACATATGCCCATTCAACTTTTTTAGGCACCCTAAAACATTCAATAGTAGCAGCATCTCCAGCTGTAAATGTAACCACGTCATTACCACTATAAGTTGCTGGGCTAGCGTAGATTAAAACATCCTTGCCATTTGCTACGTCATCTGTGTATAATGGACCCGTGTTAAAAAAAGCAGCGGCGTGTCTTTTAGATTGCTTATATCGTTGGATCTCGTTAATGTCAACTTTTTGACATTCCATGTTATTCAAAAATATACGTCCTACTTGGAATATGTCATAGGTGGTACCGGAAATAGTTACCTCAGTAGGGATAACGCCACTAGTAATACTAGCAACGGATTTAAACGGACCAAGTTTAACATCCAATAGTTCTACTATATCAGCCTCATCAGTAGGAGAGTAGCCGTCTACTTCTTTTGTTTTTCTAATATTCTTGGAATAAAAGTAAGACTCAAATATACTCATTTGAGCTTGGTTAGCTAATAAGTTAAACTCTTGCGGAGTAATATAACCACGTTGCTCTTTGTTAGCAAGGGCTAATACTCTTTGATATACTGTGTCTACACTTATTGCCATAATTCTTTTTATGTTTCATAGTATGAAAGACCACCCGGTTGGTGGCCTTTCTACTATGGATGATTATTATTGTAATCGTTTTTCTATATTGGAGTATATCTCCATTCCCTCATCAGTCTTAAACCAAGCGGCTAAGGCGTTGTAAGGATGTTCGTCAAAAGGAACGGTCATTAACTTTCTGTCATTAGTTCCCCATAGAAACGTTCTTTGATCAGAAGATAGTTTTACAATCCCCATCTCAGCAGCCTTGATACCAAAGTTCCTAAGCATCACGTTGTCGTCATTAACAAGTTCTAAGAACAGTTTAGGGTTTTTCTTAGCGTATAATAGTAAATCCCGCTTAAGCTCCTTAGAACTCATCTCTGATACCTTAGAACCAATCTCAACCCTCATGACAGCCTCAGCCATATCTACATCTAAGTTTAAAGCAGCGTTTAACGCTTCTACCTCCATCTCGAGGACATCTAAGTGATTTGACGCAGCTACTTTAGGCTTGTGCTCGTAAAAAAGCTTGTCCCGGTGCGGGTGATAAAGCGACAATAGTTTTTGTAACACCACTTTGTTTTTGGGTACATACAGCGTTCCATTTCTAAAAACAATATGATCTAACCTTTGATCGCCGTGCATTTCATCAACAAACGGTGTTCTTTGGTTTTTCGTGTGTTTCAACTCTCGCTCGTAACCTTTTTCTTCATCAAACCAAAATATACCTGAGCTTCGTATAGACTTACTTAGTGGCGATCTGTTTTTCGCTAATACATAAAGTCTATCTTTTATCTCCCAGTTATCTTTTGAGGTAGTTTGTTTTGTTGCGGCCGGTTTTGGCTCCGGTTTTGGAGCTTCAACTACGACCGTTTCTTCTACGTAGGGTTCGTTGACCTCTACTTTTTTTGTTTGCTTTTTAGCCATAATATAATATAATAAAAAATTAATATAAAACTACCCCACCCGAAGGCAGGGTAGTTTCACCAAATATACCTATCTTAGTTTAACAACATGAAGTTGTTAGCACCTTGCACAACTAAGCAACGCTCAGATAAGAAGTGCATCTCCATAGCATCTAAATCAGAGGTTGTAGCTCCAACAGAACCAGTAGTCCATGTCTTGAACTTGCGGTTATCTGTTGTGGAAGCCCTGTAGCGAACATGTAAGAAAGGACGCTTAAGGTTCTTACCTAGCTGCTCATCGTATACAGATGATACTCCAGCTGGGATAATAACACCGCGTACCGCATTAACGGTATCCATAGCATTAATAAGCCCTCTAGTGCTTTGGTCGTTTAGATATTTCCAGTCAGACTTGTAGAAATCGTAAGATCCACGACGGAACCCAGAAAATCCTAAGTTGAGAGCCATATCCTCATCGTTTTCGAATACTCCGTAAGAAGTACCTCCAGCACCGTAAGAGTTCATTGAAGCAAGCATGTCATCCATAGCAAGAGCAGTTGCTCTATTTACAAACATCATATTCTCTTCAATAGCACCATTCTTATCAAACTCCGCTAAGATAGCGTCGAACTCAGCTAGGTCAGTAGCCGCGTTAACACCAGTTAAACCTGTAGCTTCATTTCCCCTAGCATTAAGAGCTGCAAAGAGACCTTCAGTTCCACTAACTTTTCCCGCAGCACCTGTTATAGTGCTTGTGATACCAGTTGCGTGCTTTTCAGACTCAATCATAGCCATCTCCAAGTAGTCAGTAAAACGAGCACGAGTATCACCCGCAGCTTTTAGATACCATAAGTATCCGTTTTGACCTTCCTCTCCAGAGACCTCAACCCAACCAATTTGAGAAGTATCAGAACCTGACACATCGTACTTATCTTTGATTATAATAGGTTTGTTGTCAAAAGACTTGAAGTTAGGCTTATTTGTAGCATCTCTACCTACAGCACCTTTAACGAACTCAGATCCAAAAACTAGAACTTTTACCGCTCCAGAGCTTGGTAAAGCAACACCGTCATATGAGGCAACTGTAACAACACCGTGAGTAGCGTAATCTACAGCTGTAACAAACGCTGCTTGCGTAGAGTTAGCGTCCGCTATAAGAACCATGTCACCCGGGCGGATACCATGAGCTTTAGACGAAGAAGAACCATTTACAAAATCCACTGGTGCTTGACCGTCTGCGTCTGTATTTACGTTAAACGTAGTAGCGCTAGCCATAGTAGCACCGTATGCCAAGTGTAGTCTACCTTGTTCAGACCATACCACTTGATCAGATGTCATACCCTCTTCAGCCCCTACTTGTGAAAGAAAACCAGAGATTGTTCGATTACCGAATACCTCAGCCTCTTTTGCCATAAGGTCTGGTAAATATTGTTGCGCCCAGTTAGCGCTGTTAGCACCTGCGTCCGTAAAATCGATATAAGCTGACGCTAGCGTCTGCTGAACCGGAGCCGGGGTTGGTACGTAATTTCCTGTAACTGCCATTTTTTCTTAATTTTAATTTTTGTTTTTATTTTTAATTTTGAACTTAAAAGAGGCGGAATCATCGCCTAGCACCCGAACTTTCATACCGCCTGGTACTTCTCCTTGAGTGGATCTAGCACTGGTGTTGATATTCTTGGCTTTAGCAACACTGTCTTTCAGTGCGTCTGCCTTGCCTTGTTCGTAGAAGTGGTTAGCAACCGCGTCTGCATTCATAGCCGTGTACAAGCTTTTATGGTAACCTTTTGCATCATTCATAGTGTGATCTTTGTTAAGAAACTTTCCTACAAAGTTGTTTAAATCACTTTGACTCTGCTTTACCGAGCTTGCGTCGTTGACATTTACTCTGTACTTTCTACCCGCAACATCATATTCAAAACCTTTGAACTCGTTGCTGAAAACCTGCTCGGTCTTCTTGTTAAATACATCCTCCTGTCTACGAGCCATTTTCTGCGTCTGCTCTGACTCTTTATTGTGTCGGTTGAAGAAATCAATCGCCTTCTGCTGCTCACCTGTGAGCTTACTTCCAGCTTTAATCTCTTCGTAGTATTTAGACTTTTGCCCGTCTAAGTAGGTCTTGGCCTCGGCAACTTGCTCTTTGAGGGCCAATTTTTTACGTTTAATATCTCTTTCGTCATCTACCTCCTCGTCAAATGAGAAGTTATCTTCCATAAGAAAATTAATTTCTCCCGAGTCTAGATGAGGTTTAGTTCTTTTGTAGTACTCAAGCAAAGCATCTTGATCGTCTAGATCTTTAACGTCTCGGTTGAGGTTAACGTAGTCTTGAAGATCACCACCTGTTTCATCCATGAAGTCTATCAGCTTCTGCACGTTCTCAGGTAAATCTTCACTTATCTCCTTAGCTTCAATACCCGGAAACAACTCCTCGGTAACCTCTTCGTCTGTTACTTCCTCAAGCGCGGGCGCTTCGTCATCGACGTCCTCTTCTTGTGCAACTTCGTTATTTGTCTCTTCGACATTGGTTTCAACTTCATCTACTGTTTCTGGTTCTGGTGGTTTACTCAAATCTACTTTAATGACATCTGGGTCATCTTTGCTTTCAAACTTTTCTAGATCAGGTTCTACAACCTGTTCTTCTACAGCCTCTACCTTAGGCTCTTCTTGGATAACCTCTTCGGTTACCTCTTCATTTTTAACTTCTTCCATAATATATTATATAATTAATTACCAATTTGTGGATTAAACTTATCTAAACCTAATCCGCCTCCTAGTATATCATTACCTGAAGACTCAAACTTTTTAGCACTCGCTTTAACATTTTCTCGCCTATCTTTACCCTGCTCTTTCATACCTTCCATTTTTTCGGTAGACTCTCTTTCTTGATCACGCAAAGAAGTGTTAAGATCAAACTCAAACTGCATAAGCTCTTTCTTTAATCTGACCTCTTCTTGGAGGTAGCCCAGCTTTGTTTGGCCTTTGACAGATTCCAACTGGATATCGTTTTGAGCTTTTGCTTGATTTTTTTGCATTTCAATTTCAGCAATGGAGCGTTGAGCTTCCGAATTGGCTTTTGCTTGGGCCTGCATGTTTTCTTGTTCAAGTTTTTGATCTCTCTTAGCTTTGTTTTTACGTTTAACTTTTAACAACTGATTTGCTAGCTTGACATTTTTAACGTTACGTATATCGATAGCGTCGTCTAAGTCAAGTAGCTTTTGAGCAAGCGCCGTCTGTATGTTATTCTCTAACATTTGTTTTTCCTCTTCATCGGGCTCTAGCTCGATGAATATGCCAAAGTCATATAAATGGAGCTCAGACATTTCTTTTAGCGTAGCTACGTTATGAGCACCTATAGCCTGAACAAAAGCGTCGGCTGTTGGAGAGTACTCTAGTATATCTGATATACGCAACGAAAGAGCCTCGGCAATTTCAGACGTTAAAAACATAGACCCAAGTAGAACGTGTCTAGTAGCAACATTAGAATTAGCGGCAGCTAGCTTTTGAACTCCAACCAAAGATTTTGGATCTGGAACACTAGCGTCTCTAGCTTCGTTCAAACCAGTAACATCACGTATCATTTGAAGATAGTAGTTGTATGTCTGAATTAAGCTTTGAATCTTATTCTGCCCAGCACCGTTAGATATTTGTTGAATAGGTATCTTACCTGGATTTGGATCTCCATCACCAGTAAATGACCTACCTATAACGCTACCAGTTTGGAAGAACATGTTAAGCGCTTCCTGAGGGTTGTAGTTTGTTCCGTTACCTAAATCTATTTCAGCAAGTCCATCAGCGTCAAGGTATACTCCGTCAGGAACCATGCGCGACATAACTTGCTGTAGTTTAAGATGTGTTAACTGAATAGTGTCAGCAAACCCAGTAATTCTACTTACAATAGATTCAATGCGACCTTCATACATACGTGGAGCAACTAAAGCGTAGTTCATCTTGACCTTATTAAAGTCAGACTTTTCACGCATCATATTTTCAGCCTTATCCCACTTAAGTAGTTTATCAGTGCCTAAGATCATAGCACCCTCAAACAAGCACTCAACAGATCTTTGCAACCTTTCGTAACCGCCTTGCATGTCTTGCGGTGGGTTAAACGCGTCTGTTTTCTCAATCGCTTTGTAACCACCCATACCCGTTTCTTTAACCTTATACACGTCATTAGTGTACGTCTTGTAGTTAAAGTATAAAACTTGAACCTTGTTTTGATCGTGTAATTGAGACTTTCTAGAGCCAGTGTATCTTTTGCTAGAACTCTTATATATATCCTCTAAATCAGATGCTGTTAACTTATCAAACTCTCGAGCAAGCTCGTTGATAGGTATTGTTTTTACTTCACCTATGTAATATATATCGTCAAAATAAGGTGAGTCTGTGTGAGAATAAACAATATCAGCAGGATCAACATATTCAACCTTAGCTCCTTCACTCCAGTTAAAGTTTGTTTTTACACACCCAATACCCAGCACTGTTAAATCATATAGCATCCTTCGACGTATAAGATCATAGTTACTCCCTTTAAGTAGCACATCAATAGCTTGCTCTTCAGCGATCTCTACAGCTTGCTTGTAAGTTAGCTGCATATGTAAGTCTAGCTCTTCTTTGGTGTCTGGTAATTGGCTAGGATCTGTTTCGTATAAATCAACGCTTAGTAATTTAGCTGCTTGGTCGTTAAACTCTTTGCTTTCCATGTCACGGATAACCGCTTCCATGTACTCAGTTCTTTTGCTGACACCGTATTGATCTTGAGAGTAAGCTTTAACATTAAACATTCTCTCAGACATACCGTTTACCACTATATCCACAAACTTAGGTATAATAGGTACTGGTTTCCAGTCTAAGTTAAGATAAGACAAATCACCATTTATAGATAACTCATCCTTGTACTTCTGTATAGACTGCTCGCCTCTTGCGTATAATCTTAAATTACGAAACTTATTCTGCGTGCTTGAGTATCTATTATTATGACCGTCCTTAAACCACTCTTGCTCTATAGCTCTAGCTACCTTGAGTCCGTACTCTTGACTCATTTTTTCTAAGTCAGGTACCGCTTGAGAAGGAAAATTTACATATACTGACTCAGCCATGCTATTTTATTATTTGGGAGTTAAATCCTTTATTGTTATATTTTGCCATACTAAAACCCACAGGTTGTTTTTCTACTTTTGCGTTAGGCGCGTATAAGTGTCTATTACAAGCCATGATGGCTAGACCAGAACTTATAGACGCATCGTGTTTAGTTCTTTTATTTATATCAAATCTAGCCCAGTCGTTAAGCAACTCATTAAAGTATACTGTTCCATAGTTACCTTCGCCTAAATGTCCTACGTGATCTTGTATGTACATCTCTATAGCGGAAGCGTGAGCTTGTTTAATGTCTTCACTCGAGTTCGGTATACCACCCACTTCTTTTTCAGCAACTGATAACTTCTTCCAAGTTTTATCTGGTCTGTTCATACTGTATCCTCTATAGCCTCTTCGGCGTAGATAGTACAGTAATCTTGGTTTGTTATTCTCTGCTAATATAGGCATTCCGTAAAATACTAACGCCATGAGCATATCCTCAAAGAATATCTCCGCGGTTTGTGGTCTTGCTATATACTCTAGAAAAAACGTACTCGAAGGAGCATCTTCCATAGAGAATTTCGTTAACCCGTGAAGCGATCCTTTCGATCCCTTACCATCAACAGTACCGCTAATATCATAACTATCACAGCCAAACGCCCCAATATGATCATTCCCTGGGTACTTAATACCATTCTTTATTATCTGTTTATTCTGTAAATGAGCTGGAGGAACCCAGCTTACTTTAAATCTTCCACCTGGATCTGGATGGAAAACCACTTGTGAATCCTTGATGCCGTTAACCCAACCAAAACTACCTGTAGTGGTGTGAGCAGCGTGTCTACTTCCTTCGTTGTAGTCTATCTGCTCATATATCTTCATTAGGTTAAAAATACTGCTTTTGCTCTCATCTCTGAAAGCGTGTTCCGTAGTTCTAGGAAACTGTCGGTAAAATTCATTTAAAGCGTCTTGATCTTCCTTAAGACCATCAACCTCATTTTCCCAACTGTTTACAACACCTATATCTATCAGTTCACCGTCTGGTCCCAGTCGTTCTCCATCACATGGATTATCAAAGACTGGAAATCCGAATTCGTCAATAAATCCTTCATAGTTCCATTCCATAGGGATAAAGAGAGAATACAGGCCAGACTTTGTTTGTCCATTACGGTTTCTCCTAGAAACATCTGAGTCATTGTATAGCTTTTTAAAATTACTACCTCCTTTATCTAACGCATTTGAAGTAGACCCCATAAGGCATTTCCCTACGATTCTACTTCCAAGTCTTAAGCAAGTCTTTGTTACTCGCCAGTTATTTAATATATTGTCAGGTCTCTCCCACTTACCACTCTCATCATGCACTAACAGATTTAACTTTTCACCGTCATAGCTGTTGTCACCTGTGTTCTTCCAGTCTATTGTTGTATCAAGACCAGCGAGCTCCTCTAGCTTTTCATTACTCTGTATTTTCTTACGAGTAAACTTAGTAGAAGGAACTCGATACGCCAACTCAGATTTAGGACGATCCATACCATCCTGTATAGGTTTAAAGAAGAAAGGGTAATTAATTGATATAGGTACCACTTTATCTGTAAACATTTTCTTCGCATCGGCACCAGACTTAGATAAGATCCCATATCTACTATCACTCGATATAGTGGCTAAGTTAACTGTTTCTGCAGAGGACATAAAAGAAAAACCTGAACGACGGTTCTTAAGGTAGCACATTCCATAGCATCTCTTATCTGCCTTGCAGGCTTCCCAGAATATAAAGAACAACCGATTGGCCTCTCTAAAGTCTGGTGCACCCACGTCAATTTTACTCCATTGCAGGTACATATAGTGACTACCAGTTATATACGTTGGTTTACCATCATTCATAAACCAATGCCCTTCGTCTCTACGCCTGAACTCTTCGTCGATATACCCGTGCCACTTCTCTTTCTGTTCGTCTGGATAACCTCTCCAGTCAAATATAGTTTTTATGCGGCTAAGTTCTTTAGGTTGATCTACTTTTTTCCACTTGTTGCTTTCATGCTTAAAAACATTAGTGGGTTTAGGTAGAGCAATCTTAAAACCCTGTATGTCGTATATCTCACCTATAACACCGGTTCTAGATAAGACCACTATATCGTGATCTTTATCATAACCGTACTTCCACTTCTTACCTCGGTTTAACCTAGTTAAAGTGGTTTTCTTTATAGGCTCTATTATTTTTAATAATGTCTGTT
>ENA-UZWR01000334-UZWR01000334.1-metagenome-genome-assembly--contig:-Day-1-25m-contig-334_pt1 | contig 52115 bp, 48 predicted proteins | sample MGYA00260337_ERZ794897 | MGnify/ENA metagenome assembly ERZ794897 | reverse complement strand
ATATTGTGATTCTTGATATGCGAATTGCGAATTGATACCCGATGTGGTGCATATTTGCACCAATGAAGCTCAAAATGTGTTTAATATGAGACACAAATAGGGTAAGGTTGAGCTACAAGAAGTAAACTTTGGTGTTTACATTCACCAAAAAAAAGGTTATATGGTGATTACAATCGCAAAAAAAACGCTAAAAATGAGAAAAGGTTTAAATAGAGTTAAAGGATTGATCTTATTTGTAAAAGATTTAAGTGTAGTTAAACCATTTTGTTGACGTTAACAAAAACGAAAACCTATATATATTGTAGGATGGTGAAATTGGCAGACACGCCCACCTGTCTCGTGGGTGTAGATAACGGAATAAACTTAAGATATTTGGGATTGACCACCAAGCTGTACAGCACCCTGGTTCAAAACTGTCTTAAAGCTAACCGCTACGTGGAGGTTCGAGTCCTTCTCCTACAGCAACTGTCGCAAAAAAAGCGACAAATGTCCAGTAAATTAAACAAAAAACTGGACAAATGTTCATCTGACTGAACAATCTCGTAAGGCTATAGCCATACGTTTGAGACCATTTTGTATGGTTATCACCTAACATAACTTTCTATAGTAGGTGAAAAACAATTATTAACGGTGAAAACTAATTAAAGTAAAGCAGTTATGGGGAAAAAGAAAATACATTTTGATGAGACCGAATACCTTTTATCGTCTAAGGCTAACAAAAAAAGGTTGGAGTCTGCTATAAAAGATTTTACTGAAAGCAGAGATCGTATAGTAGCTCATCTATCTAGAGAATTGGATATAGATAATTCTTCTAACCTAGAGGGGCAAGAGGCAGACTTCTCAAGGAATACGGGGGATAAAGAGCCTACTGTTATAACGCCTGTAAGCCTCTTAAATTTAGGGTTCACCGAAGAGTATCAGAAGCCTGAATGCGGCTCTGCAGGGTACTTGTATTACTCCCTATACTTATGTGGTGTAGCCTTACTGTCAACATCTCTTGATGATGATGGGTTCTACATATTCATGGATGATAACACCAAGATAGAAGACTATAATAAGTTAGAGAGTCTAGTGATTAGCTTAAGAGAGCTATAGTGTAGACCACTATCATTAGTAGGGCGTATGTGACTTTTGTAGTTTTATTCATACGGTGAAAGTATTAAGAATTTTTAAGACGAGTATTAACTGAACATTAACTTTAATTTAACTAAACATTATGAGTGCAAAACTTAGAAAATTAGCAATTTATGAGGATCGTAGCGTTGACAAAACAAGGATTTGGCTTTTATTCCTGTTCTTAGGGTGGTCTTACGGTTCTATGGGGCAGGGTTGGAAGCAATTATTTTATTACTGTACTGGTGGAGGCTTAGGTGTGTGGACCATATGTAGGTTATTCACACTAAATAAAGCCATAAAACAGTACAACCTTTCGATTGCAAACGAGGTTGGAATTAGTAATAAAGATAAGCTACTTATGGGTCTAATCAATTCTTATAGAATTTAAACTAAATTAAAATGCAAGACAAAATTAAACAAAAATGTGACGAGATCAGAGACTTACTATTAGAGAAGAACAAGTCTTATGGTAACTCAGTTTTCGATAAAGGGATTCTATTTGAGGTAGAGCCTATGTACGCTATCCAAGCGAGGATAAACGATAAGTTAAATAGGATTAAGAGTAAGAACACTTATCTAAGTGAGAACGATCTTATGGACTTAACAGGTTACTTTATACTCCTTCAAGTCCTTAGAGACGAGATGGATAGAAAGAAAAAGGTAGTTAAGAATAAACCAAACCCTAGAGAAGGGTGGGCAGAATCTTTTAAAGAAGCAGATAAAGAAGAAGAGGAAGGTTCTCCCACTAGATATACTTACGAGTGGGTTATAAACAACTCAGAAGATGAGAGAACCACAGTTTGAAGCAGAATCAGACAGAGAAAGAGAAAAGGAAACTCTACGAATCCTCTTAGAGGGTAGGGACTTAACCTTTAATCAGTTAGATAAATACGCTCCAGTTGATGCGGAGATTTTAGATAACAAAACCTTGAAAGTTACAGGGTTGTGTGAGGTAAAAACTATGACTCTTAATATGTCTGACGTAAAAAGAGCTAGGACATCTGTAAGAAAGATACAACATTGCCAAAAGGAAGCCCTCCATAAGGGGCTACCTTTGTGCATAGTATGGAGATTTCTAGACGGAATTGGCTATATTTGGATGCGTGACATAAAAAAAGCTACCGTAGAGTGGGGCGGTATGAAAAACCCACGACCAGGTTCTATATGGGATAGGGAATTATTATTCTATATAGACTTAGATTTACTAACTACAATTAAATTTTAGACATGAACAAAGAACAAAAGAACACAGAGCAAAGAGTTAGGTTAATGAAGTTTGATTGCGAGATGAGGGCTAAATCAGTTTCTCTTGCGTCCTCACTGCCAACAACTAAGAATGTTAAATCTCTTTTAGAAAATTCTGAGAAGATAGCCAAATACATATTTGGTATACCTGAAGCACCTAAGGAAGAGAAATAATTCGTATCTTGCACGATATAAAATAATATTAAGATGGCAAGGAATAAACTAGCAGGAAAGATAAACGGTAAGAGCAAGAGCTCCAAGCAGTACGCAAAAAACCCGAAGTCTAGGAAGAAGAAGCTTGAGTACGATAAAAAGTATTCCTCATCTGAGGAAAGAAAAAAATATCGTGTTAAGCTAAACCTCTTCAATAGAAAGAAAGGTAAGAAGGGTGATGGCAAGGACGCTTCTCATACGAAGAACGGAAAGCTAGTTTTAGAAGGTCAATCTAAAAATCGTGCAAGAAATCGTGCAAAAAAGAAAGATTAATTTGTATCTTTCCTTATGCGATTCAAGAGACGAAAGGGTAGACAGATAACGAGAGCTAAAAAGCAGACGGTAGATGGAATTACATTTGCCTCAGGTCTAGAGCTTTACTGTTACAGAGCCCTTAAAAAAGCGAAAATCCCTAATCAATACGAAGGAAAAACCTTTGAGCTTGTAGAGAAATTCAAGTTCGAGGGATTACTTATGGATAAAGGTAAAACGCAAGGTAAGACTACATTTAAAGAGAAGCCTGGGAATATTAGAAACATATCCTACACCCCAGACTTTATTAATTTAGAGCAAGGATTTATTATTGAAACAAAAGGAATAAGAACCCCTGAGTTTAAGATGCGATTCAAGTTGTTTTTAAAGTATCTTCACGATACTGATCAAAATTATGACGTATATATTCCATCGAATCAAAAGGAGGTTGACGCAACAATAGATACCATCTTAAACAGGGGGAATTCCTTTAAAAAAAACAAAAAGAAATGAGTAAAGAAAAGTACACAGCTTTAAAAGAAGCTTTAGACAGAGCAGAAGAGTCGCAAAACGATACGTTTGATTCTTGGATTGTAGACCTAGAAGATCAGGATCAACCTGAATCTTGTAACATTGATAATGAGGACTGCGAAGCCTGTGGATCGTAGATACCAATCAAATAAAAAACCCATTCATGGGAAGAGTAAAAGAAAAGTTAATATGAAGACACGTAAAGATGGAACCAGCCCTTATTTCACTAATAAGTCTGTAAGGGTTAAGATAGATAAGTTATTACACGAGAACGCTGTTATTTGGTCCAATCTAGGGACAGGTACAACTCTTGATGATAAGTCTAGAGGTGAAGGTGAGAAATCTTGGGCTGTAATAGCAACTAAAATAAAAGAGTTAGACGAATCTTTCTTTAATAGAATTTGTCCATACGGTATAGACTCTTAATCCCATATTACATAAAAGCACATAAATCCTATAAATAGTTGTACCTCGTTGTAGGGCATCTCATCTGTTGGGCGAAAATGTCTTATGCCTAATAACCACCCCTCTACTAATTGAAATCCTAATTCCATAATTACATTTAAAAAAAAGGAGGGAACCACCCCTCCTTTCAAACCAATTAACCAAAAACCCAAAACTATGAAATTTTGAAGTACTGTAAATATAGTAATTATTTTACTATTTTATAGTGTGTTAGTAAGATTATTTATATCATCGACTCTTTTAAACTCTTTACGCTCACGCCTAACATTTAGCACATCGTCAATATATCGGTTTTCAAATCTTCGGTAAGCCTCTTGCACTACAGCCTCACTTATCCCTGACTTAACACCCTTATCTTTATATCTAAGGATATTCTGTATGTCTTTCCCTGATAGACCGTTAAGTGAAGCAGCAGCCATAAGATCAGCCATCATATTAAGATTTTCGTCAAGAGCTGCATCAGACTTGTAAGCTTCGAGTAAAGAGTCCTTTTTTCTTAAAGGGCTTCTACCAACTCTACTTACCATTTCTTTATTTATAAAGTACCCCTTTATGGATAAGTTCTTATTAACATTTACCCTACTTATTCTTATACCAAATAGAGCTAACATTTCATATCCTGAAACTAATTCGGAATCACCATCAAATATAGACTCTTTAATTCTGGAGCCTGATTTTAGAGTCCCAGGCTGAACCTTCTCTCCAACGTAAGATACAATATTCCACGCTTTAGTAGACCAAGAATCCGTCTCCTTATAGATTTTCTCCCCCTTGTTTCCTAAAGCGTCTTTAATAATAACTTTAGTCATTTCCTCGCTAAGGAAAGGTTCGTATATCTTTTCTAAAATCCTCGTCATTGACTCTTCACCAACCTTAGTATCTACATCGTTAAAAGCTAATCTAAGTATATCTCTAATATAACCAACGCCAGAGATGCTTGAGAAGTTGATGTAGTCAAAGTATGTATCTCCTCCTTGTTGCTCAGAATATTGAAGAGAATCTAATTTACCTCTGTTCCAAACGACTAAACTACCAACAGCATCCCACATAGGTAGTAGAAGTCTAATCTTCTTAGCCTCGCTATCTTCTTCATCCTCACCCAAGAACCCTAAGGCTTGACCTATAGTTTGAGCTGTGTAAATCTGCAACCCCTCTAGTACAGTCATAGTAGCTATAGTTCCTGCAACTCTTGTAGCACCTATCTTTCTTATTTCAGGGTTGTCACTACCTAGTTCTTCAAATCCTAACTTAATAGTATTCTTAGCATTACGTACAGCCTCAGCCTGGAAAGCAACGAAAGAACCGACTAATGGAGAGCGACCAAGCATCCTGATTACACGAGGTATCTGATCATAATTAGGGTAGGTGTTTCTGATATTTTTAGCAGCCATCTCTTCGGCTGTTTTAACATCTAACCCAGCCTTTGTATACCTAGCCTTTTCAGCTAAGAAACCAAAAATCTTCCAGACATCATCCTCCTTCTGATAAAGAGTTGTAAGACCTTCATCAACCCACTTACCAGCTTCTTTTATTGCTTTAGGTATTTTCCCTTTAGTTATCCAGGTATCGAAATCAAAATTATTTTGATTAATATCCTCAGCTATACCACGTAATTCTTGTAATGACGCAGAACTGTTTACAACACCGTAAGAGACAAGCTTTTCATATAAGGCTTTAGCTTCGCTATCCTTCATGTCTTTTATACCCCTAAGTGAAAGCTTAATGTTTTCCCACATCTTTAAGTCCATCGTAAGATGACCATTCATTGTAGCAAACGTACTATTACCGATGACGTTTTTGGCGTGTGTACCAATGTTGTACACAGTTTTCATCTTCTTATTAAATAAGACTAACTTCATGTAAGTGTTGTATATCTTATTGGCAGAGCCATCACTTAGTTGTCTATTAACTTGACTCATTACGGCATACATCTCGTTGTCAACATACTTGCCGTTTAAAGTACCAAATTTTTCTCCTTCAATTTTATTAAAAAAGTCTGTAGTTTGAGTGTCCGAAATAAATTTACCTTCACCCAACTGCAAAACCTCTTTATACATTCTTTCGGCAGAGATAGTTTGAGCCATCTTTTTTATTGTCTGACTGTAATTATACGTAGGGTTATCAATCTCCCCCCACAACTCTCTAATTTCCTCTGGAATTACTTTCTTCTCCTTAAATATAGTATTAACCCTAGATAGCCCATCTAAAGAAGAAGCACCACTAGAAAACCTAACGAAATCTTTCTCAGAAGTTAAATTATCAATAGCTAAATCAGCAATCTCTTTAAGTTTAGCCTCTGAAGCTTCAGGATTATCCTTCTTAGCCTCGTTATAAAGAAATTCCCAAGCTTTTTGTATAATATCATTATCTGTCTGCTTCCAGTTTTTAGAGTTATACTGCTTGTAAGCTCTTGAGACGTACACACCCATATTAGCGTCTATAGTAAATTGAGTCTGACCGTTAACTAAACCTTCATTTATAAGGGTTCTACTAAGGCGGTCAATGTGCATACGCATTTGTATTAGGGCTGACTTAATCTCCCCGTCCTCCATAGTCTTAACCTCTTCAAAGTTATGTAACAAATGGTCAACATCTTTACTGGTTAAGTCCGATTTTTTTATAGCTCTCTTAAGAGCCTTGCTAGCCTCACTTGCTCTAAATATTTCTAGGTTAAGATCACCCTTACTCCTAACCATTATCTCTTTAACCTCAGCGTTAGAGTGAGTGCCGAATGGTTTAAATAATAAAGTAGACAGTCTTATATCGTATCCAATCGCATCATACCCTTCTCTTTCTAGTTTTCTTTGACTCTTATCTGTACCAGTTTTAGCTAAAACTTTAGTTACGTACTTCCCTGCTTTGTAGTCAGCATCTATAATGGCTTTACTAATATCCCAAGCTATAGTTGCTAATCCAGAAGTATAAACATTAGTTTCCCCATCGGTAGGAACTTGATACTTAAGATCTGTAGGGTGTATAATCTCATTTGGTAATATCCCCATTTTCTGATTAGCAAATGGTCTTTCAGATAAAGGAACGTAATCCTCATCCCCTCTCTTAGGGACGCTTCCATCTTCTCTACGAAGGTTCTTGTTGTAATTCACCCAAGAGTTTTGCCCTCTAGTTTCTGTAGTCATAGCCTTCCTAGCTGTAGGACTGTACATTCTAGAGTGAGTTAACCAAGCGTTTTCCTCACCTATAGGACCGAATCCGTTACCAAGTTCTGTATGACCAAAGAAGTCGTGTACAAATCTAAATATATCATTCACAAGAAGGGGTTCACCGTTGACATCTGCGTACTCAGTTTCAGCAAGCATAGCGTTGTCCTCTCTTTGTTCAGGAGTAATTGATCCCTCGCCAAAACCAGCCTCTGTACCAAATATGTACATATGCTTGTTATCTCTAGCGTCCTGAATCATCTCAGCACTATTAGCGTAAGGCTCACCTTCTCCCCTCCATATCTCTACCTCGTATCCTCTATTTACAATAGCATCGTATTGTCTTAGGGTCTCATCAGCCAAAGCCTCATAAGACTCTTTAACTTCAGGGTCTTTAGGATTATCTACTAAAGCTTCGTAAGCGTCAGCAATCATCTTAGAGTTTTCATCATCTAACTGACTAACTGCTGCAACCTCAGCGTTAGAGTCTATCCCAAACTCTTCTGAGTTTTCTATCATATAAATTCTAGCGACATCACCTGCCTCAGGGTTAGGCTCGTTGAATAACGCAGGAGCTTGGAGTCTAAGATCAGAAATAACTCTTTCTGAAACTTCTTCATAACTTTCTATAGGAGGTCCAGCCACACCAAACTTTTTGTACAAGCTTTTTTCAAAATACCAAAGTATCGCTTGTATATCTGCTACAGTTACATCGTAACCCTTTTTGGATAATTTCTCCTGAGCCTTCCAAATAGAATCGTACATAAACGTTCTATCTTTTTTACCAAAAGGTGCGTCCTGAAGGTCGGAATAATCTTTACTAAAAGTGTTTAATGGAGATTCTAAGGATTTTAGTTCTTTAGGTAAAGACTTTCTTCTCTTATTATCCTTGACGTATAGTGAAGCAACCTTTTTTGCTATCTCAACAACTCTATCTTTGGATAGGTTCTTACTAGAAGGTAACTTTATACCATAATCTAAATTGTATTTAGACTCTAAAGATTTAAGTTTTATTATAGCCTCTCTAGCTTTGTCGTATCTTTCTTTACCTAAAGGCTTTTTTACTATACCTCTATATCTGTTAAAGGTTCTGTTGAACCAACGATCCATCGTTAAATAACCAGAACCACCAGTTAGGTTGCCATGAAAAGCTCCAAGCTTTGGTCCAAAAATCATAGCTGCCATAGGTAGCTTAATTTTATCAGCAGCCTCACCTGTCATTTCGTAGTTAGACTTCTTAACCATGTCGGGGTAATCCTTCTTAAATTCAGATATTGAGTTCTGTATATTTAAAAAGTCTTTAACCTGCACAATGTCTCCATTAAATTGGTCTAACAAATCTAATATGTTTCTAGTATTTATCTTTATAGAAGCTTTACCTGTTCCCCCAAAATCTATTGCATCTACATTTATAGTCTTATTTTCTACATATTCTTTAGTTAGTCTTTCAGCATAATCTAAGTTTTGAGAAACTGTTTGACCATCAGAAGTTATAGCTAAAAACATAGTAAATAACTCTCTAGAAGGTTCTCCTTCCTTCATAAAGTCATTAACTTCAGCCAAGTTATTTAAAGCTCTTTCGTATTTTTCTTCATACCAACCAGCACCAGAATCCTCTACATTTTCTATAGAGTATATAACCTCGTCTTTTATAAAATCAGATATGTAGTCTGAAGCATCTTCTGTTTTGGTATCTTTATCTATAACCTTGTATTTATCTCTTTGCCTAGCGTCTAATGCTATACCAAGTTCTCTTAAGGTAGATCTAGACTCAGATTCCACTCCATACTCAGATAAATCTTCTGTATCTTCTAGCAAATCAATAGCTTGATTTCTCAAGTCAGATTGTGACTCTCCAACCTCAAACTCAACCCCACCAACGGTAATGGTTCTACCATCAACCAAAGCTCCAGCTAAGTTCTTTCGTATGTCAGTTAAGGAAAGATCATCTAGACTCACACTCTCAGGGTTATCGAATTTTAAAGGAGTAATCTTTTTAAGGATTTCCTTCATTAACTCTCTAAGCCTACCAAGTGTTGATTGTCTATTAACAAAGTGACCATAAGCAGCGTCACCCATCATCTCAGCAAAAGCCTCTTCGACAAAACTTTCAAACCTTTCAGGGTTTTCTTTTTTAAATCTATCTATGTCGAACTTTTGAGTTTTTTCATTAAAATAAGCAGCCTTTTCAGATTCTGTAGTATAGTTAGAAAAAGCCCACTCCATATAAGAGCCTTTCAGCCTACGACCATCTTTAGTAACTCGTCTCTTTACGTTACTCTCAGCAACCTCTCCCTCTATCTTACTATACAACGCAGGGTCTGTCTCCTTAATGAAGTCAACCATAGGGTGTATAATCTCGTGGAATAGAGTGTTACCCTGAACCGTTTCAAGGTTTACGTATATAGTTTTATCAGCAGCCCTAAAGAAGGACGCTCTCTTATTTTTAGCTATAGAGTCTGAGTTTTGCCCTAACTGTTTCATCTGACCAGCCATAGCCTCGCTATTACGAACAATATTAACATTAAGACCACCTATAGAACTAAGTAGTTTAAAGGTAAAGCCTAAAGCACGTTTGCGATCTTCAGGAACTCCCTCAAAGAGTTCACTATCATAATTAGGGTCACTCTCGTCTAGTCTGTGTATATTATCTGAGTTAAAGTTTTTACCGTAACTCATATTAGCTCTATCGACTCCAGCGTGTATGGAAACCTTTCTGCCACCAACATTCATTATTGTAAGGCTATCTCTTTTCCTAGCCTCAGGTCCTTTGACCACGTCTCCAGTAAGAGGGGCTACACTACCATTGCCAAACATAAGACCATCCTTAGAAGAGAATACAGACTCTTGACCTAAGTTCCTTCCCAGACTTAAAGCCTGAGCGTTATTTATACCAGTAACAACTAGACTCTCTTCAGCAACGCCATTATAAACACCTTTAACGGTGTAGTATTCAGCACCAGCATCATCTAAAGCAGACTTAAGTTTATCCATTCTAGACGCTTTTTCCTGAGCGTTAAGACCCTTTTTGCTTGGGGATATTATATGGTATTCGTTTTTATCTAAAACCTCTTTAGGAATCTCGTCAAGGGTTTCCTTTCTAGTGTCAATAAACTCTTTATTATTAATAGGGAAAGCTTCGTTTGATACGACTTTACCATCTTTAGCAGCTTTCTGTTTGAGCTCGAATTCCTTTATAGCATTCTTAGCTTCAGAAACACTCTTAAACCTACCTTGAGTTACTTCAGATGTTTGAACACTCTCACCCTCTATCTTAACCCCAGGCTGGTTCTGTGATTTAACGAATGTAGGCTTCTTTTTCCCATCCTTAATTTGTTTCTTAATAGACCTGTACTGCTCTTTACTATCTATCTTGTCAGCGTCTGTTGTTTCAGTAACCTTAGACATAGATGTATCTTGCTGCTGTACAGCGTCAACGATCTCTACACCTTTACTCTTAAGGAGTTTGGTTATTCTTTTCCTAGTAGCAACAGTTCTATCTGTAACATTATACTCGTTAACCTTACCCTCAGCTTCCATTTCAGCCATAGCGTCTGCTAAAGCATTAACGTCCTCTGGAGTAACCTCTTTAGATGCTTCTAATTTGTTAGCTAAATCTTGAACAACCTTTTCTTTGTCGAACATTATTTCTCTAGAAGCAACAGCGTCAGGGGCGTGAAATCCGTAGACTATATCCTCTAATACCTTCTCTCCTAAGGGATTAAGAGAAGCGTCCATACCTATGCTACCATCTCTTACTTGTGCTGCCACCAAAGGGTCTTTAACGAATCTTAAAGCGTCAGCTCTACTCATCTCTTTAGTTGAGCCATCTTCTAAGGTAAATAGCACAGATATATGGCTGTCTAACATTTTGAATTTAGCCTCTGATATAGATTTAGCTGCGTAAGGTATTGAGTGCATACCACCACCCATAATAGCCCCGATAAGGGCTGCGTCAGATAATCTTACCGCTATATCCTCTATGCCTGTATACTCTTCAGTACCAGTAAATATATTAGTAAGGGAGTTAGACAACTCTGTTAACCCCTCAGAGGTTCCTTCTTGCCACAGGCTTTTACCGAACCCTTTTACGAATTTATCAGCAAGCTCAGGAGCAGTTACCTTTCCAAGTTTTAACACTCCCCTACCAGCATTTATAATACCTAGGGTGGCTCTTTCAAAAAAAGCTTCAGCACCACCAGTTAAGGCAGCGTTAAGTAAAAGCATCCCATCTGATACATCAAGCTCACCCTTTAATCTCCTTTGTTTAAGATCAATAGATTGAGTACCAAAAGTAGTAAGCCCCACAGCACCAATGGTTATTTTTTTAGCAGCCTTTTCTCCGAATTTTCTAACCAAAGCAGGAGAAGATGCTATCATACCCACTATTAAAGGTGCACTTTCGGCTAAACTATTTGATGTCTGAGCGAATGCGTTTCCATAATGACCCTTTATAAGGGACTCTGTTATAGTGTCTTCGTAGTAGAGTCTTTTTTTCTCTCTAACCTTATCAACGTGTTTCTTTACAGCACCAGCAGCAAGACCACCTCTATTCATATATAATGACGTATGGTATTGGCTTGGTCCGTCACCAATACCAACAGCTTGCATAGCCATTCGAGGTATAGTCTCTAAAGCGTCCATACCTACAGCAGCGAGACCCTCAGCTACTTCTAAAGGACCAGCCACAAATTGATCTAAAGCACCAGTGTAAATTCCTTCCATAAAATCACCAAACTGCCCCCCAGATTCTATCTGTCTTTGAGCAAGCTCATTCAGGTAATCTAAAACCTCAATATCGTTAGCGTTATCTATGGTTAGGTTGACCTTACCATCTTGAAGGTCATCTATGAAATCTTGATCGTATAATTTTTTCTCTAAAGCCTTAACGCTAAGTCTTTCACCGTCAAGGTCTATATAGTCTGTAGGTATATATCCTAGGTCTACGTTTTCTTTCTCATACTGCTCCCCTCTTTCTTCTGGGGGGTAATTCTCAATAATTTGCTCGTATTTAGCGTTATGGTATTGGCTATCAGCAGTAAATACTTTTTCTTCCCTCTCCCATCTAGAGGTTTTAATGGATTGTAGCTCAGATTCAAGATCTATCTTTTCTGTAGGTTCTAAGCTTTTTTGGAATATGTTTTCTGTTTTAGCCCAGGGGTTTACATTCCTGCCTGGCTTAAAATCACCTGAGGCAAGTTTATTTTCTACCTCTTCCTCTCGTTTTTTTGAAGCCTCTATTTGGTCCATATCTAAACCATGAGCCTCATAGAAAGGTCTCTTCTCTTCTTGTTTTCTAAAAGAATCTTGTTCTTCTTCAGGTAGGTCTTTAAACCCAGAGAATCTTTCCTCTAAGCTATCTTGAGATAGTTGTGCCAAAGAAGGCTGACCACCTTCCGATACTGACGCAATATCCTGTGTATCCTCTGGAGAGACTGCACTTTGTAACGCTGAAGAATCTTTTTTTTTTACTTTAGCTAAAAAGTCAGACTCAGATAAATCATTAGGGAGTGTTTTATCTATGGATGCCATCCAATTATACATTTCTTTAGCGTAAGAATCATCCTGCATCTTTTGCTGAAAAGACTCTATATTTACGTCACCAGAAAAAGTGTTATCTTGCTTTGTAATCCAGTCGTATACTTCAGATAAATAATCGTTCATTTTTTTTCTTTTTTATTTCTATCTAGGGGCAGGATTGGTTGTAGTAGTAGACTCTCCTTCTTCTCCTTCCCCTTTAGGGTTAGAAAGCATGAAAAGGTCTCTAGCTGTAGATGCTTTTTTGAATTGTTCAGCAGCAATAGCACTAAAATTATCCATAGGAACTAAAACCTTTATTTCACCAACTTCTGCTAACCCTACTGAAATATTGCCAGACGTTAAGCCAACAGCATATACTTCTGCCTCTCTTGTTCCTCCTTGCCCGTTAGTATAGGTATTAAAAGCTTTCGCCATATTTGAACGAAGCTTCCCTTGCCCATCAAGTAAATCTTCAGGGTTTATGTTTATAGTGAATCTTTTGACTCCACTATACGCCCCAGCTTTTAATTTAACATCTCCAAATCTCTCTTTACGGAAATCCTGCGAGACACTTAAATAAGATTTTTTATCTTTATACCACGTTTTAGTCTTGTCTTTCTTCTCTTCCTGAGTAGGTTTAGCTCTCCCTGTTAATCTAGACTTTATGCCCTTAGATTCTCTATCCCAAATCTTACCACCAAGGTAGTCAACATACTTATTATGATCTTCTTCGTTAAAAGATTCAGAGCCAGGTATAAATCTAGCCAACTCACTTTCCTTGATAGAGTCAACATTTCTCTGTCCTTCAACCTCAAGTAGGTAAGCCTCTAGTCCAGTGTAGTAGTGACCATCTATTTCAAATGTTTCTCCAGAAGTGTACGTCTTCTCAGCTTGAGTAGACTTGAAATCGTTAGTCGAAGCATTTATTATGTGGTCATTCTTAAAATCATTCAAGAACTTTTCCTTAGACCCAGGCAGTAAGCCATGATAAGTATTGTTATCAGACCCTGGAAAATCTCCCTGATTCTCAGTGAAAAAAGCTTTATAAGCAGGAGTCGTATCGTCCTTTTTTATCTGACCATCAAAATCATTATTGAAAGATGCAAATCTAGCATCAGAATTAAAAGTATTATTTTCTATCTCGCTAATTATAGCGTCATAGTTTGAGTCTATTATACGACTCCCATCCTCATTTTGATTGTATCTAAGGTTATTAGACTCCTCGTTTAAAGGGTTGTAAAGTTGCATCTTAGTGTCAACCTGTGAAGCGTATTGTGCAAGCGATGTGATGTTAGACCGCATATCCTGAATCTGAGATTGTACTTCAGGGTCATCATTGTCCCAATTATCTCCAGAGAACTTATTTAATTCTTTAACCTTATTAGCTAAAGCAAGTCTTAGTTTAGGATCTTGTATAGATGAAAGGTCATAAGAAGACTGAGACTTTTTAAACCCCTCTTGTCTTTGTGCTTTTCTTTTATCAGCAGCACCCTGCTTTTGAATTTCAAGCTGCTCCTGCTGCATGGCAAGTTGTTGCCTAGAATTCTCTTCAGATAACAGGTTTCTATTATTCTTAAGAACAGTACCTGTGAAAAATAAACCCTCTCCAGCCATGTCTTAGTATTTTGTTTTCATGTAAGCCCCAACTCGTGCTTTAACCCTTTCAAGGTATCCACCACCTTTTAGCTTAGGTGCTTCTTCTTTTAATTTTGTAGTGTATTCTTTCCCTCTAAAGCTGAAAGTATCTTTACCTGCAGCACGAGCTCCAGAGAAAGCGTCATCAAACTCAGCCTTACGTATTCTTTCTAACCTTTTATTTTGGTAAGCTCTACTCTCCGCAGGATCATAGACATCAGTCTTAGTAGTGCTATCAGCAACTTTCTTCACCTTACCACCATCTTGAGCTTCGTCATCTTCACCCTCTATGGTATTCTCATCATACTTAGCCACCAAGTCTTCCATCAACTTAAACGCAGCGTCTTTATCTCCTTCATCTAACGCAGCCCTTACAGCCTCTACATCGTCAGGGGGAAGTATAAGCTCTCCACCTGTAGCCTCACCAATCTTTTCACCATCCTGAACTAAATCAATCTTATTAGTATCGTGGTCAAACTCATCAGGAGTAACACCACCCTCTTCTGCGTCAATAGTTGCTCCTTTCTCTGCCATAGCTCCAACACCACTAGCAACATCTTCTAACCCTCCAAAAATATTCTGTTCTGCTGCTGCTTTCTGTCCCCTAATTCCTTTAAGTTCTTCTCCTGCTACAGCTAATCTTTGCTGCTCTACAGCCCTTTGTTCGGTCCCTAGTTTTCCCATAGCTGCTGCTCTTGCATCCTGCTGCATCCCTAAAAGTGCTGTTCTCTGCTTTGAAGCTTGACCCTCAAGGGCTTGCACGCCAGCTAAGGCGTTTCTAGGGTCTTTAGATAAAGCCCCCATAGCAGAAGCTCTATCTGAAGCTTGCTGTTGCTGTAAGTTTTCTATGTACTGTTGAGATATAGGTTCCTCTGCCATTTTTTGAGTGGCTGAACTAACACCCATCTTTAGCCTATCCTTATCAAAAGCTTTCTCTGCTTTTTTAGCTTTACGAGCCTGAATACCGCCGTATATAGCTTTTCCTAAGCCAAGAGCAGCAGTAGCCATTCCCACAAAAGCCTTGGGAGCTTTTTTATTCTTTTTATATTTTGGATAAGTTTTAATTTTCATAACTGTGATTTTTACAAATGTACTAATTTTTTTTCTATTATCTGTTGCTTAACTCGCTCTTATCTATATCTACACTAGCAGAATATAGATTAAATTTGTATTTAGACAAATCAGTGCCCGTATCTCCGTTTGACGTTGAAAGCTCCGTCATCATGTAGCTACCCTTCATTTTCTCACCCTCTACCTGACCATTCTTTGTTAAGAAAAAGAATAAGTCTCTGTTAGGGGTTGATCGCATTAAGGTTTCCACCAATCTAGCAGTATTATATCTACTTCTATGGTCTTTAATTGGGTAGAAAGCAAGAGAGCCTACTTCAGAAACACAAGGATAGCCTATAGCATAAGTCTCTCCGCTGTCAACGTATTGAACGTGTAGCATATACTCTAGGGGAATTACTTGAGTGGCTGAAACGGGTGGTGGAGTTGTACAAATAAATTGGTCCCCTTTCACGTTCTTTTCCGCATTTATACCACTATAAGCTAAAGGGTCTATATCTTCTACGTTAAACATACCATCTACATAAGCGTGATATATATAACTTGCCCCTGGAGTCATATCAATAACCGACATAGACTTATTAAACTCAACTAAAGGGAGGTTTTCATTTGAAACTCTATATATATTCCCATTCTTAGAAATATTCTCACTACTTGCTAGTCCAACGCCAATAATTTCAGAGCCATCTCCTTGGGTTGAGGTGTTAAATTCGTAACCACCTGGTCTATCTACACTTGACACGAAGGGTATTTGCGAATACTGAACCCCTTCTTTTGTTTTGTAATCAATAACTTCCATGTAGGATTTATCAAAATCAAGTTGAGAAACAGCGGTAAGACTTAGTAGAGTATTTGATAACACCTCTTTCACTACTCTTATTGCATAAGTATGCCGACCACGATATTTGCCCCAAATTTTTATAGAATCTCCCTTCTTAACGTCTTCATAAAATCTCGTGTTAAAACCTGTTATGATATTACTTGAGTAAACTCCATTAACGATATTCCCCTCAACTTTTCTGTACCCAATAGATGTAGATATACTGGAGTCATAGCCATCAATATTGTTAGGACCTTTAGCAGTTTGCCCTATATTAGTCTGCATAGAGGTAAATAATTTAGTGTCACTCTCTAGAGATATAGCGTTATAAGTCTTAACAGACGAAGGTTCTATATTAAATGGAAACTGTAATTTAGAATTAAATTGATAACCATAACAAGAATTATACCCCCCAGGGGTTATGCTTACCGCTTTATTGGTAAATAACTTTTGATAACCCCTATCAGTCATATTATGTTTCCATAAATAACCGTTTTTGAATCCTATAAATTGCTTACCTACCCTGGAGAAATACTCTGGGTGGAAACTATAGAAAGAAGTCCACCTGTCAGTACTCTCATTAAAGGCTAAGGTTTTAGCCCAGAATACTTTAGTTGGGCGTATATTTAAAGGACTATCGGCTATTTCATCAAAACTATCTGACTCGTTATCCCAATTTCCTTCATCCCTCTCGTAAACAGCAGGTAACGTAACTATATACTCGTCATATTTAGGGTCGTATCCAGCGACAAGATTAAAGACTTGATTCTCTTGAGATTCAGGGTCGTATATAACATACATCTCTCCAATATCTCTAAAGAAATCTCTCATACCGTTATCAGATATAGCTGTAAGACCATCAGTTGATAATCTCAATACAGACCCTCTTTTGATGTCTACAAAATAGAACTTGTTACCATATTTGACTATACTCTCTGGTTGTAAGCAACAGCCATACTCTCCAGTGTATAGATTAACATAATTAGCTATAACATTTGTAGATAAGGATACTAAACCTTCTGCAGACGCTGTATTTAAAATATCTTTTCCGACTAAAACTCTACCTACCTTATTCTCATGGAATATAAGTAAATCATCATCTATTGTCTTTAAAGCCTGAATAGAGCCGAAGTCCTTATTGTAATCAAAGTAAGGACTGTTAGCTAGATTAAATGATGATAACCCATTTACAGACCCAGTACTCGAATAAGGTTCTGAATAATAAACAGAAGCCTCTAATCGTCTTTCTGCAGCGTTACTATTAATAACATTAATCCTACCTATACTGTAGTGATTTGTTCTATGGAAATCGTTAAGATAATAGTCCTCAGGGAAGAACGTATCCGAATCACTACCAGTACTATTAATAACCATATTTCTTGGCTTGAAGTATATGTCTCCACTACTTACATTTACAATAGCAGGTTGCTCTGAAATCTCAGACCCAACTTCACGATTAAATATAAACGACCCCGATTGGGTGGCATCTCCAGAGTGGTATCCATTAGCGATAGGAATCTTATCTCCAACTTCGTAGTAAACCAAGAAGTCTTCATCAATATTTTTCTTAGGTCTATATATTTCTACCACTAATTCTTCGTATCCTGTTCCATCCTCACCACCTGATAAGCCAGCGTGAGATATATCAACGGTTGAAGTTGAACCATCTATACCATCAATCACCCTTACAGCGGTGTTCTTTGGGTCGTTTACCCTAAGAAAATATCCGTCCTCACTTATAGGGTCATCATCACCAGACGAATATAGATCAACTCCTGCGATTTCTAAATCTACATACTCAGCGTACTTTCTTCTACCAGCCCCTGGGTTGTAGCTAACAAACCTAACCCTGTCGCCAGGAGCAAAATCATAATCTATTTGAGAGTTGTTAGCCTGGTTATAGCTCCAGTTCTCCCCCTTCAGTGACGAAAGACTAAGGTATATCTGTTCATCTTCCCCAGACCCTCGAACAGCATCAATAACAGTCATCTGTATGAACTCGTCTACGGTTGTGTTCCCTGTATAATATATTTGATAATTAGTAGCCCACTCTGGCGGTTTATTATATATGCTAATATTAACACTAGAAGAGGTTCCTAAATTAGGACCACCTAACTCAGAGTAGAACTTATTATAACATCTAGTACCGTTAAATGTTTTGATGGTTGTATCCTTCCCATCAACGATCTCTTGTCCTACCGCACCATAATCTGGAGCCACATTAACAAAAGAACACCTGTTAGTTTCGTCAAAGTACGCTATACCAAAGTTATGATAAGCCCCTGTTTTGAACGACCCTAAACCTACCGTACCAGAGATAAATTTACCTGCAATAGTATGACTATTAACATTAAATAATGTACTTACAACTCCGTTAGTAAAGCCATTACCGTTTGCAATGGCAGAGACCATTTTTATCTTTATAATACCAGTATTCCCCACTACACTAGCACTAATTTGCTGCTTATTGGTAAGGTATGCAGGGAAGGATGTAACTTTATTACAGCCACCCTCAAAGTCCCCAGCCCCAATTCTATTAACAATAAATTGTGCTAACTCAGCGTTACTAGAAATCCCAGTTATATTCCACCTTCCAGAGAAGTTACCAGCCCTCAGAACTGTACTAGCTATCTTACTAGCTCTACACGAGAACTCGAAACTAAAGTTAAGTTCTAAAGTTTGAGCCTTGGTAGTGTCTAAATCTAAGGTAGATAAATCAATTTCAGGTCTATATTGGCACTTTTCATGTGACCCTCTAAGCCAAAAAGTATCTCCACTATGATAATCAGTAGGCTCTTGAGTAAAGAGTACATCTTCCGTTTTTGACTCCAGCGTAGGGGCTCCAGATCCAGAGAATCCAGAACTAACAACCATATTAGTATTATCATAGCCCTCTAATACGTTACCATAAGCTAACCTATTATTAGATAACATTGTTTGAGCCTTAGCAAGCTTAGGAACTGCGTCAAATAACTTTCCTGAATCTACTGCGTCCACAAAAGGATAAGACCCGTTGTTATAAAAGTTTATTTTAGAAGAAACTTCATCGTTGGCATACTCATACTCTGGAATTAAGATTAAATCATTCTTAAGTTTTTTAAGATAGTTGATGAAATTATTTGGTATAGAATCAATTAAAAAGAACTTTCCATCGTTACCCTTTCTACCTACAAGCTCTATATTTTTTACATCAGATATAGTATCCTCGTAGTGAACCTCAATCTTATTTTTTGTCGCAGCATAGTTAGAAGCGTTTAAAGGGAAGTTAGCAGCAAAGCTATGATCTATGTTAATATCTGATATTGGTCCATAAGCTGAAAGCTCCTCATCTACATGGTGGTATCTATACTTGAACTGGAATACGTTATCAAGGATATTATTAGTAGCCACAGTAGTGTCAAGCTTTAACTCTGTATCAGGTTTGTGTGTAGGTTGATGTTTTACAACGTCAAAGTATTTAGACTTCTCCTCCACACTACCGTAACTAATTAAAGGAGAGTAAGCCCCTTCAGGGTCAGCATACAAAATAAGTCCTGTAGCGGAAGTGGTATTCCAAAACCAAGGACAGTCTGTTATAATCCCAGCAACATTAACAGAATTAAAACTCAAAGGGTATGCTGCTGCTGAGGAAGCTTGATTATACGGGGATGCTAAAGTAATTGTTAAACCACTTATGTTGCTGATTTCGTAGTAATGAGCCATAGAGGTAGAGGTATTATGTATACCTATCCAATCTCCTATATTGTCAGATGTTAACCCATGATCTTCACTAGCTGTAACGGTATAGGAATCTTTTGTCACAGTAAGATATACATCGTCATTTATCTTAGGTATAACCGCTAGAACTTTAGCATAACCATTATACCCGTAATTAGCTTGTACCGTAGTATGGTATTGAGTATATATATCATCCCCAGCTTTAAATGGGTGATTTTCTGAACCCCCAATAAATACCGTACTTTCATGTTTATGAAAATAAGAATCCTTAAATATGAATTTACACTTCTGTATATTTTCATCGTTAGCCTTTGCAAGCTCTACATTTAACTTTCTTGGTCTATTATAGTTATCAGTCCAATAAAGAACATCATCAACCTTATTAACCCCTGTTATTAGGTGTTTTTCACTGAAATTTAAAATCCTATTACCTTCGATAGTATTTGATTTAGAGCCGAACCTAGTAGCCCCTATATCATCCTGATAAACAGTGGTAATGGCATCATTCATTAGGTCGTATTCTAATATGCTGTCATACTTTCGAGAGTCCCCTTCGTGAGACACAAAGTAATACACTCTATTTTTAGGTTTGTCCTCGTAAGCTCCTACGCATACATATCCACCTGCAATTCTAGTTGTAGTGTAAGCGTTACCTGACGCTCTGTGTTTAACTATCTGTCTAGCAGCTCCATTATAAGCATTTGATAGGGCAGCACCATATACAGGACTTGAATTTCTTTCTTCGTGAGTACGACCCTCCATTGTCTTCTCACCTAGAACATTAATATAGCTCCTATCTGTAGCCACCATTTCTGCTCCAGTAACCTTTTTAAGCGATACAGCGTATACCCTCCCTTTAAAGCCTCCTGAGGATGCTAACTCTGAACCTGAAATTCTTAACAAACCAGTACCATAACTAGATCCAGTTCTAATTCTAATTGGTCTATCACCTCCAGTAATTGAGTTGTATGTTCCATGAGTATTACTACTATATCCAGTACCAGCATTCATAGTAACATTCGTATACAAATCGTTAGAGTAACCACCGACAACAGTGTTAACCTGACTAGTGTTCACCCCTGTCGATCCTAAATCTACATACAAAGAGTGATAACCACCTGTGATCTCATTTTCATTAGTAGTAAACTTGTTTGCTGATTTAGCAGCCGACTCAGTCCTAGGCATCTCTAAACCAAACTCATCAGTAATATCATCGGTATTGTCCTTTCCAGTTCCTATTCCAGTTCCAGTAGTACCTATATGACCATGATTGTTTCTATCCCAAGGACCGCCATTCCAGCCACCCATACCGTCTTCATCACCACTTCCACTTATATCATGCCAATAAACAATATAAACATCGCTACCATCGTTGTGAAATACAAAACCACCCTTATAGTAGTCTCCTATAGTTTGAGCTCCAGCACCCTCTTCCACCCTAATAGGGCGTATTAGGTATACATCATCTTTATCTTGAGGGCTAGAGGAACCACCACTCATGTTAACCGCAATAGCATTTGATGATCCACTCTCTGAAGAAGACCAATATGTACCGCTAAGAGAGTCAAAACTAGTGCCACTAGGATCTGTAGACGGGCTTCCTGATAGCGTGGAACGATTACTATATATTTCCAACATCTCATCCCTAGACGGTAAAAACCAGTCGGTGTAACTTTCGCTCTGTGTAATTACATCTACCTTAACCTCAAGTCCTATTTCGTATATCGTATTTGACTCTAGAGCAATAGGTATTTGAAGAAAATGATTATCTTTTACAAGGGAGGAGGTACCATAAAAATTCAATCCACCATGAGAAAATATCCAGTTAGTGTAAAGTTGTCCTTCAAGTTCCCATTGCGAATTATACTCTACCCAATCAAGATCAGTAGCATCAACTGTAGTACTTATGAAGTTTGTATTATTTACACTAAGTATTTCCCCTCCAATAACTGTAGTGTCTACTGCCTCCGAAGCAGAGACATCTAGTAGGTTCCATTGAGTAGCTCTACCTTGAAGGACATCAAAATTAAGTCCTTGACCAGGGTAGGGAAGGAAAGCTTTAGATTCGATAGTAAACTCCCACTTGTTAGATTTAGGTCCACTAATAATAGAAACCTCGAACACAAGCCCATGAGTTATATCAGTATTTTCAATATCCACTAAGTTTAACTCTTCACTAATAGCCTCTCCAGGAAACCCTGAGGATTTATCAAAGTTTTTAATCGTAAGCCTTAACACTATATCTTCCCCGTCAGGATTTGGAAGTATCTTATAATGAGAATGATTATGGTAAAGGTGGGATTGAGAAAGCTCCGATAAATCAGCGTCAATATCTGTAGTTATTGTCTCGTGAGCGTCATCCTGATTTGGGAAAACTAGGGATGGTACTTCAGAGAAGTGATTACAGGATAGAAGTAGTCCCTGGGTTAGACTAGATCCGTTAGTTAAGCCGTTATGCAATAACTCTATAACGTGCATATATTCAGACGCATAACCTTCAACTTCTGGGTTTCGCATATATAAACTAGCCCCATGACCAGTACCACCCAGAGCACCTGTAAGCCCTCCATGTATAAAGCTTTCACCTATATTAAGGTTGTTATCCCACTCGCCAAATACCACAAACCTATAGGTTTCTTTTGCGGTCTCAAAGGACGTATTATTATTTATAATACCCTGCAGCTTTCCTTTTAAAACATCTATAAGAGTCTCAACCTCTGAGGCGTTATTGTTATAGGTTTCTGTGAAGCTATTTACATAAGAAGAGGTTGCAATGGTGTTTAACTCCAAATCGTCTAAAACGGATTGGATTGAGCCTGTAGAAAAATCATCAACAAACCCAGACAACTCACTTATCGCTCCCATAAAGGCTAATAAGTTTATTTCAAGTTGTTCGTTTTTATCGCTAAGATTAGCTATTGTGTTGTTAAGATTATTTATTGTAAACTCTTGGAGGCTAATATCATTACTTAACTCACTGTTAAGACCACTTAAAGAAGTTCCATCAGCAATAAGGGCTTGGATTGCAACATCAATAGCTTCTTTTGCCGAATCAATAGTATAATTACTTGCCTGAGCGTGAGCCCACTGAGAGTAATATGTCTGAGTTTCAGTATATTTAGTATTTATCTTTTCTAATAATCTAAGCAGGTAGTTTAAGTAGCTTGACTCTTGATTTTCCGTAACTGATACTGTTCCTGTTTCAAGACCCGTATGATAACCTGCCCAGTATTCAGCGTTTACATCAGCCTGTGTAAAGGTTGCACCTTCTTGTAAAACAACATTACTAAAATCCCACAACAGAAGAGATACCCCACCTATTGCTTGCTGTATAGCGTGGTCTGAAATAACAACGTCATCAGGAACCTTATATAATGAAATATCATCTATAGTACCGTTAAATCTAGCACCCCCTAAAGAATAAGGTGCAATGTGAATCTCAAACACACCATCACCCTCAGGAATATCTGTTATAGTGACAAAATTTGTGACAGTACCATTACGATATGCAGTTGATCTACTTATGACGTTTGTACCATCATCCTTAAATCTTATGCTAATATTAGCTGATGCAGCTGTAGTGTTACCTAACATTTTGTAGGAAAATATGTAATTTCCTGTTGTCGTTATATTGGTGTCGATTGAAGATGAAAGATATTTTACATTAGCACCATTCAGGCCATTGCATTTTATTCCCTCATCAACAACACTCCAATTACTACTCAGAGTCCACCCATCAGGGTTGTCATCATTAAAGTTACCGTTACCAATATAGTTAGGAAGTTCTACCGATGAGGCAGCAAGAACCGCTTGCTCTCCAGCGTTGGATTCAGCAGCATACGCAGCATCTAACAAGGCTTGTATAGCGTCTACATCAGCTTGTGTAATACCATCTTCTGGTGTTACTGAAGCAGCACCATCTGCATAAGCAGCATCTACATCTGCTTGAGACACACCATCTTCCTGATTTGCTAAAGCTGTTTCTAATTGAGTTTGTAAGTCTACAACCGCAAGTTCAGAAGCATCTAATAGGTCTTGTGCAGCATCTACATCTGCTTGAGTAGTACCATCGCCTACGTTAGCTAAAGCTTCAGCTAAATCTGCGTCTAACTCTGCATTTAAAGCGTTTGCATCGTCTAATTGAGCCTGTACAGCATCAACATCAGCTTGAGTGACTCCGTCATCCCCTAAGTTCGCAACAGAGTTATCATACTCTTCTTGTAAAGATGCAACCTCAGCTTGAGCATCTTCTAGTTGAGTTTGCAAAACATCATTATCATAAGCACTTATAGTATCAACCCTTACTGGGAGAACGTTACGTATAGTTGCTTTTGCCACAGGCACAATACTCGCATCTTCAGAGTAAACTAAGTAAGCATAACTTCGATTAGTATGCGAGGAAGATGTCCAGAATTTAGTACCTCTTGGAGCTGTAGCTGGTGAAATAAAAGTAAACTCAACATTATCTGATGTTAAAGACGCTTTATTCTCAAAAATGTTTTTTAATTCAGTCCTAGAGGGTAAAAACCAGTCGGTATAACCGCCACCCTCGTAGTTATTACAAAACTCTGCTGCAGATTCAACACCATCATTTTGCTGGGCATAGCTATCGACAATTTTCTGAGTTAATTCTTGACCCCCTGTGGTTGAAGTACCCCCTTCTACGTTATCTACATTTGCACCCCCCCAAATAATTTGTGGGAAATGGTCACCGCCATAATGTGTGCCATCAGGGTGTAGAAACCCATACGAGGAAGGGATTACGTAAAACTGATCATTAGCGGAATCTATATCAGCCACCACACCACCAGCAAGATTACTCCCAATAGATACCTCACCACCAGCGGCTATCTGAGACTCCAACCCTTCAACTAGTGCTTGGGCTACAGCTAATTGTTCGGCTATTAGATCAACCTGCTCTTGGGTTGTAGCAGTATTTTGGTTGTTAAAAGCAGCTTCAGCCTCAGCCTTTAAAGCAGTGATGCTATTAATAAGATCTGTGTAAGACGATTGAACATTGTTTGTCGCTACCGTCCAAAGGGATGCTATATCTATAGGGGATAAGTCACTAGTCCCGTTTGCATAAGCTGTTGTAGCCTCATTGATAGCATTAATTTCGTTTGATATATCTGTAGTAAAATCACCAATACCATGTACGTGAGTCCAAAAATCGCTCATAGTTGTGAACGTAGGGTTGTCAGCAAGGTTATTCTTTAAGGTTATAACATTGCTAACTATATTCTGTAGTGAATCTAACTGAGTCTCTAAAGTAGTTCCTAACTCGCTAGTGGTAGTAAAAGCGAAAGCCTGATTTAAGCTGTCAATCATCTCTTGAACCTTATCCTCTATACCGCTACTAGTACTAGACAAAGTATCCCAAGCAGAAATTAAGTTATTCACAGACGTAAGACCATCTCCCTCCACTCCATACGATGCGTCTACACCAGTAACAGCCTCATAGATAGCAGCGTGTAAATCGTCTAATTGATCTTGTACTTCCTGGACAGCAGCTTCTTCGGAAGCCAGAGCTTCTTCAGAAGCATCTAACAAGTCCTGTGCAGCATCAGCAGCAGCCTGAGTAGTTGCTTCCGTATACTCTTCTTGGGCAGCTTGAAGGTCAGCCTCTGCATTAGAGGCAGCAGCGAGAGCTTCATCTAATTCATCTTGTAGGTTATTAATTTCCTCTTGCATTGCTGCAACTTCTCCAGCAGTATTCTCACTTTGCCCAGATAGTAAATTCTCAAGTATAGTAGCAATGTGGTTATTTACGTTACTCAACTGAGTGTTTAAGCCATCGTAGGAGGAGTTTATAGAGTCTGAAATCGCTAACGAATTTGCTGCGTCCATATCTACAGCCTCCTCTAGTTGAGCTATGTCAGAGTTGTAGCTATTCTGCATTAGGGTTAGCTTATCTTGTAAAGCTGCAAGATCATTTTCAAGACCGTTTATATTATCTTGTAAGTTTTCATTATCATCTGACAGGTTATCGTATGTTGCCCCAGATTGCATTTCAGATATAAGGGTGGCTTTTACCCCAGAAACAAAATTCTGTTGTACTAAGCTTATTTGACTTCCAGCATCTAGCTTATCTTTCACGCTTTCTGCACTCACATCAAAGCATAGGTTGAAGTGATTATTTGCCCTAATAGTTACTATAAGACTAGAAACAGGAGCTTGAAGCTCTGAGATGGTTAAGTTCTCCATCACTAGTTTATCCCCCTCAACAGGTATACCCAATGAAGGATACTGACCGCATATAAGCTGGAAATTGTTTTGCCAACTAGATACATCACCTGCTGGTATTAACCATTGAAAATCAGAATCTGTTGTTGTTATAGCAGGACTTAAATTATTTCCGACCTTAAAGTAAAAAGGATTATTTGAAGCCCAAGAATAGGTTGATATATTTGCGGTTATTAGATAGGCTCTATCAGTTTTTATAGAGGCAGGAAATTGTTGGACCATATCTCCATCCCCCATAAGACTCCAAGAGGACATTGAACCCCCAACCTCAACGGTTATAATATTATCTTGAATGTATACAGTATTAGAGTAGTCAACAAAAGTCCCTAAAGAATCGTTTGAGTGGTAATTATTTAGTAGATAAAAATCGTCAGTACTAGCGTTAGCTGAATTATTGAAAACACTCACAGACTCACCGTTAAGCTTAGTTCCAGAAGGAAATCCTGTCATAAAATTTCCTCCTTGAGTAGTTACAGTAGTTTTAAGGGGAGCACCAACTCCTGGAGATAAAATTTCAGAATCAAAGTTAGTAAAGTGATCTACTAAGGCTGTCGATAAACTAGTCTGTGCAGAAGAAAATTCAAAATCGTCACCTACATTAAATAAGTTTTCACCAAACTCAAAGAACGGTTCTACTGCAAATCCCCCACCTGTAAGTTCAGTCCAGGTAAATAAACTTAATTTATCATTAGTAGGATCTTGAGGCGTTGTTGGCTCTGCCCCGTTAAACTCAAGTGTCCACTGAGTTAGATCCTGAGTACCATCAGTAGGAGTAACACCCACAGGGCTACCGTCTGTAGTAGTAATAGCATTATCCTCTCCTACCCCTTCAAATGAAGCTGTTGACCCTAATGTCACATCTCCTCTTTGAGAAATAAACAACCTACCATACGGTGGGTACTCATCCACTGTAGAACTCCAGAATGCCCCCTCACTAAAGCTCTTCGAGCTAAAGTCTAAGATAAAGTCTATCCCTGGATTATCTGCTGTAATTGTTATTTTAATCGTTATTCCAGCAACCACAGGGGTGTTTAAGGTGAAATCAACACTAGAGGATGCTGTTGTGTATTCTCCAGATGTCCTGTCAATAATAGGGATATTCTTACTTAGCGTCCCATCAACGCTATTAAATAGATTATATATAATCTCAAAGGTATTCTCGTTCCCAATTGAATTGCCTGCATCATCCCACCTACTAAAGACTTCAATTTGACTATAAGCATGACCCACAGGAACCCTCTGATTAGACTCGTTTACGTTAAACATTGTAAATTGAGAGTGGGAATGTTCACCTAGTTTATTAACCGTAATAAAAATATCTTGAGAGTATTGTGTTGCTTGCGGAGGATGCTCCTCTATAAACCCGTTCTCATCTATTATAATAATCTGATCAACAGTTTCATTTATAAACTTAAAAGGAACAACTTGAGTTGACTCAATATTTTCTACAGAACCAGAAGTACCGTCAGATGACGCTACATTTCTAATGTTCTCTGCGTGTCTATAATCACCATTCTTAATAAGTCGTGGATCAGAATCTTTATCCATACCACCCGTAAATACTCTCTTATCTTGTGCCATTCTTTATTAAAACTTTGGAGATTGTTTAAAAGATTTTCTAGAAGTCTGCATAGCAGTTTCTTTACTGAAATTCATCATTCTAGCTCTAGCTAATCTTTTCTCATTGTAATAAGCTCTTTTAGCCATTTGCTTCTCGTTAGCAGGAACCCCCCTCTTTCTTTGGATGTACTTGTAGTATACATAGCATCGCAAAGCTTCCTCGCAAAACTTGTGTACGCTTGGCTTTGAGCCTGTAACCCCTAACTGAACAAGTTCTATCGCAGCACCTAAAGGTTCTGCACCTGAAGTCTGTGACCCATCATAGTTAGCCTCTAAAGCTTCAGTATTATTTCCCATTACTGGGATGAAGTCTGGATTAGAGTAAGTTAAAGTAACATATTCTTCCGACTGATAAGCTTTAAGGTACTTAGTGTAAGGAGATACCCTATGTTTAGGATGACCCTCATTTATCAAGGTAGAAAACGCTTCTGCAATTTGTGAATCTGTAGCATTTATACCGTTTGGAATAGTGGGTCTCCCCACTACTGGAATATATGTAGCAGAATCTGCCAGTTTTGAGAAATCAGTATTGACGTTCCAGAAGTAAAAAGATAACTCATCATTTGCTCTTGTAGGGTGAGGAATAGTAAGTTTAGTAGTGTTTAAATAAGATCCGTCCTTATTATTAGTTGCCCCTCCGTTTAGTTTCAATCTGATAACGTGGTCTTGAGCTTGTACCTCAGTAATACCATCAGAGATATACTCCATAAAGATTCTCTTACCAGCTAGGTTCGAGGAAAAATTTATAGTATTGTCATCTCTATTTACCCTATAATATCCCAAATCGTTATTTCCTCCACCTTGTCCATACTTCTTTCCTGAGTCGGTATGATAATAAGGGTTATTTTCATTTAAAGAATCATCGTTAACTTGAGGTGATACACTAGCGTCTAAGCTTAAATTAGGATTAGAGGAGAATGGATGAAAATTTCCGTCAGCACCTTTGAACCCAACCCTTAATACTTTAACGTAATCACTTGGAAGTGTGATTGATAAGTGGGTTGAAGTTGTGGATAAGTTACTAACACTATGCTCAAGAGTTTTAACCTCTTGTTCAGTATCAAATTTTAACTCTCTTAATCCTTGTAATGCTAACAACCTTAATTGGTGAATCTTAGCCTCCTTATCGTAAGAAGTATCATCCATCAATAATTGAAAGTCATTAACTATTTCATCTATACTTGTATAATCTATTCCTGCCATAATTAATTATCTTGTTGTATTTCTTTACCTGAAGCGTATTGTACTACGTCTGCCTCCCTAAGATTAACCCCTAAGTATTCTAATATTTTAACGACTAATTCTCCATGACACCTCTCACTTATATCAAATTGAGTTGATGTGCTACTATTATATACGGGTTTCCCAGATACAGTAACATAAGACCATGTTGGTTTATTCTGATACCTGTAATAATATACAACGCACCTGCTTATAGTCTCTGGAAATAAAATTATTCTTTTTCGGGTTGTCCCTGTTCCGCTAATTAAAGCTATAGGATACGACATACTAGGCTTAACTAAGCTACTTCTAAGGATTTGATTAACAGTATCAGGAGTAACTATATCCACAGGTACGTTAGTACTAAGGTTGTGTTCTTCATCGCTTTTTATGGTGATGTGAGATATATAGTCCATTGTCTTATCAGTAGACGCTCCAGAATAGGGGGTTTGTGCGTTAGAAAGAGTTACCTCATCTATTCTTGAAAAATTTACTATGTCTTGCTCTGCTATTTCAGGGGCTAATCCTTTTGCGTAATATCCTGCGACCTTCTTAGGTTGAGACTTCTCTTTAACTATATCTAACCTTTTATTGTATAACTCTAACTCAGCTTGTTGTGCGAGTAAATTAAAATCTGAAGGAGTTATAAAACCTCTCTGTTCCTTATTAGCAAAGATTTGTACTAACTTGTATACTTCGTTAATCGTCATTATCTTAATATTTATTCAATAGCAAAAATACAAAATAAATCGGTATAATAAAAAAAAGAGGGCATAAAGCCCCCTTTAATTAAATATATTGTATTATATCATTATCCATTAAGGGATTGGAGTCTTCGCTCTATCTCAGCATATATCTGTTCTCCCTCGCCTTCAGAGCAAAAATCTACCATTCTTTCGATAGGTTTTACCCCGATTGCAGGAACACAGATAGTATTACCTGAAGATACCCACGTTACTCCTGTCTTCTTCATAGATATGATACCTGATTCTTGAGCCATCAATAATAGTTGCTTCATTTCTGTACGAGGATCGTTCATCCCTGCTAAGAAAGCTGTAGGATTCTTCTCTGCTTGAATCTTCATATCCCAGCGAATCTCGTCAACACTCTTGTTAGTATTAACACCTAACACCTTAGCATACCCTACAAGCTCATTTAAAGGCATTTTAAGAGCACTTTGTACAGCGTCCATAGTATCTGATACTTGAGCTATTTTATCCTGTGCGTTCTTCTCATCGTCTTTAATAGTGAACATTATAGATTTAGACTTAATCCTATGTGGATTACTTCCGTTAGCGTTACACGTATCTAAATACTTTTTAAGGGTAGGGTTTGTGTGATCTACAAAAATAAAACCGTTAGTGAAAGCAATAGGCTCTCTCATTTTTGCAGTTTCTGGGTGGTCATCTACAAATATAGATGCTTCTCCAGGAACATATCTAATCTTTCTGTTTTCCCCAGTTTCAGGGTCAAATATAATATCCTCAGCCTTTAGCAAAGAAACTACAGGGTATTGAGGCATTCCATTTCTCTTTTTAGCTTTAGAAACTAAATGATAAACAGAAGGTTTATACTCTTTTTGTTTGTTTGTAAATTGAGGAGTGAATTTTTTTTCTACTACGGGAGCTTTAGCTTCGACCTTAGTATTCGTAGGAGGTGTAACCGCCTTACGAGTGTTTGTTTTTGTTGTCATAATAAATTTCTAAAATTAACTTAAAGTTTGGTAAAAGGAGGGGATTGCTCCCCTCCAGTAATATAGCTAATAGTTTCCTATTAAGCGTCTTTAGTAATTGTACAGCTTAAAATATTCGGATGTGCAAACACTGAGTTTACGTCATCACAAACTGTAAATACACCTCTACCTTTAATATCCTCAGCTAAAGCATTACAGATAGCGTCAATAACAACGCTTTCTTTGTCTGCTGTAATAGCTAAGGTTATTAAGTCAACACTAGCAGCTTGACCTTCTCCTAACGATCCAGGAGCAAAGGTTAAAACAACAACTTGATCTGCTTTACACATTACAGACTGTAGATTGCTTAGTGGAAATGCTGCTGCGTCATCTGCAGCAGAAATTGCTTTTATAAATTGTGCCATTTTCTTAATTGTTTAAAAAGTTAATAATTATGATTTCTTGAACAATAAGAAACGGTTAGGAGCAAATCCTTCAAAACCACGCTCAGTACGATAGTTACAACGTAACTCATCTGTTTCGTTAGTTTTGTTTTGTAGAACCGCACCACCAGTTAACCAGTGCTCATTTTCACGAGAGTATCCGTTAGCTGCTTTGTATCTCATACGTAGCGAAGGAATTTTCTCACCAGACTTGGCATCTTTCTGCGAATCCATAGGGATACACATTCCGTAACCATTGTAGTTGAATCCAGCTCCACCTAATAAGTCAGGACGATTAAATAGGTCGTAAGTTTTCTTGTGGAAAGTGTAACCACCACGAGAGAACGAGTTAAAACCTAAGTTCAACGCCATGTCTTTGTTGTTAGAGAAAGTACCATAGTTAGCACCACCTGCTGCGTAAGCACCTTGAGAAGCTAATAAGTCATCAATGTCTAACGACAAGTTAATACCAGCATAAAGAGCCATCTCTTTTGAACCTCTGTACTTGTCTAAAGACTTAACAGCAGCATCAAAATCAGCCATTGTAATCGCAGAAGAACCTAAATCCATAGATTGTCCTTTATTTTCAATAAACGGTAAAAGACCTTCTGTTGTAACAACTGTACCAGTTCCTGCATCTGTTGCAGCATCAGTTAAGGTGCTATCACCAGCCTGACCAACAATCATTGCTAATTCAGCGTAATCTTGGAACCGTTGGTAAGTGTCAGCCTCACCTTTTAAGTACCATAAGTAACCACCTTCAACTTTCACATAAACTGCGTTAGTTGCTTCAGAACCAGAAACAGTGAAAGATTCTTTAATAATCTGACACTTGTTAGAGTATTGATGAACACGAGGAGTAATACCATCTGGTTGACCTGTACGCTCTGCGTAAGCATTACCTACAATAGCATAAGCCTGATTAGCTACACTACCTGCAACCGCACCAGTAGATACTAATTTAATCTCAAAATTATCTTCTGGCTGAGTGATAGCACCACCGCCATCCTTACCAGTCACATAATACATGATATTATCAGCCCCCAAAAGAAGATCACCATCACGAACTGCTGTATTACCAGAAGCATCACCAGAATCTACAAACCCTGTATCTACAGTTAATACATCACTAGAGATAGTACCTGTAAAGTGATTATGAAGAAGTGCCTCTTCGTAGTGCTCGAAAGTTTGAGCTTGCGTTTCTTTTTTAGTCCCTAAGAACTCCATTAATCCAGTGATACCTTGATCACCATATCGTTTAATCAGTTGCTCGTCAACGTCACGCTTGGAAAGCGATCCAGCAGTAGTAGTTCCTGAAGCAATTAAATCTCCAGTACTAATATAATTCGCTGTTGTTGCAACTGCTACATTTGATGGAGTAGCTGTAAAACCACTACCACCTGCTAAACTTACTGTTGCCATTTTGTTATATTTTTAAAATAAATAATTAATTTTTTTTCCTAACCAAGAATTTGTCTTCTTAACAGGTCTAGAGTTGACTCACTTTTTTGAGGAGCCTCTTGTTTATCTTGTGTAAACGAAGGGTTCTTAATCTCGTTAATTACGCTCTCTGTTCCTTTACTCCTATACTGATTAGCTACACCTCTAACAATCTTGTCGATGTTATTTAAAATGTACATATCTGTATTAAGAGCGTCAAAGTCCCAGCTACCTGCTTGATCTACATACTTATCGAAAAAGTTTTCTAGATTAGAATTATGACCTATAATCTCCTGTCGAGCCTCGTCATCCAAATTGTAGACGTACTCTTCCCCTTTGTCGTTCATCGAAAAAGATAAACCTTCAAGGTCGTTGACTGTAGATTCCATTTTACTAATCCATTCCCCTCTTTCTGCTTCAGATACTCCAGGATCAGTTGCTTCTGCTTGTACGGGCATAGCATAATCCTCTTTCACCTTATTAAAGTAATCTCTAGCAGCTTTAGCGTCTTTAGAAAGTTGAACCTTACCAGCGTTGGTTTCCCTTGCACTAAATCCTTCTGTGTCCGTTTTATAAGTCTCTGCAACATAATCATTTAACTCTGCATCAGTTAAATTAGGATTTTCTAATTTTAAAAACTCCTTTATTACAGCGTTATCAGACACGTCAGATAAATCAACACTCTGAGTATTCAGGTAATCTTGTACGGTACGACCAGTATTCTTAACATACTCGTTAATAACTTGAAGCTGTTCGCTTGCAAAGTCATTGCTTTCTGTTGAACTCTGTTCGGTTCCAAAATCATCAAGTGATGTTACGTCTCGCCCAAGCTTCTCGCTAAGGTATTTGAAAACAGCTTCATCATTAATGCCCTCCTGTTCAGGTTGCTGACTAGTCTCAGGTTGTTCCTCGCTAGTAGTCTCTTCAGTATTTAAAGAACTCTCTCCTGTTAAATCTATAATATCTGATCTCTCTTCAATTATAGGTTCATTTGATTCAACCGCTTGGTTTTCATCACCAGTCAAATCAACAATATTTTGTTGTTGTTGGGGTTGTTCAATTTCTCCCCCAAACTTTTTTACTAATTCTTCTCTTATATCCATGTCAATTAAATTTACTTAGTCTATTTCGCAAATATAACGATTTTATTTAAAACCGCAATATTATTTTTCTATTTCTTTCTCCTCACCTAAAGGACCTCTATTACCCTCTCTCTGTTCTATCATTTGAGATTGGTTTATAGCAGACTGTTGTTGAACATTCTGTCTAACGTCTCCTTGAATAAACGCAGCACCTTCTTTCCCAAGGTTGCCAAGTTCTATCTCTCTTAAACGTCTTTCGTGTTGAGCCTGTTCAAACTGCTCTTTAAGTTGATAATCCAGTTGCTTTAACTGCATATCTGCCTGAGCTTTAGCCTGAACCCTAGCTTGCTCTATCTGCATCTCTACCTCTAGCTCTTGCTGCTTTAATTGTGCAGCTTGCTGTGCTGATTGCTGTTGTAGCATAGCGTTTTGCTCAGAGGCTTGTTGTGCTAAGGCTTGCTGCTCTTTTTGATACTTTCCTCTACGAAGGATAAGCATTTGATTAGCCATCTTGATATTCTTAATAGACCTAATCATTATAGCGTCCTCAAGTCTTAACTCTTTCTGGGCTAAAGAAACCTGAATATTCTGCTCCATTATCTGCTTCTCTTCCTCGTCAGGTGCTACATCTAAAGTAATACCAAACTCATGTATAGATAGCTTTTTCATCATATCTATACTCTTCATAGAAGTTTCCCCTATGACGTTTGCATACATACCATGAAGACCTTTAAAGTTTATTAGGTCTTGCATACGAATTGTAATACTTTGAGATATACGCTTAGTAACATTAAGGTAGGCATCGTTAATATCACGAGTTGCGTTATTAGAAGCTAATAAGGCTAACTTCTGAACGCCCACCAAAGCTTCGCTAGATGGTTGAGAAGCGTCACGAGCTTCGTTAACCCCAGTAACGTCACGTATCATCTGAAGATTGTGTTGATATACGTTAATAAGAGTACCAAAGTCTCTACCAATACCGTTTTCTAACTCTTGAATAGGCATAGCCCCTGTCATCTGACCCTCATCGTCTATCCTTCGATAGTATATGTTACCAGTTTGATCGTAGATTTCCTGAAGCTCCATAGGGGTAAATGTTCCCCCATCACCTTTAGATACGTTCTCCAAAGACCCAACTTCAAACGCTGCACCCTTAGGTCTAGCTTTTGCTAGTACGTGTTGTATCTTAACGTGTGCTAACTGTATTTGGTCAGCAAAAGGAATCATTCTATCAACTAAAGAACGAGACTTCATTTTATAAAGATTCGGTTGATAAACGATATATGACAATCTCGTTTCAGATAGGTTAGACTTAGATCTAGCCATGTCGCTTTTTAACCCGTAATTAAAGATATAATCTGTACCTGTAATATATTTACCTGTATATACAACCTTAACAGTAGAGCCTATGTTTTCTCTTTTTGTTTTAGACTTCTTAGGAGCTTTATAGTTGGAAGCTTTTTTATTTACGGAGTATCCTCCATGTTTGTTTTCCTTCTTTTCGTAATTTAAGTTATGACTCGTAATAAACTCAGCATCTAATATATTAACACTAAATTTATCATAGTCATAAGTGTCTTGCCCACTTTCGTAATAAGCTGTAGTGCTAAAAGTCATTGGGTTGTTATTTTTCCCTGCGTACTCTGTAGCTATTTTAATATAATCCTCTTCACTAAACTCATCACCTGCTTGCATCTTAAGGTCAGCAATAGTTATAGAGTAAACTTCTCCAGCGTGTCGTATGTTTTTAAAGTCTGATTTAGCAGAGTAAGATGTTATAAGATTAGCAGGGTCTACATGACGAATCTTCACACCTTCAGTTTGGGATAAATCTGTCTTAGCAGCACAGATACCTAAAACAACAAGGTCACGAATCATAGATCTCTTAACCTCGTCAAAATCGTTAATATCTAAGGTGTACTCTATGGCTTTTTCTAAAGCTATCTCTACATTCTGTTTGTAGTTAAGAGCCATAAACATCTCCACCTCTTCAGAGGTTTCTGCAATAAATCCTTTAGGGGATAATGGTATACCTGTCTCGTCCTCTAAGTTTTCTACAAAATCTTTATTAATCATGTCACCATATAGCTTCTTCTTCTTTGCCATCCTTTCATTAGCAGCAATAGGATCTATAGATTTAGCCTTTACATCGTACTCTTGATTAACCATACCGTTAACGATAACATCAACGAATTTAGGGATTATAGATACAGGAGTCCAATCTATATTGAGGTATGAGGAATCTCCCTGAACGTCTAATAAGTCCTTATACTTACCTACGTCTTGATTACCCTCAGAATAACTTCTATTCCTAGCGTACCTAGCTTTGAGGTCTTTGAAGTATACGTCACCATTATTCTTCCACTCTTGGTACATAGTCCTGAAGTATTCAAGACCGTACTGATTGGTAGCTTTCTCTTCGTTTGTAGACAAAGGAGATGGATAACCGTTTATTTTATTTTTGCTGCTATCAAACATAATTAATTTATTTTTTTACTGGACATTCCCCTATTGCTATATCTTTTAACTAAAGGAGATGACACTTTAAATTCTTTTTTTGGTTTAACATATTTCTGAGAGGCTAGTAAAGCTAATGATGACGATATACTAGCATCGTACTTCGTTCTATTATCTATTTCAAATCTACTCCAATCATCTAAAAGAGTGTTAAAATAACACCTTCCCATTTCTCCTGTATCAACATTATAGCCAACATGATCGTATATATACGTTGCTATTGCTTCTGCCTGAGCGTTTATTACTGCTGCACCAGATCCTGGCACACCCTTTGTTTTTTGCTTTCCTCTACTCCACTCCGTATGAGTCATATCTGGTCTGTCCATCAAATACTCATAATAACCTCTATTCTCAAAGTACTTTAATATACCGACTTTATTATTCTCCACCAACACCTGACACCCGTAGAAGACACACATCTTAATCATGTCCTCGTAAAATATTTCCGCTTTAGGCGGTCTATTAATATACTCACACACAAACTGCATAGACGCATCGCTTGCCATACTAAACTTATGAAAAACGTGAGCAGAAGCATCAGATCTCCTACCATCAGTAGTGGTGTCGTGATCATAAGGGTCACAACCTGCAACCAAGCTGTCTGATCTTCCAGGGAACTTCTTACTGAACCTAGAAGAGATAATATTTTGGTTTTGTAATTCTGGAACCCAGCTAATTTCCCACTTGCCTTTTCTGTGAGGTATCCAAATAACTTCGCTATCTTGTACCCCATTCTTCCAGACAAACTCTCCTCTTGTTGTTGTTGCATTATTTACCTCGTTATAATCCATTTGTTGATATATCCTTTCAACGTCAAAGATACAACTTTGTGTGTCATTTCTAAACGCTTCCTCTACAGTAAAAGGAAATTGCCTTTTGAATTCCGATAAAGCTACCGTATCATTCTTTAAAGCGTCTCTTCTGTTTTGAATATAATCCTTAGCCCCAACGTCTATTAGCATCTCGTCAATTCCCATAACTGGCTTCTTAGGGGTATCCATAATAGAGTAACCATACTCGTCAATAAACCCTTCTAAGTTGTCAAACGCAGGAATAAATAACCTATATAAACCACTCTTAGTTCTACCATTAAGATCCTTATCTCCCATGTCAGAGTTGTAGAATATATCTTTAAATTCTGCCCCACCATCTTGCTGCTTATTAGCAGTAGAACCCATCATACACTTCCCTACAACCTTTCTACCTAAGAGTAAACAGGTTTGAGTAACACCCCAGTTTTTCTTTATAGAGTTTTGACCTGTCCACTTACCAGCCTCATCATGTACCAGAAGTTTAAGCTTCATACCATCATAACTGTTGTCGGCAGTGTTTCTCCAGTCTATCGTAGAGTTTAAAGCTTCAGACTTTTCTATATGCTTCTGATTCTTCGTTATCTTCTTTGCTGGCTCTCTAAAGGCTAACTCTACACGAGGATTACTAGAACCATCTTGTATGGGCTGGAAGAAAAACGGATAGTTCCTATATATACGAACTACCTTATCAGTAAACATTGTTTTAGCATCAGACCCAGTTTTAGACAACAACCCAAAATTACTATCGTAAACCTGAGTAGCTTGATTAACTATCTCACTACTTGCCATGTATGAGAACCCACTACGTCTGTTCTTAAGAAAACACATTCCGTAAGAGTTCTTATCTAGCTTACACGCTTCCCAAAAAATAAAGAACGTCCTGTTAGCATCCCTATAATCAGGGAAACCAACGTCAATTTTACTCCACTGGATAAACATATAATGAGATCCAGTTATATAGGTAGGGACTCCGTTATTAAAAAACCAAAGCCCTTCTCTCCTTCTTCTAAACTCCTCGTCTATATAATCTACATAGTCAGAGGCAGACTCTCTTGTTAGCCCGACTGGTGCGCTCTCCCTAGTCCACTTTTGCTTAGACTTAGGAAGGTTATGATAAAGTATATCCTTTTTAAGTCGTGGTTTTTTAGGTAACACAATCTTTAAGTTGTCAAACTCTAAGATCTCGCCCTCACTTCCCTCTATTAGATATATCGTATCACTTTTTTGCATACCTCTCAGCAAAAGAACCTTTAAAATCTTTCTTCTCTTCTATCAGGGATTCCCCCTCTTTAATTCTATCCTCAAGGTTTTTAATACCTAAAAGGATTTCCTGACAATCCTCGAAGCACTCTCTTTTAGCTTTAATAGCTTGTCTTCTCTTAGCATCGTCCTCTTCTATCAAGGGCTTACCTATCTCTTCTATCAGAAGGTCAACAGCACCTTTACTAGCCTCTATTAACTTCTCTAAAGTTTCAAGGGCATAATTTTTATTATCAGACTTCATACTTACAAAGAACGTCAAAGTTACGCATACGAAGAAGCTTTCTTCCGTCTATATCCATGTCGTACTCAGAGTTCTCGCTCCACATAATTCTATCTCCTTCATTAACCCCTTGTTCCTTCATCCAGTCATTAATAATAACTGCTTTTCCATGTAGCTCCACCTCAGAGGCAGATGTTTCCAAAAATATGCCAGAATCTGACTTTTCTGGCTCTTTCATTTCCTGCTCCATAAAGTTCCACACACCTACTGGTATATATTCCTCCCCTCTTTTGATAAGGTATATCTGCTCTAAAAAAGCTTGATATATATTCTCCTTATCTGCGTGTTTTACAAGATTTACAGGTGTCGCTATAAAGTGGTGAAACCAAACCTTATCACCCTCCTGTATACCTGAATCTTTAGTATCTTGCATTGGAGTTTTATAAACAGTACCATACTGTCTTGCTAACTTCATAGGATCGTAAGAGGTATCTCTATACAATTCCTTACCGTTTAGCATTATAGTATCTTCTGTTTCTTTTTCTACTTCTATCCAGAATACGTCTTTAATTGGCTTCATTTTTTTTCTTGTCTTTAAATTTACTTAACCTCGTACTCTTCTAGTACGTCAGTATTATATTCTATCGCTGTGGGTTGAGAGAAAAATCTCTTCCAAGGTCTAGAAAACTCTTCATTTTCTTTTTTTACGTACACATCATATACTACCTGTTGATGCTTGTACCATGCTGCCTCATCTTGGATGATGGCTGTAACTCTTAAAGAACCTCCCAACATTCGCTGACCTACTTGGTAAGTCAATCCTTGTTTTAAGTCCCCTATAGTTATCTTCCTAATAATAGGGTTTATTGCTTCCATTTAATTTAATTTAATTCACTCTTTATTTTTTTTTAAAACTAAAGTTCGTAGGCTAGTTTTCTAGAAAGTTTCACGTAATGACAATATAAATTTCTTGCAGAAGCTGCTAGGTTTTGAACCCCAACAACAGGAATCATAGTTGCAGCTGTACTCATCGCTAAAGACTTTTGAGTGGAGTTAGCTTCAGTAACCCCACCAATAGAAATTGTTGTTGCTAAACCATACTGTACACCGTTAACAAATACACTTATCTTTCTGTTCTCGTCAAAAGCAATCTTTAATCTATATACTGTATCTGCAGCTACTGTAATTCCTAGATCTGTTTTATAGTCCGTACCACTAATACTATATATAAATTGTAAATTTCCGTTAGTTTCTAAACCTCCTAGATCATTATCAGTAGCATACAAGAAATAAGCCTGGTGGCTATCTGTTGCGTAAGCTCCAGTAGCAGTTAACTTCATCCCTGCGAAAAAAGCAACTGTAGTAATAGTGGGAATTGTAATTGCAATTTCACATTCCGTTTCGTGTTGGGGGAAAAAATCAGTACTTCTCCAAGCACTAACATCACCACCTGCAGGATGAGGTCCACCAGCGTAAACACCAGTAGAACCTAACTTAGGGGATATTATCTGCTGATCATTATCAGCCCCCTGCGTTAGTAATCGAAGCCCTGGATAAGATCCACCCCAATTACAAGCTTCTTCAAGCGAGTTTGTTCCTGTAAGAGCCCAATGAGAATTACTTTTAAGGTGAGGATCAACTAATACTTCTATTTCGTAAGTTTGTGATGCTACATCTACAGCGTTAGTTGCGATTCTAATTTTACAAGAAGTATCAGCCACGTCATGCACCATAACATTAATCATGGCGTTATCAGCTATAGTTCCACTAGAGTTTATAAGGTAAGCTAAAACGTGAGAGTTACCTTGGATTCTGTTATTACTAAAAGTAAATTCTACAGAGTCTGAGGCTGCTAAATCTACAGCTTGAGTTGTTATCCTTGTCATTCTAGTGTTACTAGTTACTGCTGTAGTAGCAGAAGTATCTTGGGATACCTCACAGTCTACCACATCTTTATATGGCAAGTCTAAGAAAGTTTCTAAAAGAGTATACCTATCTTGTGACTGGTTTAAAGTACCCCCAATAGTTAAATTCCCTTGAATGTCAAGGGTCATATTATTACTACCTGAGGTTCTAAAGATCATAGAGTCGTGACTATGATCGTAAGATATTCCACCTACATCATTATCGTCAGCGTCTCCGAAGTATATATGCCCAGAATTAGTATTCCCAGTAAGGATTGATAAACCAGCGTCTCCTGAGTTTTCCAGAGTTAGTTGATTAGCAAAGGTACTTGCTGTTACAGATCCTGCACTAACTGATAATACGTGCAATAGACCGTCTGGAGTAGTGCCTTCAGTACCAATACCAACTTTTGAGAATTCTACCCTGTCGGTAGATATACTCATAGACGTATTACCTCCCCCACCTGTTTTTACATTTTTTAATGATGTGTCTGATACTTCAGAGCTAGTTTGAAGTAGTCGTTGATACGTTTTTGATATGGATTTCCCTGCTAATGAACTCATCTTATTTTTTCTTTATTTTCTCTATAGACCTACCTGCAAAATAAGCCCCATATACGGTTATTAATAACGTCTGATAAATAGGTTTGTAGGCTGCGTCTATAACAAAGCCCCCTGCGTTCCCATCAAACACTGATAAAATTACAAAAATTACTGTTAAAAAAATGCAGATTAATGGTCGGATATTCTTAGATAGCCAGTTGTCTGATTTCATATCAGCCTCCCAGCGTCTTGTAACCTGCTCCTGAGCCTGAGACTCAGCTTGCATAAGAACTTCTTCTATCTTTCTTTGAGCCTCTAACTTCTCTTCTTTAGACGTAGTTAAGTTGTCGAGGACTGCCCCGACTTGTTTAATAACTCCACCACCTAATATATCTAAAAGTTTACCCATTAAAGTGCTTTTATATCGTCTGCGTGTTTATATGCTGTGTCTCCATCTGCATCTTTATATGCCTCTAAGACAAGCTTTCTATTTTTATTTTCTTTTAGAGAGATGTGAATCCAAGAAAAATCAAACTCGTTTATCATTTGATCAAACTCAATGTTATTTTTAAGAATCCAATCGTAGATTTTCTTATTATTCATAGCTCCGTTTTCCCAGAACTGAATATCTAAAGCCTGACCTTTGCAATGCTGTGATTTTTTACTACCACCGATTGAACGATTCAATCTTGGACTCCTATACCCAGAAGTTACCCGAATAGGTCCAAGTTCATCACGCATTGGTTGCAATACATCTCTAACTAGTAGTTGCAGATTTTGCAAGTGCTCCTTACTTGGCTCGTTAGGTATACCCTTCCTTAAGGCAGTATTGCTACGAGTTATCTCTGACAGCGTAAAGTTTTTACTTAGTCTCATCTTTCTTTATTTACTTTAAATTAATTGAGGTATAACTATAATCAAAAAAAAGACTACTGCTATTAATAAAGCAATAACCTCCACCTCTTTTAGTTTGTTTTTCCTCACTTACTTTTATCCTTTATATGATTTGACGCTAACAATATCTCTATATGCTGAAGCTTTGCAGCAATATCAGCAAGAGCAGCTTTAATCTCGTTATCAGAAGCTTCTAGATGATATACTCTAGCCTTTATCTTTGTACACTCGTTATTAATGTTAACGTATAACCCGAATGCGGTAGCTAGTATAACCCCAATTCCTATCACTAATTCTACCATCCCTACACTTAATCCCATTATATTATTTTTTTGCGAACTTTTCTACCCCAGAAATGCCAAACGAGCCCAACACAACCCAAACAAAGGAGTCGTATACAAACTCGTTGATCACCAGGTCTTTTCCGACCCAACCTGTAACAAGGTCAGCTACCATTATGATACACATAATAGCAAAAGCTACAAAGCCTACAATGGCTTTCTCGTTCCAGTCGTTATTGTCTTTAAAGATTTCCATTATTAAACGTATTCAAACCCTAGAATAAGAGTTATTGGACTTTGCATATATATGTAATCATCATCAGCAATAATTCCAGTATTTGTGCCTTTAAGGTTAAATACTGTAGAAGACGAAACAGTTTCTACAGTTCCAATTACAACATCACCATGAGCAACTAAAACATCTTCAGGTGCAAATACATTTTGAATATCTACACCTCCATCTATCTCAAGTTGAGCTTGAGTTCCTGCAGCACCTGCATTTGTGGCTGTAGCTCTAACAGTAGTATGGTTTAAAGCTGGTTCATTGCTCTGCATACTTTCGCACCCTATATATATAGAATCACCTGAATTTGGAGTCATCACTATATTAGGGGTCTTATGTAGAGAACTAAAATAATCAATGCTAAAAGCGGTATTTTCATCCCAATCATTAGCAGTAAAACTTTGTAACCCTAAAAAGCTATTTGCTAATGAAGCGTTTTGACTAACTGCAGAATTTATAGTTCCTAAAGAAACTGAATTAGAGTTTGAAAAATAAAAAACACCTGCCCAGTCTGTCATCTTACCTGCTGTGTAATCTCTGCATTTAGCTGTTAAGCTTACTAATTTAGAAGCACCTCTTGGTACTTGAATTTCTGTCCAATCAAAAACAACATCTCCAGAGGTAAAAACTCCACTATGCTGTAATGAAGCGGTTATTGTAGGCTTAACAGTTACTGAATGATATTTAATTCCAGCCATAATATTTTCATTTTAAAAATTTGTTTATATGCAAATGTACTAATAATTTTTTAATTATAATAAATTTATTATCTTTGTAGTAATTTAATTTAAGAGAATGAGAAATTATTTAAAGTATTTTAACGATACTTGGTACTCATTCAAAAGAAAATACAATCTCTCAGATAATCAACTAGGATTCCTCCTATTTATAAATGACGAGAAAAAGTCATTCACGAAGAGGTTTATAAGGGAAAGTATGTACGTCAGTAAAGATTTTAACGATGTCAAGTTTCCCGAACTAGTGAAAAGAGATTACGTGTTTTGTTTTGAGAAGAGAAGGTGGAACTCACATAAACCTAATCAGTATCGAATAACAAGTAAGACTAAAAGGTTAGTAGATAAATTTTATAACGTCCTAGAAGGACAAGAAGAAATATAACAATGGCAAACCCAGTAAGAAAGCGTAGAAAAGCTGCACGAAAACAAGCTCGTAAGTATAAAAAGATGTCGGACCAAGAGAGGTACGAAAGAATTATGGCTGCTAAAGCCAGAAGAGGTGTTAGTGCTAAGAAGAAATCAGAGTACCCTAAGCCTAATATGGAAGAGGTTACTGCAACAGCTAAGAAGACTACTGGTCAAGAAAAAGCTAAAGCTGCGAGTGCAGACATTAAAAAGAAAAAAGCTGTTTCCAAAGAGAACGAGAGAGTTATCGCTAACAGAAAAGCTGCTGCGGCTGCTAAACCTGGGCAGACTTATACCAGAACAATGAAGGATGGTACAAAGAAAAAGGTTAAAGCTGTAAAAAAGAAAAAATAATTAAAATATGAAGTCATCGCTTATAAAAGGTATAGGTGAAGTAGTTACCGATTACGGTGCTAAAGTGATGAAGGTTATCAAGAAGGGGCTACTAGGACGTAGCCTTTTTGATTTTTACGGAGACGTTAAAGCAGATACCTTCAAAACTAGAGAGAACGCTAGTGTACCAACTACTCCTGCAGACGGTAAGGGTGGTGTTTTATACACTAAATCCTCTGATGGGAAACTCTACTATAAAAGTAACGAGGTTTCAGAAGTAGAAATTAGTGCTAATGGTGGTCATACCGATGAAGACATTGAAGATATAGCAGGGGCACTTGTAGCAACAGGAGGAACTAAAACTGGTATTTCCATCGCTTATAATGATGCTAACGGTGATATAGACTTTCTAGTTGATCACGATGCAGCCGCTAACTTTGTCGCTGCAGAGCACTACAGGTGGGATAACGATATACAATCTACTGCCACTATAAACCACCTTAACTTATCTAGTGACACTCCAGGAGAAACTGAGGTGTTAGTAGTGAATGATGGTGATGCCGTATGGGGGCATGGAGAAAAGATACACATGCAAGTACGAAATGATGAGGGCTCTACAATATCTGCAGGAGCACCATTATACAGTAAAGGCGAAATAGGTGGTAGCAATAGAATACTAGTTGGGGTTTGTGACGCTAATGATTCTGCAAAGATGCCCTGCATAGGTATCGCTCACGAAGAGATGAATACCACTTCTACTAAAGATAACTTTGCTGTAGTATCTGGTGTATACAACACAAATATTTCTGGGTTTACTTCTTTAGCTGTAGGTGATAACTTGTATATACAAGATGATGGTAGCCTATCTCAATCTAAACCTACAGGGGAAACTTCGCTTATTCAAAATGTAGGTATAGTTTTAAGAACTAACGGAACAATATGTCAAGGTATGTTAGTTTCTGCTATTGGTAGAACTAATGATGTACCTAACCTAGATCAAAACGCTTTATTTATTGGTAACGCATCTAACCAAGCAGTAGCGACAGACGCTCCTATGGTGGGTGTTATAACTGCTGCAGATGCTGGAGCAGCTAGAACTGTGTTAGGGGTTGACGCAGCAGGCACTGACAACTCTACCAACGTAACATTATCTGGAACTCCAGACTACATAACTATATCGGGACAAGAAATTACTCGAAACGCTATTGATTTAGCAGCAGATGTTTCTGGAACTTTACCTGTGGCTAACGGAGGAACAGGATTTACCAGCTTGGCTGCAGATTCTATATTAACAGGGAATGGCTCTAGTGCTATTGTAGCGGAATCCTACTTAACTTATAGTACTACCGATGAGGAACTAATCATTGGAAACCCAGATGCTGGGGATGCTCAAATATCAAGGAGAGATAGCTCTGGAACGGATACTGCAGGAGGTAAGTTAATTATATCTGCAGGAGCTGCCACAGGTGACGCTGCAGGTGGAGCGATAGAGTTTCATTCAAGTGTTGCTGGATCTTCTGGGTCCTCAGTACAATCTACAGCAGAGGTTGCTACTATATCTAAGGATGGAGATTTATCTTTAGACGGAGGCATTACCGCAAAACAAAGAGAGATATATTTTAATAACTTTGAGGACAAAATTGGAACCTCAAAAGTATATATCCCCTTAATAAGTGCTTTAGAACAGACATCTCCTGCCCTTGAGGAGGCTTGTTTCTTAGCCCCTACAGATGGTAGAATTGTTTCAGTAACTGTTAGACCTCATATTATTTCTTCTGGGTCCGACTGTGATGTTACTGTTGAGATTTCTACAATGGGGTTAAATACATCGTCTGCAGGTAGCTGGACTGCTGAGGAATCAAAAGTACACACTATGCAGGGGACTGATGATTATCACGCTTTTCATTACGTGTTTGATAACGCAAAGCATTTTGAATCGGGAGAGTTAGTTGCTATGAGTATTCAGTCAGATACAAATATAGACTCAGGACCTTATACTATGTATTGGTATTTATCAACCGTAGTAGAATATGATTGGAAGAATCAAGGGTTCACAAGTCATACAGAATATGACGCAGCACAGTAAAGAAATAGACTAACATAAAGTAGGAAAGAAAAAGTATTAGACTTAAAAATAATTTTTATATATTTGTAAACAAATAATTTTAAAAAAAAATGGCAACAGTAACATCTAAATTAACAATAAGTAGTGCGAATCTATTATCTCACTCACTTAATATAGTTACGACTAGTTCGGCAACAGCAACTCATACTACAGGTTTATCTAGATCTAAGATAACCTCAACAGCTAAAGGGACTGCTTCTGGTCAGGTAACGCTTTACACGTCTGGAGACTATACCTCTCCGAATTATCTTTACGTGAAAAATACAGACACTACAAAGACAAATTACATCTCCGTCTTTGCTGATACGTCTTCTGACGATCCAGACTTATTCTATATTCCAGGTGGGTCTTTTGCGTTTATCCCTCTTACAAGTGGGGTAACTCTTAAATCTTACGCTACCGTTAGTGGTACAGTTGTAGAATGGATGGTATTTGGTACTGAGGCTTAAGACTTAGCTCTTAACTTCTTTCGGTAATCAGAATAACATTTCTTACAATCGTCACACCTACACCCTCTTTTATATGAGGCTGTCGAAGGACAGGATTGTTTTGTAGGTCTTCTGGCAGCACTATAGTTACAACTCTTGTGAGAGAACGCTATATTATCTAGATCAAAATATAAAAACACAGGATCCTCTGAATTCAACCAGGGGATTTTGTGTTCTACACTCATATCTTTAACGCTTTCAATTTCTGCCCCACACTGAAAGCACCACTGCATATCTAATTTTTTCCCTAAAGCAAATAGTAATTGTTTATTAAGGTGGTGAGAAGCGGTAGAGGGGTTCATCCCTAGTTGTTTTTTCTTCTCTTTAGTGTACTTACACATAATTATTGAATAAAGGTTTCAGCAATATAGGAATTAATTTATTAATTTATTATATTTAGGTAAAAAGAAAAAATGGGGTAAGAGTAATTAAAGGAGGGTACTTGTTGATAACACTAATCCTTCTGTCTAGTATGATAACATCAGTAGAGGGTTGGTTAATAGTTACAACTCCAATATCCTTCCTGGGGGTCCACCCAGCAACAAGAGTCCCATTTACGTACTTTATTACCCTTCAGGCTATAGTCGTGGGAGCCCTATATAAAAGAAGGAACGTAAAACCTTTCCTGGCATTCATGGGAGTCGCTTCCCTAGTCCTACTCAATATTTATAGCGTTAACGACAACCTGGTTCTACATAACATATTCGCTATACTATTCTTTCTAGTACAACCTATTATATTCTTTCTGGAGTACCGAAATAAGAAAGACACTTATTCCCTTAGTAAAGGAGCTGTGTTGATATTCCTAGCCCTTCTAACGTGGTTGGGAATTATACCTCTACCTATCTTCGAGGTGATCGCCTACGCTCTGTTAATATTATTTCTTTAGGGGAGAGTAAAAAAGCACCCTCAATACAAGCCCATGAAGGACGCTCAGAGAGGATGCCCGAAGATAACTCCGAATGTTTTTTTGCAATTTATAAAATTTTTGTGAGATGTGAAAGGGGTGGGGGTTATATCATATATGTACGCACACGTTCCATAATCCGAAACCGAAATCCCCGATGGGGGTGGTCGAAACCAATTCCAATGCACGCATTTCAAATGTCGTTTCTACTTTCCAATGCACACATACTATATTGTAGCTATTGTATCCATCATTATCGGAATGGGGGACATAAGTTGCACCGATACCTTAAGCCTATATAAAGCCCCCTAATGAATCGGCATATTGCTCCCTGGTAACACACCTAATGTCGGGAGAACTGCCCTTAAACGTAGTAAGAACAAGGGAGAGAGGGCATAACACCACCTATCTACACACCAATCACCATCATTAGTGTTTACCTTAGAAAAAAGTTTACCCTCTGAATCCCTTGCTATCAGTACAATCGTTAAATTAATTGTAAACTTTCTTTACATTTTACTTGGAGTGTAAAGATATTTTACCTTATCTTTGTTGCAGACAAATGGGAGATATGTCTCTAACTACCTCCACGTTCTTTAACATACTGATTCAGATATAGCGTTCAGCGTAGGAGTAAGCAACGTGCCAAGGCATTGCAGTAAGGCTTACAACCATCCTTAGAATAGCATCTGACTAACAAGTTTCCACGAGAGATAGCATCAAAGGAATGTTGAGTTAGCACATCAGTTACACTTTAGCTTGATTGAGGATGATAAGCCTTAGTAATGACGAGTGAAGTTGCATTGTCAACAGAAGCGAGTTAAAGCAAAAATTCAATCAGCGTTTGCAAGTATCGAACAACTTGACGGAAACCATCGCCGATAACCAGATGGGCTTGGATAGACCAATAGGCTATCATCAAGTTAGGTAAAGCACCATAGGGGAATTAAAACTTCCGTACCGACTAATATGGGAATTCTCATCCGAGGGGATATGAATGTAAATTGTAAGCAATGCAATACAAGGAGCATGATTGTGTAAGCACGATGAGAGATACGCATTTGTAATGTTGTTGCGTATATGAATGACAACATACATTTTTGATTCGATGGGATGTTAAGTAAGGGCTACTCGCAGTAGCTTAATATGGTGGTGCATGAGCCATCCTTACTTAGCCCCTTTAAAGCTACCATAGGCAGTTACAAGTCTGCATAAAAGCTGAGTAGAGGAAACCATTAACCATCTAAAACACTATCATTATGACTAAAAGAGAGAAAGTTATCTTAGACAGAGTAGAAAATGACATTAAATTGGCAAAGGTAAGATTAGATTCTTGGAAATGTGAACAATCGGGAGGATACGATGGATTAGGTGCTAATGCAGTAGCGATAGCTTTTGAAAAAGGCTACATAAACGCTTTAGCATCCATTAAATTTGACATTAAGTACAACCAATAAACCTTAGAGACTATGGAAAACTTAGATAAATACACAAGGAAATACGGAGATATAGAGAACGGATTCTATACCATTAAGACCGCAGTAAGAAATCCAAAAGGTGAATTATTCGTTAACTATGTACAATACATAGATGATAAGAAAGTAAGCTTACAGAAGCATAACGCATGGATTGATGCTTATGGCGATATTGAAACATTATCAGAGCCATGTTACAGAAAATTTTATCCAACTAACCATTAATACCCTAAGATTATGAAATACGGAATATTAGAGGGAAATACCTTAACTAAGTTTAAGAATCCTACAAACATTATAGAGTTAGCTAAATCTGTTTTAGCACGAAAGCTAAGAGAGGACAATCAATCATTAAACGCTCAAGGTGTATTAGACTACATGAATGGTTGGGTTGAATGGTCACAAGATATGGACGAGCCTGTAACTGAACCACATCAGATAGTAGATGTAGCGGTAGATACCATAGTGTATAGTAACGTACACTATATAAACCTATCAACTAATATCGAGATCTCAAATGACGAGAGACACGAGTTATATACACACATGGTAAGACTGATAGATACTTTCTTAGACAAAGCATTATTGAAAGGTAATTACTCTATTAATAAAGATGACTTACAATAGCAATGAATCTTGGTAGAAGTCGAAATAATAAGGCTTGGGAGTTCGATTCTCCCCTTTGCTACGAAACACTATCATTAACCTTAAACATTAAGACTATGGAAGTTACAGATACACACAGAATATCACTTGCAAGATGTGAGGATTCATTCTACACAGATGTACAAACGATTAGGTTTATGATGAGTAGATACGACCTAAGTGAGGAATCAGCTAAAGAGTTGATTGCTGACATAAAAGATCGGAGACAACAAGTAAGTGATATTGTATCACAATACTTTAAACCAACTAAAGACTAACATTATGGAACGAAGATTAAGAGTATTAGCAGAGTGGTTGAAAATGGAGACAGATACAACTAAGTCAGAAATTGGAGACCTATTATTAGAAGTCTTAGACCTAAATGAGGATAACGTGACTGAATGTCTTCAAGGTACTGACTATGCTAAAGAGCAAGAAAGAATTGTTAACCTAAGAAAATAGAGATATGGAGGAAACAAAAGAACAAATAGCTTTCTTCTTCACTACCGATAGGTGTGGAGGGGAAGTTATATGGTCTGTTCGTAATTGTTACAGACCTAAAGCTACAAGAGATTTTAAAGAGTTAGAGGAACTACTTAATAAAGGTAGGATATTCTCTTTCGGGTACAAAACATTCTCTCAAGGAGAACTAACATTATAGAACTTATGACATACCTACCAATAGGATACGTGCAATCTAAGATGATTCGCTTACCGATTAACCTTAACAAGGATTGGAACAATACTATTAATTCCCTTGAAACCATTAACGAGACAATACAATTCATTGAAACAGATGATAGGTCAACTAAGGATGAGGTGTACAGACTAAGGTCTATACTTAACACTAAACCTACCTTATACGCAAGGCAATGTTCAGTTACCGAAGATGGTATGAACGAGGGTTGGTGTTGGGGAGATGGTCTATTCTACACAAAGAGTTACGAGACCACTATCATAGAGTTGAGAAAGGACTATCCCGATAAGAAAGATCTTACCGATGATGAGTTGTTAACCCTTGCAGTAGAGGTGGACGAAAGATTATACTATACGGAATGGGAATGCGAGGAAGATATGCAGTACGCTGAGATTGGTGGTACGCTATACGATGTAGACCTCCTTGTTACTATGAAAGAGGGTATTGACAAAACCTTTAATTCCTAAACATAGTTATCCCTACTTGGATAACCTTGTAACGAGTGGTGTTACTTATATTGTGACCCCTTTTAGGCAAGAATCGGCAATGCGATTAACTCCTTGTGAGTCAAAACAATCGACATTACGATTCGTTGCGGAGAGATTTTTAAAGATTTTTCTTTGAAAAGAAATCAGTAACAGATGTGTTACATTAGATAAGAGCGAAGTTATAAGAAATATTTGAGATAGTCAAGTGTTTCACCATAAATGTTAATAACTATTTTAAAAACCACATTCACGATTATGTTATCAAACGAAGAGATTGCAGAAAATATGCTTAGTGACATACAAGCATACAGAGAGAATATTAAAGAAATTATAATTGGTAGGCTAATGGATTCATCTGCCCAAAGAATTTATTGGGATGCTTGGTTCAGAGGTGCAACAGGCAGAGACTTAGAGGATGCCGATAAAGGGAAAGTGTATGAAGGTAACTAACTAATTAAAACAAAAGACATGAATGTATTTATAGATGGTAAAGGTGGGTTTGTAAGACAAACCAATAAAGAGATGATAGACAATTTAATCAAATTGGAAATTACGGCATTAGAAGACGAAGTTTTAGCCCGATTAGAAATCACCGAAGAGGGTGATGGTGTATCATACGAAGTATGGATAGATAACACCACTAACGAAACCTATGTAATTCCCATAGTCATTGTACGACATTGGGATTATGCAACTAAACAATAGAAGCCTTTTTAAACCAACTAAACACTATCATTATGAGAACAATTAAAATATCAAACAAGACTATGTACTTTAAGTACGTGGAAGTAGAGGTATCCGTACCCGATGACGTTGAAGACGTGCAAGAATGGTTGTATGAAAACGAAAACGATTGGGCAGAAAGAACAAATAACGCTTTAGATAAAGTTGACTATAACTATGGAACGGGTAATTGGCTTGAGGGAATGAGTCAGCCATTAAGTAATAGTGTATGGAGATACGATGTTGAGGAAGATGGTAAACATATAGATGGGGGACACTTATGAAAAAGACATCAAACATTAAGATAGACCTCTACCAAACATTCCCTACTCAGGTAGAAATACTACCACGACTTTCGATCATTTACGGATTCGGGGAGACTATTGAGGTAAAAACAGATGATGGAGATACTGAAATAATACGTAATGGTATTGCCATAGAGTGGCTATGGTTTGCAGTATTCATCCACAGGGTAAGAACAATAAGTGTAACAAAGTAAACTACTAAAGACTAACATTATGGAGAATAAAAATTACGAGTGCGATTACTACATGGGAGAAAATGTATCGCAAGGGTTAGCAGAAGCTAAATATTGTATTAATCAACTTGTTCCAGAAGAAGAGCAAAGCGATTATCACAAAGAAATATTTAATGCCATTGATAGGGCTATAGAAATAACTAACAAGTACATCAGTTATAGAAAATAAAAACTTAGAAATTATGAACATTTACAAATACGAATTTGAATACAAAGTCTACAATAGTGATGGGCTTGAGATTGATAAAGGAATAGAGACATCTAAAGGCTATGACGAAGTTAGGGCTGAGAACTATCTAAGGACAAGATTAGAAGAGGGATGCCAATCTGACGAAGAAGTAGAGCTAAAACTAATCCCAAGTTTTGTTAAGTATAC
>ENA-UZWR01001518-UZWR01001518.1-metagenome-genome-assembly--contig:-Day-1-25m-contig-1518_pt1 | contig 53002 bp, 54 predicted proteins | sample MGYA00260337_ERZ794897 | MGnify/ENA metagenome assembly ERZ794897 | reverse complement strand
GTTTGTTCAATCATCAATGTTTTACCATTACCACTCAGACCAGTGACGAACACTGGAAAGAATAATTTAGATTTGATGATGTTTTTAACATCCTTGAAATGTCCAAAAGGAACATAGTTCGACATTCTTTCGGGAATGATTTTCACATTATCCAAAAGGTTTACCGAAGCAGTTTTAGCTGCGACTGGCATTTGAACTGGATTGTTCACTGCAGGAACTGGTGCAGGTTTAACACTAGGTGCAATAATCGGGGTCACATTTTGTGGTTCATAACCACCATTGTATCCACTGATTGCAGCTTCAAGGTTAAAGGTATTTGCACCAACTTTGAAATCATACCTAGATGATTTAACCCAGTAAGGCATTCCACCAATCGAATCAAAGTCTTCTTTAGTGAAGACCGTCTGATTCGGAAAAGTGGACGTTAACCCAGCAAGGAATTCCTTCCTATCGGGTGTAAAATTGAAGTCCTTGTCACAAATGACAATGGACTCACTTCTATTATAACTTCTATCAGTCATTACGCTGCCTCCAACATTCCAAGAGGAACCGAATATCTTCCATTCGGAAGTTCGACAGTCGCCCTTTTGATTTTCACTTTGATAACAGTACCAAGTGTTTTCTTGGTTTTCTGTACCACATAGACCTTGTCACCAGCACTAATGGTAGATTTACCAAGTGCAGTCTTACAAGACCCAATATACGCTGACAATTCATTCAAAGTTGCCAGTGACGAGATTTTAGAAATCTCGGTTTTTAGTTTTGCATTAATCATATTATCTCCTATGTCTTTGCAGTTATTAATTTGTTTTCCCATCCTTTATATTATACGAAAAAAGCGTAGTCATTGTCAAGCTTATTTCACAGGTTGTAGTAAAATTTTGGTGGATTCAATAATAGGTTTAGGATAATTACCCTTCCTATTCTGAAACTTATGTCTTCCATAAACGTCTTCACCTTCATTAGTCCAAACTCTAAATGCCTTACATTCAATTGCTTGGGCGGCACATATCTCTCGATTACTACACTCAAACTTTTCGCATGGTGACGGCCCAACATCCGTGATTGCATCAGCAAATGCACTGTAATTTGGGTCATTATTAACGTAGTATGCTTCGTCTACTCTCAATGGGTCTCTTGTCCTCATTATGCTATCTCCTTTATAAATTCATTAGTCAAGAACCTTGAAGTGGTTTTTGAACTTTGGTTTTTCTTAAATGCACCCAAGAGTTTTCTCTTAGTCGCACCTATCAATTCATCATCTAACTCTGAATCACCTGCAACACTTAGTGCATTAGATGAAGTTAGAAACAACTTGTTATATCCTTTGACCGTGAATGCAACACCCTCTTTTCTGATTTGTCTCCAAACCACATCGACATCCATTGAAGGAAGGTTTCTGTAAAGATTCCAAAGGTCTTGTTTTTTATTCAATACAAAGTACCCAGTGACAATACAACCAGTCTCTGCAGAAATCCATTCTAGGATGTTCTGAGTTTGGTCAAATGAATTGTCACCATGGATAGATGAATCACTGTAAATGTATGATTTGTTATGGAATGGGTCGATTAAGTATCTTTTAGTGTTAGTTCTCCATCCATAATCAGAATTATCTTGTTGTTCTCTTGATTCCTCATATTCATCATCAGAAGTCGAAAACAGTCTAGACCTATGTGAGAATCCATCAGTGATTACAGTCAAGATTGATTTCTCGATACCGTACTCTGAGTTGAATTCAGGCACTAGGACTCTCATTGCACTTAAACAATGGTCAAGAGGTGTACCACCTAATCTATATCCATTTGGTTCTCTCATATTTGAAATGTCATAGTAAGAACAAGTATAAGGGTCAATATGGTCATATCCTTCAAACCAGTCGTTATGTTTTTGAACTTCTTTTTCAAAACTTCTATAACCACGACCTTCGAAGTTGTGACAATTCCAAAGATGAGCAACACACTGGTGTGCTTTATTAAAATCTTTAGAAGACTGTTTATCTGAAAACAGTTCAATCAATCTAGTTTCTCTATCTGAATCATATCTATCAAACTCATTGATTCCTTCACCATTGTATGAATCAGTGAACAAGTAAACTCTATGAGGTATTTGAACCTTCCTGCAGAAGTCAACTAAGACCATTGCTTGTTCTAGAAGGTCAGCACATTCATGGTGAATAGAACCACTCCAATCAAGCATAACCTGTAGTCCGTGGTTTTTGCCATCGGGAAGGTATGTCACTTTTTTGAAGATATCATCAACAATCTGATATTTTGCAAGTCTATTCATATCCAACTTTCCAGTTTTACCTTGGAATGCTTTTGCACTTCTCATTGCAGTTTGTCTCATTTCGAATTCTTTCGCCATGTGAGAAACAACCTTCTTATTTTTATCTTTAAGTTTTCTAGAAGATATCTGAGCTTTCTTTTCCCATTTTGGAAGGTCTTCTGCCATATAGAATGCTTCTTTACTTGAACCGAAGAAACTTTCAAAGTTTTCGATAACCTTTTTATATGGAAGAACCATACCTTTAAAGTTATTCGTATTTTTAAATTTGTCTTTTAACAGAATCGTTGTACTGATTGTGTTATCTTCTGAAATGAATTGTTCTTCGTTGTTATGTGCATGGTGTTCGGTAATAGATTCCCTTGCACCGTCTTCATCATCATAAGACCCACCTTCACCACCGTCTCTTCCAGTAGTTTTTCTTCCAGTAGACTCTTCTGATTTCTCACCATCTTCTTCACTTGAGTTGGTTGAGTCTTCCGTTGCTTCATCTTCATCTTCTGCAGAATCTCCAGCACCACTAGTGACGTTATCGGGAAGTGAATCTCCATCATCATCATCATCTTCGCCGTCTTCACCACTACCACTACCATCTTCATCGTTGTCTTCATCATCTTCGATTCCACCATCATCAGAATCCATTTCTTCACCATCTTCATCTTCCATGTCAGGCATATCTAAAGTCTGAGGAAGGACGGATTTATCTAATTCATCCCTAGTCTCATTTTCTTTAGACCATTCGTAAATCGCAGTCGCACATTCTTCAACGTCTTCCCAAGTGGTACAGTCTTCTGCCATCTGCAAGAAATCTGCTTCTACTGGGGATAGTTGAATGTTGACCCTTGACCCAACTTTAGTAATTAAGTTGATTTTGTCAATTAATGAAATGTCTGTATTAAGGTCTCTTTCCTTGATACCAAAGAAATCCATTCCCATCAATTCATTGTATGCAGTGAAGAATGACTTCCTAAGGCCAGGATATTTGTTTTTGATTGCTTTCTCAATCCTTACGTCTTCAACAACGTTAAGGTATCCTTTAAGTGTTCTATTTTTAGTCAATGCACTATGAACACCTTCATATGGTGTATTCAATGCATGACCTACTTCGTGACCCATAAACAGGTCATATAATTCTGAGGATAAATCTTCCTTAAATATAGGACAACAAAGAATCCTATTCTTCATATCGAAATATGCAGTAGGAACTTTCTTATGTACTATGGTAAGATTCTCGGTTGCCATTAACTTGGCGAGTTGGTCTTTTTGAGTCTTTTTATTTGTCATGGTTATAGGCTAACAAAAAAGCGTATGCATTGTCAAGCATCACCTTTTTAATGTTATGAATTTTCTCCTTGTTTTTGAAAATAGTTTGGATGGTTTGGAATAGATTATCTCTTCCTTAGTCCCTGTTTTGATATATCCAATATTCTGTTTTTTCTCATTGAATATGTAAGTGTGGTTTGGAACGTTGACTCCACAATCGCTCCAATCAGTTATTTCTTTAAGATAAGTATTCATTAACAACCTATCCAGTCAAATTCAACTAGGGGTCTAGCATAATCAGCTACATCATAGTGGTCAAGATAACTGGGAGTTTCCTCACACGCTTTATCCATTATCATTTGTTCTACTGTTTCCATTTTGATTGTGTCGCCAAGGTTGACTTCACATTTAATTGTCTCATTGACACTATCTGCTATCTCTTGAGCAAGTCCTTCGTAAGTCATTCTACTCATGAGTTATACCCATAAACCATTTGACTAATCAAGACCGTTTTTGCATAATCTATGATGTCTGCACCGTGGACTTTATCACCAGTGAATTTTGACACCAGTGTTAGGTTTGTTGAATTCAATGCAGATACTACATCCACATCTGACATAGAACACACATCAGTAGTGACGTTGTCTATTATCGTATCGTTTGAAAAGTGACTCATTTTTTACTCCTTTTTCCCATTTCTATATACATTATACCAAAAAAGTGAGGGCATAGTCAAGCACTCATTTAGGAGTTTTTAGGGGTTTTGGTGTTCCCAGTAGGAGTCGAACCTACAACCTACGGCTTAGAAGGCCGTTGCTCTATCCGATTGAGCTATGGGAACTTAGTGAGGTTGTCTTATGGTGACGTTATCTAGGTCTAGATTTTGGGTTCTTTCATCACTGAGTATCTTATCGGGGTCTTCAGTGAACCACATTGAAATCGTGTGTCGTGAGCATCTTCTGACTGGTTCTACACCATGAAGATGATAAAGTCCTTGGAACAGGATTCCTTCACACGCTGTGGGTTTGTGGATATAATCTTGGTCGGGAAAATAGGTTCTTCCGTCTCCAAAATTATCGTTTAAAGTGAGTATGAGTGTCCATTCTCGATGGGGTTTATATGAATCCTTAATATCCTCATCGGCCTTTATTTCCATAGTAGAGTAAGTGTCTAAGTGTGGTTTTTGAACCCCCCCAATCTCCCATTCATTGAGTGCTGTCATTTCGGGGTAAACTTTTTGGTCTGTACAACGGAATATTTCAGAAACACAATCATAGGATATACGATTGAACACGTCTCGAATCCACTGAGTGTGGATGTGTATATAATCTATTGCACGGTAATCCGTACCATCACCAATACTACGCTTGTGCTTGTGAGTCCGATGGTAAAATATCAGTTCCATCGCTTCCTTTTGACTCACTAGGTTGGGAATCTTTATCAGATTGAACGGATTGGATATACTTTGCAAGGGCTTGTCGTTTTTCATACTCTAGTCTTTTCGCTTTTTCTTTTGGACGTGACTTTATTGCACGTTCAAGTTTCATTCTTGATGCACGTTGTAAGAACACTATTCCATTTAAATGGTCTATTTCATGTTGTACACATCTTGCACCTAAACCCTCAAGTGTAATAACGTGTTCTTCACCAGTTGCATCGAAGTATTTCATTTCTACTACTTTACTTCTCTTTATCATAAGGTATATATCGGGAAACGATAAACACCCTTCTTTAAGTAGGTCTGTTTCTTGGGATACTCTAGTAAGTTCGGGATTGAAAAATGCTTGAATACCATCTTGGGTTCTCATTACAAACATTCTGACATCTACTCCAACTTGATTCGCAGATAGTCCAAGACCACCAAACCTATTCATCGCTTCTGAGAGTTTCTTCTCTACTTCTTTTGGGTCGTGGGTTGGATTTTTAAAGTCAAATTCTAAAGGTGGTACTCTTAATACTTTTGAGGCTTCTTCTACTAATTGATACATAATTTATTTTTCTTTTATTCCACTTGAACTCATATATAATGCTTTACCACTCCACCCACCTTCTGCTCTTGTTCGGCAGGTTATAGGCATAACATAATTCTTATTTCCAAATTTCCATTCTATTGATATAGATTGTGTTCCTTTTGTTCTATTGACTTTTAGTGCTTTTATTTGATTAGGTTTTGTATAACAAACTGCCTTCATTTCTTCACCAGTACTAACATCAGAAATTGTTGAACTACTTTCTGAACCTACTAATAGTTTATAAGGACAAGGTGTTCCTTTTGCACTTGGGAATGTATAGAATGCTATAATGTTAAGTAAGTGTGCAAAGTTTTTTGTTCCTTTTTTCAAATATTGTTGGTAGTCATCTAGTACTTTATTTCTATACGGATAATAAAATCCGTCTTGATAAAAATTTAGACCTTCCTTATTCATAGTTTTTGCTATAATTTGAAATTTCTTCTTTGAACCACCCTCAGTGTATGGGTCTCTTTTAACATCATTCATTTTTAATGCTTTAAATGATTCGGGGTATTTCTTTTTATCTACTTGGGAAATTGCATATGTCCATGCATTATCAATAATTTTCTTTATGTCTTTAACTGGTGCTTGGTTTTTATGTTTGTGATATTGTGCAACCATACTTGCATTCATTTTAGGTGTCACATCTTTACCTGCAGAAATTTTATTTGAGTATCCTAAGAAACTTCCATCTGAAAATTCTACCATAGTGTCCGAAGGATTTTTTCTGTCGATTCCGCCTGGTTTTGCTTGGGGACACCAGTAGTAGTTCTTAACACTTGCACCACTCAAATCACTTTGTACTGCGACTGCATTACTTTGACCTATTTTTATATCTCTTTGTGCAGTTTCATCTTTATCTAATAATTCAACAATGTCTCCATAGGAAACATCAGAACCGTCTCCTTTTAATACACCTGTTTTTCCACTTTTACCTGCAACCATTTTTTCCCAGTCTATAGTATCCATACTTCTTTCTGATTTATGAATTAAAAAGTACATGGTTAACACTTCATTTACATCAGAAGATGCAGTTGCACTTTTACGGGACTTCATTCCAAAGTGTCCTTCCACATTACCTTTTGTTGAACGAATGTAATAAGGTTGTTCTTGGTCGTCTATTTCGATTTGAAAAGTAAATTTTCCCTTTCCTAGTGTGTATATTTCATCACCCTTTGGTGAATCTGTACACCTGTATCTTAATTTTCCTGGCCCAACCAATGTGTTGATAACACTATCGTCAACCTTTAAAGTGTAATAAGGGTTGTATACTCCTCTTTGTTGATAATTTGGAGATACAGTCATTTCACTCACATACTCTAATGAGGGTTTTTGTATTAGGTTGTCTTTGTGTTCTAAGAAGGATTTCATATATACTATTTATCCTATTCAGAAAGTCGTGAGAAGTTTTTGTGTTTTTCGAATCGTAATACATTGTTGAATTTGTCATAAAGTGCTTCTCCTTTATGGCTTATAATAAATGCATTAGTCCTTTCCGTCAAGGTGTTTAATAATTTTAAAAAGTCGTCTGTTCCTGCAACGTCCAGTGAAGAATCGAACACTTCATCCAGTATCAGTAGGTTAGTGTTAACTGAGTTTTTCATTCTTGCGATTGCTCTCCATGTAAACAATAGTGATAAATCAATTCTCATTTTCTCACCTTGCGAGAAGTTATCATATTTAAATACGTCTCTGAATCTTGACTTGATTGTTTCTTCAAATGATTCATTCAATTCAAATCCAACATAAAATTCCAGTTGTGCGAGGTACTTGTTAATCATGTTATTCATGACTGGAACGTATTGTTTAATAATTTTTTGCTTCACGCCTTGGTCTCTTAGAAGGGTTGTTGCAATATCAAAGTAGTGACCTTGTTCTGTTAAAGATTCACTTTTAGAAAGTAAGATGTCCAACTTTTCTTCGTTGTCCATTTGTTTATCTTTTGCATCAGAATTTGTGACACCCTCTTTTTCTAGGTCATTAATTTCTTTTTGAATCCTTTGAATGAACTTCATGTTGGATGCAACTTCTGATTGAAGAACGGCTATTTGGTTTTGGTGACTTTCGATGGCAGTGGAGACCTCATGGATTCTGGCAATGCGTTCCTCAGACCTTCCGATTGTTGTATGTAATTGTTTGAGTCCAAGAACCAACTCATTCTTTTTCTCCGACTTCTCTGCAACGTGAGTCTTTTTGTGTTCTTCATCTATACCCTGCTTGCAAGTAGGGCAGTTATCGTGATTTTCATAAAATTCGATTTCCTCTAAAATGGTTTTTCTTCGGTTCTCTAACTGTTTATATAAATCTGTTGCTTCTTTGATTCTTTCTTCTACCGTACCTTGGTCTGTAATGGTAGATTGTCTTCTTTCTATGTCCTTACGTTTCTCTTCTACTTTAGAAAGTATATCATCGATGTTTGTTTGGGTTTCATCTATCGACCCTTCAAACTTTACTATTTTTTGTTCACGATTTTCTTGGAGTGCAATCAACTGGTTTGATAACCCTTGGATTCTCTCTTCCATTATATTTATCTCGTGTTTAGTGTCACGGACTTGTTCTGCATGAGTAGACAATCTTTGTCTGAGTATATCCTGCATAGTAGAAAAGATACTGATATCTAATAGGTCTTCCACAAGTTTACGTCTCTCCACAGCTTTCAATTGCATGAATGGAGTAAAGTTTGCAGAACCTAGAATTGCAACCTGCGTAAACGAACGGTAGTTCATCTTAAGAATGTGTTTCTCTAACTGTTCTTGATAATCTTTTACTGTTGCATTTTGATTGAGTAAATCCCCATCAAGATAGATTTCAAATAGGTTTGGTTTTGCACCACGGATTACTTTATATTCCTTTTTCCCAACAGAAAATTCTACTTCTACTAATAATGCTTTTTCATTGACACTATTAATAAGTAAATCTTTCTTTAGATTCCTAAATCCACGTCCATACAATCCGAAACATAATGCATCGAGTAGTGTTGATTTACCTGCACCATTCTCACCTAAGATAAGAGTGGTTTGATGGGTGTTCAATTCTATTTCAGTAAAATTGTTTCCCGATGAGAGTAAGTTTTTCCAACGTATTTTTTCAAAATTTATCATAAAAAAGAATGTTCTTCTAATGCCTCGTGGTATAGTGAAGTCATTAAATCGTCTAAGGGTTTTTTCTTACCCTGTATTTCCAGTCCATTGACGTATTTGGATAGGATAGTGAGTGTGTCTTCTATGTCTTCAATATCATCATCGTCAAAGAAGTCCATATGTTTATTATCATCTACTACTTGTAAGTGTAGTGGGTTTTGTGCGTGTATCTTGTCTAGATAAGAATCAAACCAATACGGATTTTCCTTATTAATAACAATGACTTTTACAAATTTACCTGCAATCTCTGAGTAATCAGCTTCTTGGATTTTTTCAAAAGAAGACTCTGTATCATCATAGAATGCTTTATGGAACATGGTAATTGGATTGTGTACTGGTGTAAGTTCTCTTGTCTCTGTATCAAAGATATGAAAATATTTGTTATCTCCAAAATCCCCCCAAGTAAATTCCATTTGACTTCCTAGGTATCGGATGTTTCCTAGTTCTGATTTATGGTGGAAATGACCACTTAACACTTGTTCGAATCGTTTTACATAAGTGTAATCTAACCCATGTGGACAATTAAATCCAGGCATCATCATTGCACCTTCAAATTCAAAATGACCCCAACATTGAGTCGCTTTAGAGTTTAGTATAAAGTCAACTGAGTCTGCATAATTTTCGGGGTTAATCCAAGGCACCAGTGTAATTTCACAACCGTCATACTCTTTAGTACAAGGTTCTCCAATCACGTTAATATTGTTATCACCAAATAAAAGAAGTTCGGGTGAGTTAACATCATTGGTGTTCTTATAATAAGTATCGTGATTTCCGAGGATTAAATCCATGTGGATTCCTCTCTTAATCATGGGTTCAATAAAGTGTTGTTTATTTGCTTTTAGAGATGCAAAGTTTACAAACTTACGTCTATCAAAATAATCGCCCAAGTGAACTATCTGTTTGATGTTATGTTCATCAAGATAGGGGAAAAATACTTCATCATAGAATCGGCCTTGGTAGTTTGACATTTCTACCATATCGGCACGGACTCCACAGTGCGTGTCATTTAAAATACAGATTTTCAAAATTAAGTTTCTTTTGTTTTAGAAGTCATTTGCGCTTCTAAAGTTCCAGTTTTTTTCTTGGTTGTTTTGGTCTTTTTCTTAGTCTTACGAGGTTCGTAGTTGACGTGGTTCATGTTCTCTTTTAACCATTCCACATTAGTGTTAGTTAATGCAGGGTCATACTGACCATCAATAGTTTGGAATGATTCTATAGAAACATCCGATTCCATGATTGATTTTTGTTTGATGAAAACTTGTTTCTTCTCTTTTTGAATTCTACGAAGAAAAGCATAATAACATATTTGGGTCACATATGCGAATGCATTTGATGATTTCTCTATGTTAAAGTTTCCGAGGTATTGTATGCAGTTTTCGATTGCATCACATATCATTTCATCTCTATAGGTGTAGTTGATGAAGTTAGGTCTTGTAGATAATCGAGTCGCAATTTTATATACGCACTCTCCTATGTACTCTGACATTCTAGGTGGAGTTTTGTCTGCTTCTTTTGCTTTGTTTATTTCAGCAACATACTCAGCAACTGCAGCCGTAAAGTCCTTGTTATTAACGTAATGTTCAGGTTTCTTCTTTTCTGTTTTCATGTACCTATTATACAATGGAGTATGTAGTTATGTAAGGGGTTTTTCAATAAAAATTAATTTTAAATTATTTCTAAAAACCACTAGACAGGCCAGAAAAGTATGATAAAATTAATATGTACCCACAGGGATATATACTAATAAGGCATATACACCGATTGAACAACCAAATCTATATCTCTTCCTCTACTTATTCTATCTATCTGACCCGACAAGAGAAGACCCAACGATATAATTAAAGTTGTACCTATTATATAGTGTTGTAATTTCATGAGATAAAATAGTGAATGGTCGTCATTGCAACTCCCATAAATCCTAAGACTAAAATCTGAACGATAGTTGCCCAAGCGACTTGTCTCATAGGATGCATCTCTATTAGACGTTCTATGATTGAGTCGTTTGGGGCTAGGTTTACTATCTGTAATACCTTTTCTTTTGACACTTAATATCCTTTGTAAGACATAAACATCACTAAAAATGGTAAAGCGAACGGAAGAGTCAACAGCACTAGAAATTCGATACCGTCAACCATCTTTCTTTTAGTCGGACGACTTTGATGATTGACTTCTCTAGCTTTTCGCACCATGCTCTTCGCAACTAAAATTGCTGTGGTCATGGTTTTTCCTAAAATAAGTTTAATTTATATTATGTCATTCATCAGACTGATGATTAACACGCATTTATTTAGACAAGATAAAAGTCTAATGAATTACTTTTTTTTCTTCGGGTGGTATACGGAAGAATTCTTCTTCTTCCATTGATTCGATTTCCATCAATTCTTCATCAGACATATTTTCCATAATGTCGCTAATGTTTTCTCGAAGGAATTCTTTTGGTGAGGGTATTCTATTAGTTAAGGGGATATTTCCATCCTCTACCATACTCAACCACTTTGCAGAAGCTTCGTCATAGAACGGAATGAACTGGTCATTCATAGAACTGGTGTGCATAATGCTTTCCAATCCAATAGTAAGGATAGGGTCTAGTGAGAGTGGTGCATAAGGAATGAATGTTGCAAGGGTGTTTGTTGTACTTACCTTTGTTAACTGACATATCATAGGTAGGGTAATCTCAACAGTGTCACTAGTGTATGACACCATTCCACAAAGTTCTTGTCCTGTTTTAAGTTTAATTACTTCGTATTTCATTTTAGTTCGAACTGCTTAATTTCATATGAAAAACCTTCCTCGTTGTATATATTTATACGGTCTTTACAGTGGTTAAGAGTATAATTCTTACCCCCTATGTCATCAGCAATATCGAACAGTCGCATACTGTCTTTATCTTTCCCCTTTCTAAGTCCTCTACCAATAGACTGTAGATTCCTTATTCTAGATTTAGATGGGGATGCAAAAATAATGTTATCAATCTTTTTGATGTTAACACCAGTTGAAAATGTTCCGTAGGATGCAAGTATTACATTGTCATTACTCTTCTCTACGATTTCTCTTACGTCCTCTCTGTCGGTCACATCAGTACCACCAAAGACGTAGTGTAGTTTGTCTCCTAGTCTCTTGAACATTTTACCATGCAATACTTCACCATGTTTCTCAACATACTGGAATAATACAAGTGTGTTTCCTTTTAGACTATAAACTAGATTACAAATAAATTCGTTCCTACTATCACAACTTACGAGGTAATCCATTTCCTCTTGGTAGGTCGGTAGTTTAATCTTCTTATGTTTTAGTATAAGAATGTCAATGTCTAGGTTCGCAATTGTTCCGTCTTCCATTAAGTCTGCAGTCGTAGTGACTTTCTTAACAGGGCCGAATAATCCTTCTAACTGTAATCTATGAACCTCTGTTCCATCCAGTGTACCAGTTGTTCCAAAACGTAATGCAGTGTTCTTCATTTTTTCAAGAATACCTTTCAATACGTTTGCTTTAAATAAATGTGCTTCATCTCCAACAACCATGTCGAATGATTCTAGTGTTTTCTTAGGTGCTTTTGCGAATGACTGCCATGTAGTAATTGTAATTGGAGCATCGAACACTGGTTGACCATGGTAGATTTTACAGATAGGTTCTTTGTATCCATAGTCCACAAAATCTTTACTCATCTGTTCTACCAGCGAAGTTGTTGGGACGATGATTACAGTTTTCTTGTTGTAGTATCTTGCGAGTAGGTATATGATTAATGATTTGCCACTTGCAGTTGGTGAGAGTAATAGTTGTCTCCCATATTGAATCGCAGTATTAAATGCATCTATCTGATATTCTCTAGGTTCAAAGGGAAGGTTCAAATCTGCCAACCATGATTGACTACACTTCTCTCTTTGTTTAGTTCCAAGAATATCTTCGACACCCTCAAATTCATAACCCCTCTCCCTGCAGAACTCGTCAACATATGGAAGTAATCCAATATAGATTTTATGTGTTTTAATAGAGAATAGGTATACCTTACCGTCCCAATGACGGCTTTTAAAACTTGGCATAAATTTTGCGTTGGGAACTTTGAATGAAAAGAATTCGAACAACTCTCTTGCTAGTCCATCATCACAATCGACCTTAAGAAACACTTCGTTTACTTTCGAGACTCTTACGGTATCAGACATAAGGTTTCCCAGTGAACCAACATACCAGTGATTTTCTTGTTCCTTTCAATACTGGTGTGACTTGATGATATAGGAACGATGGGAACACCACTACACTACCAATAGTCTTTGCAGAAAATGATAATGTCTGAATTGCATTTTGCATTTCTAATTGGGGATTCGTCCCTGTCATTCTATCAAACTGTCTATGGGGTTCTAACCACTGGAAGTGTCCACCCTCATAGTCGTCTTGGTCTGATAATTGAACTGTCATACTTAATTTTCTATGTAAACCATTTCCGTAGTAAATTGGCCCTGCATCAGTATGCCATGTATAAAAATCTCCCTGTCTATCAGGTTGTTCAGTATAAACAGTATATTGAGGATTCTCCATATACTCCCATGTATGATTCCAATTACATTGTTTATTTGCCATGTCGATTGCATCTGCAAGTTTATCTTCAAGATTTTTAGGCATTTGACCATTATTCAGTTCAAACCATTTTACTGTAGAAGAACGAATCGACCAATCTTCCGTACCCTCATCTGTAGGATTAGGACGGTCTGCATCTTGATTATTGGGAGCTCCAATCTGCCCAGGCATTTCTTGAATCTTATCAGCTGCAGTATGCAGTTGTCTTATTTCTTCTCGTGTAAAAAATTCAGGTGCTTGCCATACATAGTTTTCTAATATCATATTAATTACCNNCCAATCGATTGTGTTTCTAATCGTTTGGTGTCTCCATGTGATGTTTTGCATACACTCCTTAAGGAAGTCTACAGTTATTTTTAAATACTCTTGTTTTGCTTTCATTTCGGTTAGTTCTTCATCTGCATTAAAAAAGTAGTGTAAATCTGCTTTCAATACTTTTAAATCAAACGGCTCCCAACCCAACTCTTTTCGTGTGTCGTCATCCATCTTACCATTGTACCACAACCACTTATCTCTAAGTAGTGTATCGTATTTCATTTGGTATTGTTTTTGAACCATTAACTTACTGGACAATAAGTCTAGGTATTTTGCGTGAAGTTTTGGTACTTCTAAGGATGCGTTATCTAGTTCGATATCATCTATCTCACAATCAGTTTCCCACATCAATTTTATTTCATCTAAATTCATAATATACCTATATTTATCTATACAAAAAATATGTATTCATGGTCTATTATACCACGAAAATAGGGTTTTAACTAGTGGTTTTGATATCGTAGAAGTTGAATCTAAATTGAACGTCACAAGTGACTGGTGCAGTCTCTGAACCTGATTGTAGTTCTAAAGAACCCAGTGAAATAGGGAAACAATCATAAAATCTAAAGTATTTATTAGGTATGTTTTTGTTGGTATTGGTCACAAGTGTAATCTGAGAGGTCAAATTGGTGTCTTCACCGTCATGAGACGATACACCTAGTGTACTCATTGTACTCCCTGCAAGTGATTGATAATCCGAAGGATTTGCAATTGGGACGATTTGAGTCATCCAATCATACATTTCTTGGTAGTTTTTAAGGTCTTCATCGACTAGGAACGACACATTAAGTGTATCAAACGATACCTTATCACCATGGAAGTATGCATCCACCCCTACACCGACTGGTAAAACAGTCTCCTCAAAGGTCACGCCTGGAATTGTGACAGTCTGAACAAAGTATTCAACTGTTGGAACCTTCTGAATAAGAAGTTTGAAATTGTTCTTATTGAGTATAGACTTGTTTATATCAACCATTTAACTTGATTATCCTTTTATAAGAAGAGGTATCGAAGTAATCATCACCTCGATACTCTCTCGTAGACGTTTTTTCACAAAGATAACCATCTTGTTCATACTTGGTAATAGTGGTTCTACTAATTACATTAGTTGTTTCTACCCCATTAGGAAAAGTATTCCTTTCCCAAGGCCCTTCCATTACTCTTATTGTTTTTTCCATGATATCTCCGTGTACTACTATTTAGGTTATTTCTCTGTCACAAACTCATTTAACTGTCGTGCAGTTCTGATAACCTCTTCACCAGTAATTTCTCTTAGTGGTAAAGGTTTCTTATCATTAGGGAAGGTATCGTTGTGTGCGTAGATAGCATCAACTTCTCTTTGGAAGTTTCCTTCAATTATTCCTTGTGCTTGATTAAGTAAGTCGGCTCTGATTTCGAACCCTGATTTATTATTTGACATATTTTTCTCCTGTGTGTATGTGTCATGTACTGTATTGTACCTTGTATTTAGTGCGTAAAAAAGTGCTAAAACCAGTTGACAATGGGTTGCATTTTTTGGTATACTAGCAGTATGGAAAAACAAACAATAATCTTTGACGTTGATGGAACTATCGCAGATTGCGAACATAGGAGACATTTCGTTGAAGCTCAACCAGCAGACTGGAAGTCATTTAAAGAACATACTGATATGGATACCCCTGTTCAGTGGGTTTGTGACATTGCAAAAAGACACATTGCCCTTGGGGATGATGTTGCATTCTTCTCTGCGAGAAACGAATCTCAAAGAGAGATTACCGAATCTCAGATTTCTGCGTGGATTGGTGATGGTCACAAAGGTCTTTTTCTTAGACCCGATGGTGATTTCAGACCTGATGAAGAGTTTAAATCCGACCTTGCAGAAAAATTCGAAGAGTTCGGTGGAAAAATCGACATTGTCTTTGACGATAGAAACAAGGTTGTTGATATGTGGAGAGCGAGAGGAACTACTGTTGTTCAAGTCGCTGATGGAGATTTTTAAAGTTATGTTAGGAGAAACCGAGGTGTCGTTCCCTTGCCTTGAAAGATAGGAGTCAAAAACAAATAACGATTGTGAGATAGAAGACCCTAACTAGAGACCCCAATTAACCTACTGAAGAGTTAGAAGTGATTGGGGTTTCGCTTATTTGAAACAAAAAAAAGGAACCCGAAGGTTCCTTTTCAAAAGTGTGAGTTCCCTTTATAAGGGTTTAACTTTTAGATTTACAGAATGTTAGAAACTGCAAATTTTCTGTAGTACTGGTTAGTACCTGCAGATGCAAGTCCGTCAGCTGGTGTAGCACCAACGAAAGGATTTGAAACCATACCATATCGAGTTTTAAACCCAATTTTCGGTTGGAATGTGTTCTCGCCAACTGCACGAACCATTTGTAATGGAACGTATGGGCAATAGAACATACCTGCATCATAAGGGTTAGTTCCTCTATAACCAACAGTCAAGTAATCAGAACCTGCATAAGGGTCTATGTATACTTTAACTCTACCGTTAAGAACACCAGCAAATGTATTGCCTGTGTCATCTACGTTTAGAGATGTTGATAAAGCAGGTGCGTAATCTAATACTCCTGCCATAGAAAGAGCAGATGCTACGTCTGAAGAACATAGAATAAAGTTTCCTTTACCTCTACGAGTTTCTTTAGCGATTGCATTTGATTCTCTTTCGATTTGGAACAATAATCCTTTGAATTTCTCAACTGACCAACGTCCGTTAGCGTCAACGTCTAAATTGAACGTACCTGCTGTTGCAGCTGCTGATGCACCTGTTTTCGCTTGTATGTTAACGTTTCTGACAACTTCTCTGTTGATTTCAGCAAGAATTTCTGATGAAAGAATATTTGCTAATTCTGATTCTGCATCAAGACCGTGGATTGCTTTAAGGTCTTGTGCAAGTTCGAGTGTGTACTCAGCTTTTAATGCTCTTGACTTAGCTGTCACTGTAGCTTTCTCAATTGAGAAACCCATCTGTGCAAAACCGTTAGATGCTTCAACATCTCCAAGTGCCTCTGCAGATGCAGTAGACATACCTGAACCTGTGTCAGAAGCATAAGAACCGCTGAACGGGTCTCCTGTCTGAGCAGCTAAAGGGCCTGCAGCTGTAGGGTTAACGCCAGCAGAGTAATCACTCTGTACTTCGTCAATTCCCATAGCTTCAGATTTAGTTAAACGTGTTCCTGAAGGATAATCGTTATATCTTGCTTTCATAGCAAAGATTAATCCAGTAGGGCCAGTCATTGGTTGAACTCCACAAATGTCGTATGCAACGAGATTTGGCATAGCACGTCTTACTAGGGAGATTAAAATCGGATCCCAGTTAGAAATGCCTGTTCCAGTAGCATTTAAAGGTGCAGCTTCTTGTAGATTTTGTTCTGCAAGGGCTTTCTCTTGGTTTTCCAAGATAACTGCTGTGACGGCTCTTTTGTAGTTGTCTTCGATTTTAGGTAAATCGGAGTGCTCTAGAATAGGTTGCCACTTTTCTTGTAAGTTTTCTGATAAAAACATTTTATTTTCCTTTAAATTAAAACCTAACCGAGTGGGTTAAGTTTGGTTATTGCAGACGAATACTTACTCATAGTAGGGTCAATGACTTTCTCTGTTTCTTCAACTTCGAATTCATTTGCACCTTCTACGATGTTTGTTTCCGCCTCAACTTTCTCTCCGTCTACTTTGAAGTATGCTTCTTTGATTTCGGAAATCTTCTCAGCGAAGTCTTCTGCATCTTTGAAATCTACTCCTTCAGCAAGTGAAGAAAGTTTCTCTTTTTGTGTATCAGTCAAATCTTTCGATGCTTCCGATACAACGTTGCCTCTCTTGAGAGTATCTAACTCTTCAACGATTGCCATGTTTTGTGACACTTCACCGTCTAGTTTAGCTTCCATCTCTTCGAGACGATTTGCGAGTTCATCGATAACATCATACTTATCTTCAGGAACGTCAACATAATGTTCTACGAACAATGTTTTCAAACCTTCAATAAAGTTTTCTGTCATTTCTGACCTCAAACCACGTTCAATTGCGAGTTCGTTTTCTTTCGTCCACTCTTCTGCACAATAGGTTAAGTACTTGTCAACTGCTTCCGAAAGGTCGCCTTTAACTGACTCAACTGTAGTTTTTAATTCTTCTTGATATTTCGCATCAAGTTCTTCTTTAACTTCCTGTACTTTTGATTGTACAGCAGCTTTAAAGATTGTTTTTGCCTTTTCAGCATTTTCTTCTGAAAGGTCTAATGCTTCTGAAATTGCTGATAGGTCGTCATCTATTTCAATTTCAACTAACGAAGACTCAACGTCTGCAGAAACTTCTTCTGCAACTGCATCTTCTTCTGCATCTTCTGTAATTTCTTCAGATACTTCTTCGGACATAGACTCAAGGATTTCTCCTACTTTCTCTTCGTCCAGTGTCTTCAAAGACTCAACAATTGCTCTTGCAACTTCTGCTTTAGTCAAACTTTCGTCCTCTTCAGATTCAGATATTGTAGACAACACTGATTGAAGTTCTTCCTTAGTCATTTCCTTCATATTGTTGACTATAGCTTTAATTGATTCCATCTTTGAAGGTTTTGCATCTTCTTTGATTTTCTCTTGCTTTTCAGCTTTACCAGCACCTTTCTTCTGAGGGTCGCCTTCATTTGAAGGAACTTTCTTCTCAGCGTCTTTTACTGCCTTAACTGCTTTGTCAACAGGATTGGTTTCAACTGGGACGACTTCCGCTTTACCTGACTCAATAGACTCAGCATCGGATGAACCTTGTTTGACTGGTTTCTTGTCACCTTTTTCAGCTTTAGCGTCAGGTTGTCCTGCCTCTAATACTGTTTCTACAGTTTCGTCAACTGTAAGGTTATTTTCTAACTCTGCCATTTTTTTCTCCTGTTTTAATACTTTAATGTATTACTTTATTTTATTTATATGTTATAGACTCTCAACGAACCTTTTCCATAGATTTAACTTCGTTTCTTCAAGTTTATTTAGTCTTGCAGACTTAAGTTCTTTCTGCATATCCTCTACTTGAAGTGCTGTAAGGATACCATTTTGGTATACCCATTCGACACCTTCCATAATCCCTTCGACAAATGCCTCAGGAGCGGATGGGTCTGCAACGATATCACCTGCAGTAGCAAGTTGAAAATCGTCTTTAACATATTGTGCATTCCCCTTCTGTTCTAAAGAACCTAGTCCTCTAGAAGATACTCCGAGTTTTGCACCATCGTTTATGAGAGCTTTTACAATCTCTCCGTTTGGAGTACTTAAAACCTTTGCTTTACCGATATAGTTCTTACCTTCCAACTCTAATGATTGGATTAAGTGAGACACTTTATCTAAATTAATAGTAGGCCCTTCAGGATGTCCTAACTCACCGAATGCACGGTCTTTTTCTACGAACTCCTTCTTATAACGGTTAACTTCCTTTTCCATAATGGATTTGGGATAGACCCTACCATTACGGTTTTTTATGTCTGCCTGCATAAAGACACCTTCTATGAAGTAGTCCTTTTTACCATTTACACCCTCTGTAATTATGGGCGATATGGTTTCGTTAAACTCTGCTATTAATTTCATTTACTATTTCCTCTATTGAGACACCAAATTCTTCACCCATGTTCCTCATAACCAGTTTGATGTCTTTAAATTCTTTTTCTGCACTCTTTAAGTCTTTATAAGGACTTGTTCCTGTAAAGTTTTCACCATTTACAAATGCGTGTACTTTACCTTCGTGCATTGCAAAAACGATATCAACGTTCTTTCCACCAACATTAACAGTATCATGTTTAAGTTCTTTATGCCCTGTAGGAAGTTTAAACTTCGCTTCATGCAACTCATGTACCATAGTGGTAAAAGATTTCATTGTTAACCTTCTTGTTCTTCTTTCTGAGAATCCATCCAATTAGTTTGACTTTCAACTCTTTTAAAATCAACTGTTTGTGCAGCTTTCTCTTTGATACCTTGATGGATTAAGTCTTTTGCACCCTGCAATTCACCCTTTTCTATCGTATCAACTATTTCTCTCGCAACTTTACTCATTAATCATCTCCTTGTTCGTTTGAGTCGTAAAACCCATCACCACCACCAGTGTCACCACCGTCAGCCTTTTCTTGTTCGATTTGGGAATCAATATCTTTGATTTCCTCTTCGGTCTGTCTTAGTATATACTTTCTAACGTATTCTTTACTGAAGTATTTACCAACATACTCACTAGCAGTCTGAAGTGCATCTAATCTCTCTCTAAGAATCTCCTGTTCTTTCAACTCTGTAAAGTGGTTGTCTGCAGTATAGTCATATTGTATAAAATCTTTCATTTTATCAAACTCTTCACCCGAAACAACTTCTTTAAGAATTAACTGAGTTCTTAACAAATCAGTAAACACTCTAGCAAACTTCTTCTGAAGTCTGTTAGTGAACTTATTAAACTTAAGTTCGTCTCTAGAAATCTCCGAAGAACGACCCATATTGAATCCGTTATCCGACTCCATTCTAGAACTTGGAACATTTAATGACTGATATAACTTCTTCTTGAAGTATTCTACATCGTCAATTTCTGCGAGGTTTTGTCCACCAGGCAAGGTTGTAATTTCCGTTCCTCTACCACCTTCTCTTCTTGGCAACCAAAAATCTTCCAACATACTCATATGTTTTCTATCATCTTTGATTTCACCAGTATCTGCATTGTAAACAAGTTTATTTCTATACTTGTTCATTACATCTGCAAGATATTGTTCTGCTTTTGCCTTTGGAAGATTACCTACGTCAATGTAGAAAATCCTTCTTTCAGGTGCTCTAGACAATCTATAGATTACTAGTGCATCTTCCATCATTGATAACTGATTCGCAGTCTTCAATGCCTTGTGCAAATAACCAATAACTGCATTCTTGTTAAAATCTAACAATCCTGAAGTAGTATAAGTCACTGCCTCAGGTGCAATTCTGACTGTTGTACCTTCATTAGTACCAGTCTTGTCGAAACCTTTGTCGTTGAAAATGTAAAATTCTTCCGTCTTCGTGACAATGTCTACACCTTCTTTCTTGTCTTTCTTAGTCTCAACATTTCTGACCTTCTTAATCTTAAGAGGGTCAACCTGTCTGATGTCAACAATACCAGCTTTGGTTCTGTTGCTATCAACTACCTTATGGAAGTAAATTCTTCCATCGATGTACCATTTTCGGAATATTTCATGAGAGTTCTGATTGAACTTCATCATTGATAGGATGCTGTAAAACTCGTCTTGCATCTTTTTCTTGATGCTATCAGAGAGCTTCACATCTCTGAGGTCGAGTGTCACTATCCTATCGGCGCTATCCGATGTGATACACTCATTCACTATATCTTCAATAGCCGCATCGCATTCAGGTACTAAGGAAGTTTCTCTGTATCTTCGAATAAGTTCAACCTCATTCTTGATACCCCCTTCCATATCGACATAGGCACCATAAGCACCACCTGCGATATAACCTGCTTGTTGAGCGACAATGGGTGTTCCATCATCGTCAACTTGAGGGACAAAACTTTTTGCAGTTTTGACCTCTGCGGCTCTTAACTCGTCTTTTTTACGAGTGATTTCAAATCCAAATATATCCATACTATTATTTATACCACCTTAACATAGTGATATTCTTCACTGTTCTTTAAAGAGAACTAAATTACTCTTTCCCAGTGAGAATATGTGAATGTCACTGCGAATTCTTCTAATTCATTTTCAGTTTGATAACTTAGTGCTATTGAACCGATTTCTTTAGGGAAGCAGTTGAAAAATTCATATCTCGCCAGGACTGAGTCGTCTTTACCTAACTGTTCGACAAATGCTCTTGATAACAAGTAGTCTGTTGTTGCTGAACCTGTTGATGTTCCGTGACCCTGTATTTCTTGTTGCCATTGTTCTAATGCAGTTCTAGCGGAGAATTCATTATCGTTGATAATTGTCACTTCCCAATCTGCATAACTTCTGTCACCAGCAAGTTTAAGTGTAGTTCCTTTAAACGGTACTAACACTTCACCGAGTGTAGCAGCAGGTATCGAAGCACCTTTTGCTAAGAATTCGATTTTGTTCCCTGCACGAGGAAGAAAGACTCGGAATCTGTTTCCCCTTGGGCCACCACCGATTAATTGTGCTTTAAATTGGTCTATTGTTGACATTTATCTTACTCCTGTTAAACTGCTGAATAGATTTCTTCAAACTGAACACCACTTCTAGCAGCGACAAAGTTCAAAGTTATATAGTTGATTGAACGAGCAGGTTTAACGAAGATAGAACATACAAATTCGTTTCTATCCATGACTGAATCAGTGTTGTTTGTTTCATCACAAACTACTGAGAAGTCAATTAAACCTCTTCGGTTCTTCACATCCCTTAAGAAAGGTTCGATTGCAGCTCTGAACTGTGCTCTTGTGAATGCATCATTGTATTCAAAGAGTTGCGCTTGAGCAGCAGTTGATATTGCTTTCTCTAGAACTATGAAAAGTCTTCTCACATTAATTCTATCAAATGCAGAAGGTGTTGTTAATGCAGTCTTATCCCCAAACAGGATTGTACCTTGGCCTGGGAATGTTGTGACTGGGTTAATTCTTGCACGATACAAGTCATCTCTAGATGCTTGTTTAGGGTTGAATGCGATTTTGGTTATACCTAAGTATTGACCTCTTGAGAAACCTGCAGGTGAAACCCATGCATCTCTCTGTAAATCACTTCTTGCCATAATACCTGCTGTGTGTCCATTTGCAGGAATCCAACAGTACTTATCGTTAAATCTATCGTATTGGTAGACCCAAGTTGAGTCTAGGACTGCGAATGAACTTGAAGTTGCAGTGTTGCAGTCTGCTAATACGTTTGTTGATTGTGTTGACTCAGATGAAACACCAACCACTGATGCACGTCTTGGACTTGAAATTACCATACAATCTTTTCTTGCTTCTGCAATTAGAATTGCTTGGTTAGTTTGTGTTGTCCAATCTGCAAGTATGTCTTGGTCTACTCCTGAACCGTTATCAGTTCTTGTAGAACCTACGATTAGGAAAGACAAGTCTACAGTGTTTGCATCTGCGAAATGGTCTGACCATGCAGTTTGTTTTTGTCCTGCAGTAGTACTTCTACCGTTTGCACCACCACTTAGTGATGAATTTTCAGGTGCAGAAGGTCTACCGAAGGCAACACCAACTGAATCAGCGTGTGATTTCTCAACAGCCGCACCTGCGTGAGTTCCAGTTGAGTGACTTGCCCAATAAACGTAGTCTGATTTTGTTTCTAATACGTCTTTATAGTAGTTTGATGCACCTTGTGAATCTTTACCGTCTGATGCACATGATAAGAAACCGTGTGTTTCTAATACTGTGTTTGTTGTTCCAGTGAATACTCCGTCTTCGTCTACGACTACAACGTGAATTTCATCATCAGAACCACCAGCTGCAAGTGATGTTGCAGATTTGCCTGGGGCTTTACTGAATAAACCGTAATGTTCCCAATATCTATCGATATTAGCACCGTTTGCAACTGCAGTTGTTAATCCTGTTCCTGTAGGTTGACTTAGTGCTTCAATAGTAATTGTTGTTCCACTTGGGGCAGTAAGAACTCTATATTCTGTGTTATGTCCAGCGAATTTAACAATGTCTCTTAATGTGAATACATTCGATGCTGCTACTGTAATTGTAGTTTGTCCAACTGCTTCTGCACCACCTGTAGTAGTGACAGCGTCATTGAAATACGCATCTGAACCTGCACACGTTGATACTTTTAATGAATTACCTTTAGACCCACCGTATTTTGAAATGAATTTTCCAACAGTTCCTGCCTGACCACCTGACTTATATGTGTTAGTGTAGTCTTCACCACCCTTAAGTAGTGAACTGGCTGCACCTGAAGCGTTTGCAGAAAAAATTCCTGTTGAATTAATTCTGACAACTCTTAATGATGAACCATATTTTAGGAAAGATTCTGCTGTGTAAAAATCTTCTGCACCTGCATCTGTATTAGCGGGTGAACCGAATGTGTCTACTAAACCCTTTGAATCTGAAACTGTTATTACTTCATCAACAGGGCCCCATTGAAATGAACCAGCGAATGCACCAGTTGTTGTTGAAACTGCTGGTACAACATTTGTTAAGTCAATCTCGTTGACCTGAACGCCTGGTGATACTTGAAATGCCATACTTTTCTCCTGTTAATGTAAAAAGTTATTGTTTACTGTTTTATTTATAACAATACAGCATCTAACGACACCAATTTACATTCTTCTCTATTATTTATGTTCCTTTAACATACCACCTATCCCCTTCATTATCTACGAAGGATGTAGCTTCGGGTGTCTGATTTCCAGCTCCAAAGATACCTGCAGGTAGTAGGTCGTTTTCTATTAACTTTTGTTGTTCTGCGTACAAAAGGTCTTTTATTTGATGGTTGGTTAAGTGGTGAAAATATTCTGTGGTGACAAACCAACTGAATAGGACACAATTCATTACCAAGTCATCATGATACCCTTTTGCCGCTTCAAACGACATACCTTTATTTATGAATGTCATAAGTTCAGTAATAGTATTTCGGTCACACAAAGTTAATCTATTTTCTTCTAATAACTCTTTAAGTGTAGAACACCCTATTCTCTTAATCTTTTTGTTCATGGTCACACCAATATCATCAACTTTTGTTTGACCCTGAACAAAGACATTCCCATATTCTATATCGAAGTGTAGTTGTGTTGCAACCATTCCACCTTCTGCATTATTCTCAATAATTACTAATGCTTCATTATACGCCTTTGCATACTTATTTATAATATCAGGAAACAGCATAGGTGATATCATACTGTTCCTATAGACTGCAACCTGTTCAAATGGTGAGACTGTCACATCAAACATAGTGAATGTTGAAAAGTCCATCCCCCTACCCTTTGCAACGTCTACTGTACATATATAGGTGTGGTCGGGAGTGGGTTGTTTGTACATAAAGAAGTCGTCATGACCCCACTCTGCATCTAGAGACCTCATACCCAACAAACAATTTGAACTGATAAGTGTATTACCTGTTCCTAAGAAACTATTACCATACTCTTGTTCGAACTGAGTTTCCGAAGTGTTTGCAATAGTCTCTTTCTTCCATGCCTCATCTCTGCCTGGCACATCGTCCCAGTTAATTGTAAATGACTTGTATTCTGACTGACCATGCACTGCACTTTCATATATCTTGTAGAACATATTACCTACACCGTTTGCAGTAGAGGTAATAATAACCTTAGTTTCTTTACCCGATGTCACCACTGGATATGTCGCAGTATAGAATTCCTCTGCATTTTCTACGAATGCAAACTCATCGAGGTATAGTAGGTTGATTGAAAGACCACGAATTGAACTTGAAGATGTTGCGGCCGCTACTAGTTTACTATCATTCGCAAACTCAATCGAACCTTTGTTCAAAATCTTAACACCTGGCTGTAAGAAGAACGGAACTGACTCTAACATAGTCACGATACGAGAAACCATCTCTCGTGCGATAGCACCCTTGTTAGCGAGGATTGCTACGGTGACTTCAGGATGGAATAATAGATACCATATTAGGTATGCACATGATGTAATTGACTTACCTGACTGTCTAGATGCAAGAACTACGTTGAATCTGTTATCATCATAGTGTTGGATTAATTCCTTTTGATACCCACGGAGTTTAAACTTAACCATACCCTCATCGAGTGAGATGACCTGACAATAGTTTTCAATGAAGTGTGTGGGGTCTTTTGAACACTTAATGTATTCATTTAACTCTTCTTCAGTATACTGGATATCAATTCCAGCTTTCTTGATAAGGTTATTACCTAGATACCCTTCATTCTTCGCATCAGTCATTATTCTTTGTTTTTCTTCAAGTATTTCTGTAAATCTGAAGTGGAACCCACATATAGATGATTGTGTTGTGTTTTTAGATTTGGGTTTTCTGCTTCCAGTTCTTTGACTTTCTTTTGTAAGTCTAGGAGTTTCTCTGCAGTATCCCCAACCGTTTTTATAAGTTGTCCTGCGACCTCATAAGCACGTGGATGTTCGGTTTCCTTGCATAGGTCAAGTATCCCATCAATCGCATCCTGACCCCTCTCTACGAGGTTGTAGAGGGTCTCTCGACCATACTTGTAGTCGTTGTCTACTGACTCTGCACGTTGAAGTGCAGGTAGTTTAACTACTTTGGTTTCTTTTTGTATACTAGTTCCGATATCTAGGATATCATCTAGTTTTGAATCAATATCTTTTGCCATAATTTAACTCGCATCTTCAGTCTGATTGTCTGCAAACGTTGAACCAGTACCGTCATCATAAAAATTTACCGTTTCTGCAACTACGAAAGTATCTTCAGGGTCTACAGAACCTACAAACTTAAGTGTTGTTTTCTTCGCAAGTGTAATTGCACTTGATAATACAACGGTTAGTTTATTACTTGCAATACTAGAAATTGTAGGATTCGTTGCATTACCTGTATCGAACACTTCGTCTCCAACACTTATAGAACTATTTATCGCACTTTCAAAGGTCACTGTTGTACCCGAACTTTGTGCGTTTGCAACCTCTCCGAATGCAGGTTCGTAGTGTTTAACCTCTTTAACCAGTCCTGACTCATCTATTGCAGTCGTTGAGAATCCTTTAGTGACTGAAGGGTTAACATATGTTCTTTCAATAACATTCTTAATAATCTTACCACTGTAGATTGGGCCAAAGAAGTATATTTTCATATCGAATGTAAGTGTATGTTCTATAACACGTCTTTCGGTAAACTCTCCTTCATAAGTGTCCGTCATTTCTACACCTGTAAGTGTAATGGGTACATCTCTTACTTCACTCATGTCATCAATCATTTTCATAGACACTGTATATTCGGGTTGGAAGTAAGGAAGTATTTGTTCTACGATTTGAAGTCCGTCTGAAGCTTGTTTCGCAAGAACACTAAGTGTAAAACTGATTGTATATGGCGCAGGTGCGTACTGGAACCCTCGGTTTGATTTATCTGCGTTTAGTCCACCTTTAGAAGTCTTGATTAATTTGTTTTGTTGTCTATCTGCATCATACTGGAATCCTGTTATTTCAAATGCAAGTCTAGGTAGACTGATTGCACTTCTATTATTATCACTTAGACTCGATTCTTCATTCAGTCTCGCTAACCACTTTTGTTTTGGGCCATAGGATATGGGGACTATCTGTTGTGCAAGAACAGTACCGTCTGATTTGATTTTTTTGATATAGATATTATTAAACAATGTACCAAAGATAGATACACTTCGTTTAATCGTCTCATGATAAAAGTGAGTACCGAACATTACTGGTTATCCTCGATGTATGTTCTCAAGTCTCCAACCGTTTTCAATTGTTCTGCATCCTCATCGGGAATCTCTATTCCAAACTCCTCTTCAATTTGCATGACTACTTCCACGATGTTTAGTGAGTCTGCACCCAAGTCTTTCACAAAGTGTGAATCCTCTTTTACTAATTCTTGGTCGCAACCAAGTACTTCTGCAATTATTTTTTCTATCATTATGTCACCTCACCGAATGGGTTTGTTTCTGAGAAATCTAAGTATCCATCTGCTTTTGTTTCGAAGTCCAAGTTATCTGCAGCTCCGTCATTACCCATGGTCATGACATCCACAATACTTGAAACAGTATGTGATGCGCTTCCGTCTGCACCGACAAGTACATCTCCGACAACAAGTGTCTTAGTGTTATCTCTAATTCTTAAGTTTCTAGTAGTAGGATTCCAAGATATTACTTCTCCCACTACAACACTACTTAGTGTAATATTTTCATTGTTTACATAGTTTCCTGAACCACCAGTCGCCATTGTTAAGTCTATGTAGTATGCTTGTTCGTCTTCTATTAAGTCAATGTCCGTGACATTGGTATCGAAGTCTTCTCCACTGTACTCGAACAATTCACATTGTAATTTGAATACAAAGAGTTTACCTACCTGATAGAATGGATTTTCATGTTCTACAAATTTGATTTCGAACATTGAACCACTCATAGGGAAGTGTATTAAATCTCCCTCGTTAGGTCTTAAAGATGTTGCAAGGTTTGAATCTAGTGAGATGAATCTTTCCCAACTTCTGAGTGAGATTACGAAAGTTGCAGTATCCCGAACTGAGACACCAAACTTAGACATTAAGTCTCCTTCACCCTCAAATCCTTCTGTATTTTCAATATACATATCCACTGAGTATGCATCACCAAACCTAGATTGTACGTCTTCGTTAAGGATTGTGTCCTCTTCTACAACTTCTCTAGGTAGATAGAAACACTCGTGTCCATACATTCGTAAGGATTCAACAACCAAATCTTCATAAAGATGTTGTTCAGTGTTTACTGCGTGATTGAAAAATACGTTAGTCGCCATGAGGTTATCCCATCATGTCCATAACAGGCATTTCGTAATTTAACCTTGACTCTTCCTCTAGTTTTGTTCGTTCTTCTAATGCTTCAGTCATCATACGTTCTGCATCAAGTGTCACTCCGCCTGGAAGTGCGATACCACCAAATTTAGATAGGTTTTGACCCCATTGATACTTGACCAATTGTGTTGCATATTTTTTTAACCACATATCATTGTAAACATCTGTCATGTCTGTAGGGTCTATTTTTCTATAACATTCTATGATAATCCACTCATCTGCAGTCAATTTTGATGCATTGTAGTCAATGTACAGTCTATTAGAATGCATATTAAATCTTATAGGTATCTGACCCACTAACATTTGATTAAGTAATGCAAGGTGTGATTGTACTTGTGAGTAGTACATTACACTAGTGGATGTTAAATCCCACAAGTCATTTAGTCTAAGTTGATACTGAATATCAAACATATTTGCTTGAGTTCCACTTGAGAAAGGGAATAAGTTAATTACTGAAAGAACGTGTTCAGGTAGTGTCAAATAATTCTTACCTTCTCCGTAAGTTTGGTTTGCAATCGCCTGTGTTCCAGTTGTCGCAGCTGCGTGTGTTTCGTTAGTCTTAAACGAATCAATCTCTGCTTGAGTAATTTGGTGTTTTAGATAGGTTTTAATACTTCCATCGTAGTGAAATTCACGAAAATATTGCAGTGCTTCATCGACCCTGTCGTCCATTTGGTCGTCATCGATGTTAATTTCTACAACAGGAGCTCCTAGAGCTCTTTTGATGTAGTCCTTGAAGGTTGCCTTTGAATTAGGTGATGCCATAATAGTATTCCAGTAGTAATAATCTTAACTACTACTATTTATACCATTTGGGAACCTATTCTTGGAAGTAGGTCTTAGATTGGAGTCTGTCTATTTTTTCGTCAATTCTTTCGATTGCATCCAACATACGTTGAAAGTCTTTTTCCACTTGGTCTCGTGTGACATAATCTTTAGCAACCTCTTCTCTAGTTCTATTGATTAGTATACTTAATCTTTGTTGTTCCGCTAGAATGTTCCTAACGAAGAATCCCAGTGGGACGGCAACGAGAGTTAAGATGAGATTCCAAATGATGTGAGCGTCTAGTACAATTTCCATAGTACTATTTAGATAATCTAACTATCTGATTAGGGCTCCATTTTCATCTAAATCAAACAATAATTCATTCTTATCCCAATCTTTTACATGACCTTTATTTGCATCAGGGGTTTTGTATGTCACTGATGTATTGAAGGAAATACTATATCTTTCCTTGTCGGTTGAATTAGGTTCAACCATATGCATTGCACCACTCGGAAACAATATACACTCACCAGTATAAGGTTCAAAAGGAATTGAAGTTGGTGTTCTTTCACTATGTGGAAAATCTGCAGCTACTTTTAGATGTGTATCAATCATAGATATACAACCCTCATCACCTTCTGCATGAATATATAATACTCCACTATACCAACAACCATTATGTAAATGTGGCGCATTCCAAGCACCCTTATCGTTGATATTTGCCCAAGAATTAGTAATCCCTATTTCGCAAACGTTAGGGTCTAATCCATGAAAAGGTAATACTTCATCATTAAAAAAGGTAATAAGTCTATTCATACACTTTTGAAAAGTTGGATTACTCTCACATCCGTCATTAGATTGCCAACCAGTGTACTGATTAGAAAGTTGTCTACCTATTGGGTCTCTACGTCTCATAGCGTCCATCTCATCTCTGAGCATTTTACTATATTCCATAGAGTATCCTCTAGATGGGTCTAAACTCTCTTGATTAAAATTTCTATGAAAAAGATAGGTAGGAAATATTGCTCTAACTGCCATCGTGACCGTCCCAATTCAAGTCTGTCATACTTCTTTGTTTGTCTTTAAAATCCATTTCTATTTGTACCTCACTGGTATTTGAAGTATTTAGATGTTCAAATTCAGGTTTCATTTTACCTGTTGTTGGGTCGAATGGACAACCTTCCATATCCTCTTTGAAGTCTTTATGTTTCGGAGTCCATATCTTACCCCTCTTATATGGGCCTGCTTTCTGCAGTGCATCTGCGAGACCTGTTCTAGATAACTCTTCCATAGTTTTATTTTCACTTTCTGAAGTGTATTTTGACAAGTTTTCCACATAATCTTTATGTTCTTTGACTGTATATGTCGCAACCCACTCTTCTCTTTTATAAGGAATAACTTGACAAATAGGCGTACCCTTTGTTATAACAAAGGAATGGTCTACCTTGGGGTACAAGATAATTTGTGAATTGTCTTTGTTTACATTAAACTTATCAGTATCAATAATACCTTGAAATGTTGCAAAGTAGTCGTTTTGAAATAGAAAGGGGTCTAAGTAAAAACAAGAATAGCCTGGTGGTGTTGTAATGCACCATGGATTTGACATTTTAAATGCATCCTTCATTGGTGAATCAGATTTAGACATATAATTAAATGCATCGTGCATCTGAACTGTAGGATGTGTTTGAGATGCGTAAGGGGAATGTTCGGTTTGAACAGCATCTTCGGTATGATAATATCTTGAATTATCATCTTCTTCTGTCACACCGTTTCTTACATATAAATCTCTATTCGCAACAATAAGATATCCTGATGATAACCAGTCTTGCATTGCTGGACAAGAACGAATTGTTTTATTAATTATACCATTTACAACTTCTGCAACTTTAGCCTTCTTCCACCATTCGGGTTGAATAGATTTTGCAAGAACTGGTCTAAAGTTCTGTACCGTTTCTTTACTATATGTATGAAAGTCTATCGTTGGCATGATAATTTTCTCCCTCGTCTTCAAGTCTCACTTCATCACCACGAATTACTAAAGACCGTCTATCCATGAATCTTGCTGATGGGTCGGGTGCATCTGCACCGTGTGGTATTCTACCATCGAACATTATTAATCTGTTTGGTTTGAATTCTATTTCACCTATTTGGTGGTTTCTGATATGTTCTTCTCTTCCATCTAAACCTGCTTGTGGTTTATCATATAATCTCAATGTTCCGCCCCAAGAAGGAGTCCAATATCTATTAGGATAATATAAAAAAGATAGATTCCACTCATCTTCGAACTTACAATCCGTATGAGTAGTTCCCTGTAAACCTTGTGTTTGTGAATTTAAACCTGCATATTGAAACCTTACCCACTTAAATCCAAACTCTGTTTGCAATCTTCTATCGAGATATCTAGTAAACCATGTATCTTCAATATTTACATCTCTGTCCCTTCCATAGTTATTTCTAAAGAAAGTTGCACCCCAAAATTGATGATGAGGAAGTCCTGTAGATGAACCACTGTTTACTTGATTGGTTTTACTCCAAATATTACTTACCGAAATCATATTATCAAAATGATGATGTAGGGGTTGAGCTAACCAATTATCTAATACATAAACCTTTGTTAAAGGTAAAGTCTCTAGTTTAAATGGTTCGTCTAGATAAACGATTTCCATTTTTATCCTTGATGGTTGTGAGGATGGTCGGGTAAGCTTGTTGGAGTAGGGATATGCATACTATATTCTTCTATCTGTTTTAAACTATCTTCACGAGTCGCTTTGATTTCTGCACATATTTGGTCTAGTACATTATATACTGCATCACCGTATTCCATAACTCTTCTTGCATTAGACCTATGTGGGTGATTAGACCCCTCTCTACCTGCAAAAGTGACTTCTCCTAAATCTGAGAATCCGTGCATCTCAACTGACTCCCCTAAAAATTCACCAACTTGGCCATTTAACTTAGCCATGAGTTGGTTGTTTAGATTTGTTCCCATAGGTGGTTCTGAGTTTGCAATATACTGTTCAACCATTTCCTTTTCTGCATCGGTTAATTCAACTTGAGGTTGCATATCAAAATTGACCTCACTTTCCCATTCTAGAATTTTGACCTCAATGTCATCATATACTAGAACATCATATTCAAACCCTAATTCAGGTCTGTCAACGTTTTGAAATTCATATTCTAAACCATTAGGTTTTCTTACAAAAAGATTCCCATCTTCAGTAAATACTAGTGCGTTTTTTGTCATTATATTTAATTGTCCACTGTTCATAATAATTTTCCTATATTTCTTCTATTATACCATATTGTTATATGATGTCCTAGATGTTTTTGTACTTATTGTACACTTCAAGGTTATTTATTGACCCAAAATCCATCCCATCTATCCATGGGCCTCCTCTAGTGTAGTGTATCCCTGTATAATCCCACTTCTCTTCAGGGTTATCATACCCCTCAACAAAGATGTATTTCTGAGGTATTTCGGATATTGCATCAGTCCATTCAAACTGATGTAGTTGTTTTCCAGTCCAAGTGTTCACCACTTCAGGTGTTAACTTCTTACAGTCTTCATGACTGTTGTTGAAAAACATCATTGATGACCATAGTTTGCATGGATAGTCTATGTTAACTTCTCCGTCAAACTTAGTTGCATCATGTTCGTAATGTGGGTATTTGATACACGCAACTGCATCATCAGGATTTAGATAATAGAACATAGGTAGTAATGACTTAGTAAAAATGAAATCATTATCTACGAATAAACTGAATCCTTCATAGTTCTCTAAGTGTGGTATAAGGAATCTACTGTATGTAAATTCAGTACTTTGATTTGCGTACTCCCTATTATAATCGGGAAGTTTAGAAATGTCAAGCATTTTAATCGTAGGAGAATACCTCATGTATTCTTCTCCATAACCTCTAGAATGTGCATCCTGTATAGTTGCTCTAATAGATTTTTCGCATACTTGCTCAAGGTCGTTCATTGTACTATCATAACCGATGTAGATTGTCAATGGTTTCCCTGCAGAAAGGTCATAGACTTTTTTGTTAAACTTAAAGACATCATCTCTAAATCCAAGTTCTGCTAAATCTGTTTGCCATTCTATTACACCTCTGCATAATAAGAACGAAAGGTTTTTATGTCTACCCCTTTCACCCAGTTTTCTTCCCCAATAATCCAAAACCTCTTGGAACGATGTATTTGGAAAGTCTTCTAGTTGTCCAGTCTTATCCCATATCATACACTCCATATCATCATCTTCCATTTCTTCAAAGATGCAAGAACGAACAGAGCCTGGATGTATTACTAGTTCCATTACATCCCCATATGGATTGTCTGTATAACCCTGAATTGGTGCCCAAAGACCTTCTTCTATAATACTCTGAGTCAACCAGTGTGCCTTTGCACCATGGTAATAACAAGAACCTAGAGTTTCCATCATTTGGGGGTCGTTTTTTTCTTCAGGTCGTATATTGTAAACAACATCAGTGATGTTAGACTCTTCTCCATTAATTAGAAAACCGAATCCTGCATGATTTCCTTCCATCTTTAAACTTGTATGACCATGATGTAAAAACCTATGATAGGGTAATGACTTGTTGCGTAAACCATTGAAACCCTTGAACTTTTTATCTTTTCTTAATTGAAGTGTATCACCCCACTTAAAGATTTTAAGGGGCGGAAGAATCTCATTGAACATCCACTCCATAATTTCATATGAAGGGTCATGTGTCTCACCAATCATTAAAGACCCAAGATGAAGAAGCATCTCATCATTGGCCGTGGTTTCTTTGGTGATTTTAGATTTTGCTTGTTCTAAAGATGTGATATTTTCTAACATAATATAGTTCCTTGTCAATATTTAGGGGGATAAAAAAGGGACTCTGATGAGTCCCTTTTTATTAACTTGTGACTGGTGTTGCAGGCCATTGTTGAGATAATGTGTTATCCCATCTAATGACTGGTGTTTGACCTGTTCTTGCATATGTCCCAGGCTGTCTATTCTGATATGTGAATGGAGTCTGACCTTGTCGGGCGTAAGTTCCTGGCTGCCTATTTTGATATGTAGTAGGTGTTTGACCTTGTCTAGCATATGTTGCAGGAGTTTGTGCTTGACGAGCATACGTTCCTGGCTGTCTACTTTGATATGTGAATGGAGTTTGTCCTTGTCTAGCATACGTTCCTGGCTGTCTATTTTGATATGTGAATGGAGTTTGTCCTTGTCTCGCATATGTTGTAGGTTGACTAGCAATATATGGATATGGATTTTGTCTATTCGCAATATAAGGTTGCTGTCCAGCTACAGGATTCCTATATGTGAACGGAGACCTATTCTGATATGTAAACGGTGTTCGACCCTGTCTAGCATACGTTGTAGGTTGACTAGCAATATATGGATACGGATTTTGTCTATTCGCAATATAAGGTTGCTGTGCAGATACAGGGTTTCTGTAAGTGAACGGAGACCTATTTTGATATGTGAATGGCTGTCTTGCATTTGCGATGTATGGTTGTCTCGCATTAGCAATATACGGTTGTCTCGCATTAGCAATATACGGTTGTCTCGCATTCGCAATGTATGGAACACGATATGTATATGGGTTTCTATATGTAAATGGGTTTCTTCCTTGTGCTATATAAGGTTGTTGTCCATTTGCAGGGTAAGTTGCAGGATATGGAACTTGATAAGTAAACGGTTGCCTTGCGTTTCCTATTGATGGAGACCTTGCATTGCCTATTGACGGAGCCCTTGTGTTCCCGATTGTTGGTTGTCTTGCGTTTCCTATAGGCATTATTTCTTGTCTCCACCACCGTTATGAACTAATACACCTTCTACAAAGTATGTTTTAGTATTCTCAATTGCTGTTAAATGATAAACCGTAGCAGTTCCGTTTTCTGTTATGGACTTAACTGTCACACCATGTTCTTCTCTTGTGAATACTTCATCTCCTACTTCGAGTTCTCCACTTAATTCTATTCCCCAATCAAATTCTTTTAACTCAATATCACACTCTTCCTGATTTGCGTATTTCCATCCTGAATCAGTGTGTATTGGATGTCCACCAGTGACACCTAGTGTTCTTCCGTTTGATAATTCTACGTTGAAAACTTTTATGTTTTCTCTTGGTATCATAGTCTGCATAACATTCTGAGGTGTTAACTTCATAGTATCGAAATCAAATGTCATTACTGAATCCCCTACTACAACATCTTCAATGTTAGTGTAAGTGTTGTTTGCCATCCAAACTTGAGTTCCAGCAATGAAACACCCACCACCGCCAAACGGAACAAAGTATGTAAATGGAAATTGGTAATCATATGTATATGGTGTTTGAATGGCATATGTATAAGGTGATTGGATGTTAAACGTATAAGGATTCTGTCCATTTGCAGGATATGTTGCAGTGAACGATACCTGATAAGTGAATGGACTCCGAGCATTAAATGTAAATGGTTGTTGAGCACTACTAGGTGACTGAGCATTCGCAGGATATCGTGCATTATAAGTGAACGGTGTTCTTGCGTTATATGTGAACGGTGTTCTTGCGTTATATGTGAACGGTGTTCTTGCGTTATATGTGTAAGGTGTTCTTGCGTTCGCAATATACGGTTGTTGAGCACTTACAGGACTTCTATAGGTAAATGGACTCCTGTTTTGATATGTACTAGGTGTCTGACCTTGTCTTGCATATGTTGTAGGTTGACTAGCAATATACGGATAAGGTTGTTGTGCATTAGCAATATATGGTTGTTGAGCACTAACAGGACTTCTATAGGTAAATGGAGACCTATTCTGATATGTAGTAGGTGTTTGTCCTTGTCTTGCATATGTTGTAGGTTGACTAGCAATATACGGATAAGGTTGTTGTGCATTAGCAATATATGGAGTCTGACTGTTTGCTATATACGGATAAGGTTGTTGTGCATTAGCAATATATGGTGTTTGATTGCTCGCAATATACGGATATGATTGTTGAGTATTCGCAATATATGGATATGGATTTTGTCTATTCGCAATATATGGAGTCTGACTGTTTGCTATATACGGATAAGGTTGTTGTGCGTTCGCAATGTACGGACTTTGAGAGGCCGCAATATAAGGATACGGTTGCTGAGCATTCGCAATATAAGGTGTTTGACTATTCGCTATATACGGATAAGGTTGTTGAACTGAACTCTGACCTGATGCATTATTCCACCCTGAAGGGGTTTTAACATAAATCTGTTCTGCAGCTTTCCAAGTCGTTCCACCAGTCTTTACCCATGCACCCTGTGTGGCATTCCAACCTGTAGGTGTTTTAACGTGTTGTTTTCCTGTAGCCATCTATACTGCCTTATAAAGAGTGTGTATTATTATCAAGGTATTTATACCCCACTATTAGGAGTACAATACCCACAAATCACCAACTGCACCTGCACCACCTGTAGGAGCAGAAGTACTTTGGTAAACGTTTCTCGCAGTTCCACCAGCATTAGTTGCATTCGTAATGGTTATAGCACCTGATGCTATCGTACCTAATGATACGTTTGAACCACTTTGATACTTCGCATCTAGTGTTGTTTGCAAACTATCGACATTTGCAATTGTGTGGTTGTGAGAATCATCAGCAACTGTTGCTGTGATTGTAATGTTTCCAGTTCCATCAAAAGATGCAGAACCTGAAGCATCACCACCTAAACTTATTGTTCTTGCAGTTGCAAGAGCAGTCGCTGTAGCAGCATTACCTGTTGTCGAACCCGAAGAACCTGAAGTATTACCAGTCACATTACCAGTGAGGTTTCCTTCAAATGTTCCTGCAACAAATTTTTCTGAACCCACTGTCCATTCATCTTCTGATTCATCCCATAATAGAGATTTAGTTGCACTTGCACCTCTTAATACTGAGAAACCAGTATCTTCTGAAGGTGTTCCTGCAGTGAAGTTTGAATTAAGTACAATGATATTATCAGCAAGGTTAATTGTTTCTGAGTTAACTGTAGTTGTTGTTCCACCAACTGTAAGGTTTCCTGTCACGGTTAACGCATCGTTAACTGTCACAATACCTGTTCCGTTTGCAGTCAAAGTTAAGTTAGTATCTGCACTTCTTGATTCGATTGCATCTACGTCAATTGAGTTTGAGAATGCAATTGCATTTCCGTCTGAAGATGAAATTGCCTTACTAGCAGTAATCTGCATTGGGCCTTTCACTTCAACTTGTCCAGTACCAGTTGGACTTAACTCTATATCACCTGAACCACTTGTTGATACTGCGACATTTTGGTTAGCGTCTGCAGAAATCGTGATAGTACCTGAGTTATCTTCAACAACTTTTTGACCATTAACATATAGTGACCCTGGCCCGATATAGACATCTTTCCATTGTTTCGTAGCTGAACCTAAGTCATAAGTGTCATCTGCACTTGGTAAGATATTACCAGTGACATCTGAATTACCAGTTAATGTGACACCTGCGAATGAAGGTTTAGCTGAAGTTGCAACTGATTGTCCTATTGAGACTGCTGTTCCTGAAACTGCAACACCTGTTCCTGCTGTCAATGTTGTTATGTTTGCACTACCGTCAAAAGAAACACCTTGGATTGTTCTTGCAGTTGCAAGTGCAGTAGCTGTATCAGCATTTCCTGTTGTATCTTGGTTAAGTGTACCGACTACTAAGTCAATATCACCTGTCGCATCTTGATATGTAGCAGTAATACCTGTTTCGGTATTAGTTGTTGTGAACATTGCTCCAACTGTATCTTGAACAACTTCTGATAGGTCAATATTACCTGTTCCGTCAAATGATACACCGTGAATTGTTCTTGCAGTTTCTAATGCAGTAGCTGTAGCGGCATTTCCTGAAGTATCAACTGTACCAGCAGTGTTAACACCTGGCAAGTTAATATTTGCAGAACCGTCAAATGAAACTCCACCGATTGTTCTTGCAGTTGTTAAAGTAGCTGCAGAACCTGTAGTATTTTGGTTAAGTGTTCCAACTACAAAGTCTAAAGTGTTATCAGCGTCATCATATGTGACTGCGATGCCTGTTTCAGTATTTGAACCAACCATTCCACCAACAACATCTGCAACTCTTTCAGATGTGTGGAATAAGTTTGTTGACCCTTCTGTTATATCGTCCGAGTCACCAGTTAGTTCACTTAATGCATCAGCAGTGTCTACTTGTGCATCTACATATGCTTTGATTGATTCTGAAGATGAAAGTGTCGTTGCACTTGCACCTGACATTGTGTCTGAGTCTAATATTGCAACATCAATAACAATAGTATCTGCACCATCGTTATACGTTGCAGTTGCACCACCAGTAGCACTTACGATACCACCAATCTTATCTGCGATTGCTTCGTTTACTGCAGTTCCAACTCCACCAGCGACCAAGTCACCTGATGAGTTAATTACCTCTACACCACCAACGGATAGACCGTTCTTTACGTTAAAATTCTTTTCTCCTGCCATTAGATTGTGCCTCCGTCAATTGCCACATTATTGATAGTCTTTGCGGCCGAAGCATTTGCTAAATGGGTATCGACTTTTGCAGTCGTGAAGTACAAATTTGTTGAACCTTCAGAAAGGTCATCCGTGTCTAGTGTCGATAAAGCAGCTGCTGCTAATTTACCTGAACTATCTATTACATCGGTTGTACCTACTTTAAGTCCATATTCTATAACGAATTTATTTTGAGTTGCCATGGATTTATCCTATTATAAGTGGGTTTATTATAAACTATGCAATTATTTAGTTATTTGAAGTGTTGGAAAACACCATTATGAAGAAGAAACCGAAATTAATTTAAATAATTATGACTCTAACGTTGCTATTCTAGTTTCTAGTTCTTGTATTGTTTTTACAAGCAATGGAACAAGTTTGCTATGGTCTATGCTTTGTGAATCAATATTACCATCATCATCAACTGCATCTTTTACACCATTTACCGCTAAAGGAACAACACCTTGTACCTCATGCGCTAAAAAACCATTTTGTGTAGCAGTATTTCCAGCCATAAAATTAAATTCTGCTGGTTTTAATTGTTTTAATCTTGTAGTTGCATCCCAGTCGTAAATAACATTTTCTTTTAATCTATAGTCAGAAGATGTTGAATAAGTAGTATTTGAACCATCAGAAGATATTTGACCAACTGAAGCATTTGTTGTTGACCTGAATTTTATGTGAACACTATCTGAGCCTGTTCTACGCATATACACAACACCAGTGCTTGTCACAAAGGAAGCGTTGCCATCGGCTTTAAAAACAAAACCTGCATCTGTGCCAGATAAAGTGTCTGAGGTTGTGCCAATTAATAAATTTCCACCAGCATTAATTCTGAGCCTTTCTGTAGAATTAGTGTGGAATTCCATAGTATCAGTCTGATGATGATATTTAATTGCACCAGTTATTGTGCCTTGGTCTTTAAAATTTATGAGTCCACTTCTATTAGCTAATGCAGAATCCAAATGTATTGTTGGGTCTCCAGCACTAGAAGATTTTATACCTAGAGCTGCATCACCAGCGTCCGAACGATATATATCTACGAAATTGACTGGAGTCATTCCTATACCAACTTTGCCATCTCCAGCAACTAATAGTCCACTTGTAGGTGAACTACCTAATGTAATTGTATTGTCTGTTGAAACTGAACCTGCATTACCATAAAGACCTTGTGTAGAGGTTGTTCCATTATTTGCTTTGACTTTTAGTTGTAATGGTACTGTATCTCCATTACCGTTTGACTGAAATATTGATGGAATACTACTTGTGTGTCCTGCAACGTGAAGTCTTCCTGTAGGATTATCGTGATTTATACCAAAAAAACCAGTATTGTTTATATAAGCAACACTCGTATCATCGGGTGATTGAAGAATTGTGTTTGAACCACTTGCAGTAATTCCGTCTGCACCACTCGACATATCTGTAAATGATAATGTACCACTTCCGTTTGTTTTAATTACTTGTCCGTCTGTTCCGTCTGAGGTAGGATAGGTCATAGACCCACCTGTAAGAGTGTTTGTTGCAGTCAAAGTAGTTGCAGTTAAGTCACCTACCTGTAAGTCTGCAAGTGTATATCCTGACCCACTTGTATTAACAGTTGTGGTCGGTTCTACTTCTAATCCATCATAGAGTTTCCAAGTCGAATCAGTTGCATCTCTGAAAAGACCAGTGTATTCTGACACTCCACTTTCGCCACTTAAACCGTCATTATAGTTTCCGTAGATTCCTATATCAGTTAAATCAGCAGTAGTGTTTCCACTTGCAAGTTCAATCATTGAATCTGCAACTGACTTTGTAGTTGAATCGATTGTTGTTTGTGTGCCCGAGACCGTTAGATTTCCACTGACTGATAGATTACCATCAATTTCAGTGTTTGTTGCTGATTTTATACCAAGGTCTGCGAAAAATTTAGATTGAGTAGCCATATATCTATTTATACGCTAAAAGTATGTAGAAAAGAAAAGGGACTCCGAAGAGTCCCTTTAAATCATGATTTATTGAAGATTAAGCATCTACCAATGTTCTATCAAATTTGATGGCCGTTGAGGAATTACTCGCAGGCGTGACCAATAAACGAACATTTGAACCACTAATATCAGCATCAATTGTTGCAAGGTTGGTATCCTTTAAAGTACCATATGCAGTTAATGTGACTACTGAACCGTCATGCACTAACATTACTTCAGTTGAATGAAAGTTTGTACCTTCACTCATTGCAATAATGTATCTTGCAGCTCGATAATCTGCTTTCGCAAACGTATCTAAACTGAATTGTGCTGTTGACGTTTTAGTTTGGTTTCCAACCTTCTTACTTTTAGAGTTAATATGTTTAGTAGTTGTAATGACATCGTTATCGACATCAAAACTAATACCACGAATTAACTCAGCGATTTTAAAACTATTTGTCTTAGCCATTTGTTAATTCTCCTATGTTAATCTAATTTGGAAGGTTTTGAATGTTGTATTTGTATTCGCAGGTGTTGTTAGCAATCTCATGTTTCCACCACTTATATCCGAAGATAAAGTAAATAGTGAAGACGCTGAGTATGCATCACCGTATTGAGTGAAATACGCATTCGTACCATCGTTTATTAATAATACTTCAGCAGCGTGTGTTCCTGTTGAATGGGTTGCAGATATGACATATTTAATTGACTTATTTGCTACTCCGTTCGAACTTAACACTTGATTTGCAGTGGTCGCTGTTAGAGCAGAAGTAGTATAATACCCCTGAACTAAGTTTGACACTGAAGTCTGCGCTACAACCTGTACGATGTCTCCTGACACAGCATTTGCTTGTAGTGTAATTACACTAGTTGAAGTTGTGACATAGTCACTTCCTGCTACTAGTTTTACACCATTTAAGTAAACTCCTTCCAGTCCAACAGTGTATGCTAAAGTAGCACTGTTGTCATCGGCACCTGAGAACACTGTTTGTGTCCCAGTACAAGTATAGATAAAGGTTGTTAATCCTGATGAAGCTGCATCAGTAAAACCTATAGTACCTGAACCGTTTGTTGAAAGTATTTGTCCACTTGTTCCATCTGCTGTCGGAAACGTTAAGGCATCATTGATAGTAAAAGTTTTAGGATTACTCCCGACTTCCACAATGGCAGCTGAACCGTCATTTTTTTCAGTATAGAATCTACCGTGATAAGTGTTTACTGCTAATTCACCTAGTGATAAATCACTAGTCGCAGGAACACTATTCTGAGTAGAACTTCTTTTGAATTGTATAACTGTTGCCATTATTGACTCCTATTAATGAATACCTTAGAAAGTACCGCCGTCTAAAGCTGTTATTGAAACTGCACCACTTGAGACTGTAAAGTTCGCAGAAGCGAAACTTGCAATACCCTTATTAGCAGTAGTTGCATCCTCTCCTGAAAGAGTAGCAGTACCACCTGAGTACGCAACGTCCATACCTTCTCCAACTGCGATAATTACAGAACCTAGATTTGAAGCACTTGATACTTCAGATGAGATAGTTATCGCACCTGCACCGTTAGTGATGTCGATTCCGTCACCAGCAGTAAGAGTAGCCGCATCAAATAAACCTGAAGCAGTATCACCAATTAATAGTTTTCCATCTGTAGGAGCTGCACCAGCGTATGAGGTTAAAGAACCTGACATAGCAAGTGTTGACGCTTCTATACCACCAAATACAGCATCCATTGCTGTTCCTGAGAATACAGATGAAGAATCAGTAGCAGAACTTAATGCAACGAATTTACCAGTTGAATCGTCCATACCAAAGAAACCAAGTTTAGCACCACTTGAGTTGTACTTAAATTTGATACCTCTGTCTAAGTTATCATCTGAATCATCAGCACCGATTTCGAATACTGGGTCTGCGATGTTAACTGTAGTCGAGTTAACTGTTGTTGTAGTTCCGTTAACAGACAAGTTGCCTGTGACTGTTAAGTTTCCTGATGTTGTTAATGTTGCAGTTGTGATGTCATCGGATATTAGATTTCCACCAACAGTGAAGTTTCCACCCACTGTCACGTTGTCAGGTAGACCTACTGTAATAGTTTGTCCACTTGCACTTGTTTCAATCTCGTTTGCTGTACCAGCAACTGTTAGAGATTGTGAATCTAAGTCGATTGCACCTGTTCCTGAATCACCAGCAACGTCTAAGTCTTCTAGTGTTGCAGTTGCTTGGATTTTGTCCAAGATTGCAGCTGAAGTCATAATAGATGTATCGTTGTCTGCGAATGCTTCACCTGAAGTCTGAACTAAAGCACCTGCTAAAGAACCGAATACAACTGCAGAAGCTGCTAATTCGTCAGCTCCAATTGCATCGTCAGCTACCATAGAGTTAACTACTTTTTGAGCTCCGATTGTTAGAACACCTGTATCTGCAAGAGTAGCGTCACCTGAGATGACGTTATCTATCCATTTACTTGTACCTGAATCATAAAATAAAACTGAACCGTCTGCTGGTGTAGTGATATTAGTATCAGTCGCACCTGCAATAGTTGAAGTTGTTGATAAGAACGAAAGTGCTCCTGAGCCGTCGGTTCCGATTACTTGGTTAGCTGAACCATCAGCTGAAGGCATTGTCCATGTCACTGATGACCCAAGTGTATTTGGAGATTTAAGAGCAACGAAATTAGTTCCGTTGTCTGAGTCTTCCATCAACTTTAAACTACCACCTGTACTTGCACCATTACCGACTTTTAAGTCAGCAGGAGTTGCAGAAGAACCAGCAAGAATATCAGTATAATACTTACCACCAATCGCTTGGATTAATGGGGTAGAGTTATCTGAATCTACTGACTCGATGTATAGTTTTGCACCAGCACCTGAATTCGACCTATCCTGTACATATGCCAATTCACCTTCAGCGAGATTACTCGTTGCAGGAGCACTGGAACCTGTACTTCTTTTGATTTGAATTACTGTTGCCATTTTTATATTTCCTATAAAATTTAATTATTGTTTTTGACCAGTCACTGTCGTGGTCGTGATTCATTATATATTTAACAGTCCACTCACAATGTGGGTCAATGCCTCACTGGTTGGCATCCTTGATGTTTGTATGATTATTTAGACAATCAGAACGTTCCACCGTCAAGTGTGGTTGTTGTTTCCCACTTATCGGTAGATGCGTTATAAGATAGTATTCCATCATCAGTTTCAGTTGCATTTACATCAGCAAGTTCCTGAAGTGATTTGGATGATATGTCTGTTGAAGCAGTAGTTCCGATTGCAACTTGTTTTGCACGAATGTTTCCTGCACCCACGATACTACCACCGATGGTTGCGACTCTGCTTAATGTTCCTTTAATTGCCATAATATTACCTCGTGACGCCTGGTGTGACTATTGCTTGTCCCTCTACAACTCTTGTAGTGACCCCACCACTCGATGTGACGTTTAAATCATATACATATCTGCCTGGAGATAATGCATTAGTGACCGTATCTGTTAAGGACAACGTGACTTGACCATCAGCAGCTGCAATTGAAGTTCCGAATGTTGCACTTACACTTGAAGACTCATATGTTTTTCGCATTTGAGCGGCTGCAGTATACCCTGTTAGATTTAACGTAGTTCCGTCAACATCTGCTACATTAACAGTTATTGAGAAATCTGCACCTTGGTCTATAAAAATGTTTGCAATAATGGCCATATAACTATTTAGTCCTAATTATGTTTGATACTGAGCAGTTGGTACAGATTGGTGTATTTTCCTTACAGTTCCTGAATCATTTACATGAACTTCGTCTATTTTCCTCAAAGTCCCACCATCGTTCACGAACACACCTTTCACCTTTGCAAGTGGGCCAATCGTTCTAGTTGAAGGGTATGTCACCTGATAAGTATACGGTTGTTGGAAAGTATACTGAGTAGTGTAAGGCACTTGATAAATGTTCGGTTGCCTCGCTTGTGCAATATATGGTTGTTGTGCAGATACAGGACTTCTATAGGTAAATGGAGACCTATTTTGATATGTAAACGGAGTCTGACCTTGTCTAGCATAAGTTGATGGCTGCCTATTTGAATATGTATCAGGAGTTTGACCAGTTGCTTGATAAGTGGTTGGATTCTGCCCTTGTCTAGAATATGTGAACGGTATTCTTCCTATTGTAGGATATGTGGCTGGTTGCCTCGCTTGTGCAATATATGGTTGTTGTCCTTGCGATTGTGCTACAGGATATGTAAATGGATTCCTGTGCTGATAAATGTTCGGTTGCCTCCCTTGTGCAATATACGGATACAATGTGTTCGCTTGGTGTTGATAAGTTCCCGGCTGTCTTGCTTGTGCAATATACGGATACGCTATTTGAGCTTGGTGTTGATAGGTAAATGGAGCCCGAATATTCGCTGGATAAGCAAATGGAATCTGATGTTGATATGTAGTAGGTGTTTGACCTGTTGCTTGATAGGTAGACGGATTCTGATATGTAGCCTGTCCAATCGAAGGTTGTCTGTTTGCACTCCAAATACTCATTATTTGTTATGCACTATGTAGTTATTAACCACATAAGTGTCATTCCCCGATGGTGAATCTGTCACATCTAAATTATACACCGTGATACTGGCATCTGTATTAACCGTGATAGTAGAAACACTTTCTTCTACTGTATCTCCATTCGCATTTCCAACGTCTTTTAATAGTGTGTCCCCTTCTGCAAGTTCTGTTATATTTAATTCGGGGTGGCCTTCTTGTCCTTCTGATGCATTACATGACTTCCAACCGTCTGTTGTAAGTATAGGGTGGCCACCAGTTGTTATCAATCCACCGTTAATAGTGTACATTGCTTTATTAGTAAAGGTATGAGTTCTCATCACTTTTACTACGTTTACAATACCGTCTTTACCTATAACGGCATCGTCTACTTGCATATCCTCGATATTTTTAGTAGTGTTGTCTTCTAATAGAACCTTAGTTCCAGCTGGGAAACAACCATTCCAATTACAACTAATAGTACCTTCCATTTCTCCTACATGAGTACCACCTGTAATGTTAGTATAATTTGCTTTTATTGCTCTAGGTTTAACTGTAATAGTACTTATTCTAGTTCCACTGGGTGGGATTGCATAGTTTTCTTCACATTCGAAATAATCGTTTCTCTCTGAAACAACAGTCCCACCCGAAGAATTGCAAGTTAATGGTAAACTGGCAGTCGAACCGCCTATAGTCTTATGGTTGGACAATCCACTGTAATCCCAATCAATAGAATCGGGGTAATTACTGTCAGTAAATACCCATAGCTCGATAATTTGCCAACTACCAGCGAGGTCAACTGTGCCACTTTGTAAATAAACTTTTGACCCAGCTTGTTGATTATTCAGTTCTGAGTAAGATAGAGTGGTCGTATTTCGTCTAACACGCCAGTAAGCATAATAATAACCATTTCCAGCACCTGTAAACCACTGTAGATAAAATTGAGTCCCGATTTGAAAGTTATCATGCATTAGATTGCTTTGGTCGGACGCAGTTAATTGCCATGTTTGGTTGCCAGATGTTGTTTTATCTTGAGGGTCATAATAAACATTGCTTCCTAATGGTGTTTGAACATTAATCGGTTGTCTTGCAGTTGTCTGAGCATTCGCAGGATACGGATAAGGATTTTGTCTATTCCTAATAACTGGTTGTCTCCCCTGTGCTTGATAAGTACCCGGCTGTTGGCCATTCGCAGGATAGGCATACGGCTGTTGAGCTTGTCTTGCATAGGTAAACGGAGTCTGACTATTCGCAGGATAGGTATACGGTTGTGAAGCTTGTCTTGCATAAGTAAACGGAGTCTGCTGGGATGCAATAACAGGTTGTTGGTCAGATGCCTGATAAGCATAAGGAAACGGTGTCCTTGCCTGATAGGTAAACGGAGTCTGCTGGTTTGCTTGATAAGCATACGGTTGTTGGTCGCTAGCAGCATACGGATAAGGTTGTTGTGCATTTGCAGGATACGGATAAGGATTTTGTCTATTTGCAATATAAGGTGTTTGCTTATGTGCAATATAAGGATAAGGTTGTTGTCCGTCAGCGATATATGGTTGTCGTCCGCTTACTGGGTTTCTATAGGTAAATGGAGTCCTATTACTATAGGTGAACGGAGACTGCTGACTTGCATTTCCTTGTGCATCATATTGTGCAGTCGTAGGAGATGTTCCAATCGCAGGTTGTCTTGCAGTGTACTGTTGTTGAAAACTAGTACCTGTATTTATGAATATTTCTTCAGACATAACATAATCTTATATGACGAACCATAAGTGTCCTGTCGCAGTACTTCCAACACCTGAAGGTGCTGAACTTACAGTTTCGTAATCGAGTTCAATATTATCACTATTTATTTCAATACCATTAGAGGTATTTGCAGACATTTCACCACTTGTATTATTATAAGATAATCCGTCTCCAGCTGAGATAGCTTGTCTTGCATCTGCTTGTGTGAATGTAGCAGCTGGGTTTGTGTTTGACCACGCAGAACCAGTCCAAGATAATACTTGTCCCGAAGAGGGTGTTGCACTTGCACTTACATTGTCTAAACCTTGAAGACTATTTCCAGTTAGAGCAGAAACAGTTCCTGCACTACCATCAACATTTCCTGTGACATTTCCAGTGACATTACCAGTTATATCACCAACAAAATTTGTTGAAGTGACACTTGAAAGTCCTGTTATTGTTGTTGCAGTTCCACCTAAAGCAATAGAAGTACTACCAACAGTTGTCGTATTATTTGATAATGCACTGTTTGGTATAGCAGTAAATGTATTAGTTGCACCACTCATTGATTTTGAGGTCAATGTTTGAGCAGCAGTAAGATACACACCATTTGTGACTGTATCTGCATTACCGTTTAAGTCTCCAACAAATCTTCCACTTCCACTTGTAGTGACACTTTTATTTGCAACAAAAGTCATATCGTCTTCTGAGTATGTCTTACCTGCAAGTTGAATAGTGTATCCACTTTGTAATGTTGTAGTTTGGTTTGGAGAACCATCTCCATTTAGAATTACACCATCATCATTAGTATTATAAATTGTTTTACTTGCAGTCTCGGTAAAGAAACCAGCACTACCACCTACAGCGGCTTGAGTTCCTAGATAAGACCCAGTAAATGCGTAGATAACAATTTTATCTCCTGCACTTGCACCTGAAGTTAAAACCATATTTGCGAAATTACCAGCAGCATCAGCATTAGTGACATTATAGTCTGTACTTTCTAGAAGAAGAACACCATTTTTAAATACCTGACTTCTATCTTTTCTTAATAGAAGAGTATGACCGAATACATCATTACCAGTAAAAGTTGTTTGAGCTGCAGTTGCAGTATACACAAATTCTTGGAAGAAGAATGATTTATCTTCTAAACTGTTTAGTGCATCAATAACTGTTGAAGTATTAGTAGTTCGTAGGCCAGTCTTGTCCCCTACATCAACTGCAAGTGTATTATACTTCTGTCTGAAGTCTTCTAATGTACTGAATTGGTCTACTGTTTTAGCCATTTACTTTCTCTATTAATGTATGTAATAATTCTTTTATTTCACCTACTTCATTCTTTAATGTATTTATCTCGTTTTTTTGCATTCTAAAAGTCTCCTTTCTTTTTTTATGCAGTTCATATGAACGTAAGTCATTACTGACTATTGCAGTTGAACTCTCATCTCTAAGTAAATTCGAGTGTCCCTCTACTTGAATATACTGAGTCTTAACTATTGCCATTACGCAATCGCAATACATCTCAATGCAGCTGCCATCGGCACTGCTGAGGTATTAGTTCCTTGTCCTACAATCTTGACTGAGAAGGCACTGTATTCATTTAGGTCATCTGCAGTGAACTCATATTCTTTAAAGTTTCTTGCATCTGATTCGATTGTTGTATCAGGAGCACCTGTAGTGTTGAAGTATGTCCAACCCATGTCATCAAATGGTGTTTCGTCATCGTTGTATAGGACTTTATATAACACTTTAAATTCTGTTGTTGGTGGTCTAAACAAATCTACTGTCACTCTTAATCCTTGAGCAGGAGTCTTTAGAGACACCTTTCTAGTGATATAAGTGAATGCATTATTGTCCCCAGTGGGTTCAGTAGATGCGATGTATGTGGTTCCTGTAGGTACTGAAAGAGTGCTTCCATCTAACTTCTTACCTGTTGCAGAATCAATATTGTTAATTCTATTTGCAATACCTAAACAACCAATTGAAGACAACCAATCACCGTTTTCATCCTTTTCTCCTGAACCACCTATATCAATCATTGGAGAGATATTTGGATTATTGGACTGTAGTTGTAATGTAAGTCCGAATGACTTAGCACCCGACATCTTCGCTGTTTCGTTAACCTGAGATGCAACGATACAAGGAGCACCCATCCACGAGTTATCATTTAATGTAATACCAGTCGATTGAGCTCTTTGTGTGTAAACTGTTCCACTAATATATCCTTCAGGTGAATACATTGGTGTTGTATTAACTGAAGCAGCTATTCTAGTACCTTGACTTGCAACACTTGGTATCATTGAATGTAGTGTATCGAAGTAGTAATCTCTTGTTGAGGTTGCATCTTTACCACCACCTAGTGTTGATTCTGATGCAGTATACCCTGTTTTTAAATCATATGCAGCTAGAGATGGACTCAGGCAGAAAGTATCCATATTGATATTTGACAGTGCAGTATAAGATGCGTTTATAGCAGCAACTGGATATCCACCTAGTGTATCACCGATTGAATCAACAGCGATTGTTGCATCTGCACTTCCACCATCATAGTTTGTGACTGCTAATACATTGGATGAATTGTATCCTGAACCAACTGCAGAAATCGTGCAACTTGTTATTGCACCTGAGGCAACAACTATGTCAACGGTACATCCTGCACCACCTGTACCACCTGAATGAATTGTAGTAGCAACATTAGTATATGTACCATTAGTCGGTGTTCCACTTATTGATGGAGTACCTATTGTTAATACTGAACCTGTAGTATCTCCAGTCACACCTGCAATAGTAGTGTTTGAACCAGTGTGATACATACCGTGTGTATAACTGTATACTTTAAAGTAGTTCTGTCCACTAAATGTTTGTATTGGGTTTTCCTGTAATGACTGAGTTGGTAAACTAGCATTTACAAATTTCAATGTTGATGTTTTAGTCGTATCAAATTCACACTGTCTTAAGTGGAATTTCAAGTCGTCTGTTTGTTCTGCAGTCCATGTTGAGTTATTTTGTGATTTAAACAATGAACCTGCGTATGGTTGTTCTGCGATTGTTTGTCCTGTTGCAAGGTCTTTCTCACCCATTCTTGAAACGAAACAATTGTATTCGTTAGAGTTAGTGTAAACTACGAAACAGTATTCTACTCCGTCATCCAAGTGAACTGGAGATTCAAAAGTAAATTTAGTAGCAGTTGAACCATCTGTTGAAACGGCTACATCAGCAGGATTTTTAGTCACTGTTGAGAATGGTAATACTATGTTTGCAGGATAACCATTATGCATTGTTCTGATTTCTACAGAAACAGGCATAGTAGTATCTTTAGTTTGGAAGTATACATCTACTGAAGACATAAACATTCCACCATTTGATTCTACTAAGAATGATTGTGCAAGGGGGTCTCTCCAACCACCAATTCTTCTTCCAGTTTCCCATAAATCAGGAATCCACTCATCAAACCTTTCACCAATTCCGTCTGTCATATTGCCCGGCATCTGCGGCAATGGGCCAGGGAATGTGTCGGGGGGAAATGGGCCACCATTTCCAGGCCCACTTGGTGGTGGTTCTGGCGGTGGCTCGGGTATAGTGGTGACAGGGTCAATCACTATTGGTGGCGGAGTCGTGTCAACTGGAATTGGTGGTGCTTCTGTATCAGTTGGATTAGTGTTAGTTGTTTCACCCCTCGATACGATAACTCTCTCACCATTTAATTGTTCATATACAACTCTACCATTTCTTGTAGAAGTAATTTCTGTTTGAGACGCTTGTAATAATCCTTGTGCTTGATAATTTTCTGCAGCTGCAGATGCTGGATTAGGTAAGTTATAGAAACTTGAAGTCACTCTCATTTCTCTCATACCAGTTGCGAATCTTTGTTCGGTACTATTAGGTAAGTCGAAGTATCCTCTTAGTCTACCTTGACCATCTGTTTTTAGATATGAAGTACCAGTCACACCACCGTCTTGTGAATATGTTGTACTGAAAGGTCTTACATATTTGTTTACATCCATATTATCAAAGTAGAAGTAATGGTTTGTGTTTGGTTTTAGATTTTCACCATCAAGTGTAATTGTTTTTGCACGAATCCAAGGAATAAGAGTGACACTTACTATTCTGTCTCCTCTAGTTTCAACAAAGTCTTCTACGACACTTGTTGTCACACCTGTTCTTGTTTGTGTTTCTACTGTTTCAGTAATTTCTCTAGTGACTTCTTCTCCTGCAACCCATTCACCACCTTGTGTAGGGTCTCCATTCCATGCACCATTAGAAGTTGATTGTACTTCTGAAGATACTATATTAGGTTCTCCAACCCAGTTTGTCTGCCATGAGTTCCAAACTGTTCCCATTGAATTTGAAACTGTAGACTTGATTGAATCAAAGTTTCCTTCTCTATTAATTCTAACTTCAGGAAGTTGTGTAGTGTCCTGCCATACGTCTGTGCCAGGAATTAATTTAAGTGACCCCATGAATGAGAATACACTATAAGGGTTAACATTACTTGTTCTAGAAGCTTTATCTGCGTGTACAAAGGTCTTCTCTGTATATGGTAGTGTAAGAATATCTCCAGTCTTCGCATAACTAGAAGAACTTGCAGTGCTTAAATTCATATCAAACCACTGAGAGTAAGATTGTGGTCTCATTGTTCCACTCTTAACATCTATTGCACATTCGTAATCAGGATGGTTTACGTCACCAACTCTATGACCTCTGAAGTTGTCTACTAGGAAACCCGACTTAAATCTATCAAGTCCGTCTCCGTCTAAAATTTGTTTTGATTGGGTATCTCTTTCTAGTAAAGATAGAGATGTAATTCGTTCTAGGTTAGTGACTCTGTTATTGATTCTAGAGATGTCACCCATAGTAAATCTACGATGGTCTTTTGACCTAATTCTTACATTTTTTAGATTTAAAGTGTAAGGTGGAATATAGAGTTCAAATAACTCAATGGAGTCATCAACTGCTTTTGGTTTAGTTGGTGATAACGAAGGGGTTCCTTGTTGCACTTGGAATTTACCCGATTTGTGCAAGAATACTTTGTCATATCTTCCAGTATAGAAAGTGATATCACCTACAACACTACCTGTTGCAAAATCTGATGCGTTCGCAGCTGTTGTTGTTATTCCTGTTCTCGCACCCTCAAAACTTCTACCACTTGTATATCCAAATGGAGAATATACAGCACCACTCGTACTATGAGAAATATTAATTGGAGATGCAGGATTTTGTGCATTGTTAGTTCCAAATGTAGTCGTTCCAATAATCTGTCCGACAACTGGTCTAAAGTCAACACAATCTGAAAGTTCAAATGTTCCATCAGGTTCTAATCCACCCAAATCAACTCTAGTAGGTGAGTAGGTTGGTATGTCTTTATAGTCGATGTTCGCATAAGAGTCAACATCGAAGAAATTACCTGCACCTGAAGCAGTAAAGTAATCAAATACTATTAATATTTTACCGTTAGGAGTTGGAGCTCCTGTTTTTAATGATATTTTTCCAAGGTCATAGTATCCATCTCTTTGACCATTGTCAAAGAAATATCTTGAAGTGATATTTGCACCACCTGATGATACATTACTTAATTGTGCAATTGCACCTGAAGTCTGACCAACTACCATTTCTGTATCTACTAATGTTCCTGAAATGTAATAAAAGTATGATGTCGAACCAACTGTAATCAAAACTGCGTGTGCGTTTGAAGTCTGACCTATAACAGTTTCATAGTTTACAAATGTTCCACTTGATACTGTAAATGTTGCACTTGGTGGCAAAGGTGCAGATGCACCACCTGTTGCTTCGTAGATTCCTCGAATCTTATGTACGTCTGCAACACCTAGTGTTATTTCTGCATCATCGTATGCAGTACCATAGAAACCACCTGCACTTCTAGCACTACCAACTTGAAGACATCTTGCACTTCTTAGTGTTTTGTCTCTATTGACTGGTGTAGAAAGTGTTGCAGTATATGTAAATTTAATAACTGCATCGTTATCTGAACTGGCAAACCCATCGATGGTTAATGTTTGGTTTGAACCTGAAGTAGTAATGTCGTTTGAATCTGCAAAATCTTCTATGTTTATAACATCACCAGCAATTAATGTTCCACCTGCTTTAGGTTCAATAACTGCCATTGTAAAGTTATCAGTAGTGAGTGGATAAAATGTCCCACCTTCAACTGTAATTGCTATTGAACCTGAACCTATTTGTGCAGTTCCTTGTCTTCTAACAACCATAGAATCAGGAGTATGTGTTGCAACCCAATCTCTTGGCCATGATGCAATCGCTGCTGTTTGGTCTTGGTTGAATAGTCTAACTCTTCTTCTTGTACAATTTACATTTGCCATGTCACCACCAGTTCCACCAATTGTGGCAACTGTATTACTTGTTATTGATGCAACCACTCTTTCAACAGGCGGAACTGACCCATCCATAATGATGTCGCCTTCTTTGAGTTCTGTCATGAACTTAGTTCCAAAACCTGTAAGAGCAGTATTACCAGTAATAGTACAAGTTCCTGTTAATGTATTGTCTTGGTCTGCAACAATGTCTGCAGTAAATATCTCTCTTGAACCCTGTTTAGGTGTTTGTGTGATTGACCTTGCACGGTCAATGTTATA
>ENA-UZWR01004618-UZWR01004618.1-metagenome-genome-assembly--contig:-Day-1-25m-contig-4618_pt1 | contig 54830 bp, 52 predicted proteins | sample MGYA00260337_ERZ794897 | MGnify/ENA metagenome assembly ERZ794897 | reverse complement strand
ATGTGTGTGTTTGAGTGGTGGGCGATACAGGATTCGAACCCATGTCATCGGCTTAGAAGGCCGATATGATATCCAGACTACACCAATCGCCCTTGGGCTGTCGCGGTAGTATCTCTCTCATGAACCCTACACCTCAGAGATATCTTCTAGAAGCTCACCTACAGCATCTTCTAGTACGATTTGCATTTCTTCTACATCCTTTCCTGCACTGTAATTTAATTCACCATCATCTTGTATATCTTTCCTTATATCTTTGACACTTCTTCCGATTATTTTACTAATTTCTTTTTTCTGACTTAAATTCCCTCTTCTTAAAGAAATTAAATTAATTATAGATGTGATACTACGTAGAACTCCTTCTACAACCGCTATTAAGAATAGGCTGCTGACGAATGAAGTTGCAATCTCTTCCAGACTTTGCAATAATTCTCTAATTTCAGAAACCTGAACCTGAGCATCCCCCACTAAAAACACACCGAGTACGCCGAATGGTAGCATTTTTGCAACATCTCTTGAAAGATCTTCAGTCCAGTATGATAGTATTCTAACAGAACCTACTACTGAAGTAGCAATTAGTGCGTTTCTTGAATGGTCTGCGTCTGAAGACAAGAGTGTCAAGATAATTGCCAATACTAATGTCCAGAACGTGAGTAGTATTGGAATTATCAAAATATACTGTATTACGAAAGTAATTGATTTGATATATTTTTTAATTTTCCCAGTCAGATTATTTGAGTATTTATCTAGATTTAGAGTGATCAAATCCCTTTTGGCTAAATTTCTATAGAAAATAAATACGAATATTGAGTAAGCAGATATAGCGAGAATTGCACCTAGAGTTGGATACGACTCATCAATAATTAATCGAATAAGTTCCTCTACTTCAGCCCTGTTACTTGGTACATCCATAGTCTATGCTAGCCCTTTCATGGTAATATCGTTACGACTCTTATGATTTGAAAGGCATAGCGCATTTAGGGCATCTACTAGGCATAGTTACTCTTTTCCTCTCCCATGTATATCCACAGTCTCCGCATATCCACTGCCTTTCAGGTAATTTCTCTAAGACTCTTTCTCGCATTTCTTGTAATACTGTCGAATCTGATAGTTTGGGCGGAGGTGCGATTTCCTTAGCTAAATCTGCATGTGTACTTCCATGATCTAACAATCCAGATGCATGTAGTAACTCATGTACTAGTGTATGCTGATATAATTCTGAATCATTGTTTAATAATGGATTTAGACCAATTGTCACTGGCCCGCAAGAAACTCTAAGTTTTCTTCTACGAAAAAGCTCATTCGCGTTACATTCAAACCTAGTCATTCCTAATCTTGACTCATTTTTATCAATCCAGATAAGTTGTAAGTTTTTTCCAAGATACTTCAAGAAAGGCGCTTCATTTTTTGTTAATTTAGACTTAAGTTCGTCTATTAATCCTTCAGGAAGCCATGGCTTTTCCGGTAGGTTGACTATTTTCTCTTCCTGCCCGCTGTCTCCAGTCATACCGTTGCCTAATCCATTCTCCTTAAATGACCGTCGCAGGTCGCCTGTTCATAGGGCGTGTGGCGCAGCTTGGAAGCGCGCTTCTTTGGCTAAGAAGAGGCCCCGAGTTCAAATCTCGGCTCGTCCACCATAATTTTCCACTCTGATTTTTGCCACAAACAGTAATATTAAATTACTCTTAAATTTTTATTATTTTTTAAAAATCGAATTTTTTGTTATTTTTTACTATTTACAAGTAATATTCCTGAAAAACGCTTGACTGATAGAATTAATCGAAGACTATGGAAAATGAGAATTCTTTGAGCATTCTCCAATCAGTCTATATATGCTGCATAGACCCCATCAGATGATGAAGCCTAGATTTAGTGCTCTATTTTTATGCACGCTGATGATTGCCTCGGTATTTGCCGGGTGTCTCGGTGGCGAAGACGATGTAGATGGTTGCATGGATGCAACCGCTAACAACTACAACGCTGACGCCACAGTAGACGACATGTCTTGTACCTATGACCCAACTATGACTTCCGTAATGGAATCATATGCGGCAGATACTATGGCATATGATGACGCTTGGTCATCTCTGCAGAGCATACGTGCTTGTGCTGAGACAGGATCAAACAACCCATGCGAGATTGTTGAAATGACAATCGGTGATGCATCTACGTTTGACCCTCATGATGCTTATGATTCAGCATCTGGTGACGTTATTGAGAATGTTTTCGATACCCTATACAGGTATGAAGGAGATGGCTCAGGAAATGCGATTATCGTACCACGTTTAGCTACTGGCCACACAATTAGTGATGACCAACTGACGTACACATTCACTCTACGTGATGATGTATACTTCAGTAATGGTGACCATATGACTGCTGAAGATGTTGTATATTCATGGGAAAGAGTGAATGAAATGGCAAGCCCACTTTCACACGTTTCTTGGATTACTGAACAAAATTTTAACACGTCAGGTCTGACAATGATTGATGATACTCACTTTTCGGTAACTTTGATGCAACCATATGCTGGATTCATTTCTACAATCGCTTACACTGTTGGTGCTATTGTAAACAAAGACCTTTGTGAAGCCAATAGAATAGTTACTGCTGATGATCCTGCAACTGCTGATGTAGACGAGTCATCTGATGACTGGTGTCATGGATGGATGGACGAAGCACCTCTTGGTGCAGGTACCGGTGCTTACATTGTTGATTCATGGACTCGTGAGACTTCAATCGTTCTGACACCTAACTGGATGTACTGGGAAGATGGTGGATTCAATATCAACCGTTTCACTTCACAAATAGTTACTGAAGCTTCAACTCGTCTTCTTGCTTTCCAAGATGGTGAGGCTGATTTCGGTTCATTAAACATCGAGGATGAGCCAGAGTTCTGTGATAATTATGAAGATGGACCTAATGTAGTAGGTAAGGAAGGATTCGTTTGTACATACAGAGAATCTTTCACAATTACTCTATCTGCAATGAATGTTATGCCAAAGGCTCTAGATGCTGGTGAAGAAAGCAACAACACTGATGCTAACTCGTCTCTAGTTCTAAATCATGACTGTGATATGGATGGTACAATGGATTGTAACGTAATGTCACAATCTGCAGTTCGTAAGGCCATTGCATATGCTTTCGATTATGATACAGCACGCCGTGATACATACAGCGGACAATTAGCTCCAGTATACGGCCCAATTCCTAATGGTTTCTTGTATGATGAGACTCAATCACAGGTATTCAGCTACGATCTAACCATTGCTGAGCAAACTCTTGAAGATGCAGGATTCATCAAGCAATATGACTGTTCAAGTCTAACTGTTGCAGGTGCACCAACTGTAGTTGCTGAGGGAGATAGAGATGGTGACGAATGTCGCCTACCAAACATTCTGAGAATCATGGCTAACGAAGGTAACGATTACCGTATTGCTATGGCTGGTCAAATTGCACAGTCATTAGGTTCAATCGGTGTTGCAACTGATGGTGATGCAAAGCCTTGGGCTGAGTATCTAACAATGTACTACACTAGTACATTCGAGATCAGATTCAGTGGATGGGCTCCAGATTATCTGGACCCAGATAACTACTGGACTCCATTCGCTGCAAGTCACGATGCTGGCGGAGACGCATATGGTACAAATTACCACAATGCGGCTCTAGATGAGAATCTAACAGCAGCTCGTGTTTCAACAGACGATGCAGAGCGTACACAACTGTACAGTAATGCATTCGCTCTTTGGACGGAAGACCCGAACATGATAATCATCGGCCAAGGTAATGGTATTAGCGTAAAGCGTACTGATATTGTATCCGCTCCATGGGCAGCTATAGGCTCTGCTCACTGGTTTGACTACGATAAGTTACCAGTAGCTTGAGTCTTATTGACTAGTTCGGAAATACGTAAGGCCGATAACAGTCACTACGGTGGCTGTTATCGAGCCGTTTTTTTTTTGATTCTCTAAATGATTATTTTGAGAATTATAAATTGGTTTTTTAAACCAATAGTTCAACCTAATTTAGGTGGGATTTGTCTATGAAGCTACAAGAATTTATTGTCAGAAGATTAATCCTCTTAATCCCTGTAATCATGGGAGTTTCAATATTCACATTCGCTATAGCCCAGATTATACCTGCCGACCCTGCAGCCGCCTTATGTGGTGAAAAATGTGGAGTAGTTGGCTCCAATGGACTAACTGCCTACGAATCTAATGTCATAAGATTGGGTCTTGATAAACCAGTATGGCAGCAATATGTCATATATGTTACAAATCTTCTTGAGGGTGACTGGGGTGAATCAGTTACATTCCATCGTCCAGTAATTGAGAAGCTCAGAGATGCTGCTCCTATCACTCTTGAGATGTCTTTTTTATCTCTAGCAATGGGATTTCCCATGGGCATCACTTTAGGAATTTTTAGCGCAGTATGGCAAGACAAACTATTCGACCAGGCATCCAGATTTGTTGCGATTGCATTTGTTAGTTTACCCATATTTTGGTTAGCCATGATGTTCCAATATATTCTCGGAACTCAAGTTGGTATATGCGATCCAATAACTCAGGCTTTACCTTTGGTTCCTGATACTGAAGGTGGTTGTTTTCCTATATACGGGAGACATGATCCTACCTATACATTCCCAGATACAGGGACTGGGTTCCACTTAATCGATAGTTGGATTGTAGATGAGCCAACGAAATTCAATCCTCAGACAAATCGTTACGAAGTTTCAATGTCTCACATGGATATGTTTATGGATACTTTAAAGCATCTATTCTTACCCTGTTTCACACTAGCAGTGGCGAGTACTGGAGGACTTCTAAGATATATGAGAGCCAGCCTTTTAGAGGTGATGAATGAAGATTATGTTAGAACCGCTCGAGCTAAAGGAATTTCTGAAACTAGAGTCATTCTAGTCCATGCTGTACGTAATGCTTTGGTGCCAATAGTTACGATTCTAGGATTCTCTATAGGGGGTGCCATAGGAGGCGCTGTTCTTACAGAAACCATATTTGCATTCCCAGGTATGGGTAAAACAGCTGTCGATGCTATTGTTTACTTAGATTTTTCAATGATAATGGGGGTTACTTTAGTTACAGCTATAATTTTCCTCCTCTCTAATTTACTTGTAGATATTTCATACGCTATAGTCGATCCAAGGGTGCGATTAGAATGAGTGATTTCACCACTGATTTCATTTTGTATAGCATATATTTATTTTTCTTAATTTTTACTATTGGGATTATTTTTGATAAAATAAGAGGTAAAAAGTGGGCAGAAAGCCTTGAAGATCGTGAGGAGGGATTCACACGATTCATCCAAGGCTGGAAACAAAGATTTTATGACTTAAAAAAAAGTTGGAAGATTTTTAGGAAATCAATACTTGCTATAATCGGTTTAACTCTTATAGTTACAGTTTCAACTATCAGTATTTTTGCAGATGATATTGCAGTCGAACATCCTTACAGGAATTTGCAAGATACAGAAGATCTTTGGTGGATTGATAACGAACCAAGAAGAGAAGCTCCATTCTCGGAGGCATGCGATTGGCATGAGCAAGGGATTGATTTATTTGGAATAAAAACTAAAGGGTATTCTCGTTATGTACCTGCTGTTTCAGATCCAGTGATTGATGAAAACGGATCTCTTACACCAATACCCCTAGAAATTATTGAGATTGAATTTATCGAAGATGATTTAGGTTATGATTTGAATAATTCTTTGATAATAGTCTATAATGAAACCACATTTTTTGTGACGGACGAAGCGTTAAACGTTACTAGTTCAAAAATATGGGTTACTTATGAATTTCAGAATAATGACATGCATCATTGGTGGTTACCTGATGGTTATGATGTATGTATTATGGGTACCACAAATACCGGGCAAGATTTGTTTAGTAAGATATTATATGGTTCCCGTATTTCACTAAAAATAGGTATTACCGTTGCGTTCTTAACTGTTGCATTGGGTACAATTGTTGGAAGCATAAGTGGGTATTATGGCGGAGTTATTGACGAAGTAATCATGCGAATTACTGATGTATTCTTTGCAGTGCCTGGCTTGATTTTAGCAATGGCTTTTGTCGCCGCATTACAGAATACTACAAGCCTAACAATCGCGATGTCCACCGCAGCATTTTTATTGTTATTTTTTAATATTCTTTCTACAAGAAACGTAATTTCTGAATTAATTACAGGAGAAGGAACCGATCGAAATTTAATGTTTAAAATAAAAAATAAATTGGCGTCACAGTCTGATTTAGAAAATAAAGTTTTTAATTTCAAAAACTCAATACTTAAAATCGCGTTATTTTTATTGCGCTTCAGAGGAGTTTTATTAGTAGGTTTAACATTAATTTTCTTAGGGAGTTTTTGGCCAGAATTATGGTCAAATAATACTGACGTGAAGTTAGTTAAATCATTAACTTTAGTTGCGATTTTCACCCTATATGTGGTAATAACAATCTTGGATAAAACATTAAATGAAGGTGTACCTAGTAAATTGATTTCAAAGAGAATCTCTGAATCATTTGATTTTGGGAATCCTTATCGATTCTTAGCATTAAGGACGATTCTGATATTCATTTCAGTCGTTTTGTTAATTTTTGTAACTAAATCCAGTGATTCCGATTTTATTCTGATTAAGGACTTTGATAGATTATGGAAAATTCAGGCTGCATTAATATTAACTGGTTGGCCTGGTTATGCAAGACTGATCCGAGGTCAAGTCTTGTACATCAGAGAGATGACGTTTGTAGAGGCAGCAAAATCTGTGGGAGCCCCTGATGGAAGAATAATGTTCAGGCATATATTACCGAGTGCTTGGGCCCCGTTGTTGGTTGCTTTTACACTTGATGTAGGTGGTACAATATTATCTGCATCTGGTTTATCTTTCATAGGCCTCGGTGCTGAACCGGGGACTGCAGAATGGGGTATTCTGGTTTCTGATGGCCGTAGATTCTTCCCCAATTCCTGGTGGTTAGTGACATTCCCTGGTTTGGCGATTTTACTCACAACTCTTGGTTTCAATTTGCTTGGAGATGGATTAAGAGATATAGTAGATCCGAAAAATAAGAGGTGATTTTGTGTCTGAAAATTCGTTATTAAAAATTCAAAATCTCAAAGTCCATTTCGACACACTTGAAGGCCCAGTTGAGGCTTTACATGATGTAAATCTTGAAGTTAAAAAGGGTCAAATAATGGGTGTCGTAGGGGAATCAGGATGTGGTAAGTCGGTTACCTCATTGACCAGTATTGGATTAGCCACTTGTATCGTTGATGAAGGAAGTATCAAGTATGATGGTAAGGAAATGATTTTTCATGAAAGTGATAAAAATAATTCTCTTGTATTTCTTAGTAACATATTACCCTACATCGCAGTTTTAATTTTCTTCCCTGTAGGTTTTGTTTATCTAATGCCTTTTATGAATGATCCACTACTAGGTTTCCAAATCATAATGTTAGGCTTTGGATTGATTATTATTTCTCTTATTATCAAATATTTTATTCACTCCGATTTAAGAGAACATGAGAAATTTATGAGATTTATTAGAGGTAATGAAATAAGTATGATTTTCCAAGAGCCAATGACTGCGTTAAACCCCCTATATACAGTTGAAAAGCAGATTTATGAGGTTATGAAGACCCATAACCGTTTAGTAGACTCTAGATTATCTCAATATGATAGAATTTTTTCTTCATTAAAGTCCCCATTTAGATTTATGTATAATTGGATTTTATCTGATCGTTTTTCATCAATATTTTTCTTAATTCTTCTATTAACTTATCTTATAACTTCATGTATGGGACCAAACCTAATTTCTTCATGGGGGACTCGCTTTGCCGTAATATTCTACGCTTCTGCCGAGGTATCAATATCATGCACTAATTATACGGATGAATTAATTTCTTATTGCTTTTTATTGATTCCTTTTGGTATACTAAGAGCCTCAATAAAATCCTCGATGGATAGAAAAGAAGACTTCAGAAAGATGTTGGTGTCAATTCCATATGTATCTGTCATATTATTATTGATTCTATGGTATGATAGTAGTCTTTTTTTGGGTGATTTATGGCATGAAGAATTAGAAATTTCTGACAACAATTGGGTCCATTCGGCGTTTATGATTGCTTTCTATTTCCCTATCATTTCATCACTCTTTGTTGATTTCTCTAGGCTTGAAGAAGTTCATAGATTTTTGATAATTAGATCAATACCTTTTACATTTACTCTAGCACTAACTTATGCAATACTTCTGTGGACTCCTAATCAGGTCGTTGGAACCATCGTTGCTTTGGTGATGGTAATATCGATACCAGGTATGATATTGATTGATTACTTACAACTTGACCCTGCTCATAGAGGACAAGTAGTAAAGATTCTTGAAGAGGTCCAGATACCTAATCCTGGGGCGGTTATTACAATGTATCCTCATGAGTTATCTGGAGGGATGCGTCAAAGAGTTATGATTGCTATGATGATGTCCTGTGAGCCCAAATTACTGATTGCAGATGAACCAACTACTGCACTTGATGTCACGATACAGGCTCAAATTCTTCACTTAATGCGTGATCTTCGAGATAGAAAGGGCACTTCGATAATGCTGATTACTCATGACCTTGGAGTTATAGCTGAATTATGCGACTCAGTATCAGTGATGTATGCGGGATCAGTTGTTGAGACAGGAACTATTGAAGACATACTTGCAAATCCAAGGATGCCATATACAATCGGACTTCTACATAGTATACCCAAGATTGTACACTCGGATGAACGCGAGGGGCGCACAAGTCTCCCGATAATTCCTGGTCAAGTTCCAGATCCAAATACTCACTTTGACGGTTGCCGTTTCCATCCAAGATGTCCATTTGCAGACGATCTCTGTCGCTCAATTAGGCCGGAAATGATTGAAGTTAGCGAAGGGCATTATGCTGCTTGCCATCATACTGATTTAACTATCATTTCTGAAGATGTAGAGTCTTCTTTTGATATATTTTCTAAGGAATTCGAAGGCGTGGGAGGTGAGGTAATTGTCAGATAGGGAAACTTTAATCGAACTAAATGAAGTCAAAAAATGGTTTCCTATCAAGTCTGGCTTATTATCTCCTGTGAAGAATTTTGTCCATGCAGTTGATGGAGTAAGTCTTGTTGTAGATAAAGGAGAAACATTGGGTATTGTTGGAGAGTCTGGTTGCGGAAAAACTACACTTGGTAGACTTATTTTAAGCCTCATACCAATTACATCAGGTTCAATAATTTATGATGGTGTTGAATTAAGAAAAATGAAAAATAAAGATATCAGGAGAAAAATGCAGATAGTTTTCCAAGATCCCGGCGGTTCAATGAATCCCCGTATGACCGTCAGATCAATAATTTCAGAACCTTTGATCGTCAATGGTTATTCTGATGGTGCTGAAATGACTAAAAAAGTAGGTGATTTATTAGAATCCGTTGGTTTGAAGAGGAATCATATGACTAGATTCCCTCATGAATTCTCAGGTGGTCAAAAACAGAGAGTTGCTTTAGCTAGGGCTCTAGCACTTGAACCAGAATTCATCCTTCTAGATGAACCAACTAGCGCATTAGATGTTTCAGTTCAGGCCCAAGTGCTAAATTTATTAGATGAGATCCAGAGAGAAAGAGGTCTAACATTTGTTTTCATAACCCATTCTTTGAATGTAGTACATCATATTTCAGATAGAGTTGCAGTCATGTATCTTGGAAAGATAGTCGAACTAGCAGAAACTGATAATTTATTTGAAAGCCCTGCTCACCCCTATACTCATGCTCTTCTTTCGGCTATCCCTGAACCAACAGTTGGTCAAGATAGAAATGAAAGGATAGTTCTAAGCGGAGATGTTCCGAGTCCTGCAGATCCGCCTTCAGGATGTCGTTTCCATACAAGGTGCCCAATAGCCAAGATCGGCGTTTGTGATGTAGATGAACCAGAATTAGTGAATATTGATTCGGGACATAAAGTAGCATGCCATTTTCCCTTGGCTCCCGGTGAAAAATTACCTTTGATTAACAATGGCATCCCAGATGGTATTCACCCCCAGTCTTCAACTAACGCCTCTGATCAAGAGTCCTAAAAAGATTAGAGTTAAACATCTCTGTGTACAAAGCAGATTGAAATTTACTCCTAGATTAGTCTATGGCTTCAAACCATCCCGCCATGGCATGGAGGGTCCCGAAGAGACATCTAATTCAGTTGATTTTATAGATAAGAAATCTCAGCAAGAAGAGTCTCTTTGGAGAATTAAAAAGGCATCCGATTTAAGGAGGCACAAAAGAGTTCAATCTATTGTTGGTCAACAGTTTGAAGGTTGGAAAGTCACATTAGGACGTCCATTGTACCTTATTTTTTGTATACTATTTGATGGGCTAATATTAACTGAAATCCCAATTCGTTTAGGCAGAACTGTCCCTTCATGGATTTTATTTGGAGTAATATTAGGTTATGTCATAATGCTCCAGAAACAATATTATGACCAATGGTTTGATGTCGATTTAACTGGTTTAGATATGAATTAAGGTTAATACTCCAAATTTCAAAATATTCATTTGCCTGTTCTAGGATTTAAAAAACATTAACTAATAATTCATTTGCACATTTTTCAATAGTTAAAATATTCATTTGAACAATTATCTCTAATTTGAATGGGTATTAGTTCTAATATGTGCTCGATAACTTTCCAATCGAACATATAATAAACCTCATTGTCAGACGGTAACTTATGGCAGATAAAGCAAAATTAGAGTACATATGGCTAGACGGATATAATCCTACACAGAATATGAGGAGTAAAACAATGGTGAGAAATAATTTTTCGGGCAAACTTGAAGATTGCCCTATTTGGAATTTCGATGGCAGTTCTACCAAGCAAGCAGAAGGTGGTTCGTCAGACTGTTTATTGAAGCCGGTTGCAATATTTCCAGATCCAATGAGAGATAATGGATATCTGGTTATGACTGAGGTCTTGAATCCCGATTCTACACCACATGTATCTAATGGTAGGGCAACAATCGATGATAATGATAATGATTTTTGGTTCGGCTTTGAACAAGAATATTTCATTATGGATGTGGAAACTCAACTACCGTTAGGCTTCCCATTAGGTGGATACCCTGGGCCTCAGGGTCTCTATTATTGCTCAGTTGGGGGTAAAAATACACATGGCCGAGCATTTGTAGAAGAGCATGCTGATTTATGTATTGCAGCAGGTATAAATTTCGAAGGAATCAATCAAGAAGTTGCATGTGGGCAGTGGGAATTCCAATTATTTGCTAAAGGAGCTAAAGCAGCTGGAGATGAATTATGGGTTGCTCGATATCTTTTAGATAGACTAACGGAAAATTATGGATATTATATTGAATATCATCCTAAACCAATAAAGGGCGATTGGAATGGATCGGGTATGCATGCTAATTTTTCAGATGCGAAATTACGTGATAGTGGAGACGAAGCAGTATTCCATAAAGTATGCAAAGCATTTGGCGAAAATATCAAGAGGCATATGGATGTTTACGGTGCTCATAATGAATTACGTCTTACTGGGCTTCATGAAACACAATCTATTGATCAATTCTCTTACGGAGTTTCAGATAGAGGGGCTTCAATCAGAATCCCTATTACAACAGTAGAAGATGGCTGGAAAGGGCGCCTTGAAGACAGACGTCCTGCATCTAATGGGGACCCTTACAAGATTGCCTCAGCCATAGTTAAAACTACAAAATCTACGTATTGATTTTTAACAATCTAACTACTTCGTCGGCACAACCCCAAGATAGAGTAACTCCTGCTCCTCCGTGGCCATAATTATGAATTATAATTTTGTTACTAATGATTTCTTTTTCCAGTCTAAGTTCATAACGTGATGGCCTTAAACCAACAGCTACCCCTATGATTTTGTTTCGATCTAATTCCGGCCATAATGCTTCACATTTGGAAAGAATATAATCTGTATCATTATCCCGAATTGTTTCGTCCCAATCGCCTTTTTGTGCAGTTCCTCCTAGGACCGTAAAATCTCTTCTTGGTATGGTATAAGTGAGTGTTTCAGGTTGTTGATCAAAGCGCCCAAAACCTGGGTCTTGTTTGATATAGATTACTTGTCCTCTTACTGGCATTACTTTTTCGTCAGAGCAAAATTCTCTAGCACCTAGTCCAGAACAATTCACAATTAGATCTCCAGATACATCTTTAATCGAATCAAATTTTTGTAATTCTAGCGTGCCTCCTAGTTTTTTAAATTTATTTAATAACCATGGCATGTAAGAATTCATTTCAATAACAGGTGCTTCCATTTCCCAACCAAATTTATATTCTCCAACTATCTCATCTTCATCTAGAATTCTAAAATATGGGAGCCCAAAGCTCCACCCCGGTGGTTCACATATTTCGTCAAGATATTCTCTACCTTTTCGCAAAGTTATACATTCGACTCCCTCAAAATTCTTCAATCTCAGTAATTCATCGAATGTTTCTGATGCCCATCTATTAGTTTTCTCTACTGGCTCTACAAGAAATGGATACCACCATGCTGCGGCAACATCTGATACTGTATTTGGACTTACATCTTCAGTCATTATCTTAACTTTCCAACCCTCTTCTAGTAGCCTAATCCCTGTGGTTAAACCAGAAACTCCTGCGCCAACGACTGTGATTTCCATAAATTGCGATAAAGGTACAGTAAATCATTTACTCGGTATGCCAACCGTCTTCAATGAGACCCATACTCGTGCTCAATGGTGAGAAGTTGCCCAAAGTCAAGAAACCCAAGAAAGGTTGGTTTCGTCCTGAGAAAAAGAAGCCACGCAGAGGCCCTGTGGTGCCACCCAGTGAGAGAGGTCTCCCGCCATGTCCTGCATGTGGTGAATGGAGTATGCAGAAAGATGGAACTAGGAAGGAGTTATACTGTGGCTCATGTGGTGCAATAGTTTAGTAATATTAAATCACAAATCCAATATGCTAGTACTCCTCGCATGAATCGTCGCAGTGATGAGGAACCGCACCGGACACCTAGGGTGTCGCGAGTGATGGGCGATCTGAGCGACACTAAGGTGAGAAAATGGATCAGATTGTCACAGATGAATACGGTCGTAAATTACGATTAATCAATCCTGTAGATCTTTCATCTGCTCCTAATGATTTTCAATTATCTAGAGCCAGTAAACCCGTTAGAAGATATTTTTCTTTGCTGGGTAATTCTCTGCTAATGATATTCTTAGTACAGGCATTTTCTTTCCAAATATTTGGAATTCTTGAATTTGAACCATTGTATATCATTGGCTGTAGTTTTGTTACCCTTCCTTGTCTGGCGTTTCTTATTTTTCTGCATCGTCCTAAATTAGTCGAGGTTCGTTTGATTACTGCCTCTGAAGGAGGGATAAATTCACACGCTATTCCCGAGGGCGGTTCAATTCAGACCACTATGTCTAGTAAGATGACTAGATTTCTAGTCAGAGATGATTCAATAATTGATACACCTCCTTCTTTATGGGTTTGGTTAGTATTCATCCTATCTTTAATTTTTTCATTTGCAATCGCAGTTGTTGAAATAATTGGAGGCGATTTAGGACTGATATTTTCTTATTTGATGGCATTACCAATGATTTTAATCCTATTTTCAGTACCAGTTTATGCTTGGTGGGCTTCTTCTACATCTTGGATCGGAATCCCAACACGATTGAGAGATGCGGAGTCATGGTTAATCGCCGGAATGGCAGCAGGTATCCCTGCTATCATAGTGAACAGTTGGTTAACTCCTAATTTAGTCCCTTCATCTTGGTCATTATCTTCGCAGGATTTCATCACTTATACACTGAGTGCCCCTATCGGTGAAGAAATATTCAAATTTTTCGCGATATTATGTTTTATTTCATCAATAAAGGGGCCCAAAAGTGGTTTTCAAGTTGGTTTTACTGTTGGCCTAGGATTTGCGATTTCAGAAAATTTCTCTTACCTTGTATCCTCTTATGGAGGGGGTGGATTTGCTGGCCTTTTTATAACTTCATTAATTCGTGGAATTGGTTCGATACCGGGTCATGCAGTTTGGACTTCTTTTAGCGGTGCTGCTTTGGGTTGGTGGTTAAGTGAATCGAAAAATAAGGCACAAATAAATTTGTTAATTCATCGATTTACCTCTAAATCTATGGATTTAATTGAAAGTATAGGTATTGACATTGATATGGACGGCGATAGTTCGGGATATGATGGTCCTGAATATTCTATAGTTCAGGCTATTCATGATGTGGAAACAGACAATCAATCTCCAAGTTGGACGATTTCAGAAAATAAGATTGATTCAATTTCGACTTCTCTAATTTCTAATGGTAGCTATTTTTCGTCTAGTAAGGGTAATTTTACAATCAAGAAAAAATCAAATGATTTACAGAGTGTTTCTAAATTTAAGATAATCCCTCCTAAATCATTATTCTGGGGAGTATTAATTGCTATACTAGGGCACTCATTTTGGAACGGTTCAGGGATAATAATCAGTGAATTGGGTGCTGATTTAGGTTTTAGTGAAAACTTAGTAATTGGTATTTCTCTATTATGGATAATTATTATGGTTATTACGGTAATCTTTGTGTCTTCATTATTAATGAGGGGGATAAGTTCTCTCTCTGAATAACACAGTACTTTCACCTAGGTTCGACTTTCTTTCTCCGAATCCTTCATGACTAACTGTATTAGCAGGAAGTTTAGGTGTTAATGTTGGATTTGACTGATGACCAACTTATTTCTCTTGGTCTTGTAGTAACATTACTGGTTTTTTCTCGAGCTAAAGATCTTCTAGATATTAGTGGAATATTGGCTGCTACATTCACTGGACTGACAGTTTCTCTCTTAGGTCATTGGACTTGGTTGGTGGCACTATTTGTTTTCCTCGTAACAGGCTCATTAGCAACTAAGTGGAAGATGGAAGAAAAGAAAGCACTTTCTTTAGAAGAAGCAAATGAAGGCCTCAGGGGATGGCGTAACGTTATAGCAAACGGGGGGGCAGTCTCTTTAGTTGCAATATACAACTTTTTTTATCCTGGTGAAGAATGGATATATTTAGCTGCGATATCTAGTATCTCAGTTGCTTTATCTGATACTTTAGCCTCAGAAATAGGTTCTTTAGACCTGAGGACTCGAAGTATAACTAATCTCCAGTCAGTACCCGCAGGCACTAATGGGGGGATGTCTCCCACTGGAACCGTTGCTGCCTTTGCAGGTGCATTGATAATAGGTATCGTAGGTGTTATGTTTTCACCCGATGATTCAACAATTTCACAGATTAATTTGTTACTTTTGATAACAATTATTGGTTGGCTCGGTTGTCAAGTTGATTCACTTCTAGGCGCATTATTGGAGAACAGAGGCTACCTCGGAAAACATAGTGTGAATTTTCTTGCAACATTCTCTGGAGTATTTATGGCATTATTTTTCTATAGCCAATTACTTTGAAGCATTATGCGTTGGTTTTGATTAATAGTAGGTCGTGGCGAGAGTATGGGTGGTAGAAGGTCAAACAAGGCGTTTGTATCATTATCTTTGTTTTTGCTCATTATTCTCTCTTTTACTAATATGTCGTCAGCCCAAATAATAGCGCCTGAAGGGCCTGGTATAGAGTGGGAGAAACCGGAAAGTCATCGCCTTTTTCTGAAAGGAGATTCAGGCAGCCCATATTTAGATAATAATTGGAGTTCTTTGACGGGCCAGCCAATAGGTTCTATTGATTTTCAGAAAACTGCAGGGCCACAGAATCTAATAGATATTCAATCTGCACCGTTGGAAGAAGATTTAGATTTTAATGGAAATATAAGCATACGTCTTTTTGCATCTCTGGATGTTGCCAATGATGGTTGTAGATTCACAAATGTATTACCCGATTCCCCCCTAGGTTCTGAAACAAAATTTTCAGTATCTCTTTCATTAGGTAATAATCAAGTTTTATCCTCTGTTGAGAGTAATTCAATAGTAATGGAAGAATCATTTACTTTGGCTCATGAATTCCTTGTTGATGCTAATAACGTCAATGTCAGCCTTCAGAAAGGTGATTTAGTAGGCTTAAAGATTGATGTAATACATGATTGCGTGCAAACAGGAGTGCTATGGTGGGATACCTATGATGCCATCACGGGAATTGAATTTAAGGGGGAATTAATTTATCCCGAGCTTGATGAAACCGTTGATCCTAATGGTATAATTAGGGTGGAATTCACTCCTAACTCGCCTTGGGGGAATGACCTTTACATATCTCAAGTATTGGAAGTAATAGGTCCTGTAGAATGGGCAGACCTCATTCACGGCAATGCAGATGAAGATACTAGATTAGATCATTTTGAAATTCCTCACGGATATAGGACAGATGAATTCAATCGAACAGTATTTACTTGGTCTTCTCCAAAATCATTGTCACCTGGGAAATATATGGTAGATAGTTGTTACAAATTATCAGATCAAGATCCAGGGGAAAGTTGTGACTTAGTAGGTGTATTGAGATTTGAAGTATTGGAACCTGAAAAGGCATTATTGAATGGAACTTGGGCTGCAATATTAATCCCACTAGGAATTATTGCATGGATTGGAATTTCAATGAAAGACGCTATGTTGCCTCTCCCTGCATATGGGGTAATTTTACTACTTGCCTTGACTACTTTAGGACCTGCATTGAACCTACCTGACATAGATTTTGATGAACCGAGAATGGAGGGGGCCGCTCCATCATTTTCATTGTATGAACATGGTTCTGAATCTGAATTAGTTGAATTAAGTGAATTAATGTCAGATTATGATGCAATAGTAGTTGGTTTATTCACTCCAAGTTCTCCAAATGCAGGGATTCAGAGAGTTGACTTTGAACTAGCTCAGAATACAATTGGAAGCGATGTTGCCTTTCTTCAAATTGCTACCGGGGAAGGAGTTAATAGTTTAGATCTTGAAGAACTGGTAAGTGAAATTAATGGTAGTTGGCCGGTACTAATGGATGATGCAGATTCTACCATCGGGAAGTCATTTCCTAGTAAGGCCTCTGATGCTGTTTTTATCATTGATTCAGCCGGATTTATTTCCTCATGGAAGGCAGGTGTAATGTCATCTCAATCTATTGAAGATGCTGTCGAATCCTCTTATTTAGGGTCAGGTCAAAACCCATTAGATATCTTTGGACTTATCCTCAGTACCACATTTTTACCCTTAATAATTTTAGCCATGCCTAGGGGAGATAAGTATAAACTTCCTGATTCTCCTCTTATACCGGGCGCAGGAATTGTGTTAACGCTATATGCATCTAGTATTGGATTCGCAGTTTGGGCTCTTCCAGTAGCGTTATTTTCTTCTTTTGGTTTGGGTTCTTATTGGATATATATTGAATTAATACTTAGCGCATTATTATTTTATCATGGATTCTCAATGCTATTTAGAGGAGGTATCAAAGAAATTGAGATTCTTGGCAAGTACGTATACTCAAAACTTCCAGATGGATATCGGGACTGGAGAAAAGAAAATCGATTTTTAGATGATCTTCATCTAGGATTATGGGTTGCATGGTTACTGTGGCTAAGGGCACCAAGTACAATTCCTCAAGCAATTGGGGCAGTTGCAAGATCGGGTCTTTTAGGAGTATTAATTTGCATATTATTCTTCATTGGTTACTCAATAATGGCAGGAGTTGTAGTAGTCACCTTTGGAATTATAGCATCACTTCCAGGAGATATTTCTCGTATAATGGGGTCTCTTAGTGTGGGGTTAAGGCCTCGCGCTTGGGGATTGGCATGTGCAGTGCTTGGGCTTTGGATATTTTTCAGCATAATCGTCGGCCCAATTATGATAATATTGTAGATTTTTTATTATATTTTAGAATCTCTAGACCGAGACCATCATAAGAGTGATGTCTTTCGACAGGAATACCCTTGGGGGTATAGTATAACTTGGTAGTACAGCGGGCTCCAGTTGCACGGGAATGACGACGAATAAGTGATCTGATGGTATTGATGACCAACTGGAGCGCTGACCTGTCGCAACCCGAGAGCGTGCAATTGCCAAGTGCACGCTGAGCGGAAGATACCCGCTGATCTGGGTTCAAATCCCAGTGCCCCCACCATATTTTTTAAACACATAATAGTTTTCTTATTTTTTCATACTATTAGGGGTAGGGTTGAAGGAGAACATACATTTGCCAGAGTATAATGAATCGCCGAGTGGTTGCAATTTTTGCTGTGTTCTTATTGGCAGCCCCATTAACCGGAAGTCTCGCCCAAGGAGACCCTGACTCGGAAAAATCTGACAATTTGCAAATTTCTCTTCTAGGTCAATCAAGAGATGTTCCCTATCAGCAGCCTATTTCTTGGGATGAGTCAACTCTTTGGTGGGAAGTCACTTCTATGGATGCCGATAGGAATGGAATACATGATTCACTCCAGTCTGAAACTGGAATTGTCAATCTAGGTATTTCTTATTCGAGAGATGTTACCGATTTAGATATTCAGAAACTTTCTAAATTAGGCATTAATGTAAATTTAGAACTCCCAGTAGTTAATGCTCTATTAATTGGTGGTATTCACAGCAATCAGATAGAGATTATTTCCCAACTTGAGGGGGTAGTTATGGTTGAACGTTATGGTTCTGTGGTATTTTACGGGGATATCCAAACACCGGCAGTCAAAGCTCGAAACTCTTCTGAGTATCCAGTGGGGGCGTGGGACCTTGGAGTTAGCGGCCAAGGCATGAATATCGCTCTTGTAGACACAGGAGTAGATAATGAACATCCAGGTTTGAGTGATAAATTCGTTGCTGGTTATGATGCGGTTTGTTATGTTCATACTGATCCTACATGTCTTCTCTCAAACCCTCTTAGAGAGGATGATGGTTCCTTTGATCCAGATGATGGAAATCAGCATGGCACCGCATGTATGGGGATGGCAAGCGCAACTGGGATAGAAGCAGATGGCTCCCAATCTAATTTCTATGGTTCTGCACCTAATGCAACTCTCGTTGACATTAGAATTGGTACTGACGTTGGTGCGGGCCCATTTGAAAATTATCTACTAGAACAAGAATTCTATGAATCTGCTATGAACGGTTTACAATGGGTAATTGATCATCATGATGATGCTTGGCCTGGGGTCTCAGAAGAATATTATGGGATTGATATTATTTCTTTGTCATGGGGAATCACTAGTCATGAAAGTGGTGGTTCAGACGGCTCAGATATGCATAGTAGGATATTAGATGAAGCAATGAATGCAGGGATAATTGTTTCAGTCGCAGCTGGTAATGATGGGCCTGATAATGAAGGGCTTTCAGGAATGGGTTCATCTGATTTATCGGTAACAGTTGGTGCGACAGATGACCAAAATACAATCAACAGAGAAGATGATACAGTAGCGGGATATTCTTCAAGAGGGCCAAGGAAGGATAATGGTGATGGTAATCCTCTTAATGAGTTAAAGCCTGAAATTAGTGCACCCGGATCTAACATTATTCAGGCTGAAGGATGCGTTACGAGTGGTAGTTGTTCAAATCTAATTGGTGACGCATCAAGTAATACATATACCAGTCGAGGCTCAGGAACTTCATATGCTACTCCTTCTGTTTCTGGAGTCATGGCTCTAGTCTGGGAAGCAAATGAAAATTTAACTACTATGCAACTGAAAGAAGTTTTGAAGCAAACATCTGAGAGACGTGGTGAACCGAGTGCTCCTGATGTCGACCCATATTGGAACAGAGATTTTGGATATGGGATGATTGATGCTTATTCAGCAACAAAACTTGCGATGTATTTGAAGGAGAATGGTATTACAGAATTAATCGATCCTTCAATTCAGAATCATTTATTATCAAAAAATGATAATAATACAATACAATTAACTGGTCACTCATGGAGCCAATCAGGTTCAGTTGAATCTGTTAAATTTAGAATAGACGGCGGATCTTGGTATGATGCTAATTTCAATTCATCAATTACAGAAGTCTCAGCATTAACTCCATTTGAATGGTACGTTAATATTGATTCAAATAAATTATCTGAAGGAAATCACACATTAGAAGTAACTGCTTTCTCATCCACTGGTCAATCGCTCCCGGTTACAGTCCTGATTGAAGGAGAAGGTAATACGTCATCATCTTACTCAATTCCTTCTTTCGTATATATCTTAGTTGCAGTTGTAGCTTTAATTTGGTTATCTGTTCTAATACTTTTGAGATACCAAAACGATAGCCAAATCTCATCTCTAATTAACCGATTCGAACCTACAAACAATGATGATATTATTGATGCAGAAATAGTTGATTAATGGAAGTTCTCGATACATCCCTTTCATATCATCGTGTAGATGTCCGCAGGTCGTGGTGCGCTTCTCTGACAGAGCAAATAGCATTCGACCGACAGGGGTTAGACGTATGTTTGACCTTGCAGGCGATGATGCGATTCAATTCGGATTGGGTGAACCAGACTTTCAACCACCAAATGTAGCAATCAAGGCATTTTCTAGGGCCATGGAAGAAGGTAGGAATAAGTATACTACTACTGCCGGGCTTCCTGATTTGAGGAAAAAAATCGCAGAATCATGGCATCATAGAGAATCTAGTCTTGATGAGTCTAATGTTTGTATTACTATGAGTGGAACAAATGCTCTATTGGACATATTTCTTGCACTAGTTAATCCAGGAGATAATGTATTAATCCCTGAACCTTACTTTCCCTTGTATCCTACTGATGTAGTATTATGTGGCGGTGAGGCAAATATGTATCCTTGTTATTTCGAGAATGGTTTCGTCCCTCTTGTAGAAGATTTAGAATCAAGAATTAATGAGAATACGATTGCGATTTTGTATAATTTCCCTAGTAACCCTACTGGAGGTAATGTTACTGAGGAACAAAGGGATGTTCTTGTTCAATTTGCAAAAGATAATGATCTTTGGTTAATTACAGACGAGGTATATGACAAGATTGTTTATGATTCGGAACATGTTTCTTTCCTTGGAGCCGGATATGATAAAGTGATAATGATTAATTCATTTTCGAAAACATTTGCTATGACCGGTTGGAGAATCGGCTATTTGCTGTCTCCAGACTCAGATGCGATGGTCCAATTAACAAAAATGCAATATTATGTCACTGCATGTAGTAATGATGCAATGCAATATGCAGTTCTTGAGGCGATGGAAAAAGCTAGTAATTACCCAAGTGAGATGTGTGCGGAATTTAAGGGTCGAAGAGATTTAATTTGTAAAAGACTTAACGCGATGCCTCGAGTTTCTTGTAATGTGCCTACGGGTGCATTTTATGTATTCCCTAAGTTCGATATCCCAGAGTATACTAGTGAAGAATTAGCAATGAAAATGCTAGAAGGCGGTGTTTTATGTTCACCTGGAACTGCCTTTGGGGCAGCTGGAGAAGGGCATCTTAGATTTGCTTATACAATTGGTCGAGAAGATATATCTAGAGGTATGGATAGAGTGGAAGAAGTACTTTCGAAACTAGTTTAGGCGATAAAATGAGTTTGTTAGTTTCTTATTTCTCTGGTATAATAACACTGTTAGTTTCGTGGTATTTTTTGAAAGACTTAGTGGTACCAGTATCTATTATTTTTGTATTTTCTTCAACTTACCTTTACCTATTAGGTCCTAATGCTATCGCCTTTGCATTATGTCTTTGTAGCGGCTGGATTTTACTAAACCTATTTATTGAAAAAATACTGCCTATTTCTTCACCATCCGAATAAATCAGGGATATCAATCATCCTTTCTTCTTCATCTTGTTTTAAATCAGAATTAATTGTATCATTCTGAACTAAGATTTCTTCACTAATTTCTTCTTCATTAACTATTTCTTTAGGTTCTGGGAGACTTTGTTGAGAAAGATTTTCTAACTCCTCTTCTTTACTTTTCATCCAATCAGGGATTCCATTCGAACCTCCAAGTACGCTTATTGTGGTGAAAGCAGCCATTGGTAAAACCGAAAGCGCTACGACAGAATCGATCGAAGATCCTTTAGGGATATCTGCATTAGGTGAAACCCAACTCAGAAAAACACCTTCTAATTGTACATTATGCCATTGTGTAAGTTGAACGCCCAATGCATCTACTGAAAAGTCGAGAGTTAACCTTGCAATACTCCATAAGATGATTATAGGTAGAATCCAAGATACTTTTGTAATTCTCCAGAGTATATTCCTAAATCTCGCTGCAAATCCTATTAATTGTCGCGCGATGAATGGTTGAATCCTGAATGCAATCCATAATCCCAAAATATATCCAATAATCCCTAATTCGAACGCACTTTCTTTTCTAATAAAATTCTCAGGGATGCCTTCCATGATTATTATAGGAATTGAAATTAACAAAACTTGAGAAGGGACGGCGATTAACTGGAGGCCTCCATGAATTGCAAGCAATTCATTTTTATCACTTCTTATCCTATCGGAAACTAATCGGCTCATTTTCCCATAAGGACTCGAGTAGGACGCCATTTTTGCTCTATCGATGAGTTCTGGATCATACTTTCTTCTACTTAGCCCCAATGCGGGTAGCCACCCTCCTCGCTCGACTACTGCTGTGGGCCTATAACCTCCGATAACTAAGGCTAGGAGTAAGCAAACGACCCCGTAAGTAAGTCCTGAAACAATTATCCAATGTAATAACTCGAATTGTGGTGTCAAGGCATAAGTTTCTTCATTGAAGTGAATTAAGTGTGTTAATGAGAATCCAATTACTGGAATTATGGTTATCTGAATGAATAGTATTAGACCTAAACCAAGTCTATGTGAAAGACTGGCTTTACCATTCATATTATGTACGCACACCGATAAGGGCATAAATTCTTCATTACAATACAATCATTACGTGTTGTTTTTTTGATGTATTTTTGGACTCCAATAGGATAATGCGTAGAATTCTTTCCAGAAACGTTTACCCCCAACATTCTTACACGAATTAGGTACCGAATGAATTTGTTAATCATGCGTATGCTATCTCCAATCTTTGTGTTATCGATTATGCTTCTAATGAGTCTATCTCCTCTAGCTATGAATTCAAATTTAGATGAAAGTAGTATCGAAAGTGCTACCGGACCTAAATCATTGATAGATTTTGAAATAACCTCAATTGAGATAGGTAATCAAACTAGGGATGCGAGTGAATGGACTCAACCTGATGGTTCAATAGTTGAATATGTGATGAGAGATGAGACGATTCAGATCAATGTTACTTTCACTCAAGCAGGTTCATCTGGTCAGCCGGCTTCAGCAGAGGGATATCTGCAAATTTGGCACCCTATTGGATTTATTATTGCCGAATACAATGTCAGTATGTTATTATCAGGTTTCCAGTCGTTAAAAGCCAGTTTTGTTTGGACTCCTAGTTCTGCTCATAGTGCTTTAGATGAGAATGGTTACCTAGTTGGAGGAATAATACTTAGAGGTATTGTAGATGGTGGTCTAGCTGATGACACCGAATCTAATAATGAACTGGATAGGTATGTCCCCGTCGCAATGTGGAATGACCCGATGGAAAATGGATTCTGTGGCGACGTAGATGGTGATAGTATCATTGATTGTACAAATCAACTCCAGGCAAATGTCCCTACATGGGTAGGTGCTGGTTATGACTCAACCGGCCAATTGTCAAATGACCCTGACAGTTATGGACATTGGAGAATGGATGATTCATTGAGTGAAGATGGTGAAAACCACTGGAGAGTTTCCCGCCCAGGCGCCAATTATGCAAGTAATAGGCATGATAAATTATGGTGGGGTTGGTTCACGCCTTTCGATAATTGTAACGAACCAGGACATGGTCTAGGCAATGGTGGTCTTGATTCAGCTGTCAGTTCTAATTATGGTAATAACTTTTGTAAAGTTCGACTCAAAGGTTTCGATTTCTTAACACTACAGTTAGTTACCAATGCTTGGGGTGAGATGGGAGCAGGTGATCAGGTTAGGTTAGAAGCAGAATCTGGAGGCCAAGGCGAATTTTTCAATTTTTCATCTCAGCAACTTTCAACAACTGGTGATTGGAGTCAATTAGTATGGAATATGTCCGAAATCCATGAGTCAGCAGAATATACTCTGGCTTTCCGATTTGATTCCAACAGCTCTTTTTCTAGTCCAGGGATTCAAATCGATTCATTTTTATTATTTGCTATAGAAAAAGTACCAGAATACACTTTAGACTTCGATTGTAATGACCCTCTTCCTAATTCATATCTTGTAGTTCCTTCTGATCCTAATCCTCCCTCTCTATACTGTAAAATAAAGAATAACGGGTATATCGATATTACCTTAAGATTGTATACTGAAGTAACAAATAGGTCATGGATGTATGATTTTCCTCTGCGTATAGATTCAAACAACCAAGTTGACCATGATAATTATGTAATAAGCAAGGTGATCCCTGCTCTTGGATATATGGACACTTGGTTTAATCTCACAATACCCGATGCATCGGGTGTTCAGGACTTATTCTGGGATGTTTGGGTAAATGATGGAGTTACTAATTTATCTAAAGAATATGTACGCCTTCCCGTTTCAGTAATGCCTGCATATTCTTGTAAATTAAGGCAAGCAACATTACAAAACCCTGCTGCTACATTAGAGCCAGGAGCAAGTGGAGTAATTCCTATGACTTTGAAGAACACTGGTAATCAAGTCGCAACATGGAACTTTGCTGCATCTTTCCCTAATATCAACTGGGTTGATAATGCGGAAATTAAATGGATGTACGACGGTATAGAAGTGTCTAATCTTGAGTTGGCACTAACTGATGACATAACTATTGATGCAATAATCACCGCTCCCTCACAAGTCTCTCCTGGTACTTATCCCGTGACTTTATTGGCATCTGGGATGTCTCCTGCTCAATATTTAGCTGAATGGCAAGTAAACATAGTAGTGCCTATTTTCTCTGATTTGACAATAGAACCTGAAGTTTCTAATTTAGTGGCGCCTGCAGACGATTCATTGCGATTAATAGAAATACGATTAATCAATGATGGTAATTCTCCTGAATCTTTCGACTTAACTATTCAATCAGATTGGAAATTAGGGATAGAAATGAATACAGAGCAGACCTTTGAGATAGATCCTTTCGGAGGTGACAGCACCGTGACCATGCTACTTCCTATGCCCTATGGTATAGTTAATGAGACGTATTCTGTCATAGTCACAGCAACTAGCAAGACTAATGCGCAATATCAAAAATCTGCTCAGATACTACTTACTGTTCCTCAAACTAATTTAGTTGAAGTTGAAGATTTAGATATGTTGGAAGAAGTATTCCGGGGCGGTGACGACCCGCGCACAGTAAATTGGAGAATCTGGAACCGAGGAAATGTCCCTGACTCGTTCGAAATTTCTTTCGACCATTTCACCGATGTTTCTGCTTCAGCAGTTGGATTAAATTCAGGTAAGACTCCTTATATCCTTCCCGGCGACTCTTACAACTTGACTGTTCGTTATTCATTCGCAGCAACAACTTTCGGCGATAGAACCATTTCTATGTCCGCCACAAGTGTTCTATCGCAGACTCTAGGTTCAGCCGTGTCAGGAACTGGCGAGGCAGTATTCCAGGTAGGTGCTCAAGGATGGATCACATTGAATCCACCTGCGGTTTTGGATATTAATGAGAAAGGAACAGATATAGAAGTAATATTTACTGTAAAGAATGAACACCCTACTGACGCTCAATTACTTAGAGCAGATATTGAAAGAGATTCTGATATTTTCTTTAACATTATTGATGCTAGGGTAGAAACTAGTGATCAAAACTTCGTGTTAGAGGCTCAGGCGACTAGACAAATCACAGTCTATCTGACTGTAACAGACGATAATCTGAGGAACCTTGATGAAAATATCATGAATTTCGAGCTGTTCCTAGAAGTAGATGGGGATATAGATAAAGTGTCGAAAAGCGCAAGTGTAAATATGTTCAAATTAGATCCAATAGAAGAAGGGCCAGATACTGGTGCAATTGCAGGCCTAGCAGGAAATATATTGTTTATCCTCGTTGGTTTGGTATTGCTTATAGCAGTTTTAGTTGCAACAATCAGAATTATGCGTAGCGCTTCTTCTCCATTAGAGGAGATTTCCTCTTTTGACGATTATGAGTACACTCAGAACAGTGGTTTCAACTCTGATCCTCTACCTGGTGCTCCTGAATTACCTTCTGCAGATAAAGTAGCCAACTCTATGTATGGTGGTTCTAAAGAATTATTTGAACAACCACCACCTCCTCCGCTTGAAGCGGTTGAAAAAGAAGAGGAACTTGAAGAAGAAGTTGTAACTGTGGAACAAATAGAACTTCCATCGGGGGCTCCTCCTATTCCTGAAGAGGGCCTTCCAGAGGGATGGACAATTGAACAATGGCAACACTATGGTCAGGCATGGATTGATCAACAGAATCAAGAATAATTTATTCAATCTAGAATTTAACTAACTGTGCGAGGGCTTATGAGGGCTCCTCAGGTCGGCCAAATCCCAATACAGGAGGCATATTTCCAATGTACAATGGACAACAACCAATTTTTATCCTAAAAGAAGGCACTGAAAGGACAAGTGGGCGCTCCGCTCAGAGTAACAATATCGCTGCAGCCAAGGCAGTCGCAGATTCTGTCCGTTCTACGCTTGGCCCGAAAGGAATGGATAAAATGCTAGTTGATGGAATGGGAGATGTTGTTATTACAAATGACGGCGCTACAATATTAAAGCAAATGGATATTACTAATCCTGCTGCTAAGATGATTATTGAAGTTGCTAAAACACAGGAACAACATTGCTTTGATGGCACAACAAGTGCCGTTGTAATTGCGGGTGAACTTTTGAAAAGAAGTGAAGACTTAATTGATCAAAATGTCCACCCTACAGTTATCTGTGAGGGTTTCCGTCTTGCAGCCCAAAGAGCAGCTGAACTCATAGAAAAACATTCAATAGAAACCAGTGAAGAAATGCTCTCTGAAGTTGCTAAAACAGCATTAACTGGAAAGAGTGCGGGAGCAGTAAAAGAATTTCTTGCAGATATCTGTGTAAGGGCAGTACTTTCTGTAGCTCAAGAAGTCGATGGAGAAATAGTTGTAGATCTTGACGATGTTAAAGTCGAAAAGAAGCAAGGCGGTTCAATAGGTAGCAGCACATTGGTCGATGGAATTATTTTAGATAAAGAAAGAGTCCACTCCGGTATGCCGAAGTTTGTTAATGATGCTAAAATAGCACTTATTAATTCAGCAATAGAAGTTAAGAAAACAGAAGTCGATGCTAAGATTCAAATCACAGATCCAAATATGTTATCTCAATTTTTAGATGAAGAAGAATCATATCTTAAATCATTAGTTGAAAAGATACAAGCATCAGGTGCAACTGTAGTTATCTGCCAAAAAGGAATTGATGACTTAGCCCAGCACTACATGTCGAAAGCAGGATTATTTGCAATTCGAAGGGCGAAGAAAAGTGATATGGAGGCATTATCTAAAGCAACAGGAGGAAGAGTAATCACGAATGTAGATGATCTTTCATCGGATGACTTAGGTTTTGCATCGAAGGTAGATGAAAGGAAAATAGGCGAATCAGATATGGTATTTATCACCGGATGTAAGGATGCAAAGAGTGTATCAGTTCTCTTAAGAGGTGGCACAGAACATGTTATTGATGAGATAAACCGTGCGTTTGATGATGCTATTGGCGTTGTAGCTGTTGCTTATGAAGATGGTTCTATATTAACTGGCGGCGGCTCAGTACTTGCGTCTATAAGTAGAGAGTTAAGATCTCATGCAGAAGGCATAGGTGGGCGTGAACAGATGGCTATTGAAGCATTTTCGGGAGCTTTAGAGGTGATTCCACGGACTTTGGCTGAGAATGCTGGTTTAGATCCTGTTAATACTATAATTGATCTTCGTAAAGCACACTCAGAAGGGAAATCTAATTATGGCGTAAATGTATACGAAGGTGGAGTAGCAGATATGGCTGCTGGAAAGGTTTTCGAACCTAGCCGAGTAGTCGATCAGGCTATACAATCTGCTACCGAAACAGCAGTGATGATTTTACGTATAGATGATGTAATATCAAGTCGAGCATCTAGCCCAATGGATGGCGCAGATTTCGATGGAATGGGAATGTAAATTATATTCTCTACAGTCGTTATTTCAATACTGCTACACGCTACATTCAATAATCGCCGATAGTTCGAACGGATTACCCCTAGGGGTAATGGTGTATCTATGTCTGGTAGTCGGTCTCTTCTAGTCTTGTTTGGTTCTCAATCTGGTAATGCTGAAGATGTTGCCTCAAAAGTAGGAAAAGCCGCATCTAAGTATGGTTTAGAGGCAACAGTCAAGGGGATGGATGAGGTCACAGTTAGTGATTTGGCTAGTCAAAAAAGAATTATGATTTGTTGCAGTACTTGGGGCGAAGGTGAACAACCAGATAACGCCGAGGATTTGTGGATTTCCGCAAATGCAGAAGATTCACCTTTAATGTCAGGAGTTAATTTCTCAGTCTTAGCATTGGGAGATACATCATATGAATTATTTTGTGAATCTGGGAAAGAATGGGACTCTTGGTTGGAAGCAAAAGGTGGTTTCCGAGTAAATAATCGTGTAGACTGTGATGTAGATTATGAAGATCTTGCTCAGGCATGGATGGATGAGACTCTTGCTCGTATGGGCGCTGTTGATGATTCAGGGACTTTCCAAGAAGACCAAGTCGAACAGGTGAAATTAAATGCATCTGGCGCTGATATTAATCAAAGCAAGAATAGTAGTGACGCTGAGTCATCATCAGTTGAAATATCTACAGATGGCGACCGCTCATTGCTTATTCTCTTCGGTTCTCAATCGGGAAATGCAGAAGCATTAGCCGCTAAATTTGCTAAACAATCCTCTGGATATGGTCTTGAAGCCGAAGTAGCAGACATGGATGGCTTTGATTTATCTTCTTTGTCTGGTAGGAAAAGAGTGTTGATAGTTTGTTCGACATGGGGCGAGGGAGAGCAACCCGATAATGCAGAGGAACTCTGGATTAAGGCATCTTCAGCGTCAGAAGGTCTCCTTGCTGGTGTTAATTTCTCTGTTCTAGCGTTAGGAGATACTTCCTATGAATTATTTTGTGAATCTGGGAAAGAATGGGACAAGAAATTCGAAGAGCTTGGTGGTACTAGATTAGTAGATCGAGTCGACTGTGATGTGGATTACGACCAAATATCTCAGGAGTGGGCAGAAAATGCCCTTGCAGCCATGGCAGCAGTTGATGGAGAAGGTATATTTCACGAAGAGATGGTTCAAGCAATCAAAGATTCAATGGTTTCAGGCTCCACTGGAGCATCTGGTGAAGATGGATTTACTGTTCCTGAACTTAGATCTGAATCGATAAGTGCTGAAATTAGTATATTCAGATATGACCCAAATACTTCAACAACTGGTAAAGATACTTGGGTTTGTGCATTACCTGGCCACATGTCTATTTTAGATGTGCTTAGAACACTCAAATCAACACAAGATGGTAGTCTTACTTTCAGAGACGGTCCGGTTGATGACCCAACTACTGCGATATCAATCAACGGACGTCATGTACTCCCGGGGAATCTTAGGCTAGACTTATCTGCACCTATTAGAAATGGGGGAATTAGTATCAACATTGAGCCATTAAATGGTTTTGAAGTAATCAGAGATCTCATAGTTGAACATTGGGATTTAGAATCAAAAAGAGAATCCAGTAAGCCTTGGATGATTTCAGCAACTAGACACGGTTTGAATACTCCTCAAGGTGCTTTAGGTTCTATGTCTCCTCTAGTTGCTTCTAAGTTACATTCAATGATGGATATTCATAGCTATCCTATTATTCATGCCTCTTCCGATGCAACTGCTTATTCTGATGATTATTATGGCCCTGCTATTATTGTGCAATCATGGGCTAGGAGAAATGATCCTCGCACTGCTCCTTCTAAGAAAAAAGAAATTGAGCAACTTCTTGACTCTCCCTCAGGAATTAAAGCAGAGACTGATTTTTCTTCAATACGAAGGCAGGGCAAAGGCTCAATAATACATGATTCATTATTAGATTGTAAAACATCTACTCTGGCTAGAGATGGATTTACAGGTCGTCATGGGAAACATGTTTGGTGGTATGCCTTCACTGTCAAGAGCAGCGGCCGTGTTAATGATACTGTTTTGTATAGACAAGTTTTAGGGCCTATTGGATTATTTAGTAATCTCTTTTCCGGCGTTACTGCTAGGATGGTATTAGGATTCACAAGAACTGGGGGTAATATGATTAACGATATGTTAGCTTTTGTAGCACCACCTGCTGGACTCGGAAAAATGCCTAAACAATTCAACTCCTCAGTGAAAAATCATCACGAAGTGGTAGCAATATACAATGAGATGGATGGTCGTTTCTAATGGCTATGAAATATGCTTATCACCCTGGTAATGTGGCTCACTCTGGTTCTCCAGAAGTAGCAGAATCTATGATTCCTCTGATAAAATCATTGGGTATTGAATTAACTTATCTAGATGGGGCTACGAGTTGTGGCGCTGGAATAATTCGTCAAGTTAATCAAAGACTTCAATTAACTTTGAATGCACGTATTTTTGCTCAAGCAGAAGATTTGGGCCTCGATATACTTACACCCTGCGCTTCAACTGCAGGTAATCTTTCCGAAGATTTATTTTTATTAAAATCCAATCCAATTTTGTTAGCAGAGATTAATGAAGTATTAATGAAAACATGTGGCTTAGAATTTTCTGGAGAGACTTCTGTTAATCATCTGTTACACGTTATAGTGGACGAAATTGGTCTTGAGAAAATTAAACCTTTGGTGGTTAACCCTATTGATTTTAGAGTAGCATCATATTATGGTCCAAATATGCAACAAGAGGGATTCTGTGGTGATGATGATATTTATGATCCAAACTATATGGAGCAATTAATCCAAACATTAGGAGGTCATCCGGTTAGGTGGGATTCTCGTATACAGAGTGTAGGTGCGCCGAGTTTACTTTCTGAAGAGCTCACCGTACTTAGACAAGCAGCATCGGTGCTAAATGACGCTAAGTCAGAAGGTGCGCAAATGATAGTTAGTGCGTGTAACTTATCTCATTCAGTATTGGATATTTATCAAGGCAAAGCATCTCAGAAAACAGGTCTTAAAACAAATATACCTGTAATTCATTTGTCTGAGATTCTATCTTTTGCAATGGGTCATTACAACACTCGCTATGCACAATTAAGGACTAGAGTATTAGTAATAGGTGATTGATACATCATCATTCATCTTTTTCTCTAAATTCTTCTAAGCCCCTTTGGCCTCTTGGTCTGAAGTTAATAGGTTCTAATGATGTTATCATTTTCTTTTCATTGATTGTTTCATTCTCATCTATCTTTGTAATTTCAGGTCTATTTTTTTTTCTAATTTCCAAAATAAAATTGGCAGCAGCAATTTCTTTCTCTCCAATTTTCACTCTGAAATTTTTCATATTTGATAGGTCTTCATGTGCCTTTCTCGGCAACTTTCTTCTTATGCGGTGAACAGCTCTCTGCATATTCTTTTCTTTTCTTTCTGCGGATTTTTTCGCGGTCTCATCTTTTGTTCCTTCTGCTACAAGAACCATTACTTCTCCTTCACGGTGCCTACCTGTTCTACCTCTTCTTTGTATTGTTCTTATCTCACTCCCCACGGGTTCATAAAAAATTACTAAATCAGCACTTGGGATATCTAAACCTTCTTCTGCAACAGATGTCGCTACTAACACATTATATTCTCCCTCCCTAAATTTATCAAGAACTTCGATTTGTTGTTTAGGCTTTAGGCCTTTTTTCCCAGCTCTATCGGACTGCCCTATGACTTGAACTGATTTCACATCTTTTAGATCATCTAATGCTCTATCTAATGATTCGACTGTATTCCTAAAAGAAGCAAAGACAATGATTTTACTATTGGGATCTCTTCTCAACCTATGTCTTATCAATCTCCTTACCGTTCCTACTTTGGTATGTATTTCGTCCATCTCATCTAAACTCTTTTTTAATTCCAATATTCGGGGGTCTTTATGGAACATTTTCAAAGATTTACTCATTTTTTCGCCGTCATTTGAATTATCTAAAAATTCTCTTGCTGCAGTGATTCCTTGCGTCAGGAGATGATTAATTAGATGATTCAAAGTCATTGCAGTAGCAATCTGGGAGACAGATGAATAAGCCCGTGTATCTCCAAGAGATATGGCGCTCTGAGCTCTCATCTGTGCTTCTTTCAATCCTCCGAAAGATGGGTGTCCAGGTCTGATATACCTCCCCATTCTTCTTTGTTGATTGACAATTCCATTTATCCAGAGTTCTAGTGGTTTGACTAACTCTCTTATTTTTTCAGGCACATTGACAATTATTTCTTGTATTTCTAGGCCCGCAAGATATTCCTCAAGCATTGGTTCCTTTGCGGTTCTTATGTGTATTCTTTCAACTTTTAATCTTTCACAGATTTCTGCAACAAGTTCTGTTTTAGACCCTGGGCTTGCAGTCATAGCCAAAATTAGAGGTTCTTTAGCATTTGAATTATATAATTCCGCTGTTTGAGCCATAGCATGCTTACCTGTACTATGGTGTGCCTCGTCAATAATAAGATGTGAACAATTTTTAAGATCTAAAATTCCATTCGTCACATCATTTCTTACTACATGTGGAGTTGCAACTATAATACGTGACTTATCCCATAAGTTTTTTCTTTTTTCCGGAGGTGTTCCTCCGGTCATAGAAATAACGTTAATATGATTTATATTTTTGATTACTCTTTTCAGGTCTCTTACATGTTGATCTACCAATGGGTTTGTAGGGGCAATAAAAAGTATCCACCCCTTATTTTCACTCAGCATCTCTGCAATTGTCATCCATGCTACAGCAGTCTTTCCAGCAGCAGTTGGGAGTACTAAAAGTATGGAACCAGTCAGGGCTTCATCAACTGCCTCTAATTGATATGCGCGTGCATCTACGGTGCCATCTACGATGCCAGTATGTTGGACCACGCGTCGCATAGGTGAACGACCTCAAGGACAGGGTTCAAAATAGTTACACACCTAGCCTTTTTCATTATTGATGCAGAGGCCAGAATATTTGGCCCCCGATTCTTTCATAAAGGGATGGTAGGTCGCAAGGCCGCTTACAACGTGAGATACCAGACACTATAGGGCAATGCACAAGCAACCCGCAGACCAAAACAACATTCGGGGTTTTGGTTCGGTGTCACGGTGTCTCCTTGACGTTACAAGCCCGGCAAAAAGCCGCACTGCGGCCTGATGTTGGTTAAAAAAAAAGGAGGAAGCAAAAATGGCTGACCGTAGTAAACCCCGCCGTGGTAGCATGGGCTTTAGCCCTAGAAAAAGGGCTATTCGACCATATGGTCGTATCACATCATGGCCTGAAACAGATGCATCAGAGATTAGAGTACAAGGATTTGCTGGCTGGAAAGCCGGAATGACTCATGTATTGATCAGAGATGCTAATCCTCATTCAACATCTGCAGGTCAGGAAGTAAGGAAAGCGGTTACAGTAGTTGAAGCACCTCCAATGAGCGTTCTTGCTGTAAGAGGCTACAAGATGACTCCATACGGTATGCAGACTTCAGGGGAGTTTTGGGTTAACGCTTCAGATGAAGGCCCCCAAGGACTCATGCCTCGTTTTGCAAATCAATCACGCGGTGAACGCGATGCAGATGAGGGTCGCAAGCCTGAGAAGAGAGCTGGTCGAATTCCTGGTAGAAGTAACGGTTCATCCGAGGCGGCTTTTGAAGCATTAGTTAATGCAGATTTGTGCGATGTTAGGATGATAGTAGCTACTCAGCCAGCTATGGTCAAAAGCATTAGTAGCAAAACTCCTGAAATAATGGAAGTCGGTCTAGTCGGCGGCGACAATAATGAGAAATTAATGTGGGCTAAAGAGCGTTTAGGTGGTTTAATTACAGTCGCAGATGTTTATGACATAGGTACTGAAATTGACGTCATCGGTGTTACTAAAGGTAAAGGATGGCAAGGTTCTATCAAAAGATGGGGTATTAAATTACTAAGCCACAAAAACAGTAAGCGCCGAAGACAAGGTGGTAACATGGGAGATTTCGGTACTGGATATGTAAGGAAGACTATCAGGCAAGCAGGTCAGACAGGTTATCATCAGAGAACCGAAATGAACAAGAGAGTTCTGAGAATTTCAGAACCGAACGAATCAGATATTACTCCAGAGGGCGGATTCTTACATTATGGTGAAGTTTCAAATGATTACATGATTATTGAAGGTAGTTTGCCTGGCCCAGCAAAGAGGATGCTAAGGTTCCGTGACGCAATCCGTCCACGTTCCGCTAAGCCAGAAGTAGATCTTACTTACGTCAGTACATCATCAAAGCAGGGGGTCTGAATAAATGAAAGTAAAAACTTACAATTTAGTTTCCAATGTTGAACAAGAAGAGTTAGATGCGGGATTACTTGCAGAATCATATGTAGTGGAAACTACAGATGGTAAAAATGTGACTCTGCCATCAATGTTTGAGAGTGAGATACGCGAAGATTTAGTGCGTTCAGCAGTACATGCATCTCGTGCCAATAGAAGGCAAGCATATGGTCACAACGAGCATGACGGTAAGAGAGCCCCTCAACCTGGAATGAAACATTCCGTTGAATGGTGGGGTAAGGGACGAGGTGTTTCACGAATTATGAGGAAAACCGGCCAAAGAACTGGTGCACAAAATCCCCATACACGCGGGGGACGTAGAGCTCATGGCCCTAAAGTTGCAAAAGATTGGTCACAGAAATTAAACAGTAAGCAAAGAACTCTTGCTCGCAACTCTGCTATAGCAGCTACAATAAATCCCGAGATGGTCTCTTCTCGAGGTCACAATTTTGATGAAAAAATTCGTTTCCCAATAGTAATCGATGGTTACAAAGAATCTCGTGATGGGTCCACAGAGAAATACGATGTCGAATCCCTACCTCTTCAAAATTCAACAAGAAAATTCGTTGCCATGATGAGAGGTTTGGGCCTCGGCGGAGATTTAGATCGCGCAAAATCAGGTAGAAATATACGTGCAGGTAAGGGTACTATGAGAGGCAGAAAATACCGTACTCCAAAGAGCATTCTTCTTGTCGTTGCTAGTCGAGAGGGTTTACATAAAGCAGCTAGAAACGTACCTGGAGTAGATGTAGTAGCTGCTAAAGATTTGTGTGCTGAAGATTTGGCCCCTGGTGGCGACATGGGTCGCTTGACAGTTTGGACTAAGGCTGCAATTGAGGCAATGGAGTGATGAAAATGGTTAATCCTTACGATATAATTTTAATGCCTTGGATCACTGAAAAAACTCTAGAGGCTCGTAGAGTCTCGGATATTGAGAATAACTATAGAGAGAATAATAATCGAATTGAGTTTATTGTGAGGAGAGAATCCACAAAAACACAAATCCGCCAGGCAGTAGAAATGCTATTAGACGTGAAAGTAGCCAAAGTAAATACGAAGATTACTATTACTGGTAAGCATGCAAGCATCCGCCTTGCAGAAGGGTATGATGCAGAGGAGGCGGCGCTAAAGTTAGGCGCTTTCTGAGGTGATATTATGGGTAAGAGAACAAGATCACAGCGTAGAGGTTCAAGTCCTAAAAATAAGGTTTCAAGCCACAGATTCCCTGCAGCAAATAAGTTGCCTCGGGTCAGTGGAAAAATCGCAGAAGTCGTGGATTTAATTCACAGTCCAGTACACACTACTCCACTTGCGAAAATCAAGTTTGAAGACGGTGAAGTAGGTCACATGGCAGCACCGGAAGGTATGTCAGTTGGACAAAACATCGCTTTTGGAGACAATGTTTCACTTAAGCCAGGAAATGTCACTACTCTAGCTCAGATACCTGAAGGAACTCCTGTCTGTAATGTTGAATTAAGACCAGGTGACGGAGGTAAACTTGCAAGGTCAGGCGGTAATTCTGCATTATTAGAAACTCGTATGGGTGACAAGGTTAGAGTCAGATTGCCTAGCGGCCGTTTGAAAGAATTACATTCAAAATGCCGTGCTACGATCGGTGTTTTAGCAGGTCACGGAAGGACTGAAAAACCTCTGATGAAGGCTGGTGCTGCGCATTATCGTGCAAAAGCTCGTGGAAAGTTATATCCAACAGTTAGTGGAGTAGCTATGAATCCAGTAGATCACCCTCATGGTGGTGGAAATCACCAGGCTGTACACGGTCCTAATTCAGTTAGCCGTAACGCGCCACCGGGTCAGAAGGTTGGAAATATCGCTCCAAGAAGAACTGGTCGCGGAAGAGTAAGAGTTAGGAATGAGGAGGCATAATTATGGCAAGAAAATCCAAGAAAATGTTCCGTTCACCAAAACTTGCTCGTCGTCAGGCTAGAAAGCGCCGTTCTCAAATTTCAGAACGTCGTAAGAAAGAATTCCTATGGAGAGGTTACACTCTTGAAGAACTTCAGGCTATGCCTCTTTACCCTCCAGAAGATGACCTTAGCGCAATATGCATTGCTACATTGATGCCTTCTCGTGCAAAGAGGTCTTTGTCTCGTGGTCTAAATCTTGATTGCGAGAAATTACTTGATAAAATACGATCTAATAGTTCAGGTAAGGTAATTAGGACTCATTCTAGAAGGATGTATATACTTCCAGAAATGGTAGGTACTACTATTGGAATCCATAATGGTCGCGATTTCGTTAATGTAGAAATTATTCCAGAAATGATTGGTCATGCATTAGGTGAATTTGCAATGACAAGAAGATCAGTAACTCACACCGGACCTGGTGTAGGTGCAACTAGATCTTCTGCACACGTAGCATTGAAGTGAGGTGAGAATATGAGTAGAATAACAGGTAAATCACAATCCGGATACACACAACTCTTAGAGGGTTCAAACCTAGTTTCTGCACGTGCAGTTAATGTCGATGTTCATCAAAAACATTGTTTGCATATTGCTAAGGCTTTACGTGGCATGAATGCTTCCGATGCGATTTCGTATTTGGAAGATGTAATCGCTGAAAAGAAAGCTATACCATACACCCGTCGTACACGAAGAGGCCGTGGAGGAAATACAATGGCGGGCCATAGGAAAGGTAAGATGGGTCCAGGTAAATTTCCTCGAAAAGCATCAAAAGTTTTCATTAAACTAATTAATAGTGCTATGGATAATGCTCGACAGAGATATGATACTATTGAACCTGAAGAAATGACAATTACTCATCTTGCATCTCATCGTGGCCAAATCCATCGTGGATGGAGACCTCGAGCGCAAGGTCGAGCTACTCCTGATAATCACTATCAAGTCAATATCGAAATTTTCCTTGAGCACTTTGGTGAAGAGGAAGATGAGGACGAATTCTGAGGTGTCAAATATGAAACATAACACAATTAGAACTTTCATTAATCGAAATGTTGAGCGTCAGATGGTCAGAGAATATTTGCTCAAAGAAACAGAAAGAGCAGGATTCGGTGGGCTCGATTTTAATAGAACACCGGAGGGAACTAAGGTTACCCTACATGCTGAACAAGTAGGTCGAGTTATAGGACGCAGAGGTAAAGTGATCCATGAACTACAACGCCGCCTACAAGAAGATTTTAATTTAGAGAATCCTCACCTTGAAGTTACGGAAATAGAAGAACAACGCCTTAACGCTCAGGTTATGGCAAGCAGATTAGCAAGCTCTCTTGAGAGAGGCTGGTTTTTCCGTAGAGCTGGGCACAGTACAGCGCAGAATATAATGGACGCTGGTGCAAGAGGTTGTCTAATCATAATCTCTGGTAAAATTACTGGTGCTAGGCACCGCGTAGAAAAATTCCAAAAAGGTCATATCAAATTCTGTGGAGAAACTGCACTAGAGTTCATGGATACAGGCTTTTCAGTTTGTGTTAAGAAACTCGGTACAATTGGTTGCACCGTACGAATCATGCGTAAAGGTGTACAATTACCTCATGAGATTAAAATTCATGAGCGCCATGAAGTGGGATTAGATCCTATTGATGAAGTTTCAATGATTGAAGCCCCATCAGAAGTTAAAGATACAGATTCAAACGATGTCGCTGCTGAAGAAGTAGTCGATTCAGTTCTGCAAAAGATGGCAGATATCGAAGTAAACGAAGAAGTTCAGGAGGAGGAGTGAATGTCTCATCTTTCATCTAGAGATATCGATGGAATGAACGTTGATCAACGTCAACGTCGTCTAGAAGAACTTCGTGAAGAAATGCTTCAACTACGTGCACAACAAGCACTTGGTGGATCATCTTCGGATTCAGGTTCTTACAAGGCTACAAGGCGCAGTATAGCGCGTCTTCTAACAAAGATGAATGAGGATTCTCAGGAGTAGAGGAATAAATGGCTGGTATATGCAATCTGTGTGGTTTACCTGATGAATTATGTATCTGCCAAGAAATAGCAAAGGAACAACAAAAAGCAATAATTTCAGTAGTAAGAAGGAGGTATGGAAAAATGGTAACTATAGTTGAAGGCATCGATGATGTAGCAATAGATATCAATAAACTAGCTAAAATTCTGAAAGGTTATTGTGCAGCTGGTGGTACAGTTAAAGACCGTACAATTGAACTTCAAGGTGAGCATAAAAAAAGAGCTGCTAAAGTTTTAGAGCAAAATGGATATCAAGTGGAGGTGCGTTAATTGACTAATTCTATTCATATGCCTTTCTTATCCAGAGAGATATCAATTATTGATTCAGCAGATCCTACTCTAATAGGAGTCAAAGGAAAGGTTCTCGAAGAAACTCGACGTACAATTATTGTACAAACACAAAATGGAGAAAAAACATTTGCAAAAGATGTCATCCAATTCACACTCGATTTAGAGAAAAATGTCATTGATGGTGCCACGGTCACCCAGCGGCCAGAAGATCGAATTAACCGTAAATACAGGAGAAACTAAAATGCGTGATATCGGAGTAGATGTAAAAACACCGGAAGGTGAATGGGATGGCGATGAAAACTGTCCATTTAATGGGAGCCTTAGAGTACGTGGGCAAATTATTGAAGGAAAAGTATACTCCAGTAACATGTCTGGTTCCATTGTCGTCGAGAGAGAAATGACTCGATATATGAAGAAATATGAAAGATATGAGAAGCGTACAAGAAGATATCCTGCTCATCTTCCCTCTTGTATCGGTGAAGTAAATCCTGGCGATTCAGTTCGAATTATGGAATGTAGGCCTCTTTCAAAGACGGTCAAATTTTGTGTTATAGAGAAAGGTGATCAACAATGAGGGGAATTTCAAGTCGTGTAACCAAAGCTTTGCCTACACAGGCAAAAATGGATTGTGCAGACAATACTGGCGCTAAAGTGGTGCAACTAATCAACGTTCTAAAGAAAGGAGGAGTTGCTGGACGCTATCCTGCAGCTGGCGTAGGTGACATGATTCGTGTGACTGTTCGTAGAGGTACTCCTGAAACTAGAAGACAAATATTTACTGCAGTAATCATTCGTCAATCAAGGCCATTCCGTAGAGTCGATGGGACATGGGCACGATTCGAAGATAATGCATGCGTTCTAACAAATGAGCGTGGTGATGTTCAGGGTTCCGACATTAAGGGACCAGTTAGTAGAGAGGCAGCAGAACGCTGGCCTAGAATCGCGGCTACTGCGAAACAAATTGTATGAGGTGAGATGAATGGCAACAAAGAATCCTGGAAAAAACCGCCTTTCCCAAAATAAGGCACCAATTCATGTAAAGCGCAAGCGTATGCGTGCACGTTTGATTACTGACGATCCTAATCTTCAGAATGTTCGAACTGTAACTGTTCGTGTTGGTGACGAAGTAGAAGTCCTACGTGGCGATTTCGGCAACCCTAACAGTGTTAAATCAGATTCTAAGGGTAAGCGCTTAGGCCAATCAAGAGGAAGAGCGGGATTAAAATCAAAAGTAACCCGTGTCGATACATCCAACGGAAGGATTTTCGTAGACGGTTTAACTATCTCTACTGCAGATGGCAAAGAAGAAGCGTTACCTATCCACCCATCTAACCTAGTTGTTACAGCTTTGTACGAGGGTGATCCAGTAAGAATCAAGCAATTGATTGAAAGAGGAGGTGTAGAAGAATGAGTAGTAGTCACATTAAGCGCCTAATGATGCCAAGAAGTTGGCCATTGCCAAGAAAAACTACGGTTTGGGTACAAAAACCTGATCCTTGCGGCCATAGTATTGAGAAATGTATGCCAATGGGTATGATTCTCCGCGATATTCTTGGTGTTGCTCACAACCGCCGTGAAGCAAAGAAAATATTACAATCAAGAAAAATTATGGTCGATGGAAGAATTGAGACTGCAATAGGTCGTGGTGTAGGATTAATGGATGTTCTAACAGTTGGTGAGAATAACTTCCGCTGTGTATTGGATACAAATGGTAAATTGCGATATAGGCCAATTAGCTCAAAACAGGCTTCATCTAAATTGTGCCGAGTTATGGGTAAAACTACTATATCTGGTGGTAAAACTCAACTTCATCTTCATGATGGTAGAAATCTTGTTTTTGATTCTAATCCGGAATATAAATCTGGAGATAGTGTAGTATTATCTCTTCCAGATCAAGAGATTACATCACATCACAAATTCGAAGAGGGTGCTTTATCATACTTGACAGGTGGTTCACACATAGGTGAGACAGCAACTGTTAGGTCACATGAGATTAAGCGTTCATCCAAGGCGAATGAAGTATCTTTCGATGACTTTGGTACTATCTCTGATTATGTATTTATTCTTGGTAGTTCTAAAGATATACCTTTGGAGGTGGTTGAATGAGTGCTAATGCAATGTTAGAGCCTAGAATCACTAAAGTTACGATTAATATCGGCGTAGGTGAAGGTGGTCGAAGACTTCAACTCGCAGAACAAGTTCTTGAATTACTTTCTGACTTAAAGCCAGTACGTACTCTTTCTACTAGTACAAATAGAGATCTTGGTACACGTGTTGGTGGCCCAATAGGTTGTAAAGTTACTATACGTAACCAAGAAAAAATAGCATCATTCCTGAAAGATGCATTCTGGATACGTCAGAATACTTTACCTGCATATAATTTTGACCAATCAGGAAACCTTTCATTCGGTATATCTGACTATACTGATTTCCCAGACCAAAAATATGACCCAGATATTGGAATATTTGGTATGGATGTAAATATTGTTCTCGAGCGCCCTGGCCATCGTGTATCTCGTCGTCGTCGTCGAAGCACTAAGGTTGCTAGGAATCATCGTGTAGTCCGTGATGATTGTAAACAATGGTTTACTGAGCAATTCGGAATTACAATAGTGGAGGAGTAAGCATGGCAAGAGATCATGGAGAAGAAATCGGTAGAACAAACGGCTGTAGACGTTGTGGACGTAGCCGAGGAATGATTCGTCGTCATGGGCTTAGGCTTTGTCGCCAATGCTTCCGCGATGTGGCTCCGAGTATAGGATTTAAAAAGAATAGTTGAGGTGAGAAGAAGATGCAATTTGACCCATTAAATGACGCATTTACCCGTATTTTCAATGCGGAGAACGCAGGTCACTACGAAGTGACCGTACGCCCAGCGAGCAAGCTGCTAGGAAGCATGTTATCAATTATGCAGAAATCTGGATATGTTGGTGAATATGAATCACTTGAAGATGGCCGTGGAGGTGGATACAGAATCGAGTTAGTAGGTGCTATTAATCGATGTGGAACTATCAAACCAAGGTTTTCTGTACAAAGATCCGAATATGAGAAGTGGGAATCTAGATATCTACCCGCTCAAGATTTTGGACTTTTGATTATGTCTACAAATCAAGGTGTAATGAATCATCATGAAGCAAAGAAGGAGAGAATAGGCGGGCGTTTGCTTGCATATATTTTCTGAGGAGGGATAGATATGGTAAAATTAGATAAAATAGTACATCGAATCTCTTTACCTGATGGAGTTAATGCATCTCTTGAAGGAAATAATGTGACAATATCAAAAGATGGCAATTCAGTTTCCAGAGAATTCCGTCATCCTCGTTTGGATATCTCTACTGCAGAGGATAGCGTAGAAGTATTCTGTGATTTACCTCGACGTTCAGAGAGAGCATTAGCAGGTACTTGGAATGCTCATATAACTAACATGGTCAAAGGAGTTGACACTGGTTTTGAATACCGTCTTCAAGCAGTTTATTCTCACTTTCCTATGACTATAAAGGTTCAAGGTAACAAACTAACAGTGAACAATCTTTTCGGAGAAAAGGTGCCACGCGTAGCAAAACTACCTTGGTCTCCTTCTGATGTAGAAGTTCGTGTTGAAAATAAAACTGATATTATAGTCAAAGGTTCTGATCGTGAAAAAGTCGGACAAACAGCAGCAAACATTGAGAGATGCTGTGTCATTAAGAAAAGAGATAGACGTGTGTTCCAAGATGGGATATACATAGTCTCTAAGGGAGCATAAAGGAGGTAATAGTATGGAAGAATATGAAAACATGACTGTTGCAGAACTAAAAGAACTACTAAGGGGAGCTAAGTTACCAGTATCTGGTAAGAAGAGTGAACTTATTGCAAGATTGATTGAATCAAATGATTCGTCAGAAGAAGTTGTGGAAGAAGTAGATATCGAAGATGTAGAGATGCATGAAGAAGATGACGATACCTTTGATGATGATGATGAAGAATTCTTTGATGAAGAATGGGATCAAATCCACACTGCTCGTCAAAAGCCAGTATTAGATGATGTGACAAAAGCTAATTTGTCAATACGTGCCGCTCAGATGAAGAAGCAGCCTAAATTCCGCCGTCAAGAATGGTACAGGTATTATCGTCTTGCTAGAACTGGTTGGAGGAAACCTAAGGGTATGCAATCTAAGCAGAGACTCAACATGAAATACCGTACTCCAATGGTTAGAGTAGGATACGGAAAAATCGCGGCTGTTCGTGGATTACATCCATCTGGTTTTGAGGATATTTTAGTTAATCAGCCAAGTGATCTTGATGGACTTGACCCGGAACGCCAAGCAATACGAATAGGTGCCGGAGTAGGTAACAGAAAGAGAGCGCATATACACGATCGAGCAGATGATTTAGGACTCCGAGTTTTAAATCGCCGTAAAATTGATAGAAAAGGTGATTTAAAATGATTATTTCTAATCAGAAAAGAATGGCCGCTCAAATTCTTTCTAAGAAAGAAGGACGTACAGTAGGTATTCATAGAGTATGGATAAATCCTGACTATCTTGATGAAGTAAGTACTGCTGTTCAGAAGGACGACATCCGCCAATTAATTGAAGACGGCTTAATCAAAGCCAGACCAATTAAGGGGATTAGTAAAGGTAGAGCAAGAAAAGCCGCTGAACAAAAAGCAAAGGGTCGACGTAAAGGGCCTGGTTCGAGAAAAGGTACAAGAAACTCAAGGGATCCAAAGAAAAATCGATGGATGCGCCTTATCCGAGCTCAACGCAGAGTTCTCAAAGATCTTAGGGGCGATGAAACTTTAACTCCTAGTGAATATAGATATTATTATCGAAAGGCAAAGGGTGGTTCTTACCGTTCTGTTTCTCACATGCGAACCAACATGGGTTTGGATGGTATTAAATTCGGAGGCGATGAATAATGGCACATGGTAAAAACCAAAGATTAAGATTCAAAAGACGAAGAGTTGGAGAAACTGACTATCGTCGAAGAATGAAACTTCTAAGAGGCGATCAGCCAAGAGCCGTGGTCAGAGTATCTAACACTCAAACCATCTGTCAATTAGTAGAGTTTAATCCAGATGGTGATTTCGTCTTAGCATCCGTTAGTGGGAAAAATTTAGTTGACAAATACTCTTGGCCTAGTGACGCTTCTAGAAAATCAGTACCTGCTAGTTATCTTATTGGGTATGCACTTGCAAAAAATGCAATTTCTGCAGGTTATGAAAGCGCAGTTCTGGACATAGGGCTATCTGCATCAACAACTGGTAGTCGAGTATTCGCAGCTCTTAGAGGAATGGTCGATGCAGGATTAGATATTCCTCATGGCGATCAAGTTCTGCCAGATGATGATAGAATCCATGGGGCACATATTGATTCCTCAATGAGTGACAAAGTTAAGGGATCGTTGAAAGCGATAGAGGAGGCTTGAATATGAGTGATGAAGAAAATACCGAAGTAGTTCAATTAGCTCCCGGATTAGCAGCTGCCTTAGCTCCTGTTGAACCAAGTACTGACACTCGCGGACGTAGAGGTCCTGATCCTTTAGCAGGACTCCGTTCTTGGATCCCTAGGACACGTCTTGGCCACATGGTTATGAGTGGAGAAATAACAACTTATGAGCAAGCAATTGATACTGGCTTACCAATTAGAGAAGTAGAAATTGTCGATGCATTACTCCCTGATTTAACAGATGATGTGTTAGGAGTAAATATGATCCAAAGAATGACTGACTCAGGTCGTCGTGTTCGATTCAATGTTCTTTGTGTTGTTGGAAATAGTGATGGTTATGTTGGCCTTGCTGTTTGTAAAGGAAAAGAAGTTTCCGGAACTATTCGTAAGGCAATTGATAAGGCTAAACTAAATTTAATTCCTGTAATGAGAGGAAATGGTTCATGGGAATCATCAGAGGGTCCTGGGAATTCAGTTCCATTCAAGGTAACTGGCCGTTCTGGTTCAACAAGAATCACACTAATGCCTGCCCCTGCAGGTAAGGGATTAGTTATTGGTGACTACGGTCGCCGTGTACTAACTCTTGCAGGTGTAACTGATGTTTGGGCTCGTTCAGCAGGTCAAACTCGTACAACCATCAATTTCGCACGTGCAACTTTCAATGCTCTTGTAGAATTGAATAAGACCAAACTTACAGATGATGTTCGTCAAAGACTCAATATCACTAAAGGGAGGAAGCTACAATGACATTTTTGGTAATTAGAGCAAGAAGTGACCGTGGAGTCACAAAGAAAATTAGAGATACAATGCTTATGCTTAATCTAACACGTGTTAATCATGCGACATTAATTCCTGATAACGTGACTTACGCAGGTATGTTGCAGAAGTCTAAGGATTATGTGACATGGGGCGAGGTTGATGCTGAGACCATTGAAACACTTCTCAAAGAGAGAGGCCGAATGGTTGGAGACAAACCAGTCGATGATGCTACAATCAAAGCAGCAAGCAATTACAAAACAGTAGCAGCATTTGCTAAAGCAATGGCAGCTGGTGATGCAACTATGAAAGATGTTGATGGATTAAAACCAATTTTTAGACTACACCCCCCACGCGGAAGCAAAGGATGGGGAGGAATCAAGAGAGCTTACACTGTTGGTGGCGCTCTAGGATTTCGTGGCGAGGCAATATCTGATCTCGCAGGAAGAATGCTCTGAGGTGAATAAATATGGTATCCCGTACAAATAAATTCCGTGGTCGCTCTCGCTACCATGGTAGAGGAAAAAAAGCAGGTCGTGGCGCAGGTAAGCGTGGTGGCCGTGGTAATGCTGGAATAAACAAGCATCGTGTCATGACTCGAATAAAATATATGCCTGGTCATTGGGGTATGCATGGGTTTAATCGAGATCCTAGTTTAAGAGTAGTTAATGTTTCTATTAATCTTCAAGAAGTTGAAGAAATGGCAGAGGGTAAATCAATTAATTTATCTGAACTTGGTTATGACAAGTTACTAGGTAAAGGTAAAATTAACAAATCCTTGAATATCATAGTTAATGAAGCAAGTTCTCTTGCAATTAAGAAAGTCGAAGCCGCAGGTGGCTCAGTAACTCTTGGCGACAGCGAAGAAGAATGGGAAGAAGAATAAGTTTAGAATTGGGGGTATAACTAATGGTCGATAGAAAACCTAATGTTATCGCAACATTGATTGTTGCAGGATTATACTGGGGTATGCTTTACTATTGGTTGCGTGATGAATTCAGCGGAACTGGTGAAGAACAAATGCATGCTCTACGCATGTTCCTAGTATCTCTCCCATACGTTGCATACGTTATGTGGTGTGCTATGTCTGACCTGCCTGAGAATATCAAATCAATGCCCTATGTAGGACGTTCTCTTAAACCAGGGATATGGCTATTATCTGTAATCGGTCTTGCATATTGGGGGTGGGTTGATACATCAGCAGTAGGCTTCTTACTAGTGGGCGTCGCACTTCTCGGTGTTGCAGTTTCAATGGCTTTAGTGTGTCTTCTTTATTCTGGTTCGGAAAGCAGTCGCCTCTATGGTTTGAGTAGATTCGTTGATGTTTATCCTAGTATCACTAAACCAGAGGGGCATGTTCGTTTTAATCAAAAATTATGGACCACAACCCTTGTGTTAATCATTTATTTTATGATGACTAATGTTATGATTTATGGTTTGTCAGATTCAACCTTGGATATATTTTCATCTTTCCGAGCAATTATGGCTGGTGCATCCGGTTCGATTATGCACTTGGGAATAGGACCTATTGTTACAGGTTCTATTATCATGCAGCTTTTCGCGGGTGCTAAAATAATTCAATTAGATTTACAGGATTCTAACGACAAACAATTATATCAGGGTGTTCAAAAATTATTAGTTCTGATTATGATACCTATTGAATCAATACCTCAAGTATACGGTTTCTTAGATCCTTCAGAGACTTTGATAATTGATTTCGGTATAGGCTGGGCAAATACCATAATTGTCGCACAATTATTTATGGGCTCATATCTTGTATTCCTTCTTGATGAACTTGTGAGTAAATGGGGAATTGGTAGCGGTATCTCTCTCTTCATTGCTGCGGGAGTTGCTCAATCAACATTCGTAGGTACTTTATCTCCTCTTCCAGTAACTGCAGGTTCTCCTCTATCATTCCAGAACCCTCCTTCAGGGACTTTACCTATGATATTTTATACCTTAAGGACCGCAACTAATTCTCAATTAGTTTCTGAAAATGGTTTCGAGTTAATCTTACTCAATCACGCTAATCCTATAGCTGCACTAGTGTCATCAATCATCGTATTCTTGGTAGTTGCTTATGCTGAATCTAGTAAGTTAGAATTACCTTTGACTCATGGTAAGGTGCGAGGTCATCGTGGCCAATATCCTATTCGTCTAGTCTATGCAAGTAACATACCAGTTATTCTAATGGCTGCTTTGCTTGCGAATATCAATATGTTTACTCTCCTATTCTGGAGTCATCCAGTCCTTTCAACAGTGCCTATCTTAGGGCGTAATGGTGCCATGAGTAGGGCTCATTGGTTTGGGTCGTACGAAGTAGGTGCTACGACGCCTTCAGATGGTTTCGCGTGGTATTCTTCGATGGTCAATGGTGTTGGAGATTGGTTCCTTCCTTTACTCAATCAAACGGGCGATGCTTATGGGCATAGCCTGGGGCAATTACTAGTCCACGTTGTTGTATATGTTTTCGTTATGACTGCTGGTTCTACTGTGTTTGCTAAATTTTGGATTGAAACTACTAATATGGGCGCCAAGGATGTCGCCAAGCAGATCGAGAGGACCGGAATGCAAATACCTGGTTTCAGAAAGAATCCAGTTGTACTGGAGAGAATCCTTGAGAGATATATTCCTCCTGTAACTTTATTTTCTGGTGCCTTCGTAGGTTTACTCGCAGCTGGTGCTGATTTGCTTGGTACTGTAGGTAATGCTACAGGAACAGGTCTCTTACTAGCAGTAGGTATCATTCTAAGGACCTACGAACAGATCCAGAAAGAGCAGGCTATGGAGATGCATCCTGTACTCCGAGAGTTCTTTGGCGCTGATTGATTTTATCATTTCTTGATAGTTATCTTTCGATGCCACCAATCTTTATTTTGAATATATTTTTTCTAAGTTTTTAATGTCGAAAATAATACTCTTAAATCTATTTTTGGAGCGAAGTAATACCAATCTCCTGAAAGTATTTTATATTGCAATAATCGTTGTACTGCGTACCAATAGTCCAACTTGTTCATAGGGCAGATTGAAATACCCCTTGCCGGTCGGCGACTTGCTACGTTTGACTGGCGTTGGAGATTGAGCACCTAGTGCAATGAGATCTACTATCAGGTTAGGCGTGTGCCGAGGAAGTGCGGCCATGAACCAAGTTCATGGTTATGGAGGTTAACCACAATAACGACTTGACCCCGATAATAGGGGTGCAAGTAAGCAGAAAAATATATCACATTCAAATATAGGAAATGTGTTTCTGCGCCAATTCAATAATAAAGTGACAGCCATTGTATGACTACAAACTTCGAAAGGATACTGTGATTTCACAAGAAATCCGGTTGATCCTGCCGGAGGCTACCGCTATTGGAGTTCGATTAAGCCATGCGAGTCGCGAGAAATTAGATTCTCGGCGTACCGCTCAGTAACACGTGGGTAACCTGCCCTATGCTGGATAATAACCTCGGGAAACTGAGAATAATGATCCATAGTTCACTACGCCTGGAACGGTGAGTGGATGAAAGCTCCGGCGGCATAGGATGGGCCTGCGGCGTATCAGGTTGTAGGGGGTGTAACGTACCCTCTAGCCCTCTACGCGTACGGGTGTTGGGAGACATAGCCCGGAGATGGATTCTGAGACACGAATCCAGACCCTACGGGGTGCAGCAGGCGCGAAAACTTGGCAATGCGAGAAATCGTGACCAGGGAACTCCAAGTGCATCGGGTAAGACCGGTGCTTTTCTTGACTCTAAATAGGTCTTGGAATAAGGGGTGGGTAAGGACGGTGCCAGCCGCCGCGGTAATACCGGCGCCTCAAGTGGTAGTCGCTTTTATTGGGCCTAAAACGTCCGTAGCCGGTCTGATACATTCGTGGGTAAATCAACCAGCTTAACTGGTTGAATTCTGCGAGGACGGTCAGACTTGGGACCGGGAGAGGTGTGGGGTACGCTCAGGGTAGGGGTAAAATCCTGTCATCCTGAGCGGACCACCTGTTGCGAAGGCGCCACACTAGAACGGATCCGACGGTCAGGGACGAAGCCTAGGGGCACGAACCGNNAGTACGGTCGCAAGGCTGAAACTTAAAGGAATTGGCGGGGGAGCACCGCAACCTGAGGATTGTGCGGTTTAATTGGATTCAACGCCGGAAAACTCACCATAGCCGACGGACAAATGAAGGTCAGTGTAATGAACTTACCGGATTGTTCGAGAGGTAGTGCATGGCCGCCGTCAGTTCGTACCGCAAGGCGTTCTGTTAAGTCAGATAACGAACGAGACCCTCATCTCTATTTGCTAACTGGATCTCCGGATCCAGTGCACTATAGGGAGACCGCTGGCGCTAAGTCAGAGGAAGGGGAGGGCAACGGTAGGTCAGTATGCTCCGAATGCTATGGGCTACACGCGCAATACAAAGGACAGGACAATGGGCTGCTGCTCCGAAAGGAATGATAGCTATCCCGAAACCTGTTCGTAGTTCGGATTGAGGGCTGTAACTCGCCCTCATGAAGCTGGATTAGGTAGTAATCGCGTCTCAAAAAGGCGCGGTGAATATGCCCCTGCTCCTTGCACACACCGCCCGTCAAACCATCTTAGTTGTGGGTGGGTGAGGCTACCTCTCTATGGGGTATTCGAGCCTGCCTTCGACGAGGAGGGTTAAGTCGTAACAAGGTATCTGTAGGGGAACCTGCAGATGGATCACCTCCTAAGAAACTCGGAAAACCGGGGGGGGTAGGATGCTTCGGCATCCTGCTCCTTCCAACTTTATTTCTATTTTTTTTAATCTAGTTAGTTAGCGTAAGCTTTCTCTGTTAATTTTTGTATTACAACCTCCATAATCCTCCTTTTCATAATTATATCGTAACATATCTCAAACGGTGAGTTTGTTCACAACTGTGCGAAGGTATATATTTACTATATGTCGTAGAAGGGACATGCGAAGTTTACTCGCAACAACTATGATGCTGTTAATGATGACTGCAGCCCTAGCGGGCTGTGCTGGATCTGATGTCACACAAGATGACGTAGATACTAGCTATGACGAAGGATACGCTATGGGAGTAGCAGATACAACTCCTGTAAGTACTCTAGACACAATTGTAGAGCGTGGTTCTATGAAGTGTGGCGTTAAAGAATCCCAATATGGAATGGGTTACTTAGATGCAACAACTGGAGTTCGCTCTGGTCTAGATATTGCTTACTGTAGAGCTGTGGCTGCTGCTATTGGCCTAAATCCAGATACTGGTGTTGAATACATCCCTGCTTCAGGCTCGGACAGATTCGACAAACTATCATCTGGAACTATTGACGTTCTAATCCGTACCACAACTTGGACAACAAGCCGTGATGCAGATCTAAACGCTGATTTCGCTGGTATGAACTTCTTCGATGGACAAGGTATTTTGGTCCGTGAAGACGCTTTCTCTGCTGCAGAAGCAGGTAATTCAGCATCTGGTCTAAACAATGCAAACATTTGTGTTGGTGTAGGTACAACTACTGAAGGAAACATGCAAGACTGGTTCTCATCCCGTGGAATTTCTTTCACATCTGTAGGAACAGCTGATGCTGCTGAAGCAACTGACAAACTAATTTCTGGCGAGTGCGATGCATTCACTGGTGACATGTCTGCTATGGTTGCAAAGAAGTGGGCACTAGACAACGATGATTCTATCGCTGCTGGTACATGGATTGCTTCTGAACTTCTATCAAAGGAGCCTCTAGGAGCAGCTACACGTGATGGAGATTCTGATTTCAAGGACGTTGTTGCATGGGTATGGTATGGAATGGTTACTGCTGAAGAAATGGGCGTAACTGCTGCTAACGCTGCTCAAATGGCTACAGATTCATGTGCACTAACTGTCGATGATCCTGAAACTGCTGATTTCGATGAGAGTGGAGCAATCACAAACCCTGGAATGTGCAGATTACTAACATCTGACTTAGGTCTAGGTACAACTGATAACGCACTAGCTGGAACATGGATGCAAGCAGTATTAGCTGCATCTGGAAACTATGGTGAAGCATATGACGACGCATTCTGCGACGGTTCATATGATGGAACAAGTGGTTCAGACGCTATGACTGGATGCTTGATTTCAAGAGCAGGAACTGCTAACGCGCTCGTTTCAGAGGGTGGACTTCAGTTCGCACCTCCAATGCGTTAATCAGGTAACTGAATAACACAGACAGAATTACAAAAGCCTCTGGAGGGGTATACTCCTCCAGAGGTCTCTATTTTTTATTCGGTGATATTAATGAACTATTCTTTTTTAGACCCCCGCCGATATAGTTTTTTCACAATAATCGGGGCCATATTTTTTTGGATTTATGCAAATAAGTTCCTAACCTACTCTGTAGATTATGTTACACAAATGTCTCGTGACCTATCATTTGGGGGAGTGCAGCAGAATATAGCGTATTATTCCAATGAAAGTTTAATTTTATCAGTTGGTGGATTTCTATTAATTTCATATTTGCTAATCCAAAATGAATTTTCTAATCTCTTCCAATCTTCTTCTAATCCTAGTAGTTCAGGTAATGCCACTGACATTTTTCTGAATATGTACTTATGGATTGTATTTTTTGGTCTTCTGAGTATTGTTGAAAATGGTTCATATTCGGTACTTTCTATTTTTACTGCACTACTGAAAGGATCTTCATTTGGGCTCTTTTGCGGTCTATTTTTCGGGTTCTACTTTAGAGGATATTATTCTTCATTATTCGCTATGGTAATGTTTGTTTTATCTTATTTCTTAGTACCTACGTTGTATTTATCAACTACTGGAATAATGTTCTTCCTAGTTGGTGGATCCGTTTTAACTTCATTTTTATTAATTCAAAATAATATTGCTAACATATTTACTAAAGATTTCCTCCGTAATTTCAAATCTGTGCGAATATACATAGGAGAATACCTATCAATAATTTCAGTTATATTCTTTGCAGTATTAGTATTCAATATTTCTATGATTCCTGTGTTGTCAGATAACTTAATTCCGATGCTATCTCTAATTCTTTTGATTAATGTAACTTACTGGTCGATTAATTTATCTCAAGAACATTTCAAACCCTCAGTTCAACAACATCGTAGTACAGCAATTGTATTCATGATATTACTACCTTTACTGATGTATTTATTACTACGTTTCTTATTTTTACTAAATCACCCAGATACTGTAATGAGAAATAGATGGGAATTAGCCTATGAATTCATGACTCAAGGGAATACATTCAGAGTTAATACTTGGCCATTTGAGGTGGAACCGGGTGCTGATTCCAGGTGGCTTTTCTATAAAGCCGCCATAATCAACTCAGCTAGAGTCACTCTTCTGAGTATATTTTTATGTACAATCTTGGGGATTATTGTAGGCGTCACAAGACTTTCATCAAACAAATTAGCCTCAACATTGGCTACCGTTTATGTAGAAATCTTCCGTAATCTTCCATTAGCAGTTCTTCTTTTCTTAATAGCCACTCAAATGGGTCATAAACTTCCATTGTTTTCAGAAGAAAAAGAAATTATGGGTCTAGTCTATTATAGTAATCAAGGGATATGGTTTACCACTGTAGCCGAACACTCTAGAATATTCATTGGTTTGATGATTCTCGGGCTAACAAAAATAATTATGCGTCAAATGTCAAGAGTAGAACCTCGCAAAGTTAATGATTCAAAGAGGAATTTAATTCAGCGGCCATTCTCTGTTCTTGGTTGGAAGTTTGAATCGCTTGTTTCCGATTTATTCGTATTAATTTCAATTATTGTTTTCGCAGTAATGTCGTACCCATTCTTCATTTCCGCTTCAGGTGGTCTCGCCTGTATTATCGGAGTATTAATCCTAATCTACTCACTGCTAGTTTACACTAATGTTGATGATTCGGGAATTAATGAGATGGTTATTGATGACTCTGAAAAAGGATTGCGCAGGTCATTTACAATTTGGACTCTTTCAGTAGCAATCGCAATAGGTATTGCGATTTCAGCTGGATTTTCTCATCCTGAGTTAATCAAACCTTCTCTTACCTCCTCCGGTTCATGGCGCTTCGCAGAAGGGAAAGGATTTGAGATCACACCTGCATTTACAGCGATGATACTTGGTCTAACTCTATTCACCGCATCAGTAGTTGCAGAGATTGTTCGTGGTAGTATTCAGGCATTGCCAAGAGGTCAAGTAGAGGCCGCTATTTCACTTGGACTAAGTCCATTTCAAAGATTACGTTTGGTAATTTTGCCTCAGGCTCTCAGGAGTATGATTCCATTGCTGAATAATCAATTCATGAATGTATGGAAAAATTCTAGTTTAGCTATTATAGTCGCATATAACGATGTTTTCTATCAATTCTTAGTTATGGCCAATAATGTTGGTAAATTAATTCCTTTATTCCTTCTCCTCCTAGTCACCTATCAGTTTGGAAGTCTAATGATATCTGCTGTAATGAATTGGTTCAATGCCAGAGTAACGAGCGTGAAAATATGATTCAAGACAAAATACTAGATATTGAACAGTCAGTTATTGGCAAATCTAGTTCACCTTGGGCTAAAGATCACAATGATATCGCTTTTACATATGTTGGAATGGGAATTTCTCTAATTTATTCTTTATTCTCTTTCATTAATATTACATCAGATGAAGGGACTTCAATTAAAGCAATTATTTTTGCAGTTTTAGTTTTCTTGGCTACTTTCCTAGCGGTTTATCTAACTGTTACTTCCATACTGAAACTCTCTTTTAGGAAAAATCCTGCAACTACTTTACTTGGTATTATTAGTGCCTGGATAATTTATCTTGTAGTTTCTGGTTTCGGACATTTCGCATTAATTGATGCGGAATGGGAAGTAGTTTGGGCAAATCGTGTTCTTGTCATAGTGGGACAATTAATGACAGAGAGTCTAACTCAGTCATATTTACCTAATCAAAGTTGGAGATTATGGTCCGTTCTTTATCTGACCTTTGCAATCATATCTGCCGCATACGGAACTACTGGCGACAAACCGTATAAATTTCTAATTCCATTCACAATATTTTGTGGTATTTTGACATATATCGCTTGGAATCCTACTGCAATTAATTATAACTCTGATGAACCTGTTATGAAGTTGCTTGGTGCGACAATATTATCTTATATTACATTTGGATTATCATATTATTATTGTTCCATAAATGAAGAATATAAAGCAAATAAATTGAGATCATATTTGGCGTTAAGTTCAGTATTCGTATTCTTCTTTGCGGTATTCATAATGAATCCTCCTGAAGCCGTTCAAGAGTTATGCGCAGATATATTTTCAATTTCTTCTGATGATAATATTCAATTGACGCGTTGTGGAGGTGTTGAGGCTTCTCAATGGGGTGGTATTTTCGTTAACTTAATTGTAGCAACTGCTGGCTGTGTTCTAGGTTTTGGTATTGGAGTAGTTTTAGCATTTGGAAGACAAAGTGAATTACCATTCTTCAAGTATCCTTCAGTTGCACTGATTGAGACAGTACGTTCTGGTCCGTTGATTTGCTGGCTTTATTTCGCCGTTTTCTTACTTCCAGATATCATTGATCCATTCATGGATTTAGAGGATATCATGCGTATGTTGCTGATTTTCGGTCTGTTTGGTGGATGTTATATTGCTGAAGTTTTACGTGGTGGATTACAAGCAGTAGATAGTGGTCAAAAAGAAGCAGCACTAGCACTGGGTCTATCCCCAATGCAAACTAAACTACAGGTTGAATTACCAAACGCAGTCCGAACTACTTTGCCATCAATAGTCAGTGTATTCATTGGTCTTTGGAAAGATACGACTTTACTATTCATCATTAATATTTTAGATTTCTTTAAGTTAGCTAAGGATTTACCAAATACATCTCCTGGTTACCTAGGGGACTTCCTAGAGCCATTGTATGTCACAGCATTGGTATTCTGGATATTCGCATTCTACCTTTCTAGAATCTCAATGAAGATTGAGAAAGGATTAGGTCTAACAAACGAAGGAGGAGGAGAAGCAGCATGAGTGAAGAAGTAATTATAGAAACTAAGG
>ENA-UZWR01000255-UZWR01000255.1-metagenome-genome-assembly--contig:-Day-1-25m-contig-255_pt1 | contig 57792 bp, 40 predicted proteins | sample MGYA00260337_ERZ794897 | MGnify/ENA metagenome assembly ERZ794897 | reverse complement strand
ATAACAAATGCCACTACGCCAATGACGATGAGTACTACAGCAATACCGCCACCAATTACGGTTGAGGACATTGATGATGAAGAACTTCCATCATTGGATGACTTCTCCTTAATCCAACGGGTTGCATCATCTGGGTAAGCGTCAGCACCGTCTTCTATAGTCCAATCATCTGTTGGGTTTGACCATCCATCGCCGTCTGCATCATAGCATCCAACTCTGTCATTAGATGAATTTCCATAGACATCTGGGCAAGCATCTGCACCCATATCAACAGTCCAATCAGCATCAGGGTTTGAGATATAATCTCCATCTGAATCTGGGCATCCGGAACGATCTGTTTCAGACATTCCGAAAATATTAGGGCAATTATCACCTTTTACTCCATCAGCATTATCACCAAATGTGTCACCATCAGAATCTGCCCATTGAGTTGGGTCCTCTACGAAAATAACTGCATCGGCCCCATCAGCAGGACTCCAATCGAAATCTGGGTCTGAACGTCCATCCCCATCTGTATCAATACAGCCAAAGCGATCTACTGTGGATGTTCCTACTGTTGTAGGACAAGCATCTGGCTCACTTCCTTCTGCATTATCTCCATAACCATCACCATCGGAATCTACCCATTGTGTACCTTCTTGCGGAAGGTCATCTATGGAATTCGCCCAGCCATCATCATCTGAATCTGGGCATCCGAGTAGACCACCTTCGGTTGAAGTCCCTGAATTTAGAGGACAGAAATCTTGGCCAATTGCATCTGCATGATATTCTCCAGGCCATGATGGGTTTCTATCATTCCAACTCATGTTTGCCCAATTATCGCCAAATCCATCTTCATCAAAATCAGACCACTGAGAAGGCTCATTTGCAAACGCATCAGCACCGTCTTCGGTGGTCCAAGTTCCATCCGCATCTGAATATCCGTCTTCATCCGTATCAGAGCAACCTAGGCGGTCTTCTGTAGAAGTACCAGCCATACTTGGACAGTCATCCGGGGAAACACCTTCGGAATTATCTCCAAATCCATCTCCATCTCCATCTGCCCATTGAGTGATTTCATTAGGGAATGCATCATCAACATCAGCCCATCCATCAGCATCTGTATCTAGACAAGCATTCTTTCCACCTAAAGTGGAGTTACCCGCCTGTGTAGGACAGTCATCGAAAGAATCAGACCATCCGTCACCATCTTGGTCAACGCAGCCTTGTTCTCCAAGAGTGGAGTTTCCTGCTACTGTCGGGCAATCGTCTAATACATCGTCAACTGAATCAGCATCATCATCTAAATCTTCATCGCTATCACGACATCCATCTCCATCCACATCTGTTGTTTGGTCTGAAACCCAAGTAGGTCGTGGAGGATTGTATTCAGTCCATGGACACATATCATTTGCATCTTCAACGAGATCGTTGTCATCGTCCAAATCTTCAGTATCATCCTTGCATCCATCATTATCCCAATCAGTTGAAGCAGGTGGGTTAGCAGTATCTTGGGTACTGGTCCAATTATATGCTCCACCACGTGGACAATTATCCGGGAAATTATCGGTTAATCCATCATTATCATCATCCGAATCACATTCATCACCTTCACTATCAAAATCAGTATTTGCCTGTGTAGGGTTTGAAACATTAGGACAGTTATCATTGACATCAGGAATACCATCGCTATCTGCGTCTTGTTTTGTTGCAGGGTCGAATGCCCAAAGTAATACATCAAATTGTCCCGAAGAAGTTACTGAATGAGTTCCTTTGGAAACTGAACCAGAGAATCCTCCCGCAACTGTAACAATATCGGACATGTTTACACTCAAAGCTCTACTAACTTCATCTCCTGAACTTCCAGAAGTATCCAACCAAGACCAAGCCCCGTTGGAGTCTAAGCCGCCCAACAAAATATCATCATTTCCAGTAGGATTTGCAGTTATTGTTCCTGCAGTAAAAGCGCTACTAATTGTTCCTGTGACAATAATTTCGCCAGTAGACAATAGTGCAACATCACTAAATGAGTCATTTGAAGATGAACCACCTGATTCCGCCCAACCATTACCGGTTGGAGGTTTCATTATCAATAATGCATCTAAGTTACCTTGTGAAGCGGATATTGACCAACCTGTACTTTGCAGTGTTCCCCCAAATCCACCTGCTAAATACAAATTTCCATTCATATCATTGGTGATACTGAAGACGATAACTTGTTCATTTGGAACACCATAGCCATCTAGTGAAACTACAACACCATTGGTGTCAAGTTCTAATACAAATGAATCAACCAATCCTAAATTAGTATATAATTGCTGACCAAAGGTGACTGAATTTTGAGTGTATCCCCCTACAAAAATCGCTCCAGTCATAGAGACATGTAGGTCTAAGACGCCTGTTGAACCAGAACCACCGCTCATGACCCAAATCAATTGACCATTATTGCCATTATATTTGGCAACATAAATTGAAGGAGATTTGGCACTAATAGTTGTACCGCCAAAATCAGTATCACCATCAAATGCGCCTGCAATTATAATATCTCCATTCATATCAAGTTCAACTGCATCAACCGAACTTGTATTGTTATTTGTTCCAGTAGTTGCATGGGAATGTGCCCACATAAAGTTTCCAAATGGATCGGTTTTTGCAAGGTATCCATCGCCTGCTTGACTGGTAATAGTTTGAATTCCAAATTGAATTGAACCTGAGTAAAAGCCTCCGATTGCCGCTTCGCCACCCATTCCGACTCCAACGTCATTAACAAATGAATAACCATTGGCATGGTCAGCCGTTGCGACCCAATTCCAACTGCCTGTGTCAGAAATAGACGCTAAGTAAAATTCGCAGTATCTACCAAGTTGTTGTGCACATGCTGTGTGATATGGACTAGTAGGACTGATAGAATGTTGGCCAAATGTTGCTACATATGTTGTCGCACCACCAAAATCACCAGCGACAATGTTTCCATTACCATTTCCTGCCATTGCCGAAGCATATTCAAACCCTGAACCACCTGCTTTGGTCAAGTAATGGTTTGCTTTTGCTCTACCAGAAGCAGATAAAATATCAATTTCTTCCAGTTCTTCAACTTCACTTTCTTCAACGATTTTCTCATCGTATAGTAATACAGGAGTTAGTACTGAAAATAGTAAAATTACAATTAGACTGCGGGCAATTACACTCTGAGATAGACTGCGCATAGGTAACGGTTGTGCCAATAGAACATCAATCCTTGCATTATCAGTTTATCTTGCTTACGCTCAATATCACGTAAATATTGGGCACTATTTGCTCACTCGACGTTGTTGTCAAGAGTTAACAAACTACTATCGCCTGCATCTACAACACAGATTGTTGAGACTGAAAAAGGCTTACCACAAGCAACACCGAGTTCACGGTTTACTTGTGAAGTTCGGTACATTGTGACCTCTGGATGTGATGCATGAAGAGCATCGACATATTCAGTCGGGCAGTTTGCTGCAAGGATGATCAACTTTGCTTCACCACGTGCACAAGCATCGATGGTTTGGCGTTGTCCAAACAGTAGTTTTCCAGTTGTATTTGCATTTTTTAATTGTCGGCTTAAATCCATTTCTTATTCCTCCATTCTCCACATTTGTTTCTCATGAGGGGGAAATTCATTCAGGGATGTAGAACAATTCTACACTACCGGTACCAAGTGAAATCGGTTGACCGACGATAATGTTCTCTGCAACACCTGTAAGGTGATCTTTCTCACCGATAATACCGGCTTTGAGTAAGTGATTAACAGTAACTTCGAACGCAGCACGAGCAAGAATACTGTGCTTTGAACCGGATACACCATGACGACCGATTGCACGGACTTCACCTTCAGAAGTCATTACATCAGCAACCATCAACAAGTGGCGAACATCTACTTCGAGGCGAGCCCCATCTAGAGTTGCTTGCAATTCGTTAATAATCGCTTGACGAGCAGCTTCAATACCAAGATAATTGAAAATTTCAATAATATTGTTGGTATAAGTTCTGGAACGGTCAATTGTTTCAAGTTCGCTTACACGTTGAAGGTTTGAACCGATTGTGGAAAGGTAATACTCTCCTGTCTTATCATCCAATTGTACATTTGCACGAAGGACATTTGGAATACCCTTCAAACGCATATCTCTAATCTTCTCTTCCAATTGTAGTAGCATTGTATAAGATGGTGGATTTTCTGCAAGTTCTGCTAAATCCTCTTCACTGTGGACTCCTGGAATCAATGTCAAAGTTGAAGGTTTCTTTTCCTTATCTGCTTGGACATAGAGTCTTGTTGCTCTCTCAAGTTTATCCTTAACTTCCAATTCAGTCATTCCCTTTTGCTTTAGCATTCCTTTGTTCAGTTTCAAAACTAATCTTCGCTGAGCAACATCTGTTTCAAGTGAAGCGATGTTTACTGTTGTAGTAACTTCAATGCCTGCAGCCAATTTCTTAGCCTCATCAGCAGAGTGTTTCTTATCTTCTGCTAAACGAATTGTCATTGTTGGTGTCTGAGGAACCTTTCGTGCATCAACCACTTCAATAATACGTGGAAGACCCATTGTTACGTTAATTGTAGCAACACCCGCATAGTGGAAAGTACGCAAAGTCATCTGCGTACCTGGTTCTCCAATAGATTGTGCTGTAATAATTCCAGCAGCTTCGAATGGGTCAATACTTGCACGCTCAAGTGCTTCAATAGAACCAGCGATTACTTTCTTTGCCTGAGGCTTAGTTAGTTTGTTGATTCCTCTGTCGTGAATTGCTTGAGTTAAGTCATGATAAATTCTGTCGGTAAAACGTGTGCTACCAGATTTTTCAACCGCATCAACTAATGTTTTGAAAACTGGGTCATCGGACAATGGATCTGCATAAGAAAGTAATTTTGATTCAACTTCATATGTTTCCATATCGACTGCAGTCTTGATAGTTGACCGCTTCTTTGCCTTCTTTAGTTTAACATTTGTAACTGGACCGGTTGATTCGCTACCTTGGTCCTGCCCTTTCTTTGTTGCACCAATAATTATTGCATGAACTGTATCGCCAGTTTCTGAATCGGTTTCACAAATTTGTGCGATTTGCTGAGAAGTTAGAATTTTTACATCATCCCACTTTCGGTCATCTGCTAATACGTGTGCATAATTATCTGCAATGCCCAAATCCATTAACTTCTTCTTGGTTGCGCTCTTTACTACCATCAGTTTCCACCTCCATCATGTTCTGTTGCATCTTCCCATGCACCAAGATCGTCTTCTGCTACATCACGCTCGAAGGACTCTCTTTCAATAACTGTTTTTCCTTCAGTTCCAAGAGCATCATCAACAATTACATCGATATTAAACGGTGAACCGTGAACACCTCTTGAAGGGTCAATACCATCTTCTCCATATGAGAATTGAATAATACGGTTTGCAGTGTTACGTACTGAAAGCATGTCATCACTGTGAACCTTCAAATCATCCATTGCGTTAATCAAACGGCGTTGCATATATCCGGACTTGGACGTACGAACCGCTGTATCTACAAGGGATTCGCGACCGGAAACAGAGAGCATAAAGAACTCTGTAGGCCTTAATCCACGCTTGAAAGAAGAATCGATGAAACCTCTTTCACTAGCACCACGTCCTCCACGTTGGAAGTGAGGTAGAACACGGTCTAGGTATCCACGTTCTAGACGCTTACCACGAACCTTTGCTTGACCGATAGAACCTGCCATCATTGTCAAGTTGTCCATGGAACCACGTGCTCCAGAAATCGCCATGTTAACCGCTGCATTAGTTGAATTGGATTGATTCAATTCATCCTTTGCAATATCACCAGCAGCCTGCTTACCTTCATCCAACATTACCATGATATTCTCTTCAAGAGTTTCACGCTTGGAACGACCTGGCCTTGTTTCATATCCTTTTCCATCCTTACCGAAACTTTCCAATTCTTGAGTAACCAATTGTCGAGCATCTGCATTTGCTTGCTCAATAGCATTCAATGCCTCATCTGTCAAATCTTCATCATCAATACCAGTAGTAAATCCAAGAGAAGTACAAGCTGCAATAGATAACTTGGTGAAATCATCCAAGAACTTTGCACCTAATAGAGGTCCTTTGGTCTGAACGATTTGGTCCAGCAGACGTCCGTCTTCTGCACCAATTGCACGCTTATCGAGAGTTCCTGAAACATTTCCGTTCTTGATAATAACATCGTCGTTAGAACGGCTACGGAAACGGATATTGATGTCATCTGGAACAATCAATGAAATGATATCCTTACCACGGAATGCATCGTTTCCATTTTCGTCTTTGACAACCTCTGGTAGACCATCGGTCCAACCGATACTTCCGAGCATTTCCAATCCGTGCTTAAATGAAATTAGTGTACCTGGGCGTGTCAATAGATATGCACCAGAAATGTGATCGTGTATTCCACCGATAACAGCACCACCATAACGTGGAGTCAGGATGTGTTCTTGTACTCTCATCAAAATCTTAGCCTCTGCACGAGCCTCTTCAGATTGAATAATGTGCAAGTTCATTTCGTCACCGTCAAAGTCTGCGTTATATGGAGTACATACCGCTAAATTGAAACGGAATGTGTGACCTTTCATTACACGAACTTCGTGAACCATCATAGACATTCTGTGAAGAGATGGTTGTCGGTTGAAAATTACTACATCTCCATCGATTAAGTGGCGTTCTACCAAAAGACCTGGCTTTGGATTTCCATTTCTGTCAACTGTTGACAATCGGTCTTCAACAAATGTTCGGTCTCCCCATTCATCTTCAGGACTTCCACAATGTGGGCAAGAAACTGAAAGGTTTTCTGGAATTGGCTCTGGGTGTACCTTGTCAGATTGTGCTAACTCCCACTTCCAGCGGTTGTGAAGAACTGCACGAGGGTCATCATCTTCGAGAGGATGTCCATCTAAATCTTCACCACGAAGGTTAGCGATAGTTGCTTCATCATCAACCACATAATTTTCTTCAGCAATTGAACCATCAATTCCAAGTGAAGTTTCCTTGCGGATAACTAAACCAGGTAGGAAGTTAGGTGCGTGAAGTACAGAATGAAGGTCAGGGCGCAGTGTGTTTTCTGCTCCACTCTCACGGCATTCAGGGTTTCCACAGCGGAAACCAGCATTGATCAAACGGCTACGAGCATTGATACGGACACGTCGTCCGTCACCGCGAATAATGTAGTTAACACCAGGGTGAACATCAGGGCCACGAAGAATCATTTGTCTCATTTGCTCTCTGTTTCTTGAAGTAACACGAATTGGAACTGTTAGTTCTCTAGCGATCTTCAATGGGACACCAACTTCGTTTACACTGAGGTATGGGTCCGGAGAGATAACTGAACGAGCACAGAAGTTAACACGCTTACCAGATAGGTTAGAACGGAATCGCCCTTCCTTACCTTTCAAGCGTTGTGTCAATGTCTTCAATGTACGACCTGAACGATGACGGGCTGGAGGAATTCCAGCTGTTTGGTTGTCAAAGTAGGTAGTAATGTGGTATTGTAATAGTTCCCACAAATCCTCAACAATCAATTGTGGTGCACCAGTGTCACGGTTTTCCCTTAGACGCTGATTGATTCTCAATACATCGACTAACTTGTGTGTCAAATCGTCTTCTGAACGGTCACCACTATCCAATGTAATGGATGGACGAACTGTAATTGGTGGAACTGGTAATGCCTTTAGGACAATCCATTCCGGACGGTTTAACTTATCCATACCAATGAAGATTAGGTGTTCTGAAGGTATTCCACGAAGCCATTCTCTGACATCTCTAGGGTTTAGTTTCCTTTCAGTTTCCTTTCCAGTACCTGCATTATCAATTCTCTCTTTGAAAGTAGTTGGTTTGTCAAGGATAATCTTACCTTGTAGTTGATCACAATGCATACATTGCTTTCTCTTGACACCAGAAGTTACCTTTTCAACTTCTTTGATAATCTTTGTAAATTCAGTTGAACCTACACCGTGCTTAATGATAATATCACGAATTCTTAGGCGATAGAAATCTTGTTCTGATTGCTCTTCGTTTGCTGGGTGGGAACCTGGTTCACTGTGCAATAGAATTTTGTTACAATTATTACATGTCGACTTCAAAGCAGTCTTAATCAAGTTCACGAAACCAATGTGAATTACTGGCAATTCTAGTTGAATATGTCCAAAGTGACCTGGTGATTCATCATACTTACAATTGTCAGTAGGACAAAGTAATCCTGGCTCAATAACACCCATGTGAGGGTCCATCAAACCTTGCTTGTATGCGTGACCATCATCCTTGTATGTATCTGCAGTCTTTACTTCTACAGATGACATCTTGCGTATTTCAATTGGGTCCATTAGTCCGAAACGAATCTGTGAGATTCGCTTTGGTATCATTATACTTTTTTGGCTCATCTTTGGTCCTCCAGTTCGAGACGCATGGCCACACCTAAACTCTTCATTTCGTCTAGTAGCAGCTTGAATGCATATGATGTCTGTACCTTGTAAACTTCAGCGCCATCACCATGGATAGGGCTGACGTATGTTCTACGCTTTGGATCGTACCAAGCGATGTGACCAGATTCGGCACAAACATACATTTCAATACCGTCTGACTCATCGAGTAGACGGTCTTTGATAACCATTGAAGCACCATGAGCAATCAAACAATCACGTTCCATCTCACCAAATCTCAGACCACCCTGTCGTGCACGACCTTCTGTAGGCTGACGTGTTAAGATTTGAACACGACCACGTGAACGTGCATGTATCTTGGAAGATACAAGGTGGTGAAGACGTTGGTAGAAAATACAGCCGACGAAAATATCTGCTGGGTATTCTTCACCTGTTTCACCATTGATCATCAATTCACGACCAGTATGATTTAGACCATTACGGACTAATCCATCACGTAGGCTGGATTCCTTTTCTCCTCGGAAAGCAGTTCCATCGATACGACGTCCTTCCATAGCACCAACTTTACCACCGATCATTTCCAATACGTGAGCAACTGTCATTCGTGATGGAATAGCGTGTGGATTAATGATTAGGTCTGGAATTACACCATCGACGGTGAAAGGCATATCTTCAGGTTCTACAAGGCGTCCAATAACTCCTTTCTGACCGTGTCGGCTTGCGAACTTGTCTCCAACTTCAGGAACCTTGTGGCTACGCACCATTACACGGACAAGTCGTCCGGAATCAAGTGATTCTGTAACATATACATTGTCAACCCAACCCTTCTCACCATGACGAACTAGCATAGATGATTCTCTGCGTTCTTGAGCGGTGAGGAACGAACCTCCTGTTGACTCTTCTAAGAATCTTGGAGGGCTGGTCTTACCAACGAGAACATTTCCGCCTTCTAATTCAACTTCAGGAATTGGCAATCCATCATCTTCAAGATGATTATATGCTTCAGGAGACTTCATTCCCTTGACTTCTTGCAAAGAGGAACCTGGCTTCTCAATCAATTCTTCTTGACCACCTGGGAATCTTCTTCGTTCTGCGTTGTAAGTTCGGTTAAATGTTGAACGGCCTAAAGCACGGTCAACTGAACCTTTGTTCATTATTACAGCGTCTTGCATGTTATATCCGTGAAGAGACATAATCGCAACGATGTAGTTTTGTCCACCAGGACGCTCATCAAAGTTGGTTGTTGTCATTGCACGTGTACGTGTAATAGAACGGTGAGGGTAGTGCAGAATGTGTGCACGAGTATCTGGGCGCAGACGGTAGTTAGCACTAGGTAGACCTAGAGATTGCTTTACCATTGCAGTTCCACCAGTAACACGAGGTGTTGAGTTGTGTTCTGGGTAAGGAATCAATGAAGCACATACACCATGAATCAATTGAGGATCAATTTCAACGTGAGTGTGCTCTTCTGAATACAATAATGGTACATTCAATGTTGCATCTTCCCATGAGCCATTAGGCATTCGAACACGAGCAAGTAATTCTGCACTAGTAGAACCTGGAACTCCAAGATTTGCCCATCTAATTTCTTCATTGGTTACCAATCGTCCCTTTAGTGGGCCATCTTCAACCATTTCAGGAGTAATAAATGGACGAGGAGCGATGTACAAATCTTCTTCTTCTTCAGCATCGACCCACTCGACAATTCCTTCGTTAACCAATTCCTTGAAAGTCATCTTTCCAGTACGGAGTGATTCCAAATGGTCATTGGTCAAACGAGGTGTTCCATCATATAGAATTAGTAGAGGTCTTAGGATACGACCCTTGTCTGTGTTGATGAAAATATCGTTATTCTCTTTATCAAATCGGATTGATACTTCAGATGGAATTACACCACGGCGACGGGCTGATTTGAAATGTCTTACCAAATTTGCACCACGCTTGTGTACACCATAGATATCACCGTTTACGTGAACTCTGTCACCACTGGTCCAATCATCTGGTTGTACAACATCAAGTTCATCAAGACGCTCGCGGATTTCGGCCTCATCAATATTTTCTGAGATGTCAATCATTTGAGCTGCATTCTTTACCAAACCACAGTTTTGACCTTCAGGTGTCTCATTTGGACATAGACGGCCCCATTGTGTTGGGTGCAGGTCACGAGCTTCGAAGTGAGGCTGACTGCGTACAAGTGGTGAAGTTACACGGCGCATGTGAGATAGTGCCGCAAGGTATGTAGTTCGGTCTAGAAGTTGTGAAACTCCAGAACGGCCTCCTACCCAGTTACCAGTAGCCAATGCATGCATTATCTTAGAAGTTAGAACGTCTGGACGAAGGCAAGAAGTAATTTTCAATTCTCTCTTGCGGTTGTGGTGGCGTTCAAGTTGGTACTTCAAGTCACGAGCAAGTTGTCCAGATGACACACGGAATAAATCCTCAATTAAGTCACCAGCGAGACGAACACGCTTGTTTGCATAATGATCCTTATCATTTGGCTCACGGTCAGTCATAGCCATTTCCAAAACTTGTCGGACAATTCTTCCAAGGAAGATAGCCTTCTTCTTACGATCTTCTGTTTGGTCACCCAAGTGAGGTAGAAGTTCTCTGTCTAGGAGTTGGTTAACACGTGCTTCGCGGTATTCTCTTTGTTGACCTGCAGCGAATTTCTTCTGAAGCCATTCATGAGACTCAAGAGTATTGTTAACGGCGTATTCTTCATTATCATTTACTTCGTTAATGTTAGCAACGATATACTTGAAGGTCTCAGTTGGTCCTGCGATTGCTTGGAATACTTCTTGGTCATTCTCAATTCCAAGTGCACGCATTAGTAATACTACAGGTATTGGGGTTGTACCTACTGTACTAATCTTAACCATCAACATTCCATCTCGGCGCTTTTCAACTGTTAGAGGCTTTCTCATACCATCTTTTTGAGAGAAAATCTTAGCGACTTCGGTTTTCTTTACTGAACGCTTGTTGATTTCAACAGTAACTCTGTTAGGAGCTAAGTCTTCCATTGAAATTAGAACACGCTCTGTACCATTGATAATGAAATAGCCACCAGGGTCAAGAGGGTCTTCGCCCTTCTTTCGCAGCAAATCCTTCCACATTTCTGCATCTTCGCTAGAAGTAGTTGGATCTAGAACTCTATCACTAATGATGTGCTCAGGATGCAAATTACATCTGCGAGAACGAATCATAATAGGCATACTTCCAACTTGAACACTCTCTTCAAGTGGTGAACGAATTCCGTTACGATAGATTTGGAAATCAATTGAAACAGGAGACATATATGTCAACTTACGAAGACGGCACTCCATAGGAGTCGAGTCCATATTTGCACCATTTGCCTCTCTGATTGTAGGCTTACCGAGTTTGATATCTTTTAGACGAATGACAATATCTTGGTCAACAACGTCAAGTTTGATGTATCCACCTTCATCATCAACGATTTCTTCGTCGGTTCCGACGCGAATGTTACGAATGATTTTCTCCATACGAGAGATTGTACTGTCACCTGCAGGTATACAGTCGTTATATGATGCTAATTGATGGTTTACCAAACTGCGAGCTTTGAAAAATGATTGAATAATTTCTTGCATAATAGACACCTCCCCTCAGTTACCCTCTACGATTAGACGGTATGCAATTGACTTACCAGCCGACGGGGATCGGCGGATAACCTTGATAATGCGGTCGGCAATCCAACCAGCTGGAAGTGGGGTATGGTCTGCATCAGCAGCCAAATCTGCCATGTCTGCCTTTTCTGCGGTTTCTTTAATCGCTTGGACAACAGGGTCTGAAATCAAAACTTTTGGAAGAAGTTCCTTTGCCAGGCGGGGCTTTTCTGTTTCTTCATCCATTTCAACAATATTCCATGGAGCAAGTTCGATGCTCTCTACTTCAAATTGTTCTTCAGCGGAGATATTTGCTGCACCTACCAATTCTTGGTGAGGCACTAATACGTGATTCAGTGCATTGAATCGAGAGGTGATTTCTGGACGGTCAAAATCGTCAACAGTCTTTGCTCGAATTGTAATCTTCTTACTCTTCTTTGCTGCACGGCGACGAGAACCTTGCTCTGCAATAACGGACATTACATTGGTGAATTGCTCAGAATCTTTTGAAACACCAAGAGTTGCTGCGATTTCATCGGAAGAAAGACCTTTGATATCGGTCATGTTTCTGTCAGTTGCTAACTTATGGGCAAACTCTTCGGAGACACCCAGTTCCATTAATCGCTTTTTTGTTGCGCTCTTTACCACCATGTCAAGTCCCCGTACCCCGTTTTCCCCTAAGCCTGCCACTCAGTCAGGCGGGCCTGACGGGGTTCGAACCCGCGACCATCGGATTAAAAGTCCGACGCTCTACCTGACTGAGCTACAGGCCCAAAGTAGCAACTTGGGCTTTAGGGCCGTTCGGCCTACTATTAATATAAGTTACGGCAACGGAGAATACGGCCTCGCATCGGCGAAGCTCGCTCCCACAATAGTGGTTGGTCGGGTGAATACCGCCCTCTAAGGCACTGGGTGCGTGATTATCTTATACAGCCACATGCATAAAGGCTTCGTTCTATGACTGCCTCGGGCTGTCAATGGCGGACGATAGCCCCTTTGATTTTTCCAGTGCCGAGCGCGAAATTGAGCGCTTGAATCGTCCGTCAAAATCAATTATTTGGCAAGCTCCAAAGGGTGAATCATTCACACTTAACATTCCACCTACAGTTTACCCTCCAAGAGAGGATACCGACCTCCTTGCTAATGCCATTGTCAGACTCGGTGCTGGACGCGGAAAACGATGCTTTGAAATTGGTTGTGGTAGTGGCGCATTGTCACTTCTAGCCGCACGACAAGGATGGAAGGTTAGAACTTGTGACATCAATCCATTTGCAGTCATGGCGACTAGACAATCTGCAAAAAAGGCAGATATTGAACTCGATGTTCGCGAGGGGGGGCCAGGGCCGATTGAAGATGGGGAAATCAATCAATGGGCCGGAGCAGAACTTCATGACCTGATAATTTGGAATTTACCTTATCTAGAGTTGCCAACTTCATCCGACGAAGTTCTTGGGCCACTTGAAGAGGCCGCACTTCTCGACACAGATCCTATCGGACTAATATCACGCTTGGCAAAACTACTCTCCTCTGACAAACTGATGACTGCCAATGGAATGGCCCTCATTCTCGTTTCAAATAACCAAAGAGGAAATGATACAAAACAAATTTGCCTGCAAAATGGACTTTCATGCCGTAAAGTTTCCAATAAACAATTTGAAGACGGTGAAGAATTGACAGTCTATGCAATTTGGCATCCCTTTTCTAATTGCACCACCAGCACATTTGATGAAATTGATTCTACAAATAACACGATGCTCGATGAAGGAGGTCCAATCGGAACATTCATTCAAGCAAAAAAGCAACTGCAGGGTAGAGGAAGAAGAGGGCGTATTTGGACCAGCGAGTCAAGTTCGTTTGCTGGCTCCTGGATGGTTCACGACGGCAAAGGAAAATTGATTCATTCCGACCTGCAATTAGTGGGCGGACTTGCCGTTATTGATGCGATAAGGGCATTATCTTTGCGCGAACAACAAGAAAGGATACGTCTCAAGTGGCCAAACGACATTTTATTGGAAGATGATAATGGCGAATGGGGTAAGGTTGCAGGCGTTTTACTAGAGGGGAGAAGTATGGCTTCTGAAATCAGAATGACCTTAGGAATAGGAGTTAATTTATTCTCTGACGAGCCATTGAAAAGAGATGGTTTCAAGATCGCAACAATAAATCAAAGTTTGAATCGTGACATAGATTTTTCAACTTTTTCTGCAGTGATAAATGCCTCCTTATCTTCACTTCTAGAACAGAAAAATGAAATTGCAAATTCTCCCTCAAAAAAACTATTGCAACTGGCAATGAACGAGATAAAAGATACTGTTATTTCTTTGGGCAACCCAATCTATAGAGGTGATGTCTGCGAAGTTGTTTCTTTGCTTGTTAACGGAAACCTACAAGTTCGTAATAAATCTGGAAAAATGTTTGAACTGGATGAGGGAGAAGACTTATTTTGGCCTAATTATAGTGATTATTAACACTCAAGATTCTAGTTCAGCGTCAATTACTTGATCTGTTAGAGTTTCCATTTCCTTCTCTTCTTTTCTCTTATACAAACCAAATATTAGTAGCAATACTCCTACTGGATATACTAGCTTATCCATCATTAATTGTCTGTCGATAGAAACAACAACTTCAGTAATGGATGAATCATCATCGCCTTCAGTAGAAATCACAAAGGAATAATCTCCACTTTTTTCAACCTCAAACAAATATGACTCCTTAGCATCTTCTAAAAGGAATATTTCTTCAATCGATTCTCCATTTAATTCAATGAATACTGTTGTTGCATTCGCTGCAGTGAATTGCATTTCTACTTTGTCTCCATCACTTAGAGTGGTACTCATAGCATGTGGATTATCATTGCTGATGCTTATTGGTTCAACCCAAGAATGCATGATAAATGCACCAACTAATATTGAAATAGATACCAAAATGAAAACATCACTCATTTTCATTGCTGGTGCTGTACCTCCGCCCGACATATTGTACGCCACCCACAATGATATGATGAAGATAGTGATTGAAAAGTAGTTGAATTAACGACTTTTTCTCTTAGGTTTAGGCAAATTCAACCTCTGTCTAATCAAACGGATTTTACCACTCATACTAATGCTAAGCATTGAGTATTCAGCATAACCATCAGAATTATCAAGTAAATTTCTGAACTCATTTGAAACCTCGTGTGGAACTTCAATTATTGCGAAACCTTCATCGCCATTCAAATTTCTATTCGGCAGTGATTCACCTAAGTTAGTATGAGCCAACTTAGCAACTTCACTACCACTATTGAAGAAATCCATCAATCTTAATTTCTTCTCACAAAGCAATTTTTCTTGCAATTTATTCAATGAATCTTGTAAGTCATTTCTAGTTAATTTAGTAGGTGAAACCGCAACTCCAAACCAGCGTCTTTTCCCACGCAGAGCCTTGGACAGTTTCTTTGCCATGTTCTAAGGCAAGATACACTCCTTCAATTAGATTTCATAGGATAATTCATGCCATACACTGAAAATGGAAGACCAACCCCCCTCAAATGTGGCAGATATGATAGAGGCTGACGCCTCAACCGCTGACTCTGAAACAGAAAATAGTGAGGAGATGAATAATATTCTCGATGATCTGTCAAATCAACAGACATCTGTATGGAGCCTCATCAAGACTTTGTTATCACCTCAAACACTTCCACATATTGCATTAATTGTGATATTATCAACAACGTTTTACATTACGGCCAACTTTGATAGTCTGACCACATTTTCTGCATTGTGTTTTACTTCAATCACTCTTGGTTATGCGATTACCGCAGCACTCTCTAACAGTTCATATGTCCAAAGGATAACAAAACTACCTAGTAAAGAGTTGCAGGAGATTGATGAAGAGCAATCGGCAAATGACCAAATTGGCCGAATCAAGAGAATTATTTTCAGTTTTAGAATTTGTATTTTCCCATTAGTTCTATCAGGTCTTGCCATGGGAGGATTATTGACATTATTCTCCGACAACGGCGCATTATCTGCTTTCGAGGATACCATCCCCCTTGCTCTCGCTTCGTTATTCGTGATTTGGAGTATTATCCAAGGACGTTCATTCTCAAATTGGATAGCATCAATTTCCGCTTCTAATTTTAATCAATCAACTGCAAAAAAGGGAAATCCCAAGGCCCAAGCTGTAATTCACGGCCTTGCAATACTAATTATCGCATTCATTGGAGTATGCATATTTCACCTGCTTCAAGGAGATGAAATAGTTCCTAAAAAAATATTGATTCTCAATTTACCATTTCTTTTAACGGCGATTGGATTACATGCAGTGGCTGTTACTTTGTCATGGCAATCAAGAGTTGCCGCTTCTAGAGACGCTGCAATGTCTGCATTTACCTGGAAATGGACATTGATGGCGCAGGCTTTCGTCACTTGGCATGCATTAACAATATGGCGACAAATCGCTATGACGCCAAATGGTGCCGAGTTGCTCATCGAAGAAGTTCTATTAATGATATTTACAGTATTTATGGCAATTTGGACCCTCACATCACGAGGAATTAATTCAAAACTACCATTCTTTAATCAAAATAGTGCCCTACCTTGGGGATTAGCTTTTGGATATGCATATGCAGGTTCAGTAGCGATGCTAACTGTAGTTCTTGACGACATTACAAATGTGATGATAGCAGGTCACTTAGTGGTAATAATGACTGTATTATGGATGCAGCGGTCAGTATTGAAAAAACTTGTACAAAATAGAGACCAGGACATTGAGGTTAGACGGATTGCAGAAACTGCAATGAGCAACAAAGCTTTGGTTTCAGATGATAAGACCCCTGAAGAAGAAAGTGAGCCAATTGCGGAAGAAAGCACCGAAGTACAAGAAATTGTAGAAGTTGATGAACTTGTTGAGATTGTAGAAGAAGACTCCCAACAAAAAGAAGAAAATTGGCAGGATGACTCTACAATTGATTGGGACAAAAAGGTTGATACTATCAGCGATAATGTTGAATGGAACGATGATGTTATCGAATTAGATGACTAATTGTCACTCTATGCCAGATAGCAATGTCACAACTCTGATGGAATCGTGTAAATCTTCACTTACCCTTGCTCCAAGAATTACCTGTGCATCTACATCTAAGGCAGCAGTAAACATGCTTGCAACTGTTTCAACTTGGCCGATTGTCATTCCAAGGCCACCTTCTATTTGGATTAAACATCCTTTGGCTCCACCAACATCTAATTCAGCCAAAGGTGCCATCATTGCAGAATTTAATATTCCCTCTGGATCATCTGCTCGGCCCACTCCAACCAGCATAGTTGCCCCTCCTTTGGTGTCAACAATTGCTCGTAAGTCCATCAAATCTAGATTTATCAGACCCATTCGTAGCAATGTTCGAACTAAGCCATCGACCAAATCTTCAATCCATTCTGCACCCATTTGCCACGCAGTTCCTTTTTCTCTTGCTTGCCTTGCGAGTCTTTCGAGAGATAATTGTACTGTAATATGGGCATTATTCTGTAAACGTTCAAGTCCTTCCGCTGCTATTTTTGAGCGTGTTTCTTGAACTTCAAATGGTAGTGCTGCGACAGAAAGAACTACCGCACCAGACTGCCTTGCTTGTCTAGCAAATTCATGACCCGCACCCGTACCAGAACCACCTCCTAATCCTACCAACAATACAACTAATTCCACATCCTCTAAGATTGTCCGAGCCAGAGGGGATAATCCTCTCATTCTTTGTTCTGCTAGTGGAGGTAATGCTGCACAACCCATTGAATCAAGGGTATGCCCTAATCGTAATACATGAGCCGATTCACATCCGGATAAACTTGAATCATCGGCATCGATTAGAACTACATCTGCACCCTTGCCACACTTTTCATATGCCCTTTTTGCCCATGCACACCCCAATCCGCCAACGCCGGCAATTAGGATTTGTGAGGCTTCCATCATCCTAATGGCGGCGTTGAACCTCAATGAACTTTGGCAGTAACTTGCGCTTTGAGATTTTACTCAACATAACGCAAATAACGTCGCCTTGCATCCCTTGCCCAAGCATTATCAGGTTCCAATTCTAAAACAACATCATAATACTTTATTGCATTCTCAAATTCAGATAAATGACGACCATACAAATGGCCTAAATTAGACAATACAGGAATACATTTGTAATCTTGTTCTAGCATTTTTAGCAATAATTCTTCTGCTGCACCGAGAGAGTTTTTTAACATTAATTCCTCTGCTTCATCGAGTTGTTCTAACTGCTCAGAACTCAAATTGTAAATGTTATCGAAGGTATGACTTGACACTCTCTCACCAGTCTGGGGGAGAAGTAAGCAGTGAATCAATCCTTTCCCCTAATAGTTCAAAATCTGCTAAAAAAGGGGCAAAAATTGCCAACTCAGAGCGATTTATTTTGTTTGAACTTACTTTGTCCTACCGACATATCCAAAACGCCGCACTGCGGAGCATTTATCCATCGCTAATGCAAGCAATGTTTAAGGGGTCTATCCAAGTCGCTAAGAACATCTTGGGTGTGGCTATGCGAGTTGGCTCTTTTTCTGCTAGAACTACACTTCTTCTGGGACTTGTAGCGCTATTGCTCATTCCCAGCCTTGCAACATCGTATCACACTGGCATCGGTGGCGAACAGAGCAATGCTGGAGATACCATCGATAATGTGGCAAAACAAGGATGTTTGTGCCACAATGGTGCTGCCGATAATTCTATTCAAGTAATCCTTGACCAAGTCCCATATGCTTGGAACGCTGGTGAAACCTATGAATTCAAATTACAATTGATTGGAGGTCCTGCGGGTGGAACTTACACTGCTGGATTCTCAATGCAGACCAGTGCTGGAGAACTCTCTGGAACCGATTTGCAGAATTGGCAAGAAGATGTGACAACACTCACACATACCGATGCATCTGCAAGCCAAGATGAAAAGTCATGGATTCTATCATGGACTGCTCCTGCTGCTGGAGAAGGTAGTGTAAACTTCTGGATTACTGGTAACTCAGTATCGGGAGATGGTTTGCCTGGTGCTGATGATAAATGGAACCAACTATTATTCGCACTCCCTGAAGGCGATGCAGATAGTATCGCAATGGGAACAAGAACATTGTTTGCTGGCGATGGTAATGTCAGCCCTCCCGAACCTGTTTCTCATGGAGTGGACTTACATCACATGGGTGCTGCACTGAGAGCTCATTGGCTTGGACTACTCGGTTTTAGTGCTGTTATTAGCGTAGTAATATTCTCAGGAGTATTGCTCAGATACGGTTTCTCAACCTCATACAAGGGTCGCAGTAATTTATTGCGACTTCGCTATAAGATGAAGAGAAGAGGTGATCAATGATGGATGACACAATCTCCACATTATTGCGTGGTGTAGCAGACGGCAGTATTACTGTAGATGATGCTCGAACTGCTCTGCAAGATGCATCCTTAACCGAGGAACAAATGCAGAGTGCGATTGACAATGGAGTATTCAACCCTGCAGAACCAGGTTCGATAATTAGTGCCACATTGGCTCCATCTGGTGCATCAAATTTAACAGTGTTATTCTTTGTTTGGGGACTGTTTTGGTCTTTCTACTGGTCATTTTCCATGCTTTATGGTTTGTTTAACCATTGGGACCAGCAACAATTATCATTCCACCTTGCAATGACACTCACCACCTTAATCCTGATGGGAATTATCTATCTCAAATACGTCCTACCTGATACAATTATTGTCAAGTATGCAAGAAATAAATTCGTGCCTGAACATCAAAAGGACTGGCAGGAGTACAAGTGGTGAATATTATGTCTCGTGAATATGACCTAAAACCTGCTCCTAGTAGCGAAAACTCCTCTGCGAAATCTGTTGGCGATTCATTAATCAATAGACGCCAATTCATCAGTTATGGGTTTAACACTGCCACAGGTGTTTTGGCTGCATCGCTTGGAGTCCTAGGGTTTGCTGCATTAATTCTACCACCTGGTGGTAGCGGAGGTGGAGACCTTGCTGCAAAATATTGGGCAAAGGGTCGTGAAGATGAGGCGTGGTATGGTCCAATGCACGAACAACCAATGAAAAAATCTGATTTCGTTGCTGAAGCCGCAAAAAGTTCGACTGGAACATCTGGTGCATCTGGAGTTTGGAACGGAGTCCCGATTGTAGTAACATATGTAGACCATGCAAAGAATGCAGGCAGTCCAGTATCCAATGGAAAAGCAAGGTTCCAATTTATGGAGGGATATGATGGAACTGGCAAGTATGTTGGTCATTTTGATGACTTGGCTGATGCTGACCCGAGATTATTTCCATCGGAAAATTTGGTTATGATATTTGGAAGATGTACACATCTATGCTGTATTCCTGGTTGGCAATTAGTTTCTAACTCCTTTACAGAAGATACATGGACCCCTGGGGGCGGTGACGGTGGTGGAACAAAATTATTCTGTATTTGCCATTCATCCCGTTTTGACCCTACTGCTTTGGAAATGAATGCAAATACAAACCGTTCTAATGGTTCCAACTTCAAATACGCAGGTATTAGGAGATCTGGTGGACCTGCGCCTGTAGGATTGCCAATTATTCCAGTAGTAGTAAATGATGACGTTATCGAAGGATTACCAGATTATGTGGATTGGTACACATATTGCGATTGAGGTGAAATGATATGACAACAATGTTTTGGATTCTTTGGTTCTTCATCGCCTTTGTAGTGGTTCTCGTTGCTTTCACTCTGCGTAAGGAATCAGAAGATATGCCTCGCAGAGATATTCTTCGCGCTGTTGAGTCAACAGGAAAAATGGGGGTGGCTGAGAGGTCTTTCCTTTGGGTATTCTCTTGGCTTGATACTAGATTTAGATTGCAGGATTATTGGAATATGTCAAAGGGTGCCTATTACAATATGCATAGACAAATGCCACTTACTCACGCTGAAAAATACAAATTGAGAATTATCTGGTATTGGTATCCACTATACTGTCTAGGTGGAATCTCTTTCCTTTCTTTCATCATTCTAGTCATCACTGGAACTGTTCTCGGAATTTTCTATGTTCCTGGGGGAGAGGGTGACCCTTCTCCTGCATATGCTAGTATGCAATACATCATGACCGAATTACCATTTGGGTATATTCTTCGAGCAGTTCACCATTGGGCAACCCACTTTATGGTTGCAAGTGTATTCCTGCACATGTGTAGAGTATACTTTACAGGCGCATACCGAAATCCTCGTGAGTTAAACTGGCTCATCGGAGTTGCACTAATGTTCTTAACAATCTTCTTTGGTTATTCCGGATATTTACTCCCATGGGATTCATTGGCCTATGGAGCAGCAGTGATTGGAATCAACATGGCAAACTCATCGCCATTAATTGGTAAGTTTGCTGCAACAGCATTATTCTCTGGTACATCTCTAACTCCGGGAACTGTAACTAGAATGTATTTCATTCACGTATTTATTCTACCTGTGATAGTGACTTTATTGATCATTATTCACTTGTTTATTGTCTGGGTACAAGGCATTGCGGAGCCGCATTGATATTGGAGGGTTAATTTATGGGAATTGTAGAAAACCTTGGACGAGTAGCTTCCTCCTATATGGATGAAAAAGAAAACTTGCGAACTGCTAACACAAAGAGAAAGCGCACACCGATGGGTCATGCGTTTTGGCCTCATGAAGTTCTTCGTGATGCAATTATCTTTGCTTTTATGGCAGCAGTACTTCTGTTCTATGCATGGCTTATTCCTCCACCACTACACAGTGCTGCCGACCCATATGCGCAGGCTGGATTCGTTTTCCCTGATTGGTATGTACTATTCTCATATGGATACCTACGCTGGGGAGAATATCTACCACAATTCTCCGTACCTACTGGATTTATTGGTGACATAGTTGGTCAACCTGTATTCCCTTGGAACGCAGCATGGTGGGGAGCAGCACTTACTGGAATCCCAGTGGGTATTCTTACCCTTCCTCCAATGCTTGGAGGTAGAGAAAAGAGACCTGTTGAAGACCCTTGGTTTGCTAGTGCTGGTGTAGTTTATCTCGCCCACGTGTGGTTTATCTCGGTATTTTCAATCAATATTTTCTTGAAATTATATGGCAATAATCGTTCGGATTATTGTAAGTTAGATTCTCATGGAGACCTATTATGCGGTGTGAGAGACCCCTGGATTGCCGATTTATTCAATGCTATACCCTGGATATTAACTGGCATATTGATATGGATAGTGATTTATTTCGTCACTAGATCAATCATGGTAAAGGCATGGGGTGCAGGCTTTACTCCTGCACATGGCAAGCAAATCATTGTCGGAGCATTGTTAGTTTCAACCGCAATTTCTGTTTCCACTTGGGATGTATATGACGATGGATTCTGGGATGCAAAAGGATTGCTCACAATCTCTGATTATGAAGAACTTGAAGAGATGAGATCTCAACCTGTTGATGTTCACGTTCATTCTACTAACGAATTTACCGATACAAATGGTTGGTCTGAATCTGAAATCGTTCCAACCACTGCTTGGCTTGATTGGAATCTGTATCAACCCGCGCGATATATTATTACTGATTTTGGAGATGTTAATGGACATCAAGATGCAGTTAATGGAATAAATGCTGCAACAGCATCTGATACATTCTCTGGTGATTCTGCATGGATTGCTACTGGGTCGTTCACAATTACAGAAGATACCACCCTCTTCCCCGATGGACATCACAAGACCGTAGAAACAATCACTACAGATATTACTTGTGAATACAGAGCTAGTGAAAGAAAAATCAATGATTTGTCAACTGCTGGTATGCTAAGTTCAACATTTGTTCTAACCGATTCTTCAGCAAATACCGTTTCTTCATTCTCTGAGTGCGAAGGGGCAACTGTTGAACTCAAAGTAGGAACTTATGATTACGAAATGACTGTTCAAGCGAGTGGATTACTAGCGCAAAATGCATCCATTATTACAGAAACTTCAATGATGATTTCCTCGTTCCAGCCATTATTAGTATGGGATAGTGATGCACCTGAAAGTCTTGCAGGAACAAGTGTTAATCTTTCTAGTTCAGAAGATATGGCTCTTGGACAAGGGAAATTCTCCGCAATAGAAAATCCATCATTCCATAGAAATCCTAAATCTCTGGATGCAAAATTAACCTATGCAATGTTCATCCCATGTTTGACATTTGGCGCACTTGTATTCGTCATGCTTAGATATATGGCTCGTGGCTATGAGTTTGAGATGAACAAGTGTTACGGTTGTGACCTTTGTGATGATGCCTGTCCAGTTCGATTATTCACTGGCGGAGATAAATTGAACATCATTTACAACTCTTGGAATAATGAAGATGACGGAGTTCCAATGTATTCATGCTTGACTTGTTCTGCTTGTACTAATGCCTGTCCACAACTTGTTGATTATGATTCATATGTTGATATTCGCCGTGGATTAATAGTTGGAGCATCTCAAGCCGAAATCCCTCACACTGTACTTCAAGCGGTTCTTTCTGCTGAGGCCGAAGAAGAAGCAGATGCTGACTTTATCGCAACAGAAGATTACCCAATCAACTCAAAGGTTGGATATTATCCTGGTTGTGTTGACTATCTAGACCAAGAGATGGTTTTCTCCCATGTAAATGAAGGTGAGATGAACTTGGGCGACACAACAACTGCTGCTTTCACATTGTTTGAAGAAATGGGCAATGATGTCTCATACCTCGGAAGAGACTTCCTAAAGTGCTGTGGTCATGACCAAAAGTGGCAGGGACTTGACGAAGTATTTGACAAACTTAAGGCATATAACCAACGCAAGATAGAGGAATCAGGAATAGATACTCTTGTTTCATCATGTGCAGAATGTTTCAGAACTTTTGCCCGCGACTATGAACTTGAAGGTGTTAAGGTAATGCATACTACCGAATATCTAATCGAGCAAGGATTTGACATGAATCTAAGTTCAGAGGAAACAACAGTGACCTATCACGACCCATGTAGAATGGGTCGACAAATGGGGATCTATGACGAGCCTCGTGAATTGATTAACGCTGTTGAAGGTGTTAATTTGGTGGAAATGGAACATAGCGGTGAAGATGCAATGTGTTGTGGTGTTTCCAGTATGATGTCTTGTAATGAAAATGCTCGCTCACTGCGTGTATCACGCATGGAAGAGATTCGTGCTACTGGCGCAGATACAATGATTACATCTTGTCCAAAGTGTGTTTCTCACTTTGAGTGTTTGAAATTTGAAGGCGATGAGAAGTATGCTGATATTGAAATTCTTGATATCGTATCATTCTTAGCAAAGCAGGTTGAAGAAAAGAAAACACAAGCAGTCTTAGCAAGTACTGATGCACAGAGCCCAATTAAGGTTTGAGCAATATCAACTGCTAATTCAAGCGACCCCTATTGCTAAGAAGTGCTGGTGCTAGCGCTATTCATGAACAGACCTGCATTGTATGTACTTACAATTAGCATTGGTTTGTACATCAGTGCTACGGGCCTGAATGGAATTATTCCGGACAATCTTTCAGAGTGGCCAGTCAACATTTGGTGCTGGTCATTATTCGCATATATCTTCTTGAAAACCAATCGTAAAGAGCGTATTGAAATGCTAACTGTTTTGGCATTTGCAACTCCAATGGAATTATTTTTCAGCGAAGTTTGGCTAATCTATGAATATCAACGTGGACTAATGCCATTATTTGTGCCAGTTGGACATTATTTCCTATTCGACCTAGGTAGAATTATGGCCAATAAAATGAAACCAAATCTAGCAATGATCTCCCTGACTCCATTTATTCCATTAGTTGTTTATGGAGTCTACAGTGGAGGCGACACATCAGCAGTATTCTTGCTAATCCTAGTCCTTGCATTCACAAAATGGGGGCCGCAACCTCGGTTATATGCAGCGATGGCTTGGGCGGCTTTGGCAATGGAATTATGGGGTACATACCTGACCAATTGGACTTGGGCAAATGAAGTCCCATGGACCGGATTAACTGCATGGAATCCGCCACTATTAGTCGGTGCTTTCTATTGTATTGGGGATGTGCTTGTCAACCTAAGCGTTGCCAAGTTTGAAAGAGAAGTGGCCAGCGAGGTAGTTGCATGACCACCAGTGACGAGTTGGCTAAGAGGCGTGCGGCTGAGGCTTTGGCCATTCGCACATCCTTAAATCGTCAACGAGGTGAACAACGAGCTAATACAAAAGGTGGAGAAGGTACTGTTGCTTTTGTTAAGGCTGAGAAATGTATCGGCTGCGACCAATGTACAATCGTTTGTGATGATGACGCCATCGAACTATACAAGGTCGATATGGTAAGTCAATTCATCAAAGTAGAGAGTAACCGTAAGGCCAAAATAATTCGTGATGCGTGTACTGGATGCAGGTTATGTGTACTCGCTTGCCCTACTGATGCGATAGTAATGATTGATTTGTGAGTGATAATTATGACTTCAGAGAACAAAGATGATGCTCAAAGATTTGGTGGAGAATTTGGACCATACCGTAAGGAAGGAACTCCAGGGGTTAGCCTTGGAACTTTCAAGACATTGGTTTGGACTTCCAATATTGGCGGGCTGTTATTATGTGCATTATCTCTTGAAATGTTATTTGTTCGTAAAATGTTCGGCTGGGGATTGTTAACGCTAATCGCAGCAGTAGTCATTGCTTTATTCCCTTCAAATTATGAAATTGTTGGGATGGGCGACGACGTAAATAGTTCTGATGAAGATCTACAAAGTCAGGGTTAAAAAATAGTAATCTCTTCAACCATAGCAGTCATGGTGGCATGGAACAATATATTGCCACTTAAATTGAAGCAAATCAAGTTTCTTGAGTATAATTCATTGCCTCAGAACCCATCGCTAACATCGATAACTCCGCTACTAATGCATGCCATCCTTTAGCATGCTCACCATAGAGGTGACCAACTTCCGAATAATCTAAGAATTTTGCACTAGGAGAATTTAAATTATCCATATCACCTTTCTTGTCGTTTATTCTATAGAACCAAGATGCTGCTTCACCATCGACCAAATATACAACTGGTTCTACTGGAGCACTTCCTTCATCATTTAGTAGAGTAGGCACACCTTCTTGAATCAAGAAATTTTCAACATCTGCTCCACCTTTTGAGTACATCAGTTTCTTCATCTTTCGATTAGACAGTTCAAGCAATTCTTTTCCTTCTTTAACAGCCATAATACCAAGACCATAAGTGCCTCTATCATTCTTTACGAAAACAACTGGCTCTCTTTCAATTCCTAGTGATTCATATTTTTCTTTGATTTTTGAAATAAAATCGTCTACTTCTGCTGCCAATTTAATCCTACAAGCCTCTTGATCAAGACATTTGTCTTCTGAAACAAACCAACTCGTCATCAAATGCCAAGAATCTATTCCCAATAACTCTGCAATTTCATCAATGTATTTTTGCAGACATGCATAATGCTCAGATTTCCTACGTCGGTGCCATCCCATACTTGGAGGTGGAGTAACTTTGTTAGTTGGTAAACCAGGAACAATTCCTTCAGTAAGATCATTATTTAGTAAAATCAAACAAGGCTTTTCACCTTCAACCAGTAATTCCTCCTTTCCATCTTCAATAATTAACTCAACATTTGATAATTGCAATGGACCTGATATACCTGCAAGTGAACCATGTCTGGAAAGTTCAGGTGAACCGATTGTACATCTATAACCTGATAGTTCAAGCAATCTTTGTATTGTTGCAACATTTTCAACATATCCAATATTCCTTGTGTGAGATTCAGGGTAGAGATGAACCCATTTGCATTCAGAATCAATTCGCATTATGTGGTTCTTGAGAAGACTTGAAAGATGTTCCTCATCTTCTTTGGAAACATTGTTAAAACCAGCTGGAAAGTGATTTGCATCTACAACTGCAACTTTCCATCCAGCATCTCTTACATCTACGCTACCATAGATTGGAATTGGAACTTGGCTTCGCTTCTTTGCCATCCACGCTGTTATTTCTTCTCTCTTTTCTTCTAAAATATTTGAATAATCATGCACATATGTCATCATATCACCTCATCCAATAAATCAATTGCAGTTCCTGAGCGCTTATTTCTACCACCATCAAGAATATGCATTGCCTCAAATAATCCCAAACCAATTGCCAATTCCGGTTGGTCCTTGAAAGCACCACTGAACTTAGGATATTTGTTCATTATTTGTTGCGCCCTTCCATCTAGTTGTGCCAACATCTGTTGTAATAACTTAGGTGAAGTTGCTGTTCCAGCAGGCAATTTTGGCCGTCTAACAATCTCCGCTGGTAATTTGGTCAAATCAGCAGCACGTCGTAATGCTGCCTTCTCTTCCATCGAAGGCGGAAGACGCCAATTCATCGGCAATTTATGCGAAGCTTGGCGATGAGATTTTCCAAGGAATGGAACTCTTACCTCAAGTGAATGTGCCATAGAATGTCTATCTACCAATCTCAACTGGAAATTACTCAACTGCCCACCATCCAACTCGAATTGTAGGAAATCATCCAAAGAAGATGTATGTGCAGTGGCAGAATGGTCATTACTATAGTAATAATCTCCAACCGGTAATTGGCCCTCTTCAATAATAGATTTACAAGAATGGTTCATTGAATCTAGGCGTGATTGAATTACTCTTGAGTGATTATTGAGGTCTCGGTAACGCGGGTATCCTGCATGAAGTTCATCTGCTCCTTGTCCGCACAAACCAACTGTAACAGATTGCGACATTTTTTCAAATAGTGGCTGGAAAAATAAGACTGTCACATCTAAATCCTCACCATACCAGGCCAAATCAGGTAACATTTTGTCAAATGAATCCTCTTGTAAAATATGCTGATGATGTTCTAATTCTAGTGTTGAAGCAACTAATTCTGCTGCTTGCCAATCAGGGTTTTCTTCACTTTCTGCGACTGTCCAACAAGCAGGAACTGGGTTGCTACTCCTTTCAGCAGCCTCATGAGCGACCGCTGCAACTAAACTAGAATCAAGTCCTCCAGATAATACAATTCCAACAGGAACATCTGACATTAATCTCTCTTCAACACTTACAACAAAAGATTCCAGCAATTTACTAGCCTCTGTATCTGGATTCCAATCACCAGCAGGATCTACTTTTTGCATCTCCACAATTGCTTTACCTGTTAGAGTAGCATTACCACTTTCATCAAGACTCCAAGTTTCAACAGTCCCTGGTCTAACTTGTGCAACGCCCTTTAGGAGAGTGGTTCCGTCAAGCGGATATTCCCAAGCCAATCTTGCTACCAATGCAAGTTCATCAATTTGTGGAATATGCCCTTCATGTGCTCTTAGGGCTTTGGCTTCACTTGCAAATAACAAACTACCATCTACTTCAGTTCTCACAAGTGGCTTAATTCCCATTGGGTCTCTAGCCAAAAGTAACTGCTTGTCTTTGGGATTCCAAATTGCTATCGCATACATCCCATTTAGTTGAGAAATCCATGTTGCGTGTTGTTTTGCTGATAGTATTGTCTGACTTTTTGCTATTGCCCCTTCGTGTAAAGCGAGTATAGTTTCGCTGTCGCCATTGGTATTCCAAGGATATTGAGTGTTGTTTTTTCTAATTTTTTGGTGATTATATATTTCACCATTTGCAATCAGCACATTTCCACTTTGAGATAGAATTGGTTGGTCGCTACCGTCAATATCAACAATTGCTAATCGTGTGTGACCAAGAGAAATATTTTCATCAACCCATACATCATTTCCATCTGGACCTCGATGATGCATTATTGAATTCATGCGCTCAATAATGGCGGAGTCGGGGTTACCGAGCATACCACCAATACCGCACATAGTAATTGGGCAACGCCCCGACCTTTTCAATGATTGTAATTAATTTGTATCAATCTATCAACAAAGATAAAACGACATCATTTCATTGTGCTCAGTTCACCAAAGAGGCCACTTAAACATAGTGATAACTAGGCATAATACCGCAACTCCAAAGAATAGAAGATATACATTTTGTGGCGGGTCATTGGATTCGTTTTCCTCAGACATAATAGTTCACTATTCCAAAGGGGGAAGCAACCACCATTTCAACATATTGAGAGAAATGTATGACTTCTGGCCAATCAAAGCAAGCCAATGAATGGGTCCAGCAGCAGAATTGCGCATAATGGAATTAGAACCATTGTTGCATTATCATCAATCCAACGAAGTCGAGGCCATTCACTAATCATGCATAATGGAGCCATCAGTGGTACGAGCCAAAGAGGAGTCGCAAAGAAATGCCAACATGCCATCCAGATTGCTGCGATGGCTAATGTTGAATAAATCATTACTTGCTTGTCCTCAAATCCTTTTCTTCTTAATTCTCCCATCAAAGGATCACCTAGTGATAATGAAAGTATTAGTGGCCAGATATATTCCTCTGCTGGTGCCATCAATATTACCAATCCAATTCCAATCGCACCCCACCCTAATGCAGATACTTGGTGGGCTTCATATTCTCTTTGACCGAAAATTGTTATTGAGAATTTCAACCTAATTGCTTCGGCAATAATCAGAGCTATTATGATTGCAGATACAAATTGCGGCAAATTCAAACCTACCATATTTGCAAAGTCTTTTCCAAATTCAAAATATATGAAAGGGATGAATGATAACCCCAAGTGTATTCCTCTTCGTAAGACATGGCCATATACACCACCCTTAGATTGTTCAATCGGGTCTGTCATCTCTACTTGTCCACTATATCCTTCCATATTTTCCACCTTTTTTTTCAATTATTTAATTTGTTCAGTGCCTCATCTAATTCTATAGAACCGGATGCTAATGATGATAATAATGAATCTAATTGAGGATTCTTCAAGATTCTTTGCTCAAGTCTAGACAATAACCTTTCTCGCCATCTTGCCTTTGATGAACGTCCTGTTGATTGTAAATTAAGCAGAATATCAGATGCCATTAGACACCCATCTCCTGTTAAGGCACTCGTAAGAATAACTGGAGGAGATTGACCAATTCCTAACTCAAATGATTCCTTGATTTCATCTGCATGTTTTCTCGCTCCAGCCATATCGGATTTGTTAACTATTACCGCATCTGCTAATTCTAACAATCCTGCCTTTTCGGCTTGGATTCCATCTCCTCTTGCCGGACCTTCAACAACAACGATCCTATCTGCAATCGCTGCACATCTTACTTCAGATTGCCCAGCACCTACAGTTTCAATTACCACTCTATCCCAGCCGAGTGCTACCAATAATTTTACTATATCAGAAACGATTGCTGGAACGCTACTTGATGATTTACGAGTTGCAATCGAGCGAACATAAACCATATCTTTCAGCATTATGTCATCAACTACGGATAATCTAACCCTATCTCCGAGTAATGCACCTCCTGTTCTAGAAGATGATGGGTCTACCGCAAGCAAAGCGATTTTCTTGCCTTGGCTTGCCCAGTGTGAAATTATTTTATCCACCAAACATGACTTTCCAACGCCAGGTGCACCCGTAATTGCCATAGTTTCCCAATGTGATTCTTGTAATTTGCTAGAATTATCATCGCCAATAATTGAGAGAGCATCATCAATATTAAGTGAATGATTTTCTAGTGCCGAAATAGTTCGTGCTAGTGACCGACGGCAACCGCCTTTTGCAGCCAGCACGATGTCGGCATCCACTCAATCACCCTGCCAATACCAATCGTTAGACTCTCCTACGCCGACACCGTCTAATTCAATCGCAACTTCAATGAATTTGAGTATTTCTGCGGTAGAAGTTCCTGGCCCAAAAATTGCTTTGATGCCACAAGAGAAGAGTGCTTGTCTATCCGTTGTAGGAATTATGCCCCCTCCAAAAACAATTACATCATTCAAACCAGCATTACGAAGTTCTTCGCACACTTTAGGAAATAAGTGGCTATGTGCACCAGAAAGTGATGAAAGGCCCAAAAATGATGCATCTTCATCGCGTACTGTCTCAACGATTTGACTTGCAGTTCTACGCAAACCAGTGTAGATCACTTCGTGTCCAGCATCCCTCAATGCCCGAGCCACAACCTTGGCTCCGCGGTCATGACCATCAAGACCCGGTTTTGCAACTACAACGCGAATCATTGTACCCATGTCAAAACCGAGTAGGTCTTAGCCTATCAACAAAACCCATCTATCAATTGTGAAAATGGGATTTATAGTGTTAATAATAAACCTGTGATTAGGCCCATTCAATGCATATTATGCTAAGATTTGGTAGCAACGCATAAGGAGGGAGTTTTCCTAGAGATATTTGGCGAAGCCTATGTCATCCACCGAGGAAAGACTCAAGGACCTACGAAACCGTAAGGCAAGAAGTGAAGCAGGCGGTGGCCAAGCTCGTGTTGATTCCCAACACAATCGAGGAAAAATGACTGCTCGTGAGAGAATGGAATTACTACTTGACGATGGTTCATTCCAAGAGATGGATGCTCTTGTTGAGCACCGTTGCAGAGACTTTGGAATGGAGAAGAACATTATTCCTGGCGATGGAGTAGTTACTGGTCATGGAACAATAAATGGGCGAGAAGTGTTTGCTTTTGCGCAAGATTTCACTGTTTATGGAGGTTCATTAGGAGAAATGCATGGGCTGAAAATCTGTAAAGTTCTGGATATGGCACTAAAAACCGGTAGACCAGTTATTGGAATGAATGATTCTGGTGGAGCAAGAATACAAGAAGGCGTTGCAAGTCTTGGAAGTTATGCTGAAATTTTCTTCCGCAATGTCAGGTCATCGGGTGTAATTCCACAAATTTCTGTAATTATGGGGCCTTGCGCTGGAGGCGCAGTGTATTCTCCAGCAATTACCGACTTTGTAATTATGGTCGACCAAACAGCTCACATGTTCATCACAGGACCAGAGGTAATCAAGACTGTGACAAATGAAGAAGTAACCTTTGAAGACCTCGGTGGAGCAATGACCCATGGCAGTAAGTCTGGTGTTTCTCACTTTACTGCAAACAGTGATGAGGAAGCAATTCATCTTGCTAGAGAATTAACTGATTTATTCCCACAAAATAATCTGGAAAAGCCACCGATGAGAAAAACATCAGATCCTAAAGACAGAAAATGCGAAAAGTTGGACAATATTATTCCTCAAGAAGCAAACAAGCCATATGATGTAGTCGATGTAATCAATGAAATCCTTGATGATGGGGCTTTCTTAGAAGTTCAGGCTGATTGGGCAAAAAATATCGTGATTGGTTTTGGACACTTAGGAGGAAATACCATCGGAGTTGTTGCGAATCAGCCAAAGTTCCTCGCTGGATGTTTGGACATTGATGCGAGCGATAAGGCCGCAAGATTTGTGAGATTCTGTGACTCATTCAACATTCCAATTCTAACTTTAGAGGACGTTCCTGGATTCTTGCCTGGAACAAGTCAAGAATGGGGTGGAATTATTCGTCATGGTGCAAAATTATTGTACGCATATGCCGAAGCAACTGTACCGTTGTTAACAGTGATAATGAGGAAGGCATACGGTGGCGCATACGACGTTATGTCAAGCAAGCATATTCGCGGCGACTACAATATTGCTTGGCCGAATGCAGAACTTGCAGTAATGGGCGCTGATGGTGCGGTCGAAATCATTCATCGCCGCCGCATATCTAACTCCCGTAATTCACAAGAAGAACGAACAAGATTAACTGAAGATTTCAATGAAAAGTTTGCCAACCCATACAAGGCAGCAGCACTGGGTTATCTGGATGATGTAATAGAGCCGAACGAAACGAGAAGCAAGTTGATTCGTTCTTTGGAAATGCTGATGGATAAAGAAGAATTAAGGCCAGCAAGAAAGCATGGGAATATTCCACTTTGAGGAGGGATGATAATGGGCAAGGACAATGAACAAACACTCAGAATGGCAGCGATTGCCGGCGTATTAGCCATGCTCCAATCCCAAGGAGAAGATCCTGCACAAATTGCCAGAAAATCTGGCATGGCTTGGTCGCAAGACCATAGGAGAATGTTTTCTGGAAAATCCTCATTGATCAATCACAGAGCTAGTCGCTCGCCATGGAAGTGACATTATGTCTGAAACAAGAAAGGTCATCGTTGATGGAACTGAATTTGAAGTTGTTATCGAAGGTGAGGGGACTAGTTTTTCTGCAACTGTTGAGGGCAAAACATTTGAAATTCAAATCCCTGATGCTGCACCAGTAATTAAGAAAAAACGTAGCGCAGGTGGTAAAAAGAAAAAATCCGGAACCGTTACTTCAAGTATCCCTGGAAAAATTGTTACTGTTGAAGTTAAACAAGGTGACGAAGTTACTGAAGGGCAGGTTGTATTGATTTTAGAAGCGATGAAGATGCAAAATGAAGTCCAAGCACCTGTCTCTGGAACTGTTATTTCGGTAAATATTTCTGAAGGAGAAGCGATTGAAGCGAATATCCCTCTTCTAGTGATTGAACCTGTGGCCACAGAAGAAGATTCTGAATAATTCAATATCATTTATCAATCTCTTAATTGCAGTGGAAATCTTGGTGTAGTTATAGCCGTTAGTGCGATAGTTAATGTGCATCCTGTGTTCACACCATACTATGGCGGAGGCAGCAGTCTGTGATTTACCCGGTTGTGGAGATGAGGGAGTTATTGTTTCCCGTCTTTCACCGGAAGGTTACCTAGTTGCCACCGGAAAAAAGGCCTATTCATTTAGAGAGGCATACCGTCGCTTCCACTACTGCCAAAACCATCATGATGAATTGATGGGAGGAGTTTGGTCAAGAGTTAGAACTCCAGAAGATAAGAAAGAAGGTCATGTTGCACCTACTGCAATTTGAGTTTTGCTATATTTTCAATTTGAAACACAATAGCAATCTATGATAAAGTGGTTATCTCTGCGTTGTACATGCGTGATAACTCTATTACCGTTGTGCCTGCGAACTTGAAACCAATAATTGTTGCACTTTTGATGTTGATTAGTTCATTAACACTAATCGCAAGCCCCGTTCAAGCAATAGGTCCAAATCAAAATGATATGGGTTCAGGTGGAGACTCCTCAGATAATACTACAAATGCCGTGAATTATATTTTTTCGGGACACCTATCTGGTACAGGTGAATTGGACATTAACGATGACCACGATTGGCTGCGAGTCAGTTTAAGTTCAAACCAAGGCGTGACCATGAGGCTAACATTCAATTCGACTACTACACTACCTAATGGGACTACTACTGTAAATGATTTTGATTTGGGTCTGTATGATAACACAAGTCAAAATCTAATATCAAGCAGTTGGCAAAGTAATCCGGAAATAGTTACTACAAATGGATCAACTATTGCGCATAATGGATTGGTTTACCTAGATATTAGCAGATATTCTGGCATTGGTAGTTGGAGTTTAGATATTTGGAAGTTTACTGTTAGTTCATCGAATGGAACTGGCGGAAATGGTACAGCAGTACCAACAAATTGTGCTGGTTCCAATACGATTGCTTCAGACATTTTAGAATCTAATGACCAATTTTCAACAGCATCCCAAGCATCTACCCTGCCGATTTCCTGTACTGGATTGAGTATCCACACCTCCACTGATGAAGATGTATTTGAGATTCAAATGTACAGCGGAGTCACATATTACTCCAACCTTACATTTACTCATGCAACTGGAGATCTTGACTTCAAGTGGGAATCTGCGAGTCAAGCATGGTTAGATTCATCGACTGGAACATCAAATAATGAAGCAATGTCATACACTGCAACGGTTAACCAAACCACATATATCACTGTATATGGCTGGAGTTCAGCAACCAATACATATGATATTGAGATTACAACCAGTAATCCAGGTGGTGGTCAAAGTATGGAAAGTGTAGAGGTTATTTCTACGAGTCTAACAACTGCTTCAGTAACTTTTAGTGGGCTAAGCATTGGTACTAATTACAATTATAATTATTCAAGTGCACAAGTAATGCTTGATGGATCTATCTCTTGGTCTAATCCTACCAATGTTTCATTTAATGCTACAGCAACTACAATGACATACAATGTATCAGTGTCGCAACCTCAAAGTGTTGAATCTGAATACTATATTGTTTCATTCTTCAAGGATTCAAATGGTGGACACATTGCTTCTGATAGCGATTACACATATATCGAAATGGTGGAACTTACTACTTCCTCTTCTTCAACAGGTGAAATATCACTAACAAATTTGTCTATTGGTACAGATTACTATCTAGAATGGTTGGTGGTTGACCAAATCATATTCGAGAATAGTTACAATGTTTCAATGGATGTGTATACTGCATTAAATGCATCTACTATAGATACTGATTACATGTCTTTCAATGCAACAGCATCCTCTTCTACAACTCAACTAAATTGGACTGGTCCAACTACACTGAATGACCATTTCTTCGCTGCAATTCTCTCTTACAATAATACAGCAACCAATCATAGCACCGGTGGTGGATGGATTGGTTTCCATGAAGAGGAGTTCACCCCACAATTACCAACTCTGCTAATAGATAGCCATTCTACAAGTAGTACATCGTCTACAAATGATGTATCTGTCAAAGGATATGATTTAGTCGCCGGTGATGATTACAAGTATCAAATTAGAGTAACCGATAGTAGCGGCGCTTCTGTTTCCACTTTGAATTTGACTAACTTTACTGCTACAGCATCTAACATGAGTATGCCACTATATACATATGCAACTCCAACAAGCAGTGGAAATTATTGTGTTATTGTAGACTTATTCTCTGATGTCAATGTTCAATTAATCGGAGATTCAACTTGTTTCAATATCACTCTAGATGATGATAATGATGGTGTTGCAAACGAACAGGACAATTGCCCCAACACTCCAATAGGAACAATTGTTGACCAAAATGGATGTGCAAGTTCTCAAAAGGATACCGATGGTGATGGCCACAATGATAGTTTTGATGCATTCCCTACTGATTCAAGTCAATGGTCTGACGCTGATGGAGATGGATATGGAGACAATCCTAACGGAAATAATTCAGATGCATTCCCAAGTGATTCAAGCCAATGGTCTGATATTGATGGTGATGGATATGGAGATAATGCTGGCGGAAATAATTCAGATGCATTCCCTAATGACCCAACTCAATGGTATGACGGAGACGGTGATGGATATGGAGATAATTCTGCAGGAAACAATCCTGATGAATATCCACTTGACTCAACTCAATGGAAAGATAGTGATGGTGATGGATGTGGCGATAATAGTGCAGGAACTAACGGAGATCATTTCCCTAATGACCCGTCACAGTGTTCTGATATCGATGGAGATGGTCATGGCGATAACGCCAGTGGAACTGACCCTGATGAATTCCCAACTGACTCCACCCAGTGGCAAGATAGCGACGGTGATGGATATGGAGATAGTCAAACTGGAAATAACCCCGACAGATTCCCATCAGACAACACTCAATGGAGTGATGCAGATGGTGACGGCTACGGAGATAATCAAGCTGGAACTAACCCAGATGCATTCCCTAATGATGGCACCCAGTGGGCTGACGCTGATGGAGATGGATTTGGAGACAATCCTACAGGAGCAAATGCTGATGCATTCCCTTCAGATAGCACTCAATGGATTGATGCTGATAATGATGGCTATGGCGATAATGCAAATGGACTCAATGGAGACCAATGCTTAGACACTCCAGCAGGTAGTGTAGTTGATGAAAATGGTTGTGCTGAGAGCCAAAAGGATGATGATTTGGATGGAATAAACAACGCAATGGATGCTTGTCCAAATACTCCTGCCGGTTCACCTGTAGATACTACTGGTTGTGCTGCAAGTCAGGAAGATTCTGATGCTGATGGCGTAATGGATGCTTACGATGATTGTCCAAGTACGACTCTTGGCGACATCGTTGATGCTGCTGGTTGTGCAACATCACAATTGGATTCTGATGCTGATGGAGTAATGGATGACCGCGACCAATGTCCAAACACAACGGCAGGAGCAAATGTAAATGGATTTGGCTGTGCAAGTGATGAGAGAGATACTGACGGTGATGGAATTGTTGATAGCAATGATATTTGCGACTCAACTCCTGTACTCGAAGTCGCTGATGTAGAAGGATGTTCAGATTCTCAGAAAGATGATGATAGTGACCTCTTTACCAATGATATTGACCAATGTCCACTAACTCCATTAGGTGAAGGCGTGGACGTAAATGGATGCTCAAGTTCTCAGCGTGATACAGATGGCGACCAAATAATGGATGATGCTGATATTTGCCCTGCAACACCAAGTGGTGAACAACCTGACATCAATGGTTGTGCTGATTCACAGAAAGATGAAGATAATGATGACATCTGGAATTCAGATGACCAATGCCCTGATACTGCTAGCGGTGAAACTGTGGACATCAATGGCTGCTCTGATCAACAAAAGGATGATGATGATGACAGTATCAGAAACCATCTAGATAATTGTCCAAATACAGTTCCTGGTTGGATAGTGGATGATGAAGGATGTGCATTGAATCAAATTGATAGTGACAGAGATGGAGTCAATGATGCAGATGATGCATTCCCTAATGATGCCAATGAAACCACTGATACAGATGGAGATAGTGTTCCTGACCGATGGGATGCCTATCCAGATGACCCACTAAGAAGCCAACAAGAAGTAGTTGAAGAGGATGGAAATGTGATGGTTTATGCAATCATTACGATTCTGATTATTGGAATAATTGGTGCTGTTATGTTTTTCCGACGTGATTCTCCGGTAAATCAATCGCCATTTGAAGCTGCTAATGCAGAACTTGATGCTGCTTCAGAAGCAGCGTTTGCTCAGTCTAATTCTGACAAATCATTGCCAGAACTTTCTACATCAGGAGAACCTGTACAGTGGGAAGAGAACGGCACCAATTGGTCAAGAGATGTAAATGGAACGTTATCTTATTATGATCCAGATACTGAAACATGGTTACAATACCAATCTTGAATTTGACAGATGTTGTAAAACCCACTATTTGCGCTACTATTTGTCAAAAACATTTAGTCCATTAGTCAAAGTGGTAGTAATATGGAGGGGCTAAGGCGCAGTGAATCTGCAGAATTAGCCATCGGAGCACTTATCTCTTTCATTGGAATAATGGTCACATCTGCATTGCTTGCATCACTGATGGTTGGAATCGTTCAGACAACTTTCTATAACGCTCAAGAGCATGGAATTACTCAATCTGAAACACTCAATGGAATCATCCAAGTTAATCGATTTGAGTTATCACAATATTCAGACCCTGGTGCTGATTCAATCTATTTGGTTTTTGAATTCCCCTATATTCTCAATAATGTGCTAGATACTGATGTAGTGTGGTCAATGCTTTGCCCAGATGCTAGGCAAGTTCGGTATATTTCTGGAAATTTTGACACTGCAACAGAAATTAATGATGATGGAATAAGTGCAGGATTAAATGATGAGTTCACCGGTACAGAAATGTACCACATGTTTATTTCAACTTCTGGATTTTGTGATATATCTCCCAATACATCTGCTGAGCTAGTTATTGCAATAAATGGTGGAAGAACTACAACAATTCCGTTTGAAGTCGGTTCAAGCCCACATGTTGGGATGGCATTTATCTGAGGTGAGATTATGAAACAAGAATATGATGACAATGCGCAATATGGAATCGGTTTGATGATAGTCTTCATGGCCTGTATTATGGTTGCTGCAATCACAAGTGCAGTAATCATCAACTCCGCAGAATATTTAGCACAACAAACCCAGCATACATCGCACGATGCTAGCAAGGAATCTGCAACTCAAATGATTATTCTAAATTCTTGGGTCGAAGATAATTATGATGATTATCTTTTCATGATTGAGTACCAATCAATGGGTAAAGAAGTAAGTCCTGCTGATGTTGATTGGATACTATCGTGCAAATACGATGGCAATTTCTATTATAGAAGTGGTTCTCTTAATTCTTGGATTTCAGGTCCGGGTTCGATTTGGGAGGTGGGCCAACAGCCAAGTTCGGTCACGAGTCTTGAATCTGGAAAAAGATACTTTTTCGGTATTGATGCGGGAATCAATACGCAAGTAGGTGGAGCGCATTGTGGGCCGAATTGGATTGATGCAAGAGGCATTACTGCTACTTTCATGATAAATATGCCAGATGGAGGAGTAACAACACAAATACTTCAAGTTCATGATTTGACAATCGGCGCCTCTGTAATATGATTCATATTACAATTGACTGTAAGAGAGAAGTACAGATAATGGCGTAAATGCCAATATCTTGTTTCAAACTACGCCGTGTGCTTGCATTGCTTCTGCAATCTTCAAGAATCCTGCAACATTTGCACCGAATACATAGTCGCCTTCACGCCCATATTCCTTTGCTGTTTCGTATGCATTCTTGTGAATATTGACCATGATAGCATCTAACTTTGCATCTACTTCTTCACGTGTCCAAGATAAGCGAAGTGAGTTTTGTGACATTTCAAGTCCGGAAGTTGCTACACCGCCAGCGTTACTTGCTTTACCAGGTGCGAATAGAATTCCTCCTTCTTGGAATACTTCGACCGCTTCAGGAGTACAAGGCATATTTGCACCCTCTCCAACTGCTATCACTTTGTTTGCAACCAACATCTTTGCTTCTTCACCATTCAACTCGTTTTGAGTTGCACATGGAAGTGCAACATCAACATTAACTCCCCAAAGGCCATTGACAGTTGGCTCTGGAGCTGCTTCTGTGAAAATTACTCCGTCAAAGTGATTCGCGTATTCAGAAATTCTTCCTCTACGGTTGTTCTTTAGGTCCATGATATAGTCTAACTTTTCGCGGTTAATTCCAGCAGGGTCATGGATCCATCCAGATGAATCTGACATTGTAACTGGCTTTCCACCCAAGTGTAGAACCTTTTCACAAGCAAATTGTGCTACATTTCCGGAACCTGAAATTGCAACAGTTGCGCCTTCAAAGGACTTACCCTTAGTAGCCAACATTTCTCTTGCGAAATATACGAGGCCATATCCTGTCGCCTCTGGACGAATCAAAGAACCACCATATGAGCGACCTTTGCCAGTTAGAACACCACCTTGGAACTCATTCTGTAAACGCTTGTACATTCCAAACATGTAACCGATTTCTCGGCCACCAACACCAATATCCCCTGCAGGAACATCACAGTTATGTCCAATATGTCTCCACAATTCCATCATAAATGATTGACAGAATCGCATTACTTCTCCATCGCTTTTACCTTTTGGATTGAAATCCGAACCACCCTTACCGCCACCCATTGGCAGACCTGTTAGGGAATTCTTGAAAATTTGCTCAAATGCTAAGAACTTCAAAATTGATGCATTTACTGATGGGTGAAATCTCAATCCACCCTTGTATGGACCAATTGCTCCATTGAATTGAATTCTAAATCCACGGTTTACTTGGATTTCTCCAGAATCATCAACCCAAGGGACGCGGAAATGAATCAATCTTTCAGGCTCGACTACACGCTCCACTATTGAGATATATTCAGGATGTGCTTCTATCACTGGTTCAAGCGATTCTAATACTTCTTTCACCGCTTGGTGGAATTCTGGCTGATTTGGGTCGCGAGCGACTACCTTGTCATATATTGCATCTATTGCGTTCATTTTGAATACACCTTTTCACACTTTGTGTGTTTGATGCCCGCCGCTTGCCCCTTCTAATAGTTGCCATTAGACGCATAGGAGAATAGCCATTTTATTAAGTGTGTATTGAGTTAGCAGTAGCCTCTTTACCGGAGATGATTCTGGCTAGAGTGTAATAAATAAACTGCTCAGCAAAAGGGACAGACAATATTGAAACGTTCTAATCGCTCTAATCTTCTAGAACCGTTTTCATCGACATCTGCCATAGCACGTATCGCTTCCTCTATTAGCGCGTGTTGGTCTTCTTGAAGGCCAATTAAGTCTCGTAGATGATTTAGCATCTCCCATTCATCTTCACTGATTACTTCATCATCCAATGCTGCAATCAATGCACTTTGGTAAGTCGTTACATCACCAATATGGTGTCCTGAATAATCCGAAGAGTCATCTGCGAATGGATCTTTTTCCTCACCACTTACAATGGATAGACAATAAGCAGTATCGCTTGGATGAATTCCCAGTGCTGTTGCCAATACTTTGAGGATTGTAGCTTCATTGTCGGTCACTATTTCATCATCCATTGCAGTTCGGAGTGTGTTGATGTATAGGTATAATCCACGTGAGGGTGTTAGGGTCATATCCATACCAGAGGTGAATGGTGTTTAGAATTTATTGCAGAATCATCTCATATGCTGTTGAAAAAAATGTATTCGCAGTGAAATACAAAATTATTCTCGAATCTGTATTGTGGAGATTCAAATAGGAACTCCTAATTCGTAAAATAGCCCGCAGTAGGGCGATTTACACCCCATTGTTAACAGTCCCAACAGCGTAATCAATTGTATTTCAATTCGTAATCATATAGAATACACTTATAGAGTGCGTGTGTTTATCTTGTATTACAGGAGGGGTAAGGATGAGCAAGCCAAGCAATCTCGTTTCACTAAGAATCACTGAGGATGACCTCAATGAATTAGAGGCAAGAGTCGGTCTTGACGGTGCAAGAAATCGTTCCGATGTAATTCGTCTTGCAATCCAACAATTCCTCCAAGGACAGCCACTCTTACCAGAGATGGATACTGTCCGAATAACAATTGGCCGTGCAAACAAAATGCACTTGGGACAATTATACGAACTTCAAGGCATTAGTCCAGAAACTGCTTGCCAGGAAGGATTGAAACTCTATATCGCTAATGCAATTAAGCAACAAGCGGAATTAAATGAAAAATTCGAATCTGCTCTTGAGGTGTCTCGAGCAGTTACGATCAGAAGTGAGGAATACCACGAATAGTGGGTGAGCTCGGAGGGGATGGGATGTCTTGGCAAAATGATGGATTTAAACCACATGATGCCACCTTCATTGCTGTGTATGGTGAGGCCAACCTACACGGATTAGCCACCTTGCGTCTACGTGCCCGTCGTGCACAAAATGGCCAAAACCCAACAACAAACGGCCTCCCCGATGACGACGACGGGGAGGACTCCAATTCCACCCCAGCTAGCTGAGTTGGTGGTTACAACCCGTGCCCAGACCCCCCAAATTTTCTGGGCACATTTACTCATCAAAGGCGTAAGCCTTGTCATCTACTCCCCAATCCTTTAGAAGGGTCGCCAACGGAGTACAATTATGACCTCGCAGGAAGCATCAACACATCCTGCGATTGAATACTTGGCACACAAAAATCCTAGACCTGGTCAAATTGAAATGATCATTGAAGCAAATAAGTCATTATCCAATGGCGGGTTCCATTTGGCAGCAGCACCCACCGGTATTGGAAAGACCGCTGCCGCCCTTGCTGCCGCACTTGAAGTTGCTAGAAAATCGACTGTTGCAAAGAAAGTCTTTTTCTTAACATCTCGTCAAAGCCAGCACCGAATCGTTGTTGATACTGTTAGAAGATTGAATCAATTGCGACAGAATAACAGCCAAATCACACTGGTAGATATGGTTGGACAATCCGGAATGTGTGTTCAACCATTTGCAAAGGAATCTTCCTTGGTATTCTCAATCCTGTGCTCACAGGCAAGAAAAAGTCGTAGTTGCATGCCTTGGATAACACAGGCTCCAAGCCTATCACAGCGAATATTGGACGGTCCATTACATGTTGATGAATTAGTTGAGTTAACAAAAATCCACAGAGAAAATAATGTTCTCACACAGGTATGTCCTTGGAAGATTGCCCGTGAATCTGTTAAGCATGCCGACGTATTTGTTGGAGATTATAATCACTTATTCGATGATGGAGTTCGTGAAGTTAGTCTAGAAGCGATGGGTGTTAACCTAAGTGACATCATTATCATTGTTGATGAAGCACACAATTTGGCAAGCCGTATTCGTATGACAATGGAAAAAAGGTTGACTCCAACAATAGTTAGGAATGCGGGGATGGAAATTGAAGAACACCTTGGGGTATTGCAAGAACAACAACAAATGGACAGAAATTCAAATGCTGAAGAAATCGCATTATTCTCATGGGGATTGGAGGTCATGGGGGCTTGCAGACGCACATTTAATGAATTATTTCATTCAATGCACAGTAGCCTGCCAAATGGCAAAGATGAGCAGAAAGTAGAGGCTAATGATTTTGTTAATGCGATTCATCGCGCTTGCGACATAGTGGATGGAGTTTCTGGCCAAAAGTCCATCACCGAAAATGTTGAACAAAAAACACCCTTGGTAAGCCGTGAAAAACGTATTCAAAGAATACAACAATTATTGGCAAATGTCGAAATCGAAGTTGACACTGATTCAGCAGATGGTGCATTTGAACCGGATTCTCATCGCTTTGCAGAAATCATTGCTTGCATTAACCGCTTTGGTGGGGGCACTGCGATGGCTTTAATTTTTGACAACAAGGGTAAAGATGGAAAGATTACAACTCATTTACTCGACCCTGGCTTAGTTTCAAAACCAGTCTTTGAGAATTCTGCTGGCGCTATATTGATGTCCGGAACTCTATATCCGCCTGAAATGTATGCCAATTTACTTGGACTAACAAGTGCAAAAACCACTTCTAAATCATATAAATCACCATTTTCTGGTAGCAGAAGACCAGTCTTGTTGGCACAGGATGTGACAACAAAATATACTGAACGTGGCCATGCAATGACCATGAAAATTAGAGCGCAAATTGATGCTTTGGTCAAAGGAACACCAGGTAATATTGCAGTTTTCGTACCATCATACAAAATGCTCAATGAAATATTTGCTGATGCCTTTTTCTCTGGAATTCGCAAGATCACTGAATCCAGAGATTGGTCAAAACAAGATATCGATGGAATTGTAGATTTACTAAGAGATGAAAAAGAATCTGGCCAGAGAATATTATTGTGCGGAGTTTTCGGTGCAAGGTTGAGCGAAGGTGTGGATTACAACGGAGGTGTATTAGATGCTGTTGCCTGTGTAGGAATACCAAATCCACCACCATCGGTATTGAATGATTCATTGAAAGAGTATGTTTCTGAACGCTTTGGCAAAGATTTAGCATGGCAATATACTTCCACACAACCGGCGATTAATTCAATCCTGCAAGCAATGGGAAGACCGATTCGTTCAATCGGCGACCGTGCCCTCATTCTTCTCTTAGACAAGCGTCATTCGGATAGAGTATATTCAAAATGCTATCCAAAGGACCTGATGATGAGTACAACTTCTGGACCTGAAACTACAACAAGTTTCGCAAGAAGATTTTTTGCGAAGGTTCATACAACAATAGAGGAATGAATATCACACCGAGGAGGACGAAGGTTCATGGGCATCGCAAGCAACGGCAACAATATGGAACAATGGCAGGACATGGAAATCTCTCTCGAGAAGCCAACTGATTTGGCACCTAATACACCAATTTCTAATGGTTTGGATGTAACACCAAACCTTCTCCATGATGAATTTCATCAGCAGGCTGGCCACTTATCTGAAGTCGAACAATTGCATAGCCATGTACTGGTAACCGCAGGAATGTTGCCTGAAACCCATATCGCAGAAGTTCAACCTCAACGTCAATTGGCTTGGGTAATCAAAGAATTGCATGGAAGATTGAATCCAGATGGATTATCTGTACCATTATTAGGTGCGGCAATTGACCAAATCCAATTACAGGTGATGAGAACAGAAACTAGAGCAACAGTAAAACTGACCATTAGTGAAGAAAATAACCCTACACTTGAGCGATTGATGCCACTTCCTGAAGAAGCAACTGGTGATATTAATGCTCACTTTGTCAATGGCAAATTACACCTTAGATGGTAGATTTTGATTGTTTTACTTCTTGAAAATGAGGTATAAAGCTAATCCAACAATTATTACAATACCAACTATTGCCTTGATACTAAGACCTGAAAGAACTGATTCTGTCATGATTTGGCGATAACACAGCAATATTTAGTTTCTAAGGTAGAACAAAGTTTTTGAGAGTTGATAAATTAAACAATCCATGAAGCCCTACCTTGAGCATGTAAATATCACCGTAATCAATGTGGATGAAGCGGTTCGTTTCCTTCAAACTGCAATGCCTGATTGGAAAGTTCGAGCAGATGTTAGCAGTGCGGAAAGCAACTGTCGCAGATGGGTTCACCTAGGCACCGATACAAGTTATATTGCCATTGAAGATAGAGGCGCGACGGAAAAGGGAGGCCACGAACCTTATGTTGATCCAGGAATGAATCACCTAGGCTTTGTTGTCAATGATGTCAATGCTGTATCAAAGAGATTAACCGATGCTGGATATGAAGAGGGTTTGAGTTCTCTTGATAATCCAAATCGAAAGCGTATATATTTCTATGATGCAGACGGTAATGAGTACGAATTCATTGAATATCTCAAAACGGATGTTGCTTCGCGCAACGACTATTCAGACGCATAAATTGATTGAAACAATCAATTATCAAGTTCTTGGAGCGATTGCTTGCAACTGGTTAATTTCAGCACTCATACGATTCAATGCCTGCACCGCAGCCTCTTGGTGGACACCACCCATCTCTTCTCGACTATATCTTGCCATCTCGAAGGTGTTGTCCAAAGCGATTAGTGCATCATTGGAAATTCCTGGCATTGCTTGGCGAATAGCAACTTCGAATTCACGAACTGTTTCAAAGTCACGGCGTAAGAAATCACGCTGTTGAAGCAATGAACACAAATCTTGGTAGCAATTGAAAATCGCTTCTCTAATCGAGTCTCCTGCTGCCAATAATTCAGCAGTATATGCAAATATTTCAGCAGCATCTGACATCAGTTCAGCAGCCTTTTTCTTTCTATACATTACAACGCCTGCAGCACCTAAGGCCGCAATTAGGAGCATTAGCACATATGACCACGTTGATACTTCTTGGACATCTTCAGCATAGGTATATTGTGGTGAGAAACCATCTTGGCGTATTGCTGCAAATGATGTGAGGCTTTCATCACTCAAGCGTGGATCGTTGATGATAATGTCCATCGAAACTTCTCCCCAGCGACTTGCATCACCGTAAGGTGGGTCTGAGTTAAAATTAATCAGTGCGACTCCATTTTCATTTGTTATCGGTTGTAATGGATTACCCAATTGCGTGCCATTTCCGTCATAGAGATAGATAGTTACACTTATTCCAGGAACTCCTGCTCCTGTATCTTGGGCTGTAATAATTACATTACCGGTAATGTCTTCGTCTTTATCTTCAATAACTTCATCAATATTTACATTGAAGTCTGCATTTATCTTGACATATAGTATTTGAGAAATACTCTCTGCATTCAAGTAGAGTGAATCATTTCTTGGTGCATCTATTGCAATCCATTGTGAACCAGATTCCATCCACGAAGGCGCAGGTCCAGTAATTGAGAAATTACCATTTGTCCAAGTGACTAGTAATCCTCCAATACAACTTGCTCCATCTCTGCCATTGACACAGTCTGTGCCATTTCCAATGTGTAGAACTAGATTTTCAAAGACTTCTCCTTGACCGCCAACTTCTGCTATTGAACCGGTTAGAACAATCGGAGCAAAGGTTCCATCGGATCGTGTCACAATCTTTGAAGAGGTTTCATCAAGGGTTATTTCCATATTTGACCAAACGATAGCAATAGCACTTTCTGATGCTTCTAGGTGAGCATTTGTCCCTGTGAAAATGACTGTAAAGGTATGTTCTCCTCTGGTCAATTCCATTGTTGCTGGAATAACTACATTCCATGTACCATCTTCGCTAGTAGTTGCAGTTGCGACTTCCACATCATCGAGGACAATGCTTACCATCATTCCTCCAAGACCGTCTCTATTTACTGTGTCAATGTCAAACAATCTTCCAGATAATTCCCATGTATCTCCACGTGTAGCATCTCTTCCATCATCAAAGATCAGCGTGATATCTGAACGGTGAGCGAGGAAGAAGGTCGTATTGCCTGTGTCTGAACGATAGAATCCTTGGGCAGATACTATTGCATCCATTGTGTGGTTACCAAACGAGAATATGTCCGGTATTGTCCAATCGTATGAGAATTGACCTTGCGCATCTGTAGTTACTACAGCAACGACGACCCCTTCAACATTCAGTTCAACTTGGTGCCCAGCTATTGGATTCAATTGATTATCAACTACTAATCCTGTGATTGACACATTCTGTGAAACCGCTACTGGACTTGGCATATCTACAGTTACCAAGACCTTACTGAATACATTCCAAGTTCCACTTTCCTGACTCGGTAAGTAGAATGTAGTTCCTGTGAACTTCACTTCAAGTGATAATGGGCCAAGGTTTGCATCCGCTGGCACTGCATGTACTGCAGTAAACATTCCATCAACATCTGTTGTAACATTGGTTAGCCACATTCCATCAAGCCAAATTTCAATGGTTAGATTTTCCAATGGTAAATCAACAATATCAAGCAATCTTCCTTGGATAGTCATACTATCTTCTCGGTCAACATCTCCGGTTGGAGTAATCAATAGAATCTTAGTTGGAACACTAACATTGAAAGCAACAATATCGCTGCTTGGGTGGTAATATTCAGGGTTTGCAGGGTCACCTACACCAATCGGGTCAACCCAATCTCGGCCACCATTAAAGCGAACCTCAATTTGATGCGCTCCTGCTGTAGCATCTTCTGGAAGAACCCAACTCAAGGAAAAGGCTCCACTCAATGCATTTGTTTCAACACTCGCTACTGGAACTCCATCAACCAATAGATGAACGATTGCTAGAGATTCAACACCATTGCTGTATAGCGGTAGTCCAAGGTCATCTAGTAGAGTTCCGTTAACAATGAATGAATCACCAGCAGTCAGTGTGCTCGGGCTTTGAGAAATGCTCAAATTGGTTTCTGCCAACACAACGAATTGAGTTGTTGTATTACTACCCAATAATCCGGTAGTTCCAGGGATTCCTCCAAATGTAACCCTTAGGTCAGAAGGACCGACTGATTGGTCACTTGGTACATTCAATACTCCAATAGCCGTTCCATTTGCTGCAGTGGTTAATGTAGCGTTGATATTTGTGCCAACAATCTCAATCATTACTGCTTGCTGTGGCACATTTTCGCCAGTATTATCTCTCAATAAGATTTGTATTGAGACATTATCTCCACGATCAGTTCTATCGTTTAGTGAAGGTTGTCCAAGGCCATCTATCGACGGCTTCAAGAATACCAACGTTGTATATCCTCGACTATCAAATGTAGTATTATCTTTAGAACCTAAGTAGAAATTAACATTAGGCACAAATGATGCTTCAAGTACATGGCTATCTGCTTTGAAGTTCTGGCTTAGTGTAATTGTTGCATTCCAGAATCCTCCAGTCATCACAGTACCGTTGGCGACAGTAAACCCTGTAGGGTTACCATCTAGTGTAAACAAGATATTAGCCAGTAAATCAGTACCATCTCTTTGCTCTAAACCGCTTCCGTTATCAGAAACAACTTGCCCAGATACATCAAACGATTGTCCAGCCACTGGATTGGCAGAAATTGCATCTACGACCAATATTGTCGCTGCTCTAATAGTAATAGTTGACAAATTAGCATTCGTTGATAATAAATCGCTAGAACCATTGAATACGATGTTGACTGTAATCAGTCCAAGTGGATGGCTTGAAGGGATTACATGAGTAAAGTTGGCGAACCCTTCACCATCGGTAATAGTCGGAGCAAGCCATGTCTCATGGAATTCAATTGCAACATCATATCCAACAAGTGGTTGCCACATATTAGAAGATTCAACTAACTTAGAAGTCATATTGACAGTTTCACCGCGATTGATGATTATTGGATTCAATGGTTGTAAATTCTCAAAGCGAGAAACACCCATAACCAATATTCCGTGTTGAGTTGAGGCGGTCAGATAGAAAGGAGAAGAACCTTCCATTACACTGATTACCAGTGTTTTTTGCCCTCTTACTGTTCCATTGTTTAGTGAATCGGTAGGAATAGACATATTGAATGTTCCATTTTGTGAAGTAATATGTCCTTCTACAAGTGTTTCATTTGGATTTTCTAGCCAAAATGCGGAAAGTGCGACTGCACTAATTAGAGATCTACTTCCATTATCGGCATCAAGAACTTGCCCTAACACATTGAAATTTATACCAGCAGTAACAGTGCTAGGAACACTATCAATTCTGAAATCACTATCTACTTGAACGGTGATATTTACGATAGTATCGTTACCTGTACGTCGTGAATTACCCATGCTCAATCCATCTGTCAAGTCATCGTGAACTACCATTCTCAAATCATAATATCCTGGGCTAATTCCTGAAGGAGTCCATGAAAAACTTGCATTTCCAGATGCATCGGAAACAATAGTTGCAATGGTTTGATTTGTATTGCCATAGTCAAACACAAATTCAACAGATGCATCACTTACATTCGACATATCAGCAACATCAAAAATTGAAGCATTCAGGAATACTGAATTATTCATCTCCACTATTATTATCGGCCGTTCAGATTGTACAACAAACTCTGATTCTACACCCACTAATACCGAAGGTAAGTTAGGAGGTTGAGGAGGGTCAGAAGGAGGTGATAGGTCAACTAATTGATAGAAAGCTCCACCGATTGGTGCAACTGCATCAAAGTCCATCAATAATTCAAATTCATACGCATTACTCGGTTGATTCGTCGGCATTGTCACTGAAATGTTGAATGTTCCAGTGGAATTGTTGAGCATACCATTTGCAATATCGATCAAATTACCATCTGGCAATCGCATAAGAACTGTAAGTATTGAATCATTATTGAGAACTGGTGTTAAATGAACTGAATCAAATACATCTCCGTAAATGTAGGTACTAGTTCCCAAGTGATTCCAATCTTGCCCTACACTGAGATTCCATCCTACTTCTGCCTGAGTTCTTAGCCAGGCTTGACCAATTGATGGTTGGAAATATTGTGAACCATTGAAAGAAATATCAAGAATGTAATCATAAGCAATCTTACTGGAATTTAAATCCCAACTCAAAGAAATCACTGTGGATTCTGGGTCTGTAGTAGTATTTACCCAGTTGTTATCAAAGAAGAAGTCATAATCTCCAACCGTGTTAAAGCCTTGAATTACACCTCGGTGATCTTCAATTTGCACACGTACATTTGTCGGAGTCCCTCGCATCTGTGGCATTGCTTCAATTGAGAAATCAAGTATTCCTTGCAACCAATATGGAGCATTAATTGATACATTTGCATCATCGGTTGCTAATAGTACATCTGGGAAGAAGCGCAATTGTATTTCAATAACACCTGCCGCGACTGGTGTATCTGCTGCTGCAAGAAGATGAGTAATAGTAAACGAACCATTTACTGTGAAATTGAAAACTTCAAGCCATTCCATTCCTGAATCATTTTGACGAATTGACAATGACAGATTTCCAAGCATAGCGACCGGAGTTGCACCGATACTCATCGATGAACCATTGATATGTATATCATCATTCAACACGAAAACACTGTTATTGGCCAAAGGCCCCTCAACTGTTGCTGTGAGGTTAGGAGCATCTCGAATATCCAATGTGATAGCATGTGTTGATGGCCTTAGATGGAATTGTGGCGGAGTGAATGTGGTAACTGATGTATCTAACCAACCAGAATAACCAAGTGTTGCAGAAATATTTGTCTTGAATTCTAATGGGTCCAAATCAACTACAATACTCCATACACCACCAGGGCCTACATCTCCGCTTAGATTAGTTAATCCATTTACTGAAGAAGTAAATTCCAACCAAACCGTTTGGTTTTCAATTTCATCAGCCCAACTAATAGGTGGATTCTCAAATGAAAGCAACCCTTGGATAGTTGTCGTTGCTCCCGCACCTGCAACTGGAGAATCTATTGCTTGTGGACTGGTGTGGTTTATCACCGAATCATCGGTGACATTGATGTATACATCCAAGACAATTCCGTCATGCGAAACATATCCACTCTGTAGATGTTCAACTACGAGACGGTGAATGCCTGGGCGTATTGCATCAGTAGGAATTCCATTCATTGTGAAATTACCATCCTGCAAACTATTTGATGATGAAAAGATTCTAGCAGGGTTACCACCTGGACCAGGGACTAGATCTGCTTCATTAAGCGGAACTAGATATCCAATTAGTGGTATTTCTCCGATTGGAGTTGCATTGTCTACAAATCTAAGTTGACCTGAGACAGAAATATTTGTTTGGCCATCTCTATCCCATGTCAATGGGCTAACAGTTTGGTTGACGAGTTCAATTTCTTCGGCTGCTGGACAAGCATCAAATGGAACCCAGCCCATGTCAAGATTTCCATTTGCTGAATTTTGTTGCAGTTTGACTTCGCCCCATGTAGAGCGGTCACCAGAATAGACTTCATACCCATTACCTGTCCACGTCCCACCAACATATCCAGTGACATATCGAGCTGGCAATCCTGCCAAACGAGCCATGGTAACAAACGCTGCTGAAAATTCTGCACAGGTTCCTTCGAGGACACTGCCGACAAGAAGATTGGACATATCCTCTTCTTTTGGAATACCAGAACCGTTGTAATTTCTCTTGAATTCCGTTGTTGAGTTACCATTGATTAAAAAGTCTGAAATCGCTGAAGCCTTGGAATAAGCATCCGTTGCTCCAGCATCATTTATCACAGCATTAGTGATATTGAAAATACCAGAATTAATGTGGGTCAAATCCTTGAAACTTGCATCTAGTGATAATTCATAGGAAAAGCCTGGGCTGGCGATTGACGAGGCCGAATTATTTGCCCAATCAAAGTAAAACTCTGAATTATTTACCCATATTTCACTGAGCGGACCAGGATTGACAGTTATCATGTAAGTATCATTTGTCACATCCAAAGAGGCTGAAGCATCCGACCAGAACGATAGTTCTGTCCATGAATCAGGCATCGGCACTGCCCCATTCATTATTGGATTGTTCATTTGTATGGTCCATAAGACAGTGTCATTTGCAAAAGAAATATCTGCAAGGTTTGTCTTATTGGCTGTTGGAACATTGACAACTGAACTTGGGTGTGCCGTACCTATGTGAGCATAGGTTGTACCAGTATAGAAATCGTTAGTGGTTTGTCTCCAACGGTGCACTGAAAATACATCTACATTACCAGTTGTATTGTTGGCCCAGAATACAACTTCATTTGAAAACGAATCGTCGCTTGGGTCCCATGGATTGAATGGAGCACCAACACAATTAACAAACCAGAATTGTATTGGACATTCATCACCATCTAGCATTCCTCCACCATCAGTATCTGGATTTGTCCAGTCTGTACCGGTTTGATTCTCAATAGCATCTGGGATACCATCTCCATCAAAATCATCAGGGAGTAAATCGTCAGAAGGATCATTTTCTGGATTTGTACCATCGAAGTATTCTGATTTATCGTCTACTCCTCCACCATCTGTATCTGCAGCAGTAGTATCTGTAATCCAAGTGTCTTGTGAACCATTAGTAATCCCTATCCAAGATAAATCGCAACCAGTATTTGCCTCAAAGTAGTTGTTCAGTCCGTCCAAGTCGTCGTCCAATAGATTTGAGCAGGGTTCATTTGGATCGGTTCCATCAATTCTCGCCTCATCATAGTCATTGACTCCATCACCATCTGTATCAACTAATGTAGGATTTGAAAACCAACCAAAGGTTCCCAGTAATTCCTGCCAATCTGCTAATCCATCGCCATCGGAATCTGTATAATCATCATCACAATAACTGTGTGTTGTTAGGATTGTTCCGGATTGTGTTGCACTATAATGACAGAATGAACCGTTACGGTTCTCCACAGTAGTGACGCCTGCTCCTGGGCCATTTGATACACCTTGAATCACATTATTGACCACAGTTGCATAGGCAAACGAGCTAAGCGTTCCCGACGCGTTATACCATCCAACACCTCCTGCAGGATTGAATCCTGAGCCATCTCCAATCGTCAATTGGCTAGTTAGGGCATTCCATGAAGAAAATGAAGTCGAATAATCAACCATTGAGTCACAAGGGTCTGTACCATGTGATACATTTCTCTCATCCCCGTCATTTATTCCACCAAAATCAGTATCGGCAATATCCCACGATGTACAAGAAAGGTTTTCTTCCCAGTTTTGAATTCCATCGCCATCAGCATCGCCAGAATCTTCTCGGCGCGTAGGGTCTGTCTCACCGGGGTCCAAAATTCCGTTAGCGTTCAAATCTTCTGCGCCATCATCGAATGCATCATCATCTGTATTGTTATCTCTTGGATCACTCGCTTGAGGAGGGTTTCCATATGCTCCTGAAACTTCAACACCATCTGGAACGCCATCATTATCTGTATCAGATGATGTTGGGTCGGTTAGTAGTGTAAGGGCTTCGTGTGAATCATTTAATCCATCACCATCAGTATCTGCTTTTTGCGGATTGGTTGAGGTAATTCCATCAACTTCTGCAGTAAATGTTGCACAAGCACCAGGGCCGATTCCTTGAGCAGGGTCACATGGCGAGACAGTTTCGGTAACCAAGCCATTCGGACCATTACGGAAACATGGTGAAGAACCACACATCGTAGTCCAAGTAGGGTTGACATATTCCATCAAATTGCTTAGACCATCACCGTCTGGGTCTCCATTTGCTCCATCTGCATTTGACGCTTGAGTAGCATTCAATCCGTTCGCTGCTTCCCACCCATCTGGCATTCCATCACCATCTGTATCCCATCCTGCTACGTCTTCATCAGCAATTCCATCGCCATCATCATCGTTACTTGAACAGTCTAAATCGCCATCGTTATCTGGGTCTGCGGAATCAATGAAACCATCCTTGTCATCATCAAATCCATTGGTACAAATATTTCCAACTGGGTCTTCGTCACACAAAATAACTGAGCCAGTTCCATCATTACCGCTGCCTCCACAAGCGACTCTTGTGTATTGCATAGCATTTTCTTCATCCCAATTATTAACCGGTACAGTCCCATTCCACCAAACACCTTTGTCCAAAACATTTGGTGTAGTAGAAGAATCCCATCCAGTAGGCATTAGATAATTATATTCCATCAAATTGGTCATACTATCACCATCTGGGTCACCAGTTGCACCATCTCCACCTTGACTTGAAAGAGGGTTTAATCCATACTGCCATTCCCACCCATCTGGTAGACCATCGTTATCGGAATCGGGGTTATTTGGTTGAGTATTCATCAGATACTCTAGACCGTACGTTAATCCATCACCATCTTGGTCAGATGCTGCTAATGCACTATATGAAAAAAAGTCAATTGTTGCGAATGTGGACATCACCATTAGCATTACTAATGACAACGATTTGATAGCATCTCGATGCTTCAAAATCTCCAATCCTGGGCGCGCCAAATCGGGGGAAGAATACTTGCGCATAGTTTTCACTAACCTCGGGTTGTTCTTTTGCCTCATAAGGGGAATGGTACGCTGTTCATACAATGCTCGTTTATTGAAACCAATTGCCATTGGAAAAGCGCAACACTAAGAGGCAATTTAAGAAAATAATCAAATGTCCTATAATTTTCATCGCAAAATGTCAAATTAGAGATTTTCAAGCTCGTCGAGCAATTCTAAATCATCTTCTTCTTCAACTTCAACCTGTATTTCTTCTAGCGATAAATCATCAATAATTTCCTCTTCTTCATCACTGATTTCCAAGTCATGTCCGAAGTCCTTAGGTTCGGCGGAGTATTTCGCCTTGTTATAGAAACTGTACAAAGCCAATAATGCAATTACGACTATCAAAGCAAGTGTTGATGGTTCCGGGTCAATTATTTCATTGAACATACAAGAAATCCCACTGCATTCAGTCATGAATTTGAATGATTGTATCTGAGTATAATTACCATCATATGGGGAGTTCTCATCCATCGGAGTCATCGTCAATGAAAATGAAACTTCTCCACTATTCTTTAATTGCGAAGGTGAAGTTATTTCAACTGAAAAATCCTTATTTGTGTATGCAGGCAAATGTAAGATAATGAATGGACCACCTGCTTGTTCAGAAGAGGCTCTAATCAATCCATCCCAGCCCGTCGGTTCATCCAAGGTGATTACAACATCGAGAGGAACATTGTTTTGATTATCAATTCTGAATTCGATATTCTTCGTCTCATCTGGTGCGAAATATGTGTTTTCGCTCTTTTGAGTGACTTCTAATCGGCCTGCACGGACATCCTTCTCTACTTCAATGACCACTGGTAAATCAAAATATCTTGCGACTTCAGCATCAACTCCTTGTTCAATCACACGAGTATAGATTGTATGGTTTCCAGATTCTACTTCAGGTAGTAAATCAATACTCAATTTCACATCTACGTAATTATTGGTCCAGGTTTTTACCACAACAATATCGCTTGCTGAATCATTGGAAATGGAATAATCCCAATTAGCATAATTGGAATTAGAATCAGTATTTCTAGATAGGGCATCAGGTTTTACGATTCTCCATTCAGTTTCACCAGCATTGTCACTTGAGTCAGAAATGCGCAGGTTAAACCATGTGCTTGCTCCTAATGCTACTGGGCCTACATGTGCCAGTGTATCCCCGTCACTATCTGCAATTACTTCTACTAGAATTCCAAATGTACGATGAACTGTAAATCCAACAATCGTTGGGTCCAAGGCAGATTCACCTGAACTGCTAATCATCATTTTTACCAATCCAATGTCTTGGGATTCCCTATCACTCGGTGGATATGCTTCCATACGAATAATCCTTGTTTTATGAGACCCAATCTCAGGTGTAATTGATTGAATTCCCTCATCGACTAATTCTTCACCTGTTTCGTTATCAAATAGCCTAAATTGCCAAGCATCTGGGAAGTCAACAACTCTAATGCGGAAAGTGTCAACATCAAATCCAGAATTAAACAAGTCGATGTAGAACATTCCTGTTTCACTAACATCAACATAGTGCGAAATAGATTCATTATATGCCTCCGGTCTTGTAGAATCTGCAATTTGTTTTTGATGTTCTACATCTTCATAAATAGAAACACGAGGGGATGAATAAACACCTACCTCTGTAATGTTTAGATGTAATGTTTTAATCGCTACTTCAACTGTTTGACCTTGATCATTCTCAGCATAGGCTCTTGCTTCAATGTTCAATTTATCCGGTGCATCGGACAAATCATCATTTGGTACAACCAACTCCAGAATAGGAATTACAGATGCTCCGCCGCCGCTCAATTGGTAGCCACCAGGTTGATCCCATATTGGTTCGGACCAAGAAGAGGGCAATCCCGGAAATGCCAAATCAATCTGTACATCGATAGTAGAGGCTGTTGAGCCTGTGTGTTCAAGCAATAATTCAACATATGAAGTTTGACCAGGGGCGATAAGAACTACATCTGCTTGGTCTATTGCTAGTCCGAGTGCTACGTCATGTTCTACCATTGTTATTCCTTCGTGATCAACAATAACAGTATGCCCTTGAACATCCTTTATTTCGAGATACAAGGGGTAATCACCTGCTTCTATCCCAGCATCATATACCCACGATAAATTACCAACTAAGCCATTGTTATCCAATCTCAAATCATTATCGGAAAAGGTTTCAACGAATTTAGTAGAGGCTCCATTTGGAGTACTCATTACCAACTTAACATCCTGAATATCTGCTCTTCCAAATGCATCTCTTACATCAATTGAAAAATGAATTTCTCTGTATTCTGGGCGGTGATTCGGCGACCATTCGATCTTCTCTTCTTCAAGCCATCCACAGCCATAATCCTCATGGCAACTATGAACTTTTATTGCTGAACCTGAAAGTGCATTGGCCTTCAATTCAATCTTTGAAAATCCTTGAGTTCCTGAAACATCACCAAAAGCAACCATTACATCACAATCTGCTTGCCCGATTCCACCGCCACTACCTTCACAAGTTGCTTGTGCATCGATTCGTAATTTCAATTGCTTCCCATTAGGAACTGTGAAACCATTAGTAGGGATGCTAAAGAATACTTCGTTGCTCGTCCATGTGCAAGATTGGAAAGGCGAACTTTGACATGGCTCATCGAGGTTGATAGTCTCAGTAAATTCAGAATTACCTCCTTCTAATGAGAACGTTACATCTGCAGTTGAACCGGAACTACCTGTAAATTTCAGATACACGGATAATTCTGCAAAATCTCCTGTTTGTGTAGATGTTTCCCCATAAACTTGCAAATCACTAATCATTTCGCTACTACGGAATTCAAGGCCACCCAGTGCACTCTCTTCGATATGCCCACTATCTGGTTGAGTCGTATTAATCGCCCCATCTCCACCATTTTCAGCAGCCTTCCTATCCAAATAAAGGTCATAAGATTCTATCGAACCTGATGTACTGAGGATTTTTGTTGTGGGCTCTAATGTATCCACTGAATCATCATCACCAATGCTAGAGAACATTGTTAGTGGAGCAATTGCCCCCAATAGAATCAATATGATAATCGATGGAAGTAGGATGCTATTTACGCTTCTCTTGGTAGCCAGCATAGTGTTCACAACTCCGGCCTGCCCAACCGACTGTTAAACGGTTTTGCCTCAATTGCTCCCTAAACACCCCCTCTACGAGGGGGATTGATTATTCCAGAAAATAATTTCAGTAATAATTTGTTGTGAATGTGAAAATCGGTCAAAGTATTGTCAAAAATTGCTACAAAAAAAAGAGCATCATTGAAAGACTCTAGGCGACCCGACCGGTTTACGCAGGGGTGGCTGAGGCGGTCAAAGGCGCCGGGCTTAAGATCCGGTCCTTATGGGTTCGTGGGTTCGAATCCCACCCCCTGCATCTATTTTCA
>ENA-UZWR01000956-UZWR01000956.1-metagenome-genome-assembly--contig:-Day-1-25m-contig-956_pt1 | contig 58449 bp, 30 predicted proteins | sample MGYA00260337_ERZ794897 | MGnify/ENA metagenome assembly ERZ794897 | reverse complement strand
AACAAGAAAAGTCAAAGCTTCGGGTATTGGTTTTAATATCTCTTTACTATGCCATCCACCACGATTTGATATCACCACACCTTCGGTTTTATCTCTTAGTTTATAACAATACTCCTTTATCGAAACATTATCCACACCTTGAACTTGTGTTTGCCAAAATGGTGTGGAGAATAACATATGTTCTTGTGATATAAAGTTTAAACTTTTCTTTTCTACCTGTGGTTCTTTTATTATGAATTTATCGCTCATCGAAACGGCTCCCCACCAGTCCAATAAACCAGAGCTCTTCTCTCACCTTTGGTTATCGGTGTTATGTTATGTAAGTAGAATGTCGGCATTATCAAAACATCTCCTTTCTCTCTTGGTAAGGTTATGAATTGCTCTCTACCACCGTACCAGACTTGAAAATCACCCCCTTCGTAGTCATTTGGATCGCTAAGTTGTACGGTGGTAGCAAGTTTTCTTCTATTAACCTCACCTAAACCAATGTCCATGTGCCAATCCAAATACCCACCCTCAGGTCTAGTCTGACCTGTTTTATCAGGTTGATTTGGTGTGGGATATATTACATAATGCAGAGGATCGGTAACATGATGAATATCAAACTGAAATAATCTAGTATTAGCCTCTATCACACATTTTTCTAATTCATTATACAACCACCAAGAATGTTGATCTCCTGGTACATAAGCAATATCTCGGTTGTTTGAATAATATTGATCTTTTTTTTGATTATCACTACCCGTCCCACCCTTTTTAAATTCATATCCACCATTGATAATCATTTGGTGAATTCCGTTTATCTGATCATCATTAAAATAATTTTTAAAGTAGTAAAAATCATTAAAATTACAAGGTCTGACTGGTTGTTGTATTAAATCAACTTTTCTCATTTTCATCACTTGGTTTTGGTGGATTCTTTATCCAACTGAACCATCCGGTTAAAACATATTTAGTTTCCGTTTGAGATATTATTCCTCTGTGTAGGTGTGTGAAATCACATGGCCATATACAAAGTTTTCCAGCCTCGGCTTTCTCAAAGTGCTGTTGATAATAAAACTCCGTCCAACCTCTATCATGAATATCGTTGAGATAGATCATCCAAACACCCATACGATTACCAGTTGTCAATCCAGCCCTTTCACAATGATAATCCGAATACCCCTCACCAGGTAGGTATCTCTGTATGTTAAATGTGTGATGGATTTCCCATGGATCTATTTGTTCCATTCCACGATAAAACTGTTGGGAGTAATCTTTCTTACCCAATTCTAAGACATTGATCAATTCAGTTAATAAGAATTTCCATCGAGGTCTGTTTAAATCATTAGGTGTAAAGGATATATCGGTTGATTTCTTACCTGGATAATCGTCCTTAACCACACCCCTTATATTAACCGAACCTCTAGTTTGATTTTCGGTGTCGGTCTCAAATGTCTCTATAAATGATCTACAAAGTGAATCAGAAAGAGCATTTTTCCTTCTGTAGATAAAGTCTGTCACATCTGACCTATTCTATTTTGGCGTCTTTAAGTAGTTGATCCTGTTGTTTAGCCTTTAACTTCACATGTTCAGGTGCTCCCAACATACCATCAGAGACCTTACCATCGAATTGTCTTAACTTCCCATCCTCGGTTTTTAATCTCTTCACGGTTTCTAAAGGACCTGCAGCATTTACAATCTCTGCTGGTTGTGAGTTGGCATTTAGGGAGTTTACCCTATTCTGTAGATTATGTGTATAGGATTCGGCTTGATGTGTGTTCACATAAGTTGTATCAAATGAACCATCATTGAGTTCTTTTTTGATTTGAGACCATAGTTTGAGTTCTCTTACACGATCACGAGCAGTTTTCTCCATGTTAGCTCTACCGAATAGATTTTCATCTAAATCGATTTGTAGCTCTTCTGCTGTAAATTCATCACCTTTGGTAATAGCTTCTTTTTGCTCTTGTTCTAACTGTCTTCTTTTTAGTTTACTTCTTCTAAGATCAAAAGTCAACCCCATTAGAGCATCAAACATAGCACCTTGTTCCCTTACGGATTGCCAGTATTTTGAAGCATTGGTTGGATGTTTTGCATCATTTAAAACCGATATTCTCATCTCCGTTTCTGTACGAAAGATTTGTTTCTTACGCCAGTTATCACCTAGCTCTTCTCGTAGTTCAACGATAGCTCCAGCATCATCTGGTGTTAACATCTCTAAGACTGGTTTTAAATCATCAGTAATAACTAATTCTTTCTTTTCTTCACTCATAACTATTATTCCCTATGTAACTTGTATATATAAATATATGTTTAAATCAAAAACCTATGGTAAAGTTATAACCAATTGGTCTCCATTCTCATCTTCCTCACCGTATATAGCAAGATCAATTTTTAGCTGAGCATCTGCTTTTGATATCTCAGTCAAACCTCTGAAATGAGCCCATCTCCAATTTTCAGTTCCCCATATATCATATCCCCAATCCTTGATATGACTGACTTCACTATCCTCATGGGTTATAAAACCCTTGCCTGTGTTCTTTCCTTCGTAGTATTTCATTATATCTGTGATCCCGTTAGGTAGCAAGTTACTACTGTATGTGAATAAAAAGATTGTGTAAAAAATCCTTGAGAGGAACTCTGATATGCACCACTTGCACTAATGTTAGTAAATGTACCAATATTAAGTGATTGACTAATCAATGAACTACTCTGATAAGTATATCCAACGGCGTTCTTATCGGAATCAAACCACATCTCACCTAAATTCTGTCCAACTATGACATCAGCAACCCTATCCACCGAACCACTAAGTGATCCAGTTTGTAATTGAGATTCATATGCCTGATAGTTCAACTCTCTGTCGCTGAATACAGGTAGTTTAAATAATGAGCTTGTTACTTGAAAAGCCTTTGTATCGATTCCCCCAGCTCGTGGTTTGAGCAAACCAAATGAACCTGTTGAAGTAGCTGAACCACTTATGTTTCCAGTTGATTCAAATCCACTGGTAAAACTTCCACTAATTTGAGCAGATATTTGTTTCGAACCACTTATCACCCCTGCACTTCTACCACCCAATGAACTCTTAATACTTGAACCATCACCGGAGTATGTGGCATTCTCCACCCTTCCGAATGAAGCAGATGCTGTGTTTAATGTAAATTCTTCTGTCTGAGTACCGGGACTTCCACCACCAAAAACCATCGTAGTACCAGTACCTGCATTTCCACCATCAGCTGAAGTTAATTCTGATCGCGCATTTATTAAACTTGGTCCAGTTGACCAAGTCGTTCCATTAAAAAGTTCTGTACAAGAATTAACGGAAGGACTAGTTGCTGGAGATGTACCACCAGCTATAAAAGCATCGTTTGATGAACCACCACCAGCATGTGAATATTTTGGAAGAACACGATCCGCTACTTCTGACCAATTTGTTCCGTTCCAACAAAATGTTTCAGAACCAGGCCATTTGAAAATAAGACCACTATCGTAAGTTCCAGCAGAAGAACCATAAGCTGCAGCAGATAACATGGCAGTTCCTGCAGACCAATTTGTACCGTTCCAAACTTCAACATCAGCATCTTCATATCCACCTTCGGTTGTGTTTCCACCAGCAGCAAGAGCAGCTTCAGAGGTTATACCAAGTTTCATATGACTATGACGCCCCATTATCATATCATTTACTTCTGACCAATTAGTTCCATTGAACTCTTCTGTACAAGTTTTTTTACTGGAGTGTCCACCATAAACAATAGAAGCTTCAGTTGTTCCAGTACCAACAAAATCACCTCTACCAGTAATTAAATCATTTACTTCTGACCAATTTGATCCATTGTATTCCTCGGTTTTCTGAGATGCAGCGGCTGAACCAACTGCAAGACCAGCTGCTTTTGTACCAATACCAGCTGCTTCCGTTGTATTAGCATTCAGAGTACCACCAGCTGTCCAAACTCCACCAGGTGCAACTTGTATCGTACCAGTATATTCAAATCCTTTGTTAAAACTTCCACTAATTTGAGTAGCTAATTGAGCAGAACCGGATACAAGCCCTTCATTCAACGGAATATTGCTTAACTCACTACCATCACCTCTGAAATCATTACTATAAACTTGTCCAAAAGATCCTGTAGATGTTGTTGATCCACTTATAGTTGAATTAGCTGCTAAGTCAAATCCTTTGTTAAAACTTCCACTAATATCAGAAGCTAATTGAGCAGAACTCGATGCCATATTTGGATAAAAGTTTTTAAGAAAACTTCCATCACCTGTGAGATGATTAGCTTTAAGTCTATCTACGGTTAGGTTTGCAATTCCTTCACAGTATTCCTGTGTATCATCGACATAACCAGTCCAAGATGGAGCTCCCTCGGTATATCCACCATACATGGTCATTTGATAACTCGTAAGACCAGCACCACCAGCGGCTACTTGATTATTAATCAAACTACTAATATCTGACCATGCCGTTCCATTAAATCTTTGAGCAAAAGTCGATGAACCATTCCAAGGTCCTTGTGGAGATGAATATCCACCAGCAGATAATACATCGTTTTGAGTTCCAGCTAATGACGACCATTTAGTACCATTTGGTGTCGAAGTTCCAATTGACCAAGCCGCACCATCATAGTTCATAACTGTACACCACATATATGGTGCACCACCTGGAGGAGAATCTCCATTACCAACCGTTATAGCAGCATTTTGAATACCGGCCATTGAATGTCTGATTTGTGAACTATGTGTAGGACCAAAATCAGCGGCGGTTGATGCATTAACCCAATTAGTTCCATTATACTCTACAGAATATGTACCACCTCTGTTTCCATTTGGAGTAGGAGCAGGAGACTGACCACCAAATGCTACCAATCCAGCACCTTGAGTTCCAGCGCCAGTAGCGTAAACCATAGCTTGTGGATAAGCAGTAACTTCCGACCAAGACGATCCATTAAATTCCTCTGTAAAGGTTGTTCCGTTATTTGGAGCAGAACCTCCTTGTTCACCACCAGCATAAACACCAGCAGTTTGAGTTCCAAAAGAAGCACCATCTGTTCTAGCTTCATCAAGATCACCACTTTCACTCCAACTCGTTCCATCATAATTTTCTGTTTTACCTGTATAGTTTGGGGAAGCAGGAACCTTTCCACCAAAAAGAGAAACTGCATTAGCAGCGGCAACCCCAGCTCCAGTACATGAATTATGGTTATTTCTACCAGTGTTTAAATTACCACCCACCGACCAAGCACCTACTTGAGCACTTATAAGTGATCCTGTGGGATGACCTAAAGATGATGTTGTTGTAAATGTAAATCCTTTGTTAAACGAACCACTAATTCTACTAGCTAATTGAGCAGAAGAGGTTACCAATCCTGAACTATAAGGTAAGGTTGATTGTAAATTTGTCGCATCTCCAACTAAGTTAGATGCATCTAATCTACCAAATGAAGCGGATGGGTAGGAAAACGCAGAAAAAAGTTCAGAAGCAGGTGTACTAAAAACACCCCCACCGATTTTATGTGCCCCACCGGCCATACTTCCTACACCTACTCTACCAGCTCCAGCTGATCCATGTCCCCCAGCAGCAGAAATTAAATTACTTGTTTCTGACCATGCAGTTCCATTCCACACTTCAACTAAACCACCATCGTTTAAATCACTCATAACTATACCATCATTTGTAGTACCAGCAAAAGAACCATATCTTCTTGGATGTATTGTATCACCAACCTCTGACCAATTACTTCCATTCCAAATTTCTGTGTAGTTTGTTTTAACACAAGTTGGAGTATCGTCACCACCGATAATTATAGCAGCTTCTGTGGATTCCCCCCCACCTTGATTCCTACCTCTAACAGTAATGTTAGTAGACATTTCAGACCAATTTGTTCCATCCCATTCATACCAATCATTCATATTATTGGCACTAGTTGATAAACCAGCTATAGCAGCTTCTGATGTTGAACCAGCTCCAATTGTTATATGAACCGAATCTGCACCTAAATCATTAACCTCTGACCAGTTAGTTCCATTCCATTCGTAGGTTTGTCTTGTAGAATGAGGACTAACGAGTCTACCACCAAAGAATAAACCAGCTTCTGTAGTTCCACTTGCACCACCTTTAGCAGTAGCTACTGGTAAATCATTTACCTCAGACCAACTCGAACCATTATATTCTTCTGTACATGCCTTTTGTGTAGCTACCTCATATCCACCTATACCTAGAGCAGCATTTACACTTCCAAGACCACCAAGATATCTTACCGTTCTATTCATAGAAGCTGCCGTACTCCAAGTACCACCAGCATTCCTATCTATCGTTCCATCAAAATCAAATCCTTTATTGAAACTTCCACTTATGTCAGCAGCAATCTGTGCTGAACTTGAAAGTATTCCTGTTGATCTTGGTAAAGTAGAAGCCATACCACTACCATCACCATAAAATTTATTACCTTGTAGTCTACCAAATGATGCAGATATACCCAATCCACCCGATATAGATGATGATGTTTGAAATCCAAAGAAAAAACCAGCATCAAAAGCACCACTAATATCAGCAGCAATTTGAGCAGAACCCGTTACCAATCCAGGTGATCTTGGAAGAGAATCTCTTAGTAAAGCACCATCACCATGAAAAGTTGTAGCTACAACTCTACCAAAAGATCCCGTTGATGATAACGATGAACTAATATCTCCACTACTTGTAATATTAGCTGCTACAGTTACCTCTCCAGTAGACACATCCACTCCAAATATTTCTGCATTAGATGTATTTTTTATAGAGAAATCACCTTTTATACGAGCAGTATCATTACTCTGCAGTGCTTCAAAATTACTTCCGGTTGTATTGTGTAGTAATGCGTCTCTTACGCCCATCTGTAGACTCCAATTGTGTTATCTATAATTATTGTTTTCATATCTTTATACACCATCTATCTCAACGGTTTTTAGAAAAGTAACTATATATGTTTCTGAACCAGCTGGATTTGAACCACCAGTAGAAATCGCAGATGCCTGAGAACCAGCTCCTCCCATTGAATATCGTCCATTACCTAAGGCTGCTGCTTGTTGCCAAGTTGCTCCATTATACTCAACTGTCAAAGTATTTCCTGCAGGAATGCCACCAAATGCTAAAGCAGCATTTTGTGTTCCAGCTCCTCCTTGAAGTCGTTGTTGACTTGGTAGATTGACATCTGCAGACCAACTAGTACCATTGTATTTTATAGTTGTTTCTGTTAATGAGTTTGGCGCTAATCTTCCACCGTAAGAATAAGTGGCATTTTGACTTCCAGCTTGACCTTGACCACCTCTACCAGTTGGCATACTACCACCAGCAACAAAAGTAGCTCCGTCCCATTCAAATACACAATTCTGTGAATGACCAGAACCATTGATTCCACCTGCAATTATCGCAGCATTTGCAGTTCCACTAGCATATCCAGCACCAACACCACTACCACCATCAGGTCCTGATGACCAATTTGTACCATTCCAAAGTTCGTTTCCTTCACTCCCTTGAGAATTCATTCCAGAGTGGATTAAAGCATCAGATGAATTTCCAACTAATCCTCGATCAGCTTGGTCTTCATTCGTATCGTTTAACTCTGTCCAACTGGTTCCGTCCCATAGTTCTGTACATTGACTACCATATGGAGAACCACCTCCAGGTGGATTACCACCTACTGACAAAAACGCGCCTGTACTACCTATTGCACCTGGACCATTTCTAGGAACTATTTGAGCAGAAATTTCACTCCAAGCATTTACATCCATCGTGAAGTTAAGTTTTCTCGTTGTGGAGTTAAACCACATTTGACCAGCAGAACTTGATACGATTCCTGAGTTTGAAGTGAATACAGGTAATTGTAATGATGCCGAAACCACGAGTTGTGAATCACCAGCGATCTGAACATCATCTGCCTCTATCCTTCCGAATGAACCCGTTGTGTAGTAAGAGTTATAGTGATAAGCATCAGTTCTGTGAGTAGTGGGAGCTGGTCCTGCACCACCAACACCCCAAGCAGAAGAACCACCACCTTGAGAACCAGCTTCTGCACGAAGGGTTGCGATGGGATAATCCCCACCGACTGACCAGCTCGAACCGTCAAACTGTTCCGTGGTTTGAACAGCAGACTCAGAACCCCCATAGGCAATAAAATCAGTAGTTGTACCAGTAGCCGCCCTATTTGTATCATTTTCAACCGTGTCAGCAACCCCAAACCAAGTGATACCATCCCATTGTCTCACACTAGTCGTAGCAGGACTGTCACCGATTGCAAGAGCATCATTTGAACTGGCACCATCACCCGATGTTATGTTTGAAGTTCCACCGATATTTACTGGTAATTGAGAAAAAGCATTTCCATCGTATAATTCAGTTTTATCTTGAACAGATGGAGTTTGACCACCAACAGATAGAGCAGAAGTCTGTGTACCAGCACCAAACCCATTCCATCTAGCAACATTTAATGCACCGCCTGTAGCATAACTCGTTCCATTATATTCTTCTGTACAAGCCACAGCGCCTGGATGTATATATCCACCGGCAAAAACAGCAGCATTTTGAGTTCCTGCAGAAGCATGACCTTGCCTACCAGCCGTTATCATATTATCACCCTCTGTCCAGCTTGATCCATCGAATTCTTCCGAATTATCGGTGTAATAAGGAGATGCGGGTGAATTCCCACCACCAGCAACCAAAGAGGCATTTTGATTTCCCGCGATAAAAGGATTGGTTCTACCAGTATTTAATGAAGCAATTTCACTCCAAACACCCTTTGCAGTTCTAATATCTCCCGTGTATTCAAATCCTTTATTAAAACTTCCACATATATCAGAAGCAATTTGAGCAGATGAACTTACCGTTCCGTCAAGAGCAGTATTGGTTAATCCACTTCCATCACCAGCAAATGTTGTTGCCTTTAAATGAGTAAATGAACCAGTTGAGGATGCTGAACCGCTTATCGATCCCACGAATTCAAATCCTTTGTTAAACGAACCACTAATTGATGTAGCGAGTTGAGCAGAACTACTAAGTATACCAGATGGTATTGGAATATTTGTTATATTTGCACCACTTCCTACAAAATCAGTAGCAATTACTTTACCAAATGAAGATGAAACAGGTGCTGAACCATCGGTGAATTCTAACGAATCAGTTAGATAATTGGGTGAAGCGGCTTTTGTTCCACCAAAAAGCATCCCACCATCTGTTCCTGTATTTAAACTATCAGCACTACCTCCCTGTTCTCTTGCAAGAGGCAAGTCAGGACCGCTTGACCAAGAACTTCCATCGAAAACTTCAACACAAGCAGCATACGATGGTGAAGCAACAGCTGGTGATCTACCACCAGCTATCCAAGCATTATTTGAAGTACCAGCAGCAACTGGTCGTTGGTATCTACCAATAGCACGAGTGCCTACAGAAGACCAAGCACTCCCATTCCAACAATATGTTGCTGTTCCAGACCAACCCATAACAATACCACTATCGTAAGTTCCTGTAGAAGCACCATAAGCTTGAGTCGCAGGCACAGCAGTTCCCGCAGACCAATTTGATCCATTCCAATCTTCAACTGTACTTTGGTCAGCAGGATTCCCCTGTCCACCAATGGCTTTAGCAGCCTCAGAGGTTATACCAAGTTTTTGGTGACTACAGCGTTTAAGAATCATATCATTTACTTCTGACCAATTCGTTCCATTCCATTCTTCTGTACAAGATTTATTACCACCAACCCCAGAGTCAGAAGAACCTCCAAAGAAGATACTAGCCTCGGTTGTTCCCGTCATCATGGCTTTATGCCTTCCTTGAATTATATCATTTTTTTCTGTCCAACTTGTTCCATCGTATTCTTCGGTAAAAACCTCACTAAACTGACCACCAACTCCAAGTGCAGCATTTTTTGTACCAGTACCAGCTATTCCTGAAGCTTTATATAAATTAGTTCTAGTCATAGTACCACCAACACTCCAAGTACCAGTAGAGGCATTTGGACCACCTTTTATCGTACCTGTATATTCAAATCCTTTGTTAAAACTTCCACTTATATCGGAAGCTAATTGAGCAGACCTTGATATCGTATTTTCTGGTATTGTATTTGTTAGAGCTGAACCCTCACCTACAAAGGTATGAGCAGTTAATGTGTTGACTGATAGACTTGAAGATTCCGATGCTGAAATCTCACCATCAAAATTAAATCCTTTGTTAAAACTTGCACTTACATCCGCAGCAATCTGTGCTGAACTTGATATTGTTCCTTCTTTTATATAATTTGTTAATTCATATCCATCACCAGTAATTGTCGTGGTTTCAATTCTTCCGAATGATCCTGTTGAAGCACCAGATCCTGATATATGACCACTAAACTCAAATCCTTTGTTAAACGAACCACTTATATCGGAAGCAATTTGTGCTGAACTCGATAATGTATTAGTAATTTGACTATTAGTTAAATTAGATGCGTCACCAGCAAATGTTGTAGCCGTAATCTTATCAAAAGATCCAGTTGAACCACCGGATCCCGATATAGTTCCTGAAAATTGAAATCCAGCCCTAAATGAACCAGTTATCTTTGAGGCAATCTGTGCTGAACTTGATAATGTACCCAATTTATCCGTATTTGTTAAAAATGCAGCACTACCGATTAATGTTTTTCCCTCTACCTTTCCAAAACTTCCTGTTATCACACCTGTTAAATTACCAGTAGATGTTATTTTTCCCTCAAGTATAGTTTGAGAATCATCGGATTTAAAACTTAATATCGGTGAAGCAGAACTATTTTCAATAGATAATATTTCTCCAGTACCTTTTAATCTGACGGTATCACTTCCTTGTTGAGTTTCAGCCCTACTAGCAGTTGTATTTAATACTAATATATCTCTTGTTGCCATATCTTAACCTTAACTAAAGTTTGAACCTATTTTCTTTGTTGTTAAAAATGAACCCGTGTTAAATGAGTTGTTCCACAGAAGTGTGGTATCTACGGAATTTGCAGTACCTGAATTTGCTGTTCCACCACCTGCTACCAATCCAAGACCACTATTACCAGACACATCGGCTTTATTTCTTGCTGTAGGCATATCAGCAACCGTTGTCCAACTCGTACCATCCCAAGTAGCAGCTATTTCAGCACCTTTTGCAAGAGCATCATTTTGATCACCCCCCATACCAGCCACACAATAGGCAGGATAAGGAGCGGTGTTACTGGTTGACCAATTGGTGCCATCATATAATTCTGTTTGACTTGTATTGGCTCCACCACCAGCAATCGCAGCATTTTGACTTCCAGCACCGACTCTGGCTGATTTACCGGTATTTAAATCACCACTTTCACTCCAAGAGTGTCCATTCCATTCCTCAGTTAGAGCCTGTGGAGAGACATCACCACCCCATATTACGGCAGCATTTTGAGTTCCTGCACCACCTTGATTTCTTCGACTCGTTGTTAATTTTGACATATACCACCACGAATGTCCGTTATACTGTATATGTTTAGTCATACCACCATTTGTATAACTATTAATTAACCCAATATCATCTTCACTCTTACCATAGCCTTGTCCACCACCAACAGCTCCTTTGGCTTCAATAGCATCAGCTCCTCTTCTCCAAGAGATACCATTGTAATGTTGTACATGGGATGTTGTAGGACCTTCACCTGTAGTGGTATTACCAGTAGCCACCACGGCGGCGTTCTGAGTTCCAGAGTTATGACCTCGTGTACCAGTTATCATATTAGGACCAGCAGACCAAGCACCGAGAGTTTTTCCCGCATCTCCACCAGGTCCTACTGAAAGAGATGATGATTGAAACGATATATTCAGTATCCCATCCCTACCGATTGATAGCTGACCATCGGCATTATTATATCCGTTTGAAAATTCTGTACATGAACCACATGAGTATAATTGACTACCTGATGGCACATATTGTCTTGAATCAAAATATTGATCACCGACATAAGGTATGATATGTGGTTTATTGGTATGTGATCTAAAACTTGATGATATATTGGAATTGATAACATCAGAACCAATGGTCATATCTTTCGTTACTATGATATCAGCCTTAAAATGTGATAATGATCCCGTTGATGTATCCGTTACATTCCAAAATTCAACAGTATTACTTACAGCGGGATGAACATATCCACCAGCATGTATAGCAGCCGTTCCCAAACCACCACCGGCGCCTCCACCAAATGCTTTTGTAGTAATTGTGTTATTTACCTCTGACCAACTCGTCCCATTCCATTCCTCTGTACAAGCACAATAGCCTGGATTATGACCACCTACATATATGAAATGATTCTGAGTTCCATAACCTGTTCCACCCCTTCTGGTGGTAATAATATTTGCTACCTCTGTCCAATTAGTTCCATTCCATGTTTCTGATTTATTTTGACTGTATGGAGAAGGTGTCTGATACCCACCGGCGATTATACCTGAGTTTTGAGTTCCTGCAGAACCACCGATACCTCTTCCGGTAATCATAGCATTAAGTGATGAGTAAGCATTACCATCAAAACTTACTGTTTCATCCTTATCTGCACCGGATCTACCACCAGCAACAATTCCGGCATTCTGAGTTCCAAAAGCATCAGCATAAGCCGTAACATGTGGAAGATCAGTTCCATTAACCCAAGCTGCACCATTGTAAAGTTCCGTACCATTTGTATCAGCATTTCCACCAGCGATAGCCATGGCATTCTGAGTTCCAAATCCTACCAAAGCACAATTAGCAGTAATCAATGTTGCTGAAGCAGCCCACGAGCTTCCATCATATTTTTCTGATTGTTGGCTTGGTGATGTATATCCACCGACAGCTAAGTAAGCATTCTGAGTTCCAGCCGCACCTATTCCGGAGGCAGCGACTATTTTATTGGGACCAGCACTCCAAGCACCAACTCCATACCCACCGAATCCTTTTATTCCTCCAACTACACGATCATCCAATCTATAATCAAAATCTGATCCACATAGTGAATTTATTGACATTGTAACATGGGCAGTTCCTTGACTGATATAAGCATTTGTTGAACCACTTACACCGACATAAGAGCTAAAATTTGATAATTCCGCTGCAGTCATTCCAAATGTAAATCCAGCATCAAAAGCTCCACTAATCGAAGTAGCCAGTTGAGCAGAACTCGATATATACCCTTGCTCTGGTGCATCTACTGCACTAAAATCACCTTGAAATGCACCATTAACAACTACCCTACCAAATGAACCCGTTGAAGTAGCTGAACCACTTATCTTTTCTGTATATCCAAATCCTTTGTTAAAACTTCCACTTATGTCAGCAGCAATCTGTGCTGAACTCGATAACATTCCTGTGGGGAAAGTTAGATTAGTTATTTGACTTGCATTTCCAGCAAATTTTGTAGCAACCACTCTTATAAATGATCCAGTTGAAGTAGCTGATCCTGATATAGTCCCTGTAAATTCAAATCCTTTGTTAAAACTTTGACTAATATCAGTAGCTAATTGAGCAGATGAACTTATAAGTCCTGTTATATTTTCAAGTGCTGTGTTTAAATTAGGTTTATTCGTCACTACATATGTACTAGCATTTACCGTATGAAAACTAGCAGTTGATGTCATCGAACCACTTACCGTTCCGTCTATTATAAATCCATGTTGAAAAGCACCACTTATATCAGCAGCTAATTGTGATGAACCAGATACAAATCCCACTTCATTTAAATTTGTTACCGCTGAAGCATTCCCCGTTATCTGACCACCCCATGTGACTCTCCCAAAAGATCCCGTTGATTGAGCTGAACCACTTATAGTTCCTGCCATCGTAAACCCTTTGTTAAAACTTCCTGATATATCAGAAGCAAGTTGAGCAGAAGATGAAAAATGACCTAATTCATTTACATTGGTCATCTGAGATGCATCACCGACATAAGTATTGGCAAACACTTTTGCAAAAGATCCAGTTGAAGTTGCCGATCCTGATATTGATCCAGATACACCAAATCCAGCAGCAAAAGCACCACTAATACGAGAAGCGACTTGAGCAGCACCTGAAACATGACCAGCTTGGTTTACATTAGTTAGTTGTGAAGCATCTCCACTTATTTTTGTGAAAATAACCCTACCAAAAGAACCTGTGCTAAGAGCACTAGCTGATATATCACCACTTGCAGTTAAATTTGAATTGAGAGTTATAGATGTATTATCAATACCTACAGAAAATACCTCTGTACTACCACTCTCTACTGAAAATATTTTATTACCCGTTCCTTTTATTTCAGCATTATTCTCACCCAAATCAGTTTCAAAACCTTGTGTGGTGGGATTATAGGTTACTATATCATGTTTTGCCATCTAAATTGTGCCTATTTTGAATTCTGTGGAATAAACTTTATCAGTTATAAATATTAAGAAAAAATTGTTTCTACTCATCATATTATCCGTGTATACCTGATATCATTACAAAACCAGAAGAATAACTTCCACTTGTAGAACTACCCGATACCCAAAGAGAACCTGTTACCAATGGATCACTTGTTGGGAGATTAGAAAAATTAACATCACTGGCTTTTAAAGTTGTCACATCTACGGATGAAGCACTAATTGTTAGTGATTGTTTATTCCAATCAATTTGTTTACTACCATCACCAACTCTAAAATTACCCGTTGTATACCAATAACTATTATCATCAACATACAATCCATCACCAGTAGCTACAACCTGAGTAGCTCCTTCTTCATCCACGACCGTAAAACCTAAATCGATAATACCACCATCAGAACCAGTTGCATATCTTGATGCACCACCCAAACCACTAACATTAAAACCACCAGTATATTTTCCAATAAACATACTACCCGTTGGACTTTTAATATAAAGTTCACCATCTATAGATCCCGTTTGAGCATAAAGTTTACCATAATACTTCATACCCTTACCATCATATTGTAAATAATTCTTACTACCATCCCCTACTTTATGAAATGTATTATTATACCAATAGTTGTTAGAATCTACATGAATACCATCACCATCACCAGAAACCACTTCGTCACCATCTTCATCGGTAATTGTAAATCCCAAATCAATTGTACTACCATCATCTGCTGTAGCAAATCTTGATACTTGTGTTGAACCACTAATAGTTAAACCACTTGTGGCTTTACCAAATCTCATTAAACTTTCATTAGTTCTAATATGTAAATCACCTAATATAGAACCAGTTTGAATTAATAATTGTCCCTTTAAATCTAATGTTGATGTGGAACTTGCTGATATATAATTTACAAAATTTGTTGGTTCATTAAAAGTTGTTATTGAGTCAAATGATAGTGGGCTATGACCACCTATGGTTGTTGCTGAGACTCTACCAAAAGATCCTGTTGATGATATTGACATACTGATATGTCCACTACCCGTTATATTGGTAAACTCTAATTCACCATTAAGAATTTTACTCGAAGTAGTTTCACTCAATGTGTCACGAGCAGCAAATGAAGAACTATCAGCAGTTATTCTTGTTGATAGAGATGATGAGAATACAGTAACATCAGAAACGGACATACCAGCAATTCTAAGATTTCCAAATGAACCCGTTGAGGTTAATGAACCACTTATATTTCCACTAGCAGTTATATTTGTAAATTCTAACTGACCGTTGAGAATCTTACTACCAGTTCCCTCATTTCTTGTTACCCTTGTAGAAAAACTTGAACTATCAGCGGTTATTCTTGTTGAAAAACTACCTGAATCTGTTTTTAAGTTAGTTACACGAGTAGAAAATGAAGCACTATCTACCTGTAAAGCATCAACATTAGCCTCTTCTGTTGTTAATCTTGTTGATATACTGGCACTGGCTACGGCAAAGGCACCACTAATATTTGAAGCAATCTGTGCTGAACCTGATAAAGCACCTTGGAATATACCAGTAAACGATGTAGCAGATACATTATCAACCACATTTATTCTACCAAATGAACCAGTTGAACTTGCTGAACTACTTATATTTCCAGTAGCAGTAATATTCTGTATGGATGTTATACTATCGTCTGATCCAAAAGCCACATCATCTTGAAAGGATATGGTTTCACTTCCATCTCTTGATACAAAACTATCAGCTGAGACTTCACCCGTGGCATAGATATCCCCAGCGGCAAATATTCTTCCGAATGAACCTGTTGATGATAGTGAACCACTTATGTTACCAACAGGTACCTCTACATTTCCGGAATCATCAATAACAATATGATGTACAGCAGAAGTTCCATTATCAGCAGTTTTACCAATATAAAGAGCACCACCCATACTGAGAATAGCTTTGTTTCTTGCTCCACCTGAAGCATTGTTATCATATAAATTTAATGCTGGATTATTACCATCTAAGGTTAGATTACCACCTGTACTATTAGCATGTTCAACAAGGTTTCCAGCACCAGCACCCATTGAAAAATTACCATTACCGTTCATTAAGAATTGTTCAACCTTAGTACCACCATCATCGGTCATCTTAGCAAATTTTAATTTATTATTATCACTACCGATTGAGAAAACTCTTGTACCAGATGTTGAATTAGAATCATTTAAGTTTATATAAGGATTATTAGCAGTTATGGTTAGATTAGCACCCGTAGTTCCTACATTGTAAATAGGATCTCCACCTAAGGCAAGATTATTAGCAACCATAACATCACCAAACGAACCAGTTGAAGAAGCAGAACTACTTATATTTCCAGTAGCAGTAATATTTTGTATGGATGTTATACTATCGTCAGCACCAAAAGCAACATCATCTTGAAAGGATATGGTTTCACTCCCATCTCTTGATACAAAACTATCAGCTGAGACTTCACCCGTGGCATAGATATCTCCAGCGGCAAATATTCGACCAAACGAACCAGTTGAAGTTGCTGAACCACTTATGTTTCCACCTGTAGTTATTGTATTGATTCCTGATATAGTTGTATCACCATCACCGACAATGTTTCCGTTTGCTAAAATATTACCACTTGCAGTTATGTTGCCAGTTACATTAATCCCACTACTATCTATCGTTGCTCTTTCAGCATTATCAGTTATAATTTCAAATTTATCTGTACTGTGTTGGTATCTAAATTGTCCTGAACGATCTAAACCCGCATCCCCAAATGCAATTCCTACCTGACCAGTTCCAAATAATGTAATACCTGTATTTGTTGTGCTGGTTGAACCAAATTGTGCATCACCGAATACGGCATTTGCAGTTCCATTTGGTGTGGAGTCTGTTAGTGAAAATTTTGAAGAACCTCCACCAATTCTTATTCCTGAACCGGTTATATTTCCATTTACCTTAATATTTCCCGTTATGGATAATTTTTGATCTGGAGTGGTTTCTCCGATGCCGACATTACCATCCTTCAATGTCATTATATGAGTATTGGCGGCATGAAATCTCCACTCATCCCCATCATGTTTATATTCTAATTGACCTCTATATGCTTGATCACCACTTGTACCATCTGCCATCAGTATAGATGATATTCCATTTGTGTTTGTAGCAATTGTCAAATAATTAACAGAAGCTTGATGTGTTACCAATGGAGAATTATAATAATCTTCTGGATTTGTTAACCCAATACCGACATTACCAGAACCCACATGAAGTGGTAATCCAGCAGATCGAATTGCACCAAATGAACCGGTTGAGGTTGCTGAACCACTAACAGTTCCATCGTTTGACACTATAAAACTATCTGATTCAATCCGTATTGGGCTATTTCCACCTATTACAGATGCTTCAAGTCTACCAAAGGAACCAGTTGAAGCAGCTGAACCACTTACATGTCCTTTTTTAAGGATAAGATCATGATTTAAAATATTTTTACCGATGTATTTTAAATCTGACATATTATGTGATCTCTAATATACTTGCAAAAACATCTATTGATGAGGTTTGTGATGCCTGTGCTTCTAATTTATCTCCAGCCCCTAAGTTAATTGGTTTTTCTATAACCACGGTTGAATCGGCTGGAACATCTACGGTTTTAAGTATGTATTTCCTATCGTTGAAAAATGCACTCCCACTCACACTTAAATTTATTGTTTGATCTTTTGTACCATCCACATTACTTAAATATACAGCGTGTACAACAGCAGTTGTAGCCACTGGACATGTATAAAAAGAACCTATCAAATTTGATGATCCCGTAACAGCACTCTTAAAAGTATTTGCCATATTATCCTCCGAAAACTATCGACATAGCCGTTGCATGGTCTATTACCGATGTACCCTTTTCAAAAATTCTACCATCAGCTAAAATGTCTCCACTTGCACTAATGTTATTTGAAGCAGTTATATTACCACTTATAATTATATTACTCTGTAAACTTACATTCTCTGTAACACTAACTGATCCTGTAAATCTATGTAAATCATCTGATGTATTACCGAATAGTGTTGAACCACTTGTAAAGATAACTGAAGCACTCTCTATCTCTGTATGTATTTCTTGAGCAGTTAACTTACCTTGAACTATTACATCACCACTAGCAGTTATATTAGCAAAAAGCACATTATTGATTGTACCCAAAGATTGTATTTCTCCAGCACCTTCTAAAAATGTGGTTCTACTTGAAAAACTTGAACTGTCAGCAGTTATTCTTGTCGAAAAACTTGAACTATCGTTTGTAATTCTTGTAGATAATGATGATGAAAAGTCAATTAAATTTGGATTACTCAATCCAGCAACAGTTACATAACCAAATGAACCAGTTGAAGTTATTGAACTACTTATATTTCCAGTAGCAGTAATATTCTGTATAGAAGTTATACTATCATCAGCACCAAATGCTACATCATCTTGAAAGGATATGGTTTCACTTCCGTCCCTTGATACAAAACTATCAGCCGAAACCTCACCTGTAGCGTAGATATCTCCAGCGGCAAATATTCTTCCGAATGATCCAGTTGATGTGACAGAACCACTTATGTTTCCAGCTATTTCTAAATTAGCACTACCAGTTACATCACCAACCAAATTTATTATCGGTGATGTTATTATAGTTGATGTTGTGGTATCAATGGCAGTTGTTGCATTATCAATATCAATATTAGAATCGATATTAACTTGATTGCTACCTTCAACTTTAAACTCACCATCTGTGGTATTAATTGTTACTTGATCTAATGTGGTTGCCCCATCCACATCCAATGTTAAAGAAACATTGGTTGCATCTAAATCCGTAGTTCCATCTACATCTAAATCACCGTTAAAATCAATATTACCTGAAGCAGTTATATTTGTAACTTCTAATTTTTCTACATATCCCCTTCTCCAATTTTTAGCACCTGTACCTAAATCGTAAGTTGAATCATCATTTGGTATTAATGAAGAACTTAAATCAGCACTAATAACTAAAGAATCGGTATCAGCATCACCGATATTTATATTTCCACCTATTGTTACATTACCAGTAAAACTTGAATTACCAGCTACTTCTAAACGACCAAATGAACCAGTAGATGATACAGAACCACTTACTAGGGTTAAATTTTGACCAGCTATACTCCCACTATAATCAACAAATGAACCCGTAATAGCATTAACCTTATCCCACGGTTTTGCTATAGTTCCTAATTGACCTTCGCCAGCTCCTCTTGGTACAATATTTCTAGTTGCCATGATATCCTATATTAATTACATTGATGGTATATAGATAAATATCTAAGATTATAAATAAGTATGGTTTATCATTCAACTTGATCACCATCTATATATCCCCATAGTCTTTTTGGTCTTGGAATGATATCATTATTCTCATCCACTTCCCAATCAGGATCCATTATAAAGTCAAGTCCAGACAAATTTTCTAAAGGTTGAACCGCACCATCTGCATCTAATTCAAAAACACCTTTAACATCTTGTGTAAATACTTGGCTTAAATGTCTATTACCCAATCTAATTTGACCAAAAGAACCAGTTCCATCTATTGTAAAATCACCACTTGCCGTAAAATTACCTTGTACGAATAAATTGTTTTGAGTTACAACATTACCAGCAAAATTACTCGTACCATCCACATCTACATTACCAGTAAGAGATAAATTTCCACTGGCACTTATATTTCCACTTGCCGTTATACTACCCAACAAATTCAATTCACTTTGCATTAATACATTACCAGCTAATTCAGTAGTATTACTTACAGAAAGTGAACCTGTGAATTCATGTTTATCATCAGAGGTATCACCAAATATCGTTGAACCACTTGTGAATATAATTGATGACGAAACCACCTCTGTATGAAATTCTTGAGCAGTAACTTTACCATCTACGACTAAATTAGATTGAAATCTTACATCATCACTTGCAGTTATACTACTGAAAAGGACATTATCTGTCTTTCCCAAACTTTGAACTTGATCAAAATTATTTATTAAAGCACTTGATGTGGTTTCAAGATTTGTTCCTCTCAATGAAAAACTACCACTATCAGATTTTAATTCAACAATACTTTGTGTTATTTGAGCAATACTTGCAGTTGCTTGAGTCATCCGTAGTGAAAAACTACCCGAATCTTCTTTTAATTCAACAATACTCTGAGTTATTTGAGCAATACTGGCGGTTGCTTGAGTCATTCTAAGAGCAAAACTACCACTCTCAGTATCCATTCTTGAAGAAAAACTAGAACTATCAGCAGTTATTCTTTCGGAAAAACTTGAACTATCCTGTGTTATTCTTGTAGAAAATGAACCACTATCAGCAACCAAATTTACAGCAGTTAAATTACCACTAATGAAAAGAGATCCTGTAAACAAATGATCATCATCTATAGAATCACCAAATTTTGTGCTACCACTTGTAAAAATAATTGATGATGATACGATTTCCGTATGAAATTCTTGAGCAGTTACTTTACCATCTACTGTTAAATCACCTTGAAATTTTACATCATCACTTGCAGTTATACTACTAAATAATACATTATTGGTTGTACCCAATGATTGTATTTGACCACTACCTTCTAAAAAAGTTGTTCTTGTTGAAAAACTTGCCGAATCTTCTTTTAGGGCAAATATACTTGCTGTTGATTCTGTAGCTCTATTTGAAAAACTTGCCGAATCTTGTTTTAACTCCACAATACTCTGAGTTATTTGAGCAATACTGGCGGTTGCTTGAGTCATTCTAAGAGCAAAACTACCACTCTCAGTATCCATTCTTGAAGAAAAACTAGAACTATCAGCAGTTATTCTTGTAGAAAAACTTCCACTATCAGCTTTTAAATTAGTCACTCTTGTACTAAATGATCCACTATCTGATTTTAACTCAACAATACTTTGAGTAATTTCTCTTATACTAGCAGTTGCCTGAGTTATTCTAAGAGCAAAACTACCACTTTCCGTGTCTATTCTTGATGATAAACTTGAACTATCACTAGTTATTCTCTCCGATAAAGATGATGAAAATTCAATTAAATTTGGATTACTTAGTCCAGCAACAGTAACATATCCAAAGGATCCAGTTGAAGTTGATGAACCACTTATGTTTCCACGAATTTCAAGATTACCACTAGCAGTAATATTTCCACTTGCACTTATATGTCCATCAGCAGTTATTCTTAACCTTTCTGCACCAGCAGTAAAAAACTTTAACTCATCATTATCAGCACCAGCAGAGTTTTCAGCAGTAATCTTTGTGTCTTGGTCAACATCATTCATTCCCCCAAGTGTTCCCCAATTAGAACCATCATAACCTTCATAGGATTGAATTTCAGCATTAAACCTTATCTCACCTTTTATAGCATTAGAACTTCTTTGAGATGTATCACCAACAGGAATTATCAGACCATCAGAAGCACTTATATGAACCGTTGCTAATGGACTTTCTATACCAACTCCAAGATTATTAGCAATATATTGATGACCAATTGATCCTGTTGAAATAGCTGAACTACTTATATTTCCAGTTGCCGTAATTGAATCTACATATTGATTTCTCCAATATTTTGTAGAACTTCCCAAATCATATGTAGAGTCAGCATTTGGAATTAAGTTAGAAGTTAAATCCGCAGAAATAGTTAAAGAATCAGAATCGGCATCTCCGATTTGTATGTTACCCCCAATTGTAACATTACCTGTAAAACTAGAATCACCAGCGACTTCTACTCTACCAAATGATCCAGTTGAAGTTGCCGATCCTGATATATTTCCACTAAGTTCAATCCCCTCTTGTAAAGTTTTTCCAACATATTGATAAACAGACATATAAACATATTGAGAATCCGATGGATCTACAGATGAGTTTGTAAACTGAACTACACCTGTTTTATAATCAAAAGTATAATTATTTACCGAAACTACATCACTATCTGAAACTGATCCTGATACCGTAGCAGTTGATACAAATACTTTTGCTAAATATCCTGGTGTAGAATCTTCGGTTGTGGCATTTGTTAATGATGATACAGAATACTTAGGGGATATAAAACTTGTCTGTTGATTTGAATCTATTAACTGAGCACCAATTCCACTTGAAGAACCTGTTGGATTTAAAAAGAACCAAACCTCATTATTAAGATTTGATTTTGTTAATTTATGTCTCCACCAATATCTTAATATATTATCTTCACCATCGGTGTAGTAAGAGCCTATTTGAGAACTACCACTATAAGGTAATCCACTTGATGGAATTTTATGAGCTTGTGTATAGATTTCTGATGCTTGTAAATCCAACACATTTGTGAATGATTCTTGAGAATCTGTAAATGAATCGTGAGTGTATCTACGAGAGGCTAATAACCGATTCGATTTTTTTTCTTTATCTATTGACATTAACTATAGCTCAGCGTTATACTCGTTATTGGCGTGGGATCCCCTTTGTATCTCACTAATACATATAACTCATTATCACTATCATCAAGATACATTCCATCAGCATTTCTTATTGGAATGGTATAAGTTGTTGATGATACCTCACCACCAGTATTTCCATATAAATCTATTGCCGTACTGAATGGATTCTTGTGATTATCATTTGAAATATTCTGTTCAATTACATTACTTGTTGTAGCAGTAGGATCATAAATTCTAGCAGTTCCCAATGAACTATTATTACCACTTCCGTTACCAGAACTTTCAAATAGAATAGCACAAGCCACACCATTTGATGTTGAGTTCCAAGCCACCAATGATGAACCAAGATTTATCGTCATTGATGTCTTTGTACCACTTGTACTTTTTTGAAATCTTCTTATATAATATTTGTAAGTACCACTACCAAAATTTGTTGGAAACCAATATCCTCTTGTTCCACCTGGATCTACTAAGTAACCTGGTTTGACTTGTAAATCATAATTACCTATATTACCCATAGTATAAGAATCAGTTGTAAAGTAATCACCATTAAACTGCTGAACTTTATCTTCTAATTCTATTCTAAAATCCTCACCCGTAAATGTTTCTGTAGTATCAGCCAATGTATTGGAATCATACCCTTGAGCATAACTGTAAATAGCCATCGAACCACTTACACTCGGTTGACCAAATAAAGAAGCATCGTAAAAGTTTTGTGTGGGTGAAGTAGAAGTTACAGAACTATTTTTCCAATTCTTACCAGTTGCTCTTAATGCTAGTGTATAATTTAAACTTTCTTGTGAGGATCGAGCAGATACTATATTATTATGACTTGAATCCAATGACATAGATAGAGATGAAGAACAAACAGCTAAATCATGAATATGTGGTATATCATTATCAGACCTTTGAACTTGTTTATCAAGACTAAATACACCTCGTTTTAACCCACTTGTTATAGATGTTACCACACCATTTGAATCCATCGTTACAGTTGATGTGCTCAATGTTGATGAACCAATATTTTCCCAAGTATCTGTCGGTGTTGTGTTTTGTAAAATAGTTGTGGCATATGCAAAAGCAGGATCAAAACTCTTACTAACCTCAGAGTAATAATCATAATTAATTTTAGTTGTCAATAAATAAGGGGCTCCACTTAACGATCTTGATGTTGCTGAAAATCCTGTTCTTTTTAAACTTCCAGATACCACTACAGTAGGAGCTCCATCTGTTATATCAGTTGGTAAACTTCCAGCATATAGATAAAAACGATTTGTTGAATTCGAACCATCTTTGTATATAAAATCACTTTGTGATCCAGATTTCAATCCAACTTTAATATCTTGCATCTGATAATATCCACTGGCAGAAATAGTATTTTGAACTTGTGAACCAGTGTGATGAAATCTTCCACTAAGAGGTCCTGATACACTATTAAAATCACCATCTTGAAAAGCAGCTGGTATAACAGCAGGTTGAGCAGTATTTATTTTAGCTAAAATCAATCCATTAGATGTTCCAAAAGAACTCTGTGTATAATCTCTAAGAGATGATGTGTGAAATGTAGAATTCTTATCAGGTGTGGAATCAGCATAATTATCACTAAATGATTGTGAGGCTAAAACCCTAACTGAATATGCAGTAGCTCCACCACTCGTCAAAGTTCCTAAACCAAAATAATTTGAGTTACTATAAATAGCACTTGAACCACCAGCATTTGCAGTAACCGTATGTGATAATGTATCAAAACTAGCATTTGTTTGTATTGTAGATGGTATTCTTGAAGCATAACTCCCATGAAAAGGATTAGTTCCTACATCATTATCATTCGTTCCTCTATCACTTGATTGCACCCACCCTTTTAATTCTAAATAATCTTGAACTGCTCTATAAGAACCAGTTTCACTTAAATCTATATATGCCGATCCTGTCCAACTATTACTTAATCTAGCATTTTCATAACTTGAACCTAATACACCATTTAATAAACTACTCTTTGATGTAGTTGAACCCTGTGTATGTGTCGTAGAAACCGTATCCCAATATTTTAAATTTGCCGTAGGTGCAGAAGTATCTATAGAATGACTTATCACACCAGCCATAAATCTAAGAATTTCTGATACATGAGTTGAATGATCAAAATTATTAAAATAACTACCCACTAAATTATCTTGCCATTTATTAGAGGTTGGATATCCATTTGTAATATTATTAGTAGTAATAGCAGTTGAAGATGTTAAAGTAGAACTAACAGTCATAGTAGAACTAGATATATTTCCTATTATTTTAAGATTACCACTACCTGTTATATCCCCACTTGCACTTATATGCCCATCAGCATATATTCTCAATCTCTCCGAACCAGCAGTATAGAATTGTAATTCGTCATTATCAGAACCAGCGGATGTTTCAGCAAGTATTTTTGTATCTTGATCAACATCATTCATACCCCCTAATGAACCCCAATTAGAACCATCATACCCCTCATAAGTTTGAAGTTGATCGTTAAATCGTATTTCACCTTTTATGGCATTAGAACTTCTTTGGGATGTATTTCCAACTGGTATTATCAAACCATCGGAAGCACTTATATGAACTGTTGCCAATGGGCTTAGAATTCCTATCCCTAAATTATTAGCAATATGTTGATGAGCAATTGATCCTGTTGAAATAGCTGAACTACTTATATTTCCAGTTGCCGTAATTGAATCTACATATTGATTTCTCCAATATTTTGTAGAACTTCCCAAATCATAAATTGAATCAGCATCTGGTATTAATGATGAACTTAAATCAGCACTTATAGTTAAAGAATCGGTATCAGCATCTCCTATGTTTATATTTCCACCTATAGTTACATCACCTGTAAAATTAGAATTTCCACTTACTTCTACTCTACCAAATGAAGCAGTTCCCACACCAGTTATATTATTTACAGTTGTTCTATCTAAAGCACCACTAATGTGAATATTTTCTGTTGTAGAACCAGAACCAAAGAATATATTACCTACATCTAAAACTTCTGTTGCTCCACCACCACCACCAGCTACTATTAATATCTCACCATTCACAACGGATGATCTCAAAACAACACCAACAACCTGACTTAAATGACCAGCAGCGGTTGGTTTACCACTTGTCAATGCACTTGAACCCAAATATAATTTTGTTCCAGCAGAATATGCTGAAGTATCTAACTCATATGATCGTAATAAACCACTAAGTATTATTGATCCGGTTTCTTCATGAGCAAGTTGTTTTGTAATCACACCTATAGCAGGTCGTCTTTGTTCAACATCTGATCTTGCTGATCTTATCCCATAAGTATTATTACCTATATAACTAAAAATACTAACAGGAGTACCAACATTTAAGGTAGAGCCACCAACATTTTTACCTATAACAGAAGTTCTATCAGCATAAGCAAATATTGTACTTCCACTTTGATTTTGTTGTATAAGTTGACCTTCCGATGCTGTTACATTATTTATCTTAAAATTTTTAATATTTAAATTATCAATTGAAGCAGTTTGTATAGAAACAAAATCATTAAACTCCATATACCCAATTGAAGCAGTTCCATGAACATGTAAGTCATCACCAACCGTAACTCTACCAAACGAACCAGTTGAAGACATTGAACCACTTATAACACTATTACCATTAAATTCTATATATGAAAAAGAAGCAGTTTCACCATATACTATATTCCATTTTTTTGTTGAACTACCTAAATTAAATGATTGACTATTATCTGGTATTAAATGTGAATTTATTTCAGCACCAAAGGATACACTATCCGTAGCTGCATCGCCAATGTTTATCTCACCCTCAAATAAAGCATCACCAGTAACTACTAATCGACCAACTGAAGCAGTTTCACTTAAAACTAAATCACTTCCCGTTATAGGTCCAGTAAATTTAGATCCACCAACAACCCCAAATACATTGGGATTAAGAACTGCCGTACTACTACCAATGGTCACTTTATTTAAAAAATTACTTGAATGATCTATGCCACCACTTATCAATAAAGAACCAGTAAATGTATGTAAATCCGTATCAGTTGAACCAAAGAAATTAGAACCCGTTACGATCAACACAGAAGAAGTTACATATTGCGCAGTAGTTACGATTATTTGATCAAAAATACCAATACCAGCTTGTAATGTCCCATCCACATTAAGTTGATATGGTGCTGACTTACTAGCACCAGGTTTACTTATGGTAACTCGCCCATCATGAGTTACTTTCATGGAATTATTGATAATTAAATTATCAAATAATTTATCACCAGTAAAAGCATCGTATAACTCCGTTATGTGTATAGGAGTTAATGTTTGTCCATCACCGATTCCTGTTTTTACGAGAGTTGCCATTATTGGCCCTTACTCGGATCTAACATTAGAACTACACTAAAAATTGAATCATCAGGAGCAGTGCTATGGCCATCAAATGCGAATACTAAAGTTGTACCAGCAGGTCTGAATTCATATGAACCACCCCCACCCCATACGCCAGCATCAGTTCTTATTGGAGTATCAGCCGTGATATCATCTGGAAATTCAAGCCTTCCTAGGTCTGTTGTAGTACCTACAGTTCCATCGTCAATTGAATATATTTGTATTCTTGTTCCCGTACCAGGATCGGTTTCAAATCTACCATAAGCATGTGAAAATTTACAATCAAATGGTAAAACCATCATATGGGATTCACGCGCTCCGTTTAAAGATGTGACATCATCAGTTCCCTTAATTGGAAGATATGACAGAGATGTGGTTTGAATATCACAATTTAAAGTAAGTATATGGGGAACGACATAATTACCCAATGTACCGAATGATCCCGTTGATTGAGCAGAACCACTAAGTATGGTGTGATTAGCATTATGAATAAGATCAGTATTTATCTGACTCTCACCAGCATCTCTTCCTGGTAAGATCACCCATCTTCTGCTACCATAATTGGCACCATTGTTCACATAAATACCAGTTGGTACTGCATTTACACTGGAACCGGATGATGCCGCTATCTCAACACTTTGGTTAAAACCGTTACCTTGAGTTCCATAAAAATTATTATTATACACCCCATGTATGACACGAGCGTAATCACCATCAGAATATTTTTGTGTAGTTCTAACTCCTAAGTATTCCGGAACAAAAGGACCACCACTATTACCCAATGGATCTTTAGTAACAAAGAAAACACCACTGCCATTTGAAACCGGATTTGGTTGAGTGCTATGTAGGGATATGGCTCTTGCAATCTTATCTCCAGTTTCTTTTTCAACACCATCAAAAGAAGTTATTGTTCCACCATTGGCTTCAAATCGAATATGTTGTGGAGTTGTTGTTTTTATCGAAGCAGTAAAGTTAGAACTATTGGACAGTTTAGTAAAAGATCCAGTGTCCAATGTAAAACCACCGATTTCTCCAGCAGTTGCTCTTACCGTTCCTTGCATTTCCAATCCAGCAGAAGATGCTGATAATACTGTGGTATTCGCATCGGTCTTTATTTCAAACGCATCACTACTGATTGAGATATGTTCCCCACTTGTACTTCCTATTGTAGTGGTGGCACCATAGGAAGCAAGTTCAGTTCCATCATCAGCTTTTAGAATATTTAATCCAGTTGAAGTTATTTGAACAGCTGATGCAACAGAAGCGGAATCTACCAATTGTTGTGCTGTTTGAACAGCTAATGAAGCAGAAACATCATTTGACGAACCACTAATCGCAGCAGCTAATTGAGCAGAACCCGTTACCGTGCCAGTAGGTAAACTTCCGACAGATAAGGTTCCAGCAAATGTAGCATCACCCGAAGAGTCTACAGAGAATTGATTTCCCATTCGGATACCCTTGGCATCCATCTGTAATCGTATATCACTCCCATCTTTTAATCTAAAGCTACCAGAGTCAATAAAGGTATGAGCGCTATCTGTCGATCCAATAGTGGTGGTTGTTCCAAAGGAAGCCGATACCTTACCATTTGTTAAAATATTAACACTTAAAGTAGATGCTGAAATGTGTGTTTTAGACGAATCCCCAATAATGATTCCATCAGGAACAAACTTACCCAATACCGTGCTATCGTCTTTTATTTCAAATCCAGCAGAACTAATTTTTACATGTTCAGCATCTTGTAAACCTACAAATACATTAGCACCATACTCGGCAAGTTTTTCCGAAGAATTATTTAATATGTTTAATCCAGTTGAAGTAATTTGAACCGATGAAGCAACAGAAGCAGAATCAACTAATTGTTGAGCCGTTTGTCCAGCCAACGAAGCAGATACAGCATTTGATGAACCACTAATTGCATCAGCTAATTGTGCTGAACTTGATATTGTACCTGGTGCACTAACCGTAAGAGTTCCTGAGAATGAAGCATTACCTGAAGAATCAACAGAAAATTGGTCACCCATTCTGATACCTTTAGCATCCATTTGAAGTCGTATGTCACTTCCATCCTTTAATCTAAAGCTACCAGAATCGATAAGTGTGTGAGCAGCATCTGTTGAACCTATGGTTGTGGTTGTTCCAAAGGAAGCCGATACTTTACCATTTTGTAAGATATTAATTTCAGTTGTTGATGCTGAAATATGTGTTTTGCTTGTATCACCAATTGTAGCACCACCAGGTACAAATTTTCCAACAACTGTAGCATTGTCTTTTAATTCTAAACCAGCACTTGATATTTTTACATGTTCAGCATTTTGTAACCCAACAAATACATTTGCACCAAATTCAGATATTTTAGCATTTGAAGAATTTAAAACATTTATACCCTCACTTGTTATCTGTACAGAAGAAGCAACCGAAGCAGAATCTACTAATTGTTGAGCCGTTTGAACAGCTAATGAAGCAGAAACATCATTTGACGAACCACTAATCGCTTGTGCTAACTGTGCTGATCCTGTAACTGTACCCGTAGGTAAACTTCCAACACTAAGTGTACCACTAAAGGAAGCATTACCAGAAGCATCTACAGAGAATTGATCTCCCATTCTGACACCATTGGCATCTAAAATAATTCTTTCATTACTTCCTTCTTTTAATCTTAAACTACCAGAATCGATAAATGTGTGAGCACCCGATGTTGGTCCTATTGTCGTTGTTGTTCCAAAGGAAGCCGATACTTTACTATTTGTTAATATATTAACACTTAAAGTAGATGCTGAAATGTGTGTTTTGGTAGTGTCCCCAATTGTAACTCCATCAGGTACAAATTTACCCAATACAGTATTATTATCTTTTAATTCTAATCCACTTGAACCAATCTTAACATGTTCAGCATTTTGTAATCCAACAAAAACATTAGCTCCAAATTCTGAAATAACATTGTTTGAAGCATTTAAAACATTCATACCAGCCGAAGTAATTTGAACAGAAGAAGCAACAGAAGCGGAATCAACCAATTGTTGAGCGGCAGCTGCAGCTAGTGAAGCAGATACTTCAGCACTTGAACCACTTATAGCATCAGCCAATTGAGCAGAAGCAGTTATCGTACCACTCGGTAAACTACTTACAGATAGAGTTCCTGAAAACGATGCATTTCCACTTGAGTCAACGGAAAACTGATCTCCCATTCTGATACCATTGGCGTCCATGATGAGTCTTTCATTACTTCCATCTTTTAATCTCAGACTACCAGAATCAATAAAGGTATGAGCACTTGATACAGGTCCTATCGTTGTAGTAGCACCAAAAGAAGCAGTTACCTGTGTACCTCTTCTGATATCAACGGAGTCACTATCTATATGTAAATTTTGTTTAGTTCCCGTACTCTCCCCAACAGTAACAGTTGTACCATAACTGGCTAATGTAGCCCCACTTGTATTTTTTAAATCCATTCCATTTGAATTCAATACGACTTGTGTTGCCATAGAAGCAGAAGCAAGTTGTAAGGCGGCAGCTTTAGCAGCAGCGGAAGCAGAATCAGCTCCAAATGAACCACTAATTGCTTCTGCTAATTGTGCTGAACCACTAACCGTTCCTTCGGGAAAACTTCCAACGGAAATAGCACCATTGAATGTAGCATTACCAGATGAATCCAAAGTGATACCATTTGATACAGAACCAATTTGGACACCATCTTCATTCATTGTAATTCTATCCGTAGTTCCATCTTTTAATTTTAATGTTGTGGATGTAATTTCTACATGTTCCGAGTTGGAATCACCGATTGTAGTAGTTGCCCCAAATGCAGCAACATTAGTACCAGCAGTATAGACATCAACTCCATCTGATTTTACAAATACATAATCATCAGTTGCAGCTCCGTAAATATAAGCACCCGTACTTCCCAATCTAACATTTCCAATAACAGCATTTCCAGCATTTGCAGCAGGACCAATATTCATTCCCGAATCATTGATATGAACTTTCTTTTCATTATTTGTATATAAAGCAATATCTGCAGAACCAATAACAACTCTATCATGACCTACGGTTCCAGCTGTTCCATTTAGTGTAATAGTTCCACCTTGCATTGTTACATCAGAACCAAATTGAGCTCTTGTGGTTGTTCCATCTTTAACAAATAAACCCTCAGAACTCATTGAAATATGACCATCAGCCGTATTACCAATACTTGAAGTCGCACCAAAGAAAGCCTGTTTTACACCAGCAGCAACTACATCTACACCATCCGATTTTACAAATACATAATCATTTGTAGCGGCACCATAAACATAAACACCATCACTACTTAACCTAACATTACCAATTGTAGGATTACCAGCACTTGCAGCAGGTCCAATATTTAAACCACTATCGTTTATATCAATTTGTTTTACATCATTTGTATAAAGAGATATTGCGGCACTTCCAATTACAAGTCTATCATCATCTCCACCACCAGTAGTTCCCTGTAATGTTATCGTTCCACCCTTTATTACGGTATTAGCACCAAATGTAGCTACATCAACACTATCGGTGGTTACTGTCATTCCACTATTACCAAGAGTTACTTTATCATTATCACCATCAGCTTTTATAGCAACGGCATCATCTGTTACAAAAACTCCTGTACTAGCATCGTTACCAAATATCGTTACACCATCCCCATCTATCACAACCGTATCTGATGTGTCTCCATGAGCTCCACCTATCGTCCAAGTAGAACCTCTAAGTTCTGCTAAAGTAGTTTCAAAATTTCTAAATCTTATACTTCCAGATGTTACCTTTACATGTTCTGTACCTAAAGTACCGACAGTTACATCTTTGGTTAAAAATGCCCTTTCGGTAAATAAACCAAAACCACCTCTTGTACCAACTTTAGCACTTGATAATCCACTAAGATCACCGAGCCTAGCTTTTAATTCTATATCATAAATAGCACTTCCAGTTCTTTCTACAATATCAATATAAGGTGTTTCATTAGTAGTTGGATTTGCATTTAATCTTATGTATCCACTTCCACTTATTCCCGTAGATACTACAACTTGTCCAGGTTCATAATCTTGCGGTGGATTAGCAATATCACCGAGAGAACTTGAATCCACATTATTAGGTAATGAACCACTATAACCTCTAACAACAAAAAGTTTACCACTAAAATTTGTATCACTTGAAGGATCAAGTCTTGATGCACTTTGAACTAAAATATATTCAGTAGAAAATCCAGTTGCACTAACTTTCTTTAAACTCAATATCTCACCAACACCACCATAACTACCAGTAAATCCACTAACATTATCAACACTCATTGTTGTGTAACTAGCAGATATTGTACCCGAACCACTTAATACAGTTGAGTTTGCCACATATAATTGTCCACCTACAGCATTTACAGTTTCCTTTTCAAATACAGCAGTTTTCATCGTTCCACGAATTGTGGCATTTTCAAATTCAGCAGTTCCGTTATTTAAAGCAGATATTCTCCACCCTTTAACACCACTGGCAAAATCCGATGTCTCTATTGTACCAGTAGAAGTTATGTTAATATTATCTGAAAATAATCTATCTGAACCAAGACTCCAACCACCAATAGTTCCACTTGTTGCTTTTAATAATCCAGCCTTTGTGACACTAAAAGGTGCTGAAGCAAATGTAGCATGACCTAATTGAATACCATCATCAGCATCAGCTATAAAGACATTATTTGAACTACCAAGTGATATCTTTCTATTAGAAGCATCCAATGTAAAATTAGAATCTGTAGATACTAATGTGTCACCACTTATATTAAATCCAGCGATCACACCACCAGTAAACAATACATTTGATCCTGTTATTTGACCACTTGATCTCAATACCAATCCATTAGCAGAACTTGTTATTTCGGTTGAGTTTATCCTAAATCCACCAATCTCACCTGTTGTTGATTTTATAAATCCACCCTTAGTAACACTAAAAGGAGCATCACCAAATGTAGCATCTCCTAATTGAATACCAGTATCTGCATCAGCTATGAATATATCATCACCACTTCCAAGTGAAATAAATTTATTAGCAGGATCAAGTGTAAAGTTAGTAGCAGTTATTGTACTTGGATTAATTGTAAATCCACCTATTGTACCATCAGAAGCTTTTATTGAACCACTCATCGTGACATTACCTAATCGATCAAGATGAAATGATGAAGCACTTATTTCAATATTACCACTCGAGCCACTAACAAATGCTGAAGATTTTTTACCTAAGAAAAATTGTGGAGTCAAAATATTTACACCACTTCCACTAAGAGTTGTTTCTCCCGAACTCTGTATTTTTATATTACCACTTGAACCGCTTATAAAATTAGTATTGTTTCCAAAATAAAAATCTGATGAACTAACTAAAAGATTACTACCATCAAATTGTATTCTCTCACCACTCCCACTTCCAACTAAAAGTTTACCATTACCATCAACATAAAATCCACTACCATTATTATAAGCCGTAGGTGGTGTTCCACCTAAAGCAACCTTACCATTATTAGTCCCACTATCTAATATTAATGTAGTTGTTGCTAAATCAAATGTCGCTGCCTTTATCTCAACACCACTATTATTAAAAATAAATTTATTATTAGCGTCCTTATACATTTCCAATGTAGGAATTGTAGAATCCATACCAAGTATAACACCAGCAGTTGTTGCTTGAGCAAAAGTAGTTTTACTTCCCATTCGTATAGAATTATCTGTTCCACCACCTTGTATCGTTACAGCATTAGCACTACCAACAGTTATTTTTTCATTACCAGAATCTAATATTAGATTAGAACTACTGATTACAGTAGAACTTAAACCAAATCCACCTATTTGTCCAGAAACAGCTTTTAGTACACCACCTTTAGTAACACTAAATGGAGCATCACCAAATGTAGCATCTCCTAATTGAATACCATGATCAGCATCAGCTATAAAAACATCATCACTAGCACCAAGTGTAATTCTTTTACCACCTGGATCAAGTTCAAAATTTGTTGCCGTAAATAAATTTGAACCAAATTCAAAACCACCTATTTTTCCACCAGTAAATAATACTTGAGAACCTGTTATATCTCCACTCTGTTTTATATTAAAATTAGAACTTGATATAAACATAAAAGATGGATGATGTGTTCCACCTATTTTTGGACTACCACTTATGAAAATATTGTTACTCTGATCATGAAACGATGAACTATCAGTTGTAAATCCACCTATCAAACCAGCACTAGCAGTTATAGTTCCTATAAATTTAGCACCACTGGCAATTAAAATACCATCACTATCCACCATGAAATTAGGACCAAACTTAACAAAAAAGTTTCTTGTGTTTCCTTGTCCCTCTGGTGTAAAATCAATATAGTATTCATTTCTTAATTCATCAGTAGCAGCACTATTGTCCGTATCAGGACCAGCATCTGATTTAAATAATGCCGAACCAGCACCATCAAGCGTAGCATTAGCACCAAGTAAAGTAGTTCCACTTATTGTCCAACCGGCAATCTTACCTTTAGTAAATAAAACTTCTGATCCTGTTATTTCACCAGTTGGTGTTACTTGAAAATCGGATGAAGATATAAAGTATGTGGCATCTGAAGCACCATCTAAATGAAATGAAGTACCTTGTTTTAATCGTGTACTGTCAATTGTAAAACCACCAATTTGACCACTTGTAGCAGTTATCTTACCTGTAATTTGAGCATCAGAGGCGGTTATCTGACCACTAGCCCCTTTTAATTTTAATGTTCCAGCAGTAGAATCTAAATCAGCTCCGATATTAAAACCACCAATAGTTCCAGTAGTAGCACTTATATTACCACTAGCTTTTATATTAGAAGCAGTTACATTATTCATAACAACATTACCATCCGGTTGTATATGGATTTTAGAAGAACTAATCTCTATATTACCACTTGAACCACTAACAAATGCTGTTGATTTTTGACCAAATAAAAACTGAGGTGTTAATATATTTACTTGACTACCACTAAGGGTTGTTTCACCCGAACTCTGTATTTTTAAATTACCAAGAGATCCACTAATAAAATTAGTAGAATTTCCTATGTTAAATGCTGAAGAACTTAAAACTATATTAGTACCATCAAATGTTATACCTTGTCCATTAGTTACACCTATGTGAGCTCTTGGTGTTCCACCATTAAATTGTAATTGAATTCCTGTAGCACCAAAAGTTGGTGTGTTAATAGAAAATCTTTTATTAGTAGCATCAAGATTTATATCATTACCATTTGAACTACGAATAGAACCAGCATCTATATCAAATCCACCTATTTTTCCACCACTAAATAATACTTGTGATCCTGTAATCTGACCACTATCTTTTAGTTTTAATATTTCACCAACAGACACAGTTCCTTCAGCAACAGCTAATCCACCAACATCTCCACCCTCTAATGATAAAGCAGAAGCAGTTACAATACCTTGAGCGTTTACATTAAATGAAGAAGCAGATATAAATAAATCATCACCAGTAGCAGAAGCACTTATAAAAAAACTATCCGTTGATAAAGCATCCTCTGTTAATTTAAAAGCAGCAATTTTACCACCGGTAAATAATACATTTGATCCTGTTATATCCCCACTAGCCTTCACATTAAAATTATTACTCGATATAAACCTTTCATTATTTTCAGCACCACCACTTATAAAAAAACCAGAACCTGTTATAGCATCTTTTGTAATTCCAAACCCACCTATAAATCCAGTTTCAGCTTCTATCCTACCTATCATTCTAACATTACCAGTTCTATCAAGATGAAAATTAGAACTACTTATTTCTAAATTACCAAGAGAACCACTTATAAATTGACTTGAATTACCAAAAAGAAAAGTTGGCGTTTGTATTTCTATATCACTACCACTAATGTGAATTCTACCTAAAGAACCACTCATAAAACTATTTTGATTACCTAAAAAGAAAGCAGACGAACTCATCACTAAATTAAATCCATTAAATTGAATTCTTTCACCTTGAGAATCACCAAATAGAGCATTACCATCACCATCCATGTAAACACCCTTACCACTATCAAAATTAGTTGGTGGTGTTGAACCCATAGCCATAACACCAACATCACTTGAACTTATAATAAATCTAGCAGTATTAAGATTAAAATCGCTAGTCTGTATTCTGACACCACTATCCTCTGCCATAACAAAACTACCAAAACCATCTGAACCAAACCTTGATAAATTATCAGGATCGATTACGAAATCTCCAGCAGCTAGTAACAGAGAAGAGGCTGATATCTGTCCACTATCTTTGAATATTAATTTTCTATTGGTAGATTGAATTCTAGATTGTGATATTTCAAAACCACCTATTCTACCATCTGTAGCATCAACTGAACCACTAAATCTTACATTACCTAATGGATCTAAATGAAAATTACTTGAACTTATTTCAACTTGACCTTGTGAGGCACTTAAAAACGATGTGCTACGACTACCAACAAAGAACTCTTGAGTTTGTATTTGTAATTCAGATGGATCTGATCTAAATTTAAAGAAACTCTCACTTGTACCAAAGAGTTCTAAACCAACACCTTGATATTCATCTCCACTTTGTGAAAGTACAGAACCACTAAAGAACATGATTCCACCCTTACCCTTACCCAAACTAGCAGATTTAAAACCAGTGTAATCCACCGTTTTCATATATGCACTACTTCTACCAGATGTCTCAAATCCTTTACCAACGGCTTGACCAGTAAACATCGAACCTCTTAATAGATTATCCTCTCGTTCAATTATCATAGGAGAACCATTTACATCAATTACAGACGATGTAATTACTATTTGTTGATTTAATCTATTTTCATCATAATATTGAGCAGGTGTTTTATTTTCATCAAGATATCTTAATTTAAAAATTACAGGAGTTTCTCTCCGTATATCTTTTGGTATTGCTGCTTTAAATGTTGTTGATATTGGATTTAATCCCTGTGAACCACTTTTATCTACTTCATATACAGCACTATCATTATCCAGTTCAAAAGTATTTAATGCAATAAAATCAGTAGATCGACTTCCCGTTTCCCTATAAGATAATTCAGCAAATTTTATCTTACCACCTTGTGTTTGTAGGTGAGAAGCACTTACATTTATGTATCCACGATTATATGTTATACTCCCACCAACATCAGCCTCTAATGTTTCTGTAAAACTTGAGCTAGCAACAACACCATTGGGATCATAAAACATTATTGGAGAAAGATTAGGTTTATTTTTTCTTATATCAAAGGTAAATGACGATCTAAGATTTCTTCTTCCTTCATATTCTACTGGAACACCTTCAACCGTACCCACGATATACATGGTAAGTTCACCATCAAATATTTTAGCATCAGTACGAAGTGGATCTTCTTTTATCCAAATATATCCTGTAGCAGCTCCACTTACATCGGGAATATCTGCTAATGCGGAATATACAACAGTTCCATTCGAATCTACAAATTCAAATACTATAGAGGAATTAGTTGCTAATAAAGGTTGATTAGCGGGATCTTTATAAGTTAAAGTAAAAAAATGTTTACCATAACCAATTTGTTCTGGTAAACCTCGTATAGAAAAATAACTTTCGTCATTTACAGGAGTCTCTAGATATACATCTAAAGAATCCAAATCTAAGATTTGTGTATATAAAGTCTGTTGGGGCATACTGATTCCTATGTAATTATAAATATTTAGGAATCAATAAATACGATCTACATATATTTTACCGAGGAATAATCGTTGTTTTTATTAATTGGAAGTAGATAATCCATAAAATCTTTGATAGTATCCAGATGTGATATAATAAATACTGAATCAAATCTCGTTTTTAGATAATCAAAAGCACCTTTCATATTAGAAAGATTATCAGAATCTAATGTCCCAAAACCTTCATCAATAACAAGAAAGTTAGGATGTGGTAAATTAGATACATTGATCAGACCAACTCTTATAGCCAGAGAAGAAACAAACTTTTCCATACCACTTGATAGGTCTAATGGCCATTTATCTTCACCATACTTGATGTATAGATTTATACTCTTTTCCTCACTAACAATAGAGATATCAAATCCAGCCATCATATGTTCCAATACAGCATTGACCTCATTTTCTATTATTGGTAGAGCATCATTTATAATTAATTGAGGAATACCATCACTTGAAACTAATTTTAAATAGATGTCATAGTCTTGTATCCTCTGTTCTATTGCTATAAATTGTTTTATTTCATCATCAAGATTTTCTTTTTTGGTTTGATTGACAGCAATAGTTGTCTTTATACTTGAAATGGTTTCTATACATTTACTCTTTATCCTTTCATTATATTCTATAGATTCTATGGCATCATTTAATTTTTTTCGTATTTGATAGTTTTGCTCTAATGCCGTTTTATTCTCTTCATATTTTAATTTATCTTCAATAGTTTTTTCTAACTTGTTTTTATAAGAAGTTATCTCACCCTCTATCTCTTTTATCTTAGCTTGTGTTTTGTAAGCATCTCTTTCAACTTGTTTTAAATCCTCAACCATTCCATGATATTTATTTCTTTCTTTTTCTATATCACCAAAACTTTCAATATCTTTTTCACGATGGGATTTAGTTGATAATAGATGTTCTAATTTACTATTAGCATTTTTTATTTCAACCGTTAATGATTTGGTTTTCTCAATATGCCACTCACCATTCTTTACGCAATATTGACAATTTTCATCAAACTCATGTTCTTTAACTTCTTCTAAAGATTTTTTTAAATGTTCGATTTGAGTTTCTTTTAATTTAATCTTGTGCTCAACATCTTTTAAGTCTTCTTTTAACCTTTCAAATTGTTTGTAATTATGTTCTAATGTATCTTCATCAAATTCTTTTGTTTCTGTGCTAATCTGATTATATAGTTTTCTTAACTCATCTTTGTATTCATTCTCACTATTTAATTTTTTTTCACAAAATGATAAACCAAGTTTATGATTTTCAATTTGATCATCAAAATCTGTATCCTGTATGTCATCTATATCCTTTAATTGAGATGTTAGGATATCTTTTAATTTATAACCATCGGTTAATTGTTTTTCAAAGTGTTCTAATTTTTTTTCTTCATCAACCAAATCATCTGAAAAGTATAAAATGGCATCATCATATTCTGTTACCTTTGAGAACAAATCCTTACCTTTCATCTTCTTATACACGGCTCTTTCATCAGCAACATCTTGTTTTGCTATGTCGTATAGTTTATCAAACAAATCTATATCCATGAATTGAGATAGAATCTGTTTTCTTTCAGCCTGTTTCTTATCAATAAAGTTCTGTCCGTTATTCTGTAGAGATAATGAGGTTAAAATAAAATCATCAAATGAACCCAAGATATTTCGTATCTCTTCATTTGTACCACTTCCATATTGAGAGTTGTTACGAGCAGCTCCACTTAGGTCAATTAATTCATCGTTCTCTTCCATGTAGAATTTTACAGATACAGGACAAGATTTTTTAATAATACCAGTAGCTCTTTTTGTTTTTACTTTTAACTCACCCTCACGATGAATGTAATAAGTCACACCATTTACTTCTAATGCCAACTTAACCATAAACCTCTTGGATTTTTTATTCAATACCTCTATGGCTTTGTATGTTCGACTACAACGATCAAATATTGTATAAGCTAGGATATCTATCAATGCCGACTTACCAGCATGATTTGGTGCTATGATTCCCACCACACCATTTAGTTTACTAAAATCTATTTTGTTATTTTTACCATAACTAAACATATTATCAAACTCAACATACTTAACTCTCCACTCTATATTTCTAGCAAGACCTTGTTGCATTATAATAGATGAATTAGTTAAATCATTTATTTCATGTAATCTTTTTATAGTTACATCGTCTATATTTGGTTTAATTTGTTTAGATACCTTTTCTATTAATTTGTTTTGAATTTTAGTATCATGAATATCATCAACAGAGATTTTGGTTTTGCTTTCATTTAACTGAGCATCAATAGTTTTAATCTTTTCATTTGTGATCTGTTTTATATTTCCATATTCCCTTCTTAAATTCAACTCTATTAATCTCAGTTGTTCTACCGTAGTATCTTTATGTTTTATCTTTATATTACCAAATTTTGGCACAAAAGACATCTTACTCTGTATCTCACCTTTATCAACTATAATAGTTTTAAAACCATAATCATTATTAACCTGTATGAATTCTGATTTTCTTTTTTCTACATCCCAAAATAAAAATCCATGTTCTGGTGCTTCAGCAAAATTTTGTTGTATCAATGAGCCTGGATATGCTATCGTTTCACTATCATCAATAAATTGTCTCTTATGAATATCACCCAATAGAACTAAATCATACCCATCAAAATTCGTTGACTTAACCACATCATCACTCATCCACATACCAGTGTCCACTTCAAATCTACCAACACCACCATGATATACAGCAATTTTATGCTCACCATTGATCTCATTACCTTTGGGTAGATTTGCTATATTAGGCTTACTATCCTTTGTTTGATCAAAAACAGATAAGAAACCAAAATGACAACCACCCAATTCATACACCCCACTTTCTTTCCAATAATGTATTCGTGGATTTATCTGTTGAACTAAATCAATGATTGGAGACAACACATCTTCCCGTGAAGTATTGTTTAAATTACAATCATGGTTACCAGGTATAATCAATAAATCACTAATATCAGCCAATGCTAAAAAGAAATCTGACACTAATCTTATCTCTTCGGGTGATGTATCTAGTTTACCATGAACGATATCTCCACCTATGTAGATTAAATCTGGTTTTAATTCTTCTAATTTTTTATACAATCTATTAAACACATCACGATACTCTGTGATACGATGTAATTTTCTAATATGTATATCTGCTAAATGAGCAATAGTTTTAATTCTATCCATAAAGTCTCGCCTCTATTGTATCTGAAAAACTTGATGATACCGTTTTGGCTATCAAGTTTGACATCTTCTCAAAACCCAAATCATTTGGGTCCTTATCTTTAGGTAAATCCACAACTTTAGTGTCTATTCCAAAATCACTAAAGAACTCTGATAATCTAAAAGCATCCTTACGAGCATCATCGTCAAGTGCTATATAAATTGTCTTTACTTTCTTTTCAAATATTTTCATCAATAATTTTCTCGGTGGTTTTTTACCAAACATGGGAATGGCATTTGTTCTGATTGACATGGCATCAAACACTCCCTCACATAGAACAATTGGCTCTGACCAAGCTATAAAGTAATCAAATCCCACCACATCCTTTGATACATTTGGATTCTTGTACTTCATGTTGCTTTCCATAAATGATCTACCAACAAAATAATTCAACACACCATGTTCGTCATGACTTGGTATAATAATCCTGTGCTGATATAAACCATCTTCACAATAACCTATTTTGTATTTTTTGATATCGTAATTATCAAACCCTCTATCTTTTAAAAACTTTAAAGCATGTCCTCTATACAGAGACCTCTTAGACTTCCATAAAGGTATGAATTCCTTCGGTAAAATCGCAACCTCTACCTTTTCATCACCAACCTCTTTGGGTACAAAAAATATACCTTTTAGTTCAGCATATAACTCTCTGTTGACATTTACTTTCTTAAACAACGAGTATACGGAATACCCACCCTTATTAGAAATCCAACAATGCCATTTCTGTGTAGATACATTAATCTGTAACTTAGGTTTATAATGATTAACAAAAGGTGAGTAAAACATATACTCATTGGCTTTTGTTAATTTCTTACCCTTACTATTTAATGCTCTTTCTAATAAACTTACTAACTTATTCATATAAAGCACAAACTAGTGCGTCATAACCATCCATATTGCGTTTATCCCATAATCCTGTTGGAGTTAATTTAACATATTCATCCAAAGAATACAAGCGATTTATTTCTTTTTTTACAAAATCTTTTGCCGACACACCCTTTACTCTGGCTTTACCAAATAAACTCTTTCGTGCTGACATTGGATTAATACCCTCTACTATTTCCCCATAGGCAAATTCCAAACAATATGTCAATACTGCATTGAACTTTGCTAGTTTTATTATAGTTTGTTGTGATGTTCTACCACGCATAAAACCTGAAAGACTATCTTCAATATAAATTTTGTCAACATCTTCAAATGGATCTAATGCTGTTACAGCATCCATTGTAATCTTGACTTTATCTCTTATTGTACTTTCTTTGTGAATAGGAATAAATCCTACATCTAAAATTTTTTTATCTTCTACAAATGCATATCCAACTGTTGTGGTTGATGCATCCAATCCTATTGTTTTCAAATTATCTCTTCTTTAGAAACTTCCTCGCCATCTTACGACCATACTTCTCTGCTTTTATTTCAAAGTAATTATCATCATAATGATCACCACCGTTTGCAACGGCGTATCCCATTTCCATTTCATATTTTTCTTTATATTTTTTCTTACCATATCTTTTAGCATCAAGAGCATGATCAATCTCGTGATATACTGTAACTAAAAAATCTTTTAAATTATTTGTTGGTGCTATATTAATTGTATCGGTTTCAACTGTGTAATCAGCTTTATTCTTACCTGTATTTTTAAAGACAACATTTGATTTTAATCCAGCGTCTTTAACTATCTGTGTTGCCAATTGATGAAAGTCAACCCTTTCTAATAGAATGTTTTTTAACCTTATCATATACATAAATATACAACAAATGTATATAAATTACAAGCATTATTTTTTCTTTTTTTTGATCCAACTATATTTCTTCTTAGGATCTTTCTTCTTTTTCTTACGCTGTCTTTCATCTAACTCCCATATTAGACAAACACATAATGATATTCCAATGATGAATGTCCAGGGTGTCATATTTTAATATTAGCCGTTAAATTAGTTGAATTTTGTAAATGACTACCTACTACTATCTCATAGTCACCTGGTAGTATATCTTGTGACCATTCTGTATAATATAATTTCCATCTATGTTTATGTACTCTATCCCTACCATCATCATAAGGATCAAATTCCATAGGTGTTTCGTGAACGATACGACCAGCCATATCTCTAACCCAAAGTTTTGTATTGTCCTGTAATACTCTGAATTTTACCCAAATGATATCTCCACCATCATCTGTATCTCTCCAATACTCCAATGGATAATCATCAAAGTAATCTTGTATTTCTGGTTCTGTAATTTTGGTTTCTTTTGGTAGGAATGTAAATAATATTGTTAATGCTATTAAGGATGTGATTATAATTTCAATTGTTTTCATAACTATAAATATGGGGAGTATGTTTCAACTCCCCATGTTGGTTTAATTAGGTTGATATAATATTGGTGTTTCAGCTAAATCAAAGTTTGTGGAATCGTATGTGTAGTAATACAAGTCATCTCCACGCCTTTGATGATAAATAGCTGGTACAGTTACAACACCATCACCACTATTCAAAGCAAATTGCCATTCGTTATCAGTATCGGGTAGTCCTAAAGTGAGAGTAACGATTACATTACGAGTTCTCTTTAAAACTGTTAGTGGGTTATAAGGCCATTCTTCAATACCATTTTCAATTAATCGTACCGAAGCTTCTTCCTCACACCCAGCCCATATCTGACTTACGAAAGCTTTCTCCGCACTCACTTCCGCTCTTGTCAAGGTATTTGCATATCTTGGGATAGCCACGGCTGCAAGTATACCGAGAATGATTGTAACCATTATCAATTCAATCAAGGTAAACCCTTTGTTGTTTTTAAACATGACTATATCTCCTTTCCGTTTAAGGTACTAAGGTTTTATGAAGTTCTGTTGGATTTTCAACATCTGCTACGATAATAGCAGGAGCCATTGAACTTGAACCACTTCCACTTCCTGGAATTACTAAGTACATATAAGCACCATCCTGAAAGGGTGAGGACATACCATTGTTACCAAATAAGCCTACAAAATCAACAGCACCATCAACATCATAATCAACTGATGATTGTAATGAATGCCAATCACCTTGAACTGCATCTTGGTCTTCTACACTTTGTGCAAATACATATACGAAAGCAGATAAGTCATCTGTATATCCGTCATAGTTATTCAATACTGTTTCGACAAACATTTCCAAAGCGATATCTGTATCGGTATCAGCTGGTAAATCATAACCACCAACTTTTGAGTCATACTTAGATTGACCTGGAAATCTTCCACGACCTTCTTCGTCTAACTTCTGATTGTAGAAGTTGTTAGCTGATTGAATAATCTTGTCAATGTTATTTAAAGTTTTCTTTTCTTTAGCATCTTCACCAACTGAACCAAACTGAGGAGCAGCAGTAGCAGCTAAAGTAGCCATCATAGCAGTAGTCACAGCAAATTCAGCAAGCGAATTTCCTTTAACACTCTTTATTTTATTTAATATTGTTTTGAACATTTCAGTTCTCCTTGATTGTTGTTTATACCTATATAATACAATAATCGTACCAAAGAGTTTTTAGTGGTTTTTTAGTTGTTTTTTGTATCAGAACAATACAATAGTGTAACATTTTATTTGTTGCTGTAACTCACCAATTGACTACTCAACAATCCTTGAATGGTGTAATATAAGGATGGATTTCTCTTTAATAAATCCTTGAACTCAGGTTGTTTCCACATCAAACATTCGGTATCATGTTTTACAACACAATCAGCAGTTGCTGACTTCTCTGTAAGAAAAGACATTTCACCCACGAATTGTCCATCTTTTAGTTCTGCAACTTTCTTACCCCTTACCATGACATCAACCGTTCCATTATATATTAAAATCAAATCAGTAACCATATGTGATTCTCTGATCAAAGTATCACCAGCTTTAAATTTTTTCCATTCCGCTATCTTTGTTATCTTTAGATATTCAACAGGACTCAAGTCTCTAAATAGGGTTTCATACAACTCCTTGTCCTTTGGTGCCATTTTAATTGGTCGTTTTTCATATATGATAATGGCTATATGATATAGATTTACAAGAACAAAGACAATGTTCCAATTGATAGCCAACCACATAGGTTGGTCTGGTATATAAAAATTATAAAATACTGAGAATAGACTGGCAAGTATAGATACAAGCCGTAACCACAAGATGTCCTTGACTAAAAAAGAAAAGGCTATTAGTCCAAATGCTAAATGACCAGCTATAAGAGCTATATTCATTAAAATACATCTTCAGCCAACATATCATCTATAGCACCTTTAATGTCTTTAGCAGAACAATCAACTTCACCATCCATATCAGCTTTCCAAGTTTCTTTTTTACTTCCATCAAAGAATAGGGCAATAGATGGAAAATTTCTAAATCTTAATTTCTTAGTGACTTTTTTAGCTTGCTCACTTTCTACATAAATGATTTCGGCATCTTGATACCCCTCAACTCCTTTCAGTATTTTACTATCTAATTCTTGTTCTTGCCATTCAGATGTAAAGACGGCTACGACTACGCCACCATTAATCTTATCTTTAAAGTTCTTGTCATTTACTTGTGCAAATGTAACAGACAGGAATAATAATAATGCAAATATAAATCTCATAACAAACTCCTATTTGTCCCTCTTTCTTCGTTCAAGGCTTTTTATTTCCTTTTCTAATTCTTTGATGGTTTCTTCCATCTCCTCTATCATTCCGAAAACATCATCCATATCTTCTTGTAGTGAACCTACTTGTGTTTTATATTGTTCATATGAACGAGGCCAGTTATGACCTTCTGGCTTAGATGGATATTCTGCAGAATATAAACTTTCTAAATTTGGTAATTCTTTTGCTTCTTGTATTTCTCCTTGTAGAGTATACCACATACCAATTAATGATGCCAGACCTGTTCCAGCAGCAACCATAGTCTGTACCGATAATGTAAATTTTGTATCTAAAACCTTATCCTCTGATAACTCGATTGGTTCTTTTTTCTGTGGTGTTGGTTCAACTACAGGTTGTGGTGCTGGTGTTGGTTCAGGCGTTGGTTCTACTATTGGTTCAGGCTCAGCCTCTTTATGTTTTTCCTTTAACTCATCTTGATTTAATAAAATCTCCGTGATATCATCTAAACTACAAAAATTCATCTTAACAAGTATCTCACCAAGAGTGCTCTTATCACCCTTGATTTGAGCCTGTAGAGCTTTATTTAGTTGTCGTTTGGTAATTATATCTTCATCACATAACAACTTACCTATTTTGATATCACCATTCATTTTATTTAGAATCCCATAAATTGATAGTTAATTCCTAATTTGATATCGTATGCTGGTCTTTCCCAATAGAACAAATATCTACCTTCAGCAAACACACCGAGATTATCTTGAATCTTCACACCGAATATTGCACCCATGTCATAATCATTCCAATCCATCCACATCGGCTCCATATACATAAACTTATGTGGTTCTTTGTCTTGGTCTAAATGGTCACCATAATGTGTAGCATTGTGATAAGCATGTTTATCGTGTCCATAATGAACTGGTAACCAATTACCCCAACTGTGCAACCACCAATTTTCACCATAATGATAAAAGTCAACACCCAACACCAATGAGGTTTCATTCTGATTACCCAATGCTCTTTTCTTATCACCGATGTACTCTTCTAACATATTAGGAAAGTGGTATAGAAAATACTCTCTGTCTGTGTAAGCAAATATTCTACCATCAGCATCTCTCCACAACCAGTCATGTCCCCAATACTCACCACCTTCATTCCAAAAAGGACCATCACCTTCTATCGGTACAAGTTCACCTGTTTCAACATCATATTCAAATAATTCTTGATTTATCCAATTTCCATCTTCATCTACCATTGTAGGATCAAACCACATGTTATCATCTATACCAAATGCATCTTCAGCAAAGTTCCACCATTGACCTCTGTACCATGTTGTATCTAATATCATAGCATCAAATCCATAAACTGGATGATTTCTATGTTTTACACCAACAGAAAAATGTAGTTTATTACCCAATGCTTCTGGTGTTAAATGAACTCTTAAATCACCATGTGTATAATGAATGTCTTCCAATCCCAATTCAGTAACACCAACTTTGACCATTAGATAATTACCGATATATCTCAACCAATATTCTTGATTAACATAATCGTTACCCCATTGTCTACCCTCAGACCATTTAATCAAATATTCCCAACCTTTAACAGGACCAAATGTTGCACTTTCATTAGCATTCGATTCAGTACCATCATACCAAGTCCCACCTTTACCAGCAGACTTGACACCACGCTTTGGTTCATATTGAAATCTACCTACTTTTCTCAAACCAAAGGATGTTTGAAAATCAGGTTTTAATTCTCTACTATCTCTTGCAACTTCTAAAGTACCTGTAGACAATCCACCTACAATAGCAAATCTATCGTCTTGATATCTCGGTGCATTTAAACTAAAACTAGCATAAGCTGTTGAATATTTAAAAAATTTATCAGCAAATCTAAACGAGAATATACTCTTAGGTCCAGAAAAGAATTTTGATTCTTGTCCATTTTTCTTTTCTTTTTTGATAGAATCGTTACCAAACAAAGATGAGGCTAATAGTAACCCAATTATGATTTTCTTTAACATCTGTTTTCTCCTATAAAGTTTTGTACAACTATAAATATATCAATAATCCATTCTCACAAAGAATCTCATTGGCAATTTTCGTGATTTTGGTATCGGTTTTGATAATCTGGCTATTCCCATTAAATTTTCACTACCATCATATAAACCAACCTCTGTAACATAAGTTGGAAAATTACTACCAGTTAGATGATCTTTTAATTTACCAGCACCACCAGGTTTAAATATTGTTTCGTTTTGTGTCATATTAAATTCATTTGAAGCAGCATTACAGACATATTCATATGTCGATATCTTATGCACTCCCTTATATCTAAGAGTGTAATTACCAGAAGTAACTTCTGAATAATCATTTGTTCCATCAAAAGAAGCTGTTTCTGTGATAGCAAACACACCTAAATTATAAAATATATTCCCCACATAATTATCAGATGATGATAGTGATGTAGCTGATGATTGTGAAAATGTGGCATTTGATCCATATAAATTACCTTTCAAATCATCTTTAATTATAGCACCAGTTGTACTATCGGTTAATGTAAATGTTCCTGGTTTTACCCTATCCCCAAATTCATTTTGTGGTATAGATACAACTGAACCACTAATATAAAATTTATCAAAGAACATGTCATCACTATTTAATGGATTACCAGGAGTTGGTTGTCTGTTATATTTTTTATTATGGTTTGTATAATCAGAACCACTAAGATATAAATTTATCCTAGCAAAATTATAGTTTCTTGATAAGGTTTCATCGTCTGATCCTGATACAAAATGGTATCGAGTAACTGATGATTGATTTAGATTATATGTCTTATTAGATACGAAATCGTAAATATTTCTGTTTTCATCGGTGAGATTTTTAAACATCCCATGACACTAATAAGTTAGCCTAACCTTTATGATAGCTTCTGAACTAAAATTCTTTTCAAGAGCGGAACTCAATCTTCCGATTGCCATTAGTTCTCCAGCTTCGTCATATAAACCAACTTCGGTTATATAGACTTGTGGATTACTTATCATATCAGTATGTCTAATATCATATTGTGAACCACTCCAAAATGTTAGATTCTGTGAGTAATTAAATTCGTTAGCTTTAGCTCTACAGAAGTAATCATAGATAAATTGCTTTTCTTCTGATCTCAATGTTAAACTACCTTTTTGGATAGCAACTGCTAATTTATGTGCATTATCTGCGGCAACATTTACTCTATGATCAGGAGCTAATCCAGTTCCTTGCATTTCAACCCCATTACCTCTAGCAAGAGTTTTCCCAGCTCCAGTGCCGGGTAAACTAGCAGACATCCGAGTAGCACCTAATACCATTATACCAGCATCAGGATAAAACAATCCTTGTTGAGTTGTATCACTTGGAGTTCCAGCAGAACCCAATACAATATTATATCTTTCACCAAAAGGAGCAGCTGCAGCATCTGTTGTTTTACTATTATCCGTTAAATTAATTGTTGCATTAGCACCAGCAGTAGTTGATCCAGATAAAGTTAATGTCCATGTTCCAGGATTTAACCTATCTTTCATCTGTAATCTTTCAGCCACAATAAAATAAGCATCTGAAGCAGTAACAGAATTTATAATAAATCCCGTATTCTTTTTTAAAGCAGCTCTATCATTTTCAAGTAAATTATAAAATTGACCATAAACAGCTTTAGTAGTTCCTTCTAAAGTAGAAGATTGTTCAGCACTACCACTTCCAGCTATGTGTCCATAAGATACAGACAAATGATCTTTTGAATTATATTGTAAATTATAATAGTATTGTTTTTGTGTTTCTGATAATGAAGATGTTGTAAGGGATGGTAATGTGCTACTGGCATTCGCCGTCATAATACCAACACCACCATCTCCAAATCCATCGGTTACGGTTATTTCGGTTGATACTACATCTTCTGTAAAATTAAATTGTTTCATATCTTATCCTTTAACTATCACCAACAGTACCACCATCTACGGTGTTATTTGCTTGAACAGTTATAGTTACTTGAACTGGAGCGGCACCATCACCATCTAATGATATTCTAATGGTTCTAATGACTTGTCTACTTACCGCACCCGCTTGAGCATTTAATAGTAATTCACTACCAACTGCTGATCTCTTATCAACATCAACTGATTTAAAAGCGTTACCAACTATAGTTTGACCACCAATTGTAGCAGTTAAACCTCTATGATCTAATATTGTAAATTTAAATTGACTATCAGTTAATTCTGTTCCAGCAGAAAATACTCTTGGTCTTAAAGTTACTGCCGTACTTTCAATACCACCAGGTATGGAAGATATACTTCTTGTCAATCCATCCGGTAAATCAATAAATCCGTAATTTTGTATTCCTCTTTCACCCGTTCCAAATAATCTTGATCTCATGAAAACATCATCATCGGGTACAGCTTCTAATTGTGGTAGACTTGTAATAGCCTGTCCATAAGCATCTGATCCTGATGGGTGATCTGGATTATATAAATTATAATCAACACCCGTATCCCCAAAAGAATATTGGGATATACCAAGTGGTTGTCCTTGTCTTAATTTGTCTCTGCCCAACTTTGTTAAAATGGCATCAACAATTACTGTATCGTTATCTAAAATACCCATATTGATTTACTCCTATATGTTAATAAATATATCGAATAAAAAAATTCAATATAATTTTATCTAAGACTTACTCTTATTGAAAAATCTCCATCTATTCTTGTAAATGTTCCTGTCATAGAACCATCTCGTTGTCTTCTTTTTGTTATCGAACCCTTTGATCTTGCCGGTCTTCCTCTAAATTGTTCACGCATAGCTCTAGCATTTCCAACAGTATTTATTGTTGCATCGGTTGGAGTTATTTTAAAATTATATTCTCTTATATTACCACTTATACCAATGGATATTTTATCTCTTTTTGAAAGTCCATCTGAACCCCGTGTGTGTAATTGTACAGAACCTAATGTTTTATCCTTTCTAAATATTTCAAAAGTAAAAGCACCATCAGCACCACTAGCATTTATTGTTATTCTTCTTCTATCTACCGATACAGGTCGTTCAACTTTAATTCTTTGTACAGTATCAGCACCACCAACTCTTATTATATAAGCAGCAATTTTTGGATTAGGATCCCTATCAACAGGATCTTGTGTTGGATTTGAACCATTATGCTGTGTTCCTTTGTATATTAAATTCCATAAAGCATCTTTACTTGTACGAGCATGTATATAGTGATTAGATGGATAGAATATCTCACCATTGGATGAACTATAGAATCTTGTCCTACCAACCATACGACCATCTTTAAATGCACCATGTTCGCCACCAACCCCAAAATATGATTTATACTTAAAATTAGAAACATGATTTTGATCTACATAATTCCTTTCTCTAAATGAATCAAAATTATCATGTATGCTTTGTGAATTACTAAATCTTTCAGTATCACCTATTGTTTTAAAGGTAAATCTATTTTCAAATTTATAGGTATTATAATTTCCATCTGTGCCAGGATTAATTGATTTAAAAAATCTGTTATTTGCACCAGTTCCTGCATTTTTTCCAATGTGGTTTTTAGGTCCTAAAAATGCCTGACTCATATCATGTGAACCAACCTTTGGTGTTACATTATAAACAGGTGTTCTTTTTGAATTTGTCAAATCCACATAATTTAATTTTGTATTACTTGTAAAAGATTCATACGAAGCATTTAAAGTTGGTTCATCCCATTGATCAGCGTCTATCTTACCCTCTTTGACTTTATTATTTACAAAAGAAGTTAATGATGGCTCATCCCATTTATCAGCATCTACTGTACCAATCTTTAAATTATTGTTTACAAATCCTGTTGTCTTTGGTTCATCCCATTGATCAGCGTCTATTGTACCTATCTTTAAATTATTATTTACAAATCCCGTAGGAGTTGGTTCATCAAATTTATCAGCATCTATAATACCCGTTGCCATACCAGGATTTAATTTAGTTTGTATACTAGTATTTTTACCAAGTTTTGATCTAAACAGAGTATCGTTCTTTACATCATAGAACATCTCAAAATTAGTTTTTGCTGGAGTCATTATCTCTATCGTATCTTTTACTTCATCAGTTAACAAATTCTCAACCGCTCTTAGATTTGACTCAACATCAATTGATACTCTGGTATCCCCAATTAATGATTTTCTTAATCGTAATAAATCCTCATATGTTTCAGTATTATCCTCATCAGGATCTCCAATAAAATCATCTACTCTAAAATCTGGCAATTGATTGACTACAAATGTATCAATTGCATTTACATAAGAAACATCTCGACCAAAGTTATTTGTAAATTGCCTTTCTACTTGCCCAGAACTATCAGTTGGTTCTCCAATAATTTCAGATTCAGCACTTAATTCACCAGCTATGGTCATTGTAGGATTTAAATTAGTTTGATTATCATTTGGTAATTTATCCGTACCCTTTACAGCTAATCTATAAAATGTCTGTTCTGTCATAGTAGTGGCATAATTAAAATTATCTTGAGATGATATCAATATAGAATAATCCTTTCCCTGTGTTGAATTAGCATCATGTAATTTTAATGAAGCAGAAGCAGGATTAGTTGACCAATCGACAATGTTTTCATCAAATTTATATCTATATGTCAAATCAGCAACAGATGATGTTATGTGATTTCCAACAATACTTTGATAATTTATAGTATGTTGTTTAAACTTAGACATACTGACATAAGAATTCCAAGCTCTTAACTCAGCTAATGAACCTGATAAACTTTCACCAACAAATAAATTATTATTATGTGAACCTGTTGGTGCTCCTCTGTAACTAAAATTATAATTAGCATAAGAAGCAGTTGATGGTGTAAGTTGATCAGAAGACATGCTAACAAAACTAACATTTTTTATCTTATCATCATCTTTACGAGCAACAAACATATGATAGGATTGTGTAAATTGATTATGTATTGATGAGCCAGTTATTACATTTTTTTGTAATAATACATTCCATATTTTACCAGAGGTAAAATCTCCACTATATGGAGATGACATTGATATTGCATTTGTAGCTAAAGATGATGAACCGACATTACTGTAATTTAATCTGAATTCTAAACTAGCAGTAGTAGCAGATGATGCTGATGGAACAACTCTTAAATCCCAAATATCATTTAATGATCCACTTAATCTTAATATAGTTTGTGTATTTGATGATCTATCAGCATTAAAAACAAATTCTAAACCACTTGCACTAGCTTCATTTGCCCACCAATCCACACCAAGAGAATTAGTTCCTCTGAAATTCATCATTGGAAATGGTTGTATTTCTTGTATAAAAGAAACATTACCTTGAATATTTTTTATACCCTCTAAGAAATCTTCGGAATCATTTGTGATGATAGTGGGATTATGTTCAGCCGTTGAACCACCATACTCACGCATTTTAAATCCATTGGAATCAAATCCATATAGATTCAGTAAACTACTTATTGACTCCGTTGTTCCCTTTACCTTATAGACATAGATTAAATTATTTAAAATCTTTTTCCAAGTGGCATTAATTACATTTTGTACACCAACTTCATCACCAGCCGTGCTTGTGGCATAATCTTCTATTGAACTACCACCGATGGTATTTAATAATTCCCAACCCACAGCATCACCTAATATTGGCATTAGATTATCGGGCATTGAATTTGGATTAGTATATCCTAATCTATAAAAATTATGATAGTTGTCTATGTAGTTTCTAAGTAAATCAAATTGCTCACCCAACATATTTACAAAATTTCTAAGAACAGCGTGATCATTATTTTCTCGTAAAGTTAATGGTAAATTGTTTACTAGAGAATGTATATTATTTGTATCATATACAGAAGCAGAGGCATGAACACCATCGTACCAATTGTTCCACTCATCTGAACCCGCATAACTCCCACTTGGTGGTCTGTAAACATTGTTAAATGGATGTACATTACTTGGATTTTTATACGATATACGGACATCGGTAAAATGTGATTTATTTGCTGCAGATTCTATAAAGATAGGAAACAAATCACCTTGTGGTAAAAATGATCCTGTTATGTAATTAAATGTATTGGATAGATTATTTTGATCAACCACCGATGGAAAAATCTGTTGTGTCTGTTGACCAGAACTATCTCTGATGCCGTAGGCGAAACCATCACCGATGCTACCACTTGTCGATGCCTTTCTTATATTAGAACCACTTAGTATTTCAAATTTTGTTGAGGTAGCACTATAATCACTAATTGGAAAAATATCTTTTTCACTTTCCTCTGGTCTAAAATAATTCTGCTGTGATTTAAACACATATCGTTTAAAATGTGATCCCGTTGGTACTGAATTAGATATAGTAGAACCACTAAAGGCATTGAAAGGTATTTTATAACTTCGTTTATATTGATATCCATTTTTAGGATCTCCTAACATACCCATATTATGTTCACCACCACTTATAACTAGTTGATCTAAGCTACCAGTATTTCTCAATATAAAACTTAAATATACATCCGCATTGGTATTATAAAACGGTGGATCTTCTACATGAAATTTATTTGTAAATAAATGAAGATTAGAATCAGACAATGTTTTAGTATGTAGTTTATCAAAACCCTCTGCACTACTACCAGATAATATCTGATAATTTTGTGTTGTTGAATTTTTAAAATTATTACCAGCTAAGTTTGTTCCTAATCCTGGTGCTGAAAATGGTGTGGTTGATTGATTGTCATTATACATGAATCTTTCATATACAGTAAATTTTTCTTTTTCTTTTCTTATCTGACCAAATAAATTTTGTCTATTAAAAATTTCATAATCACTACTACTGATGGTTAAAGAAGTAGATATTTTATTATACAAACCCTCTAATTTTACAACCTTGTCTTTAAAATTTTCTAATTTAGTTTTAGCTGAGCCAAAGAAAACATGATTTGAAAATTCAGAAAAATCTATATTGAGATTGATGTCCTTTTTCTTTTGATTTAAATCTGATATTATATTTAACGAACCAGTTGATAATTCATTATAGTTTGTAACTACATCGTCTACTGCAGTAGTTTCGGTTAAATATCCAGTATCTACTTGTAATGGTCTTAGAGTTCCAAAAGCTGGCGAATCATCATCTACAAAATATATGTCTTGATTTTGTGTTTCATACCACTTCCTTGAAATAGAAAATAAAGATGTATTTACATTAATATCTGATGGTATTGGTCTTTCAAGTTTTAATATAACACTCAACCCATCGTTGCCATGAGATACCCTATCAAGAGCATATGAGTTTATTGGTATCATTAAACCATTTGGCAATTCTATATTTGAAGTAAATTTATAATCCGATGAATCAACAGTAAAAGACTTATCGGTTTCATTTAAAAAATTAGTAAGTTGTTGGGTGTTTACCTTTGGTATGCCAGTATCAGAAACAGGATTATATCTTAATCTAATTTCCTTTCTACTCGTAGAAATTTCTGATATGTATAATATCTGTTCTGTATATCTTTTTATAAAATCAAATCTAAGATTGTAGTCACCTTTAAGAAAATTTTCTCTATCAAGAAGTTCATTTGGTCTAAGATAAATTTCACCATTCTTATAATAATAATCAACATTTTGTACTAAATCATATTCATTTAAAAATAAACTATTTTGAGATACAACTAATTTTATTACAGATTTATCCTCTGTTTCAACATTATTAATTATATCATCGGGTATAATATATTGTTCAGATCCTTGAATCAGCTCTATTATCTCTTCTCTATAGTTTCCAATTAATTTCATTAGATTGCCTGATCTTTATTTTTATTTTGTATTTTCGAAACTTTCATATTAGATTCTTTTTTTAATTCATCCTCATAATCTTCTTTTTCTAAATTATAATCACCTATTAAAACACCTCTGATATTAGATTTTCCGGTATTTTCTATTGCCAACCCAATTGTTTTGCTTGGGTTTATTTCAATTATACAATCATCATTATCTATAAGTATGTCGGTAGCCTTACTTCTATTTTCAGTTGTAGAAATAGGATCGATAAAATAAGATATGTCATATGGTTTATTAAATACTCTCGTAGTTGATAAATCTAATTTACCAGGGTAGTCCCCATACTCAGAATTATCTGCTTTGGGTAAAAACTCTTCAATATGTTTTTTTTCTAAATAATCTTTTGGTCCATAAAAATCTGATTTATCTATATTTCTCAATGTATTTACATAATCAGAATTTTTATCTATAGCTCCTATCACCAATTCTTTTTTATCTAAATTAAGTGGCAACACATTAAAATTACTAGCACCAAAAATATTAAAATCTTTAATATCTTCACCAGCATCACCAACATTAATATTAGTGGTAATCAATGTAGTTTCATATAAAGTTGATTCGGTTGCATCTAATCTAAACACTACAGTCTTTATGGTTTTCACACCCCCAGTTAAATAAGTATGTGGTGTAAAATTTAATTTCTGATTAGTTGTATCATCATCTTTTAGTTGTTTAAGATATTTACAAGTTTTTACAATTTGAATAAATATTTTTGCTTGCCCTCTATCAAAATCATCCTCTTCCACATCATAAAGTGAAAAAAATTCAGATAACATAATATCTTCATCGGACATTAAATTATCTTCATCACCCCATTGTATAATATGATATTTATATACATTTGAACTAAATGTAGCCTCTAAATCTTTTTCAAAAAAATCAACACCAATCCAAATTTTAAGTGGAGCTACGGCTTCTAAAATAGAATTATCGTGATAAATAGGTAGATTTTCTGAAATTAAGGATGGTGATTTTGTAGCAGCATTTAACATATCAGGATGTTCTTGTGATATTATAGGCACCCCAACAAATTTGTGCTTTGGTTTTCTTACCAGTGGTGATACTAAAAGAGTCTCTGATGGCTTCCATTCCTTACCAGTCCATACCCATTCATAATCATTACTATAAGCACCCTCTCTGTTATAATATGGAGAATTATCTAAATTTGGCTCCCATTCGTATTCAAAATAAACAGCATTATAATTAAATGTTCCACCCGATCTAACAAGATTTCCAACAGCGTTTTTAAGTCTTTTATACCACGGCCTTTTTCCTTTTTTATTTAAATATGGATTTACTAATGTTATACCACCATCCGATTTAACTCTCCAAAACCCTTGTCCCATTTTTTGTAAATCCGAATCGGTATATGGTTCTTTCCAAGCAGCGTTTTCTTTTGCGTTAGGTCCTCTTCTAACATCGTGTAGTTTAAATTCTGGATTTGAAGAGTCCAGTATATCATCATTGTGAAATGGTAACATGTCTAATGTTAATTTTTTATGATGCCATGTCCCAAATCCTTGATCATGATAAGAACCACCCCTATCATTTACCCTACCAACTTTCCAATTACCACCAGCTTTTACATAACCACCATGTCTTTGTTTTACCGACCAATCATCATAACCAACCCTAATACCCACATCAAAATAATTAATTCTATCGGAACTAATTCCATCAAAACCACTCCATCTTCTATCAGGTCTAGTATCATGGCCTAGATTATAATTATCACTTTCAGCAATATAAGCGCGTGGCATAGACACCATATATTTATCTGCCTGTAACCATTCCCATGTTTCGTCTGCGTCAGCGTAAGCAGCTGGTATAGATTCACGAGTATGAAGATGTTGATAACCTGGCTCATTAGCCTCAGCTAAATGTTTAACAATATTATTTCTTTGACTTGGTTTAAACATAGGATTATAGCCATAGCCTCGTAAGGTTTCTGCATCATCATCACCCATATCGAAATCAGCTTCCTCATATATCCTATAACCACTCCACATCTTACGAGAATCTTCAGGTGGTTTAGGTTCTATTTCTTCAGCATTTTCTTCTGTATTTTCTTTAAAACCATCTGGAGGAGAAGTTGGTAGAGGTTCACCAGGTTCTACATCAGCACCCAATCGTATAAAATCCATCGTATCATTTGAATAAATTTTTATTCCTCTATTGTTTCTAGTAACTTCTGTCCAAGTTCCTAGAGCATACCTAAATTTATTTTCTGCATTATAATCTATACCAGTATACCCTTCCCATAAACTTGATGAAACAGGCTCATAATAAAATACACCCTGTTTATTTGCAGATGGAAACAGAGTTTCAGATTTTAATGATATCTCGTCTTCGTTTAAACCTATACTCTCTGAAAGCATTTGTTCTTCGGTTAAATCGTGGTAACTCATCAGAATGCCTGTTCTTTATTATTTTTTTCAATGAGATCAGTATGATCAACTACTTTTCTATTTATTCTATTATTATCATCAACCTTTAAAGAAAAATCAGTAATGTACTTTATATCAAAATTATCTGTGGTGTCTTGTATCTGTTCATCATCATAAATTATGTCAAATGATAATTTTGTATCTGAAATATTCATTGACATAATATCAGATTTTTCATCTCCGTATGCAAATGGTATTGGAGTAATATTCATAGTACCCGCATCATCAAATGATGCTGAATTAGAAAATCTACCTCCAGGATATTCACCATTGAAGACACCAAGTTTATTAAACTTAGAAAGATTTGGCCAAAAGTAACCATCTTCCCAATATTGATGAACATCTTCATCTACAATAAATTCTTGTCTAGGAAT